>ERZ1370068.10472-contig-9169_pt1 | contig 34399 bp, 35 predicted proteins | sample MGYA00561227_ERZ1370068 | MGnify/ENA primary metagenome ERZ1370068 (study PRJEB38410, sample SAMEA6850437) | metagenome | study: Metagenomic assessment of the ecological functions of the soil: analysis of the soil microbiota associated with the...
GTTGTGCTTCGTTCAGTTACTATTGCTCGATTCGGGCGCTCTCACCAAGCTGCGCAACGAAGTACAAGCCCCGTACGCCCCGTCGATCGAAGCATGCGGTGATGTCGAAGTACGGAGCGTGGGGAGAAGACGCTCTACGGGCGGAAGTTCATCGGCGTCATCCGATCGACGGTCTGGATCGGCCCCGACGGCAAGGTGAAGAAGCACTGGAAGCGCGTCCCCGACGCGGGCGAAGCACGCCGACGCCGTGCTCAGCGCGCTCCGGGGGCATTGACCCAAGCGTCCCACTGCCCGAACCCTTTCATCTGGTCGTCGAGATGGGTCGCCTTCTGATCAACGCCCTCTCCACCTCCGCGCCCGGGTCTGGCGTGGCGCGCGGGGCGCGCGTCGGCGTTCGCGATCTCCCACACGACCGCCGTGCGCGAGCGCCGCCTCGGCCGATCTATGGCCCGGCGCGCGCCGCGCCTCTGTCGAGCGGTGTCCATGACTCCCGCGTGGTAGTCGCGGAAGGTAGAGGCGGCGTCTTGTTGCCGACGATGTTCGGCACCCCGGCCAGCAAGAAGTAGAAAGCCGTCCGTTCCGTCGAGCGCGTCGGGCGGATTCACCGAAAGAGGAGCCAGCGACGCCACCTGTCCCAGCGCGCGCTCCACCGGAGCGCAAAGAAGCTCCTGTCTCCGGCCGTTGAGAAACATCCCGGTGAGCTGCTTCCTGAGCCAGACGTCGCAGAACACCGCGGGCCGCGTGGACGGTCCATCTCGGCGGCGTGCGTGCTGTCACGCCAGCGCCGGATCCGATCATGCCTTTTGCTCTTCTCCCGTGAACAGCGCGAAGCGGGATCGTCACCGCGGCTTCAACGAAACCGAGCGCCGACGATCTGCCGCCGCGATCGCGAGTCGATGACCTCCGCGCAGGAACGCGCCGTTGTCGTTGGCTCCGGTCCCCAGGTCCTGCACGCGTCGAGGTGCGCCCTGACGACCACGATCTCGTCGTTCTTGTCGGTGCCCGGGATCTCGGCGCGATGACGCCACGCCGCAGCGGTCCGCGGTGCGCTCGATGCATAGCGACGTTATCGATGGCGACGCGAACGCCAGATCGCCAGGACCCTCCTCGAAGCAGCCGGAAGAGCGCATCGGCCTGCTCCCGGCGCGACACGACGGCGCCGCGGCGTCGGATCGATCAAGAGCCGTTGAACGCTGTCATCGGCGCACGGTGCGGAGGAGCCCCGCGCGGCCAGGGCTCGATCCCGAGGAGGACCGCGGCCACACCGGCCCGCCGGGCGGCCTCCTGGCGAGAGATGCCCCGAGGCCTTCGTGTACTCCGCGAGACGGATCGTCGAGGCTCCTCATCTCGGGGTTGTGGACCAGCGCGCACCGCGCCCCTCTCCAGTGCATCCCAGCGCGGGCGAGGCGACGCTGGCATCGCCCCTCTCCCGCGTCGACAGAGCGCCGCCCTCGACGGGCGCGGACCGCCCGGGGCCCCGCGGTTCAGGGGCTGCTGCCGCCGCCCGCAGGTGAACCGCGGCGCGGCGACGTGCTCGAGGCTTCGATGCCGCGCGGCACCGCACGCCGGTGGCGTGAACGCCGGGACCGAGACCGAGGCGATTCCCGCCGATCGGAACTTCGCGGCGGCCCAGTCGACGGCGCGGTCGCATGCGAGCGTGCCGGATGCCGTCCGCCGATCCGATCGGTCGCGCCCCGCAAGTCGTTCATCGCCGGCGTGGTCGCGCCGAGGATCCACCCGTGAGGCGGGCGAGGTCGCTCTCGGGCTCCGCGGCCGGCACCGCGGCAGCCGCGATCAGCGCACCGGCGAGAACAATCCCTCGCGCGGCCTTCATCGCCCACGCCGAGCCCGTCGATCTTCGGCGCTGATGAAGTCGTTCTCCGAGAGCCCTCCCACGGGGTGCGCGCCTGTAAACACGATCGTGATCTCGTTGTTGTAGCCGACGGTCAGGTCGGGATGGCGGCTCGCTCGTAGTGAGGCGATCCACGCTGACCGCGTTCCAGCTGTAAAGGCCATCGTCTCGCAGTAGTTCTTTGAACCAGAGCGAGTCCGCGGCAGATCTGTCTCGACGCCGCGTCGGCCTTCCGCTTCGGGACTTCCTTCAGGAGCTTCGCGGCGCAGTGCCCGTGACGGGGCGGGGCCTTTTTGCGCGGCGCGCTGTGGCGCGAGACAAGCTTGAGGTCGTGGCATCATCCCCCGTGTGCGCGCGAGAGCTTACACCGCAGCGAGCGTCCTGCTCGCCTTCGTTCTGGCCGCCGCACCGGCGCTCTACGCGCCTCCCGCCGCGAAGCCGCGGCTGGCGGTCATCCTCATGGTGGACGGCCTGTCGTGGGAGCGGCTGAGCGCTTTGGCGTCCCTGGTTCACCTCAGGGCTCAAGCGCCTCCTGGATGAAGGCGCGGTGGCTTCGGAGTGCCGCTACCCGCACCTCAACACCATGACGGGGCCGGGTCACGCGTCGGTCGCCACCGGCGCTCCACTGCGGGTGCACGGCATACCTTCGAATCAGTGGTACGTGTTGGCCGCGGCGGAGGCTCGAGGTGGCGGTCCATCACCCGCAGCCGCCGGCGGGCGCTCGCCCGAAAACGCGTCGCGCGTCCCCGCCGGGGCCGGACGCTTGCGGGTGGCGACGCTGGCGGATCGGCTCGCGCTGCGCGATCCGCGCGCGGGTCGTCGCGATCTCGAACAAGCGACAGGGCCGCGATCTTCCTCGCGGGGCGCGCGACGCGTCACGCGGTCTACTGGTACTCGGACGGTGGACGGGACGTACGGAGACTGGCCCGTCTACGATCCGGCGTCGACCGATGGGTGGCCGCCGCCGCGGTCGTCGCGCGCTTCAACCGCGAGAAGGCCGGCGCGAAGCTGGCGCTCCGGTTCGGGACACTGGGCGCCTGCCGGCGCCGAGACCGGAGCCTTCGCCGGGGTTCGCGAGCGGCCTCGATGGTGCTCAAGAACCGTACGTGGGCCGCTCGCTTCCTCACGACCTGACGAAGGCGGAAGGGCCGTTCCCTTCGCAATTCTTTCCCAGCCCCTTTCCGCGGACCGGCTGCTCACCGACTCTGGCGTTGGACCTCGCTCGCCGACGACGCGATGGCCTCGGCCGGGACCGACGTCCCCGATCTTCTGGCCGTGTCGTTCTCGGCGAACGATCTGCCGTCTCGCACGACTACGGGCCGAGTCGGTCGAGGCTCTGAGGTCCTGCGTGCGCTCGATCTCGGACGGGCGCCTGCTCGAGGGCTGAGCGGCGTTTCGGCGCGGGGAGCGTCATGGTCGCGCTGTCGGCCGACCACGGTTTTCTTCCCTGGCCGAGGCGTCAGCAACGCCTCCGGCCCAAGCTCCTGGAGCGGCTCAACGCGGCGGTGGATGCGAAGCTCGCCGACCGGCGGCACGCCCGCTCGCGTTACCGCCTCGAAGGGTGCAGCCTCTGGCTGGACGCGCCGCGCTGGCGCCGCCACCGGCGCCCCCAGCCTGAGACGCGTGTCGACATCGTGAGGAGCAGACTGGCGACGACGTGGAAGGATGTCATCGCAAAGACGATGGGGGAGGGCGATCACTCACCGGAGGCTCGGAACTCGCACACGTCCCCGGGCGCTCAGGGCGACCTGTTCGTCATCCCGCGGTTCGGCGTCCCGCTGAGCGCCACGGGCTCGGCACCAGCCACGGCTCCCCGTGGGAGTACGACACGCATGTCCCGTTGATCTTCTGGGGCGGACGTGCGAAAGCTCCAGGCGTATTCAGCGCGCCGACGACCCTGTGCGACCTCGCGCCGACCCTGGTTTCGTGGCTTGGCGTCGATCTTCCTGACGCGACCGTGGAAACCTGAGATAGGACACTCCCTTTTTCACCCAAATCCCGAGATCAGGGAACGTCTTCTTTTCCGACAAAGCTCCCCGGATACCGCTTTGATCGGAAAAGAAGATGTTCCCGGACGGACTAGGGACGGAAGAAACAGAGGAGAGTCCGTCAATTCCACTCAGGCTCCTCCAGTTGGTAGGGGACATTTTCTCTTTTACGCAAAGCGGTATCCGAGAGCTTGCAAGAAAAAGAGAAATGTCCCCTGGATCGGCTTTGGGGTTTTGGGTGAAAAAGGGAGTGTCCCCAGACTCTCGATCCGGCTCGGCGTCGCAGGACGCGCATGAAGTCCCGTGCGTTCGTGACGACGCCGAACGCTTGGTGCGTGCCGCGGTCCTTCAGCTTCGAGACGAGGAACTCCGTCTGGTCGACGCAGATCGTCGTGATCTCGCGCATCTCGCCGCTTCGGGAGCGCCACGCAGAACGTCGGGAGCATGTTCCCGCGGCGATGCTGTGAAGAGCGCTCGCCACCATGACGACCATCGTCGCCTTCGTGGTCTGCTCCCGCATGGCGGCCTGAGCCTCGAGCGTATCGCACGATCGTCTCGGGGAGCGGCCCGTCGTCGCGGATCGAGCCCGCGAGGACGTAGGGGACGTCTCGACACGGTGAGCGCGTGCATGATCCCGCCGGTGATCCGCCCCGACTCGACGAGCGCGCGGATCGATCCGGCCTTCTTCACCTCGTTGATCGCCCGCATGTGAAAGGCGTGGCCGCCGGCGTGGCCGGTCCCGTCGGCCTTCATGCCGAGCGTGCGAGCCGTACAGCGCGGCCTCGACGTCGTGCAGCACGCCGACCGCGTTACCCGCGAGACACGGCGTGGCGCGAAGCCGTGCTTGATCATCCACTGCGAGCGCCTCGCGGCCGCGCGCGTGGACGAGCGCGGGCCGATCACCCAGACGATGTAGCCCGACGCGCCGCGGTTCTCGAGGAACCTCTCGAAGATCGCCTCGTAGTTGACCGGCTTCTCGCGGCTGACCTCGGAGGCCATGAACGCGAACGCCTCGGCGTGGGTCACGTCGTCCTCGTCCTCGAACCCCTGTCCCAGACCAGAACGCCCTCGGAGCCGTCTTCCTTGGTGGCGACGGCCACCGAGGTCGCCCTTCTTGACCAGGCGAAACTCCTTCGACCTGGAGCCGCCCGGCTTCGCGGTCCCAGACGAGGTGGAGTCCATGCGCGGCTGCTCCGGCATGCGCCATTCGCCTCCACGCGTGACGTACGTCGGGAAGTTCGTTGTGGACATGAAGCCGTCCGGCAGGGTCGTGTCGGCGGGGCCGGGCGAAGCGGCACTCCGCCGGCTTCGGCCAGTCCCAGCGCGGCGAAATTGGGGTGGCGGTAGGGCATCGAATCTCCTATGGCGGCGCGCTACCGGCGCGTCACTACATTGAGGGATTCTAACCGGGTGATCGTCAACGGCGGGCCCGGCTCGCTGAGAGGTCGCTCTGATGATCCACAGCGATCGCGAGCGAGAGTCCCTTCGGGCTGCGGAGGCCGCGCGACAAACCGAGTGGACTGAGCCGCGCTTCCTCAAGGAGATCTTCCTCGGGAACTCTCCAGATGCACCTCATCCGGCCGATCCCCGACGCCATGGCGGAGCGCCCGGAGTTCACCGCGTTCTATGAGCGATTGAAGAGCGCTTTCTGGGCGACCACGTGCGTCCCGGCGCGATCGACGCCGCCGGCGAAGTACCCGCCCGAGGTCGTGGACGGGCTGAAGCGGCTGGGCGCGTTCGGGATGAAGATCCCGACCGAGTACGGCGGGCTGGGCTTCAGCCAGGTCGAGTACGGCCGCGTCATGGAGCTTCTGCGGCAGCTACGACGGCAACATCTCGGCGCTGCTCTCGGCGCACCAGTCGATCGGCGTGCCGCAGCCGCATCAAGATCTTCGGCACGCCCGGAGCAGAAGGGACGGTTCCTCCCGCGCTGCGCGGCGGGGGCGATCTCGGCCTTCGCGCTCACCGAGGACGGCGTCGGCTCCGACCCGGCGCAGCTCGCGACGACCGCCGAGCTCACGCCGGACGGCGACGGCCTACGTCATCAACGGCGAGAAGCTCTGGTGCACCAACGGCACGATCGCCGAGCTGCTCGTCGTCATGGCCCGCCACCCGAATTCGAAGAAGATCAGCGCGTTCGTCGTCGAGGCCGTCGTCGCCCGGCGTCACGGTCGTGCACCGCTGCCGCTTCATGGGGCTGAAGGCGCTCGCCAACGCCGTGCTCTCGTTCAAGAACGTCAGGGTGCCGCGCGAGAACCTGATCGGCGCCGAGGGCCAGGGGCTGAAGATCGCGCTGGTGACGCTGAACACCGGGCGGCTGGCGCTGCCCGCGGGCACGACGGGGTGGCCAAGATCTGCCTCGAGATCTGCCGCACGTGGGCGGCGCAGCGCGTGCAGTGGGGGCAGCCGATCGGCAAGCACGAGGCGATCGCGCCACAAGATCGCGCGACATGGCCGCGAACGGCGTTCGCGATGGAGTCGATCTCCGACCTCGCGTCGCGCATGGCCGATCGCGGCGGCTACGACATCCGCCTCGAAGCGGCGGCCGCGAAGGAATGGAACACGGTCACCGGCTGGAAGATCGTCGACGAGACCATCCAGGTCGCGCGGCGGCCGCGGCTACGAGACCGAGCAGTCGCTGGCCGACGCGCGGCGAGACGCCGTATCCGGTCGAGCGCACGATGCGCGACTACCGCATCAACCTGATCTTCGAGGGCTCGTCCGAGATCATGCATCTGTTCATGGCGCGCGAGGCGGTCGACAAGCACCTGCAGATCGCCGGCGCGATGATCGACCCCGACAAGGCGTCGGCGCCAAGCTCAACGCGCTGCCGAAGATCGGGCTCTTCTACGCCGGCTGGTACCCGACGCGCTGGATCGGCTGGGGCCGATGGCCGCGCTACGCGGGATTCGGCGAGCTGGCGCCGCACCTGCGCTTCACGGAGCGCGCGACGCGCAAGCTCGCCCGCGAGATCTTCCACGGGATGATCGTCCACAAGGCCAAGCTGCAGCGCGCGCCAGGCGTTTCTGTTCCGGACTGGTGGACGTCGCCATGGAGATCTTCGCGATGGCGGCCTGCATCTCGCGCGTGCGCACGATGCGCGAGGAAAGCCACCCGCACGCGCCAGGAGGCCGCGCAGCTCGCCGATCTGTTCTGCCGTAACGCGCCGGCGCAAGATCGGCCGCCTGTTCCGCGAGCTGTGGCACAACGACGACGTCCTGAAATACACGGTCGGCCAGAGCGTGCAGAAGGGCGAGCACGTCTGGTTCGAGGCCGAGACGATGGGCGCGCTCCCGACGGCAGGAACACACCACCGTCAACCGCTGACTCTCGCGGTATCCTCTGCCCCGAGGAGCGAGATTCCCCTTTCACCCCAAACTTCCTCGACCAACGGTTTGGGTGAAAAGGGGAGTGTCCTCCCTGAGGAGGGACGATGGGTTCACCGATCGACCGTCGCCACGTGTTGAAGGTGCTGTCCGCCGCGGGGATCGGCTCCGCGGTCGTCGGCCGCGCGCTCCTGGCGCGTCGCCGCCGACGCCCCCAAGATCACCGACGAGATGATCCGCCAGGCCTCGTGGATCGCGGGGTCGCCGATCAACGACGAGCAGCGGAAGACGATGCTCGAGGGGCTCAACCAATCCGACGCCGACTACGGCAAGCTGCGCGGCGATCACCATCGACAACCCGGTGCCCCCGGCGTTCACCTTCGATCCCACCGTCGTGAAGCGCGGGCCGCAGACGCCCCGTCACGGTCGGCCGGTCAAGGCGGCTCCGCGGCGAACGTCGGCAAAGCCCGGGTCGACGAGTGGACGTCGCGTTCGCGTCGGTCGGCGATGCAATCCGAGTGGCTGCGCCGGAAGGCGATCTCGTCGACCGAGCTGACGAAGCTTCTACCTCGAGCGGATCGAGCGAGCTCGACCCGAAGCTGCACGCGGTGATCACGCTCACCACCGAGCGCGCGTTGAAGGCGCGCTGCGACCGCCGATGCCGATCTTGCGAAGGGGCGGCGACGGAGCGTGCTTCACGGCGATTCCGTACGGCGCGAAGGACCTGCTCGCGGTGGCAGGCTATCGGACGACGTGGGGCTCGGTTCCCTTCAGGGACCAAGTCATCGATGCGACCGCGGCGGTGGTCGAGAGGCTCGACGCCGCCGGCGCGGTGCTGGTCGCGAAGACGGCGGTCGGCGAGCTGGCTTGGGGCGACGTTTGGTTCGACGGGATGTGCCGCAACCCGTGGAAGCTCGATCAAGGCCTCGAGCCGGATCGTCGGCGGGCTCGGCATCGCTCTGTTGCGGCCGGCTGCGTCTCCTTTCGCGATCGGCACCGAGACCTGGGGAGCATCGTCTCGCCCTCGACGCGGTGCGGCGTCACCGGGCTTCGGCCGACGTTCGGGCGCGTGAGCCGGCACGGCGCGATGGCGCTGTCGTGGACGATGGACAAGGTCGGGCCGATCGCGCGCACCGTCGGCGACTGTGCGCTGGCGTTCGAGACGATCCACGGTGCGGGACGCGCGCGATCCGTACTCGCGACAGCGTCCTGTTCTCGTGGCCGCCGTCGCGCGACGTCAAGTCGATCAGGGTCGGCTACGTGAAGTCGCTCTTCGACGCGCGACTACACGACGATGGCGGACAAGGACGAGGACAAGCGCCGGTACGAGGAGTGGAAGACGTTCGACGCGCGAACGCTCGACACGCTGCGCGGCCTCGGGTTCGACCTGAAGCCGATCGAGCTTCCGATCTCGGTTCCCGTGAATCCGCTCGCGGCGATTCTCACCGCGGAGGCGGCCTGCGCCTTCGACGCTCTGCTGCGCGACGGCGCGCGTCGAAACGATGGTGCGCCAGGTTCCCGACGCGTGGCCGAACGTGTTCCGCCAGGGCGAGATGGTGCCGGCGGTCGAGTACCTGCGCGCGCAGCGCCTGCGCACGATCGTCATGCGGGAGATGGCGAAGGTCATGGAGCACGTCGACGTCTACGTCGTGCCGTCGTTCGGCGGCGACAACGAGCTCATGACCAATCTCACGGGGCACCCGGCCGTCGTGGTGCCCGAACGGCTTCCGCGCCGTGGACGGAACGCCGACGCAGCATCACGTTTCAGGGCCGGCTCGATGACGACGACCTCGCGCTCGCGGTCGCCGACGCGTACCAACAGCGCCACCGACTTCCACACTGCCGTGCTGGACACTCCCTTTTCACCAAATGCATGGGAGGGGACATATTTCCTTTCTGACAAAGCTCCCCGGATACCGCTTTTGCTCCGACAGAAAGAAATGTCCCCTCCGACAAGAGTTGGAGAAACGGGGAGTGTCCCCTAAAGCGAAGCGGCGATGACGCGGATGTCGGCGGGGTGGTGCGGCAGCAGCCGCCGATCAGGCGGGCGCCGGAAGTCGAGCCACTCGGGAACGAGACGATGGAAGTCGATGTCCCGCCGCTCGATCGATCCAACGCCTCGTCGCGGGATCCCAGGCATCCCCGCGATTCGGGTAGGCGACGAGAAGCTTCGACGTCGCCGCGGCGCAGCGCGCGAGGAGCGGCGTCACGAGCTCCGGCGCGACGCAGTTGACCCCGACGGCGAACACGCGCGGGCTGCGACCGACGGCCGCGACCGCGCTTCGACGCGGGCCCGTCGGCCACGCGCTCTCCGTCCCGCGCCTGGAACGAGACCCACGTGAAGCGGACCGTCGCTCTCCGGCGAGAAGTCGGCGCGATCGCCTCCGCTTCGACGGAGCGAGGGGATCGTCTCGAACGCCAGGACGTCGGCTCCGGCGTCTTCGAGCACGCGAAGCCGCGGCCGGTGCCATGCGGCCAGCGTGTCGGCATCGAGCCCGTAGTCGCCGCGGATACTCGGCCGCCGTTGGCGAGGCGAGGCACCGTAGCTTCCGATCGACGCCGCGACGAGCGGCCGGGGCCGTTCGCCCCGGCCCGCGCGCTCCCAGAACGCGTCCCGCTCCCGGCAGGGCGAGCGCAGCCGCGCCGCGGCGAAGGCAGCCTCGGGGCAGCCGGAGTCGCCTGATAGGTCGCCGTCTCGATGACGTCGGCGCCCGCGTCGAGGTAGTCGCGATGGACCGCCGCCACGGCCCCGGCGCGCCTCGAGCAGCGCCCGCGCCGACCAGAGCGGATGGTCGAGGCGAGCCTCGACTCTCGAGCTCGGTGGCGAGCCTCGCCGTCCAGGACAGCCGCGCCGCGGCGGCTCGATGAAGGCCTCGTGAAGGGGTTGGTCACCGCACCGGTAGTATGGTCCAATGCCCGCATGACCAAGCGTGCCTCGCGGTCGATCTTGCTCGCCGCTGCGCCGCCGCGGACCCGATGCCGTTCGAGAAGACCGAGCAAGATTGGCGCGAAGGACGACTCAAGCGGTTGACGTCGCCCACACGGCTGGCTCACGCTCGTCGGCCTCCACTGGCTTCAACCCGGCGAGAACGTCTTCGGATCCGATCCCAGTCTGCGCGGTGCCGCTTCCCGAGGGAAAGCGCCGAAGCGCGCCGGCGTGCTCGCTGCTCGACGGCGGGTGTCGTGCGCATCGAGCCGGCGTCGTCCGCCGGGTTGGACGATCGACGGCAAGCCGCTCGGCGAGCAGGTGCTGGGCGACGACACCACGGAGAAGACCGACGTCGTCAAGCTCGGCGAGCCTCAGCTTCTTCGTGATCAAGCGCGGCGACCGCGTCGGCATCCGCGTCAAGGACTCGCAGAGTCCCGTGCGAACGCAGTTCAAGGGGCTCGATTACTTCCCGTCAGCCCGGCGTGGCGCGTCACGAGGACGTTCGTTCCGTACGACACGCCGAAGAAGGTCGAGATCCCGACCGTCGCTCGGCACGACCGAGACGATGGAAGCGCCCGGCGTCGTGAAGCTTCGTCGATCGACGGGTAAAGAGAGTCGACGATGGAGCCGGTCGTCGAGGACCCGAAGGACCCGTCGCTCTGGTTCATCTTCAAGGACGCGACGAGCAACAAGGAAGCCTACGGCGGCGGCCGATTCCTCTACCTCCGACATGCCGAACGGACGGCACGGTCGTCGTGGACTTCAACCAAGCGTACAACCCGCCGTGCGCGTTCACGTCACGCCACGTGCCCTTCCCGCCGCGCGCAGAACTTGGCTGCCGGTCCGCGTCGAAGCCGGGAGAAGGCGTTCGCAGGCGGGCATCACGCGCCGTGATGTGCCCGCCGGCGTCGCCCGAATCTCTAGAACGCGAGTCGATAGTTGAGGCTCACATCGCGGCCGGGAAGCGGACCGCATCGCGGAATCGCGAGACGGAGTTGAACGCGAGCTTGTCCGTGAGGTTGACGCCGCGCAGGATGAAGTCGTGCACCGGTGCGGCCCGCGATGAGCCGATAGCCGACCGCGGCGTTGACCCAGGTGTAACTCGGCGTCTCGGTGTCGAACGCGGCGAACCGGTCCTGCTTGTCGGCCCAGGCGCCCTCGAGCGATGCCCACAACGCGCGCCCTTGGTACTTCAGCCCCAGCGACGCACGCAGCGGAGGCTGCAGCGGCACCGGCTCGTTGAGATCCGTCAGCTCGGCGTGGACGTAGTCGCCCTTGAGCTCGAGGTCCAGGTGGTGCGGGTCCGCATGCACCAACCCGAAGTCCACGTGCGCCTCGGCGCCGTAGAATTTGCGCGGTCCCGGGGTGAACTGGATGACCGGAAGCGACGTCGCCTCCGTCGGTCGTGAACGTGGTTCCGGTGTCCCGCTCGAAGATGTAATCCGTGAAGCGTGGTCACGAAGAGGCTCACCTCGCCTTCGACGCGCCCCGAGACCTTCCGCAGCGCCACGTCCAGGCCGAGTGCTCGTCTCGAGGTCGAGATCGTCGTCGCCGACCTCGAACGAGAACGTCGCGATGTGCGGACCGTTGGCGTAGAGCTCCTCGGCGGTCGGCACGCGTGACGAGTAGGAAAGCGTCGTGGCGACGGCGTACGCGCCGTTGTTCCAGACGAGGCCGGCCGAAGCCGAGGGAGCGCTGAAGTCGCGATCGCGAAGCGTCGGGTCGTCGGACTCGATGGACTGGCGCTCGTAGCGCAGCCCGAACTGTCCCTTTCAAGCTACCCGTCCCGACCTCCTCGAACGCGAACAAGCGCCCCTGCGAACGTCGTCGTCGGCTGCACGAACGCCTCGTCGCCGATCGCCTCGAAGTCGCGATGCCACGCCTGCAGGCCGAAGCTCCCGTTCCAAGCCCCCGCCTGCTTGTGCGCCGAGCTCGAGGCGGCCCTCGACGCTCTTGTTGAAGAAGCTCGTCCCGACCGCGCCGTCCTCGAGCTCGACGTGGTCGTAATCGGTGCCGCCCAGCCGCGCCTTCAACAATCGGAACGGCCCGAACGGCTCGTTGATCCCGCCGCGAATGTCCCAGCGCTTCTGATGCATGTCGATGCGCACCGCGCTCTCGACGGCGCTTCCGTAGTTCGTCGTGAACTCGTCGTACGCGCCGCCGACGAACCCCTTCGTCGCCCAGCCACGACGCGCCGACGGACCAGTTCTCCAGTCTCGAGGTCGCTGTTGGGGATCGTGTCGTCCGGGAAGCCGGAGCCGGAGCCCACCTTGACGTCGCTTCGACTGCGCCTTCGAGTAGTCGAGCGTTCCAGCCGAACGCGCCCGCGGTCCCGCCGACGTCGACGGCCCCGGACTTGATCTCGTTGACCGTGCCGTAGCGCAGGTTGACGTCGCCGGTGAACAGTCGGTCGGTGCGGTGATCCGGAATGCGGTGGTCGAGGACGTTGACGACGCCGCCGACGGCGTTGCTGCCGTAAAGCAGCGTCGCCGCGCCGCGCACGACCTCGATGCGATCGGCGCCGTAGGGATCGATGCTGACCGCGTGATCGGTGCTGACGTTCGAGGCGTCCCCGGCGCCGATGCCGTCCTGGAGGATGCGGATGCGATCCCCGCCCAGGCCGCGGATGATCGGGCCGGCTCGCGCCCGGGGCGTACTGGGTCTGGCTGACGCCGGGCTCTTGCGCGAGCGTTTCGCCGATGGTCGGCGCGATCTTCTGCGCGAGCTCACGCTCGTCGAGCACCGACGACCGACTGTGCGATGTCCGCGACGCTCTGCGGCGACACGCCGGCCGAGACCACGACGTCCTCGTGGTGGACGGTCAGGTCGATGCTGAGGGTGACGGTGGCCTCCTCGTCATCCTTGACGAGGACTTGTCCGACGGCGCTGCCGTAGCGCGGGCTGACGACTTCGATCAGGTACTTGCCGGCGGGAACGGCATCGAACCGGAACGTCCCCGTGGAATCGGTTGTCGTGTGGCGGCTCAGCTGGACGAGGCGTGACGTCGGCGCCTGCGGCGGCGACGCCTTCTTGAGTCTTGACCGTGCCGGTGATGCGTCCGCCGCCTTCGGCGAGCGCTCGCGGACAGCGCGAAGGCGATGACGATGATGGCAACGAGCGCACGGCGTGCGCAGAGATTGATCTGCATGGTGGTCTGATCTCCTCGGACCGGCCGGAGCCGGCCCACGACGGTTCACGAGGCGCGGCGTGAGCGCGCGGAAGCACTCCCGGTGAAGGGACTAGGTTTCGCGTGAAAGTTCGGCTGGGAGGATTCAGACGGTGGGAGGCGCGCGCGGTTGGCGGCAGCAGCGAGCGGCCGGCGCTCGGGACGGGCGCCGCAGACTGGACTGGTGCGACACCGGGTCCTGCGCGACGGGGACGGAGGACAGCGCGGGTCAGGTGGACCGCGGCGTGGGCGATCTTGCAGAGCGCACACGACTCGAGCGCGGATTCCAGCCGATGCTGCCGAGCAGAACCCCGCGTGATCGTGCGTCGGCTTCGGGATGGGGTGATGGTGGAACGATCCCGCGACGGCGAAAAACGCCGTGAGAACGAGCGCGGCGGATGCTCGGAGTCGATGAATCGGCTTCACTGCCCGGTAGCGATACCTCCGGCGCGCCGAACGTCAAGGGCGAACGCCGTTGTTTGACACCACGGCGGACGGCGGCTAACGTCCCGATCTTCATGACGTCTTCACGATCGAGCCGCCCGGCGGTCCGCTGCGGCTCGCAGCGGCTTCGGCCGTCGTTATCAGCCGTGATGACGGTTACCGGGTTCGAATCGTCAACTCACGCGCATGCGCCCAAGCCCGACGGCTGGCACGAAGCGGGCAGTCAGGGGACACGGCGCGCGACGAGCGGGATCGGCTCCTGCTCGATCTGCCGACTCGCCCACGAAACGTCGTCCGCTCCCGTCGCGCCGAACGCAGTCTCGGCGCTGCTTCCGCGTGCTCGCGCCGTCCACCGCGACCCCTCGTCGCGTCCCGCCAACGAGCCCACCTGCTCCGCGACCACTCGCCCCGCGCTCCTCCTTGCCTCGCGTCCTGCTGAACCGCTCGATCTCCGCCTTTTCAGCGACGCCTCGCATCGAGGAGGGCCTCCATTCATGAGGGATTCGTCTTCATCGCGCTTCGCGCGCCGGCGCCGCCTACGCGCAGGAAACGCCCGCCGCCTGCCGCCGCCCGACCACCGCCCGAGTCTCCGCGCCCATCGCCGTCGCTGTCCGGGAACGCCGGGAAGAACTACCTCAACATCTCGCGTGGACGGCCTCGTCGCCGCCGGCGCGTCCACCGAGCCCGACGTCGCAGGGCTCGAAGTCGGGCGGCCACGACCCGCGCAGCGCGGGTTCACGCTGCAGAACCTCGAGCCTGGTCTTCGACGGCGCCGTCGACCCGTACTTCAAGGGCCAGGCGAACGTCATCCTCCAGATCACACCCGACGGCGGGACCAACGTCGAGCTCGAAGAGGCGTTCGTCACCACGACGTCGCTGCCGGCGAACCTGCCAGGTCAAGGTCGGCCAGTACTTGACCGAGTTCGGACGGATCAACCCGACGCATCCGCACACCTGGGACTTCGTCGACCAGCCGCTCGTCTCCGGGAAGATGTTCGGAGGCGACGGCATGCGCAGCGTCGGCGCGCGCCTCTCGTGGCTGATGCCGGTGCCGTTCTACTCCGAGGTCCTGCTCGGCGTCGAGAACGCGAGCGGCGAGACGATGGCGAGCTTCGGTAGCGTCGCCGGAGAGACCCAGTTCGGCCGTCCGCTCGACCCGACGTCGTCAAGACGTTGGGCGACCTGCTGTACGTCCCGCGCTGGAACGGCTCGTTCGACATCGGCGACACGCAGACGATGGTCGTGGGCGCGTCCGGCGCGTTCGGTCCGAACTCGACCGGGCCGGGGGCGGATACGGAGATCGGCGGCATCGATCTCTTCTGGAAGTGGAAGTCGGCGCGCGCGGACAAGGGCTTCCCCTTCGTGAAGGTGCAGGCCGAGGCGATGGCGCGGAGCTACGAAGCCGCGGCGACGCCCGACGCTCCCGGCCGACACCTTCCACGACCACGGCGCGTACGCGCCAGGTCGTGTGGGGGATCAAGCCGATGTGGACCGCGGGCCTGCGGCTACGACCGCGTCGGCGGCGACGTCGGCGACGACCCGCTCGATCCGCGCTTCCAGCCGCGCCAGCGCGCCGCTCTCGAGGGGACGTGGTATCCGACCGAATACTCAAGCTCCGGCTCCAGTACGCCTACGACGACCGGACCGGATCCCCCGACGCCAACTCCGTCTGGCTCCAGGTCGAATTCCTCCTCGGCGCGCACGCCGCGCACAAGTTCTGAGGTCGCACCATGAAGACACACCACTCAGGGACTCGTCGCGGCGCTCGCCCTGCTCGCCGCATCGTCGCGCATGGGCCGCGCTCCGCGTGGTCGCCACGACGCCCGAGTACGGTGCGATCGCGGCCGTCGATCGGCGGCGACAAGGTCAGCGTCACCACGCTCGCCAAGGCCGACCGAGGACCCGCACTTCGTGCGACGCCAAGCCGTCCCACATCGTCACCGCTGAACCGCGCGGACGTCCTGATCGAGGGCGGCGCCGATCTCGAAGTGGGCTGGCTCCCGCCGCTGCTCGAGGGGCGCGCAACGCCAAGCTGGCGGTCGGGCGCCCGGGCCACATCCGGGCGAGCGAGGGATCCAGCTCCTCGACGTTCCCACCGTGCTCGATCGCTCCCAGGGCGACATCCACGCCGCCGGGAACCCGCACTTCATGATGGACCCGGCGAACGCGCCGCATCGTCGCCGAGCACATCGCCGACACGTTCTGCGCGCTCGACGCGCCGTCGTGCGCCGATTACAAGAAGAACCTCGACGGCTTCACGGCGGCGCTCGACGCCAAGATCGACGGAATGGACGGCGGCGCTCGGCTCCGTTCAAGGCGACGCCGATCGTCACCTACCACCCGACGTGGCGCTACTTCGCGCAGCGCTTCGGCCTCGTGTCGGACCTGTACCTCGAGCCCAAGCCCGGGATCCCGCCGTCGCCGCCGCATCTCGCCGAGGTCATGCAGAAGATGACCGAGCGCAAGATCCGCGATCGTCCTCGTCGAGCCGTTCCAGTCGCGGAAGACGGCCGAGGCGGTGGCGGCGCGAACCGCGGCGACCGTCGTGGACGTCTGCCAGTTCCCCGGCGGGCTCCCGGGAACGCAGAACGACTACATCGCGCTGCTCGACGCGGACGTCAAGGCGATCGTCGCCGCGCTCAACGCGGCGAAGTAGGAGACGCCGATGGAGATCTTCACGCTCTGGCTCTGGCCGCTCCTGGCGCTGATCCTCCTCCCGGGCTTCTTGGTCTACTTCGGTCTGCACGTCGTCGAGCGCGGGATCATCTTCGTCGACCTCGCGCTGGCGCAGATCGCGGCGCTCGGGATCTGCGTCGCGATCGCGCTCGGGTCGCATCCCGGGCACGACGCTGCTGCCCGTACGTGCTCTCGGTCGTGTTCACGCTGCTCGGGGCCGGCGCTCTTCGCGTGGACGCGCTTCAACCATCCGCAGGTGCCGCAGGAGTCGATCATCGGGATCATCTACGTCGTCGCCGCGGCCGCCGCGACGCTGGTGCTCAGCCACTCGGCGGAAGGGGACGAGGCGCTCAAGAACCTGCTCGTCGGCAACGTGCTCCTGGTGACGAAGCGCGAGGTCGCTGCGGACGTTCGGCCTCTTCGCGGTGATCGCGATGCGTGCACGTGGCTCTCCGCCGGAAGTTCCTGATGGTCACGTTCGACGAGGATCGAGGCGAGGTCGAGCGGCATCGCGCTGCGCCTGTGGGACTTTCTCTTCTACGCGACCTTCGGGCTGACGGTCGTCAGCTTCGTCCAGATCACCGGCGTCTACCTGGTCTTCTCGTACCTCATCGTGCCCGCGGTCTGCGGGGCGCTGCTGACGGCGCACATCCGCACGCGGCTGATCATCGGCTGGATCGTCGCGCTTCGTCGCCGGCGTGTCGGGCCTGCTCCTTTCGGTGAAGCTCGAGTCGCTCGGACCTGCCGACCGGGCCGACGATCGTCTGCTGCTTCGGCGTCCTTCTGCTCGTCTGCGCCGCCGTCGCCAGGCTGAGGACATGGTAGGAAGGGAACGCTCTCTTTCCACGTGAACTCGTTCCGGGAGCAATCCTCGCTTTCTGACAGAGCGGTATCCGGGGAGCTTTGTCAGAAAGCGAGGAATGCTCCCGGGTGGGTTTGGGTGAAAAGGGAGTGTCCCTACTTCAAGTCCGACGGGACGACGGGGCGCGACAGGATGTCGTAGAAACGGTCGACGCGGTCGGGACCGGTCCCGATCCAACGGCGAACGATGTCTTCGCCGAGCGAGTAGTTGAAGACGTACGGAGCGATACGTCCGTCGCGAACTGCACGGACTTCTTGCGCCGCTGTCCTCGGTGACGAGACCCCACTGGCCGACGAAGCGCGACCGCGTCGGCTTCGGAGACTTGCCTTCGTCGAGGAGCATGCGCGCGGCTTCGCCGCTGACGTACTTGAGCGGCTTCATCGCATCGCGGACCCGGTCGAGCGCGAGGATGGCGTCGGCCGGCACGCCCGCCGCCGGGCCGAGGACCTCGGTCAGAGACGCGGCGGCGCTCGTCGTCCGAAAAGACGATGTCGATGCCGACGTTGGCGGTTCCCTCGGCGAGCAGCGATTGCGGCGAAAGAGGGATAGACGGTGAACTCGACCCAGCCGCGCCCCTTCACCAGCCTGTCCTCGAGCAGCACGTTGTAGACGTGGTGGCCGGGGTACCCCTCGTGGCACATCGTCCCGAGCAATCCCGTTCAGCTCGGTGGGTAGGTCGGTGTTCAGCTCGATCCGGCTCTTGAAGTTGCCGAGGTACCAGTTGTACGCGCCCCACGGCTTGCTGCGTGACCGAGGACGGTGTCGAAGCTCTCTCCCGGGGAGCTTCACGAACGGCGCGTCGGCGGCGCGCGCGGCTTCCAGCGCCGCGCGCAGCGTCTGCTTCGACCGTTCGCGGGCGGAATGTAAACCGCCTTTCGAAGCGGCTTCGATGCGCGGGCCCAGCGGTCCTTCGCCCGGGGACGAGCGCCTCGAGCTTCGCGTGGGCCGCCTGGAACTCGGCGACGTCGTGGCGCGGCGCCTCAGCGTCGTAGAGGCTCCGGGCACTCCTCCGCCAGCGTCATCTTCTCCCCGGAGAGGCGCCGGAGATGGGCTTCGACCGCGATGACCTGCTTCGGGAGAAAGCGCCTTCGGTCCGCGGGGCCCGCGGCGATCTCCTCGACCTCGCCCATCAAGGCACGCGCGCCCGCTTCAGCAGCTCGGGGAGCGGAACGGGGTCGCCGCGCTCGGCCTCGGCCTTCCATTCCGGCGGTCCGTAGTAGGCGTCGACGTAGCATCTCGTCGTGGCGTCCCACGGCGAGGACGAGCTTGACGTACGATTCGGCGACGCGTGTCGAGGCCGGACGCCGATGCGCAGCCCACCAGCGAGCAGTCGAAAGCGGCATCAGCGCCAGCACGACCGATGCGATTCTCATCGGGGTCACTTTCGCGGCGCGCTTTCCGTGTAGCATCGCCCCGCACACAGCCTGCGGAGGACGACTCATGGACGCGCCGTGGACCAAGTTTTACGAGGAAGGCGTTCCGAAGTCCATCACGTATCCGCGCTGGTCGCTCACCGGATCTCCTGGACGCCACCGCACGGGAGTTACCCGGACAAGACCGCGCTGGTCTTTTACGCCGGACCCCAAGCTCCCCCTCGCGCATGACCTACCGGCAGCTCCAGGACGCGACGCCTGCGTCTTGCCGCGCCCTGCACGAGCATGGGCGTTCGCAAGGGCGACCGCGTGGCCGATCATGCTCGCCGAACTGCCCGCAGTTCCCGGTCGGTGTTCTTCGGCCTCCTGCCGTCTGGGCGCGATCGCGGTCAACACGAATCCGCTCTACGTCGCCCGCGAGATGAAGGAGCAATTCAGCGGACGTCCGGCGCGGAGACCGCCGTCATGCTCTGAACACGTTCGTCCCGCGCCTGCGCGAGATGCCAGCGGAGACCAGCGATCAAGCGCGTCATCGTCGTGGACGTCGCCGAGACGCCTCGGATTCCCGTGGAGATCGATCGTGCGCCTGGTCGCAGAAGAAGCACGGCGAGCGCGGTCGTGGTCCCCCGGCCGCGCGACGTCTTCTTCCTTTCGAGCTCGTTGGAGCGAGCCGCCGCGCTCCGCCGACAGTCTCGATCGACCAGGCGACGTCGCGCTCTTGCAATACACGGGCGGAACGACCGGGACCCCGAAGGGCGCGATGCTGACCCACGGGAACCTGGTCGCCAACACGCTCCAGCTCGCCGCGTGGTTCGCGAAGGCGGAGCGCGGGAAGGAGGTCGTGATGGCCGCGATCCCCTTCTTCCACGTCTACGGGATGACGGTCTGCATGATCTTCGGGATTCACATCGGCCGCGGAGATCGTCATGGTTCCGCGCCCCCGGCCCGTGGACGTCGTCGATGAAGGTGATCCAGAAGACGCACGCCTCGATCTTCCCGGGCGTGCCCACGCTCTACACCGCGATCAACCACCACCCCGACGTGAAGAAGTACGACCTGGGCGGCGTCACGATTGTGCCTGTCGGGCTCCGCGCCGCTTCCCCTCGAAGTCGCCGAGACGTTCGAGCGCTTGACTGGCGGGCGGCTCGTCGGAGGGTTCGGCATGACCGAGTGCTCGCCCGTCGCGCACGCGCGAACCCGCTGTTCGGCGATCGCCGGCGCGGGGAGCATCGGCATCCCGATCCCCGACACCGACGCGAAGATCGTCGACCTCGAGACCGGGGCGCAGGCTGGGCGTCGATCAGACGGGCGAGCTGGCGATCACGGGCCCGCAGGTGATGCTCGGCTACTGGCACCGGCCCGACGAGACGGCGGAGACGATCAAGGACGGCTGGCTGCTACACCGGCGACATCGCGAAGATGGACTCCGACGGCTACTTCTACATCGTCGATCGCGAAGGACATGATCTCCGCGTCGGGGCTCAAGGTCCTGCCGCGCGAGGTCGAGGAAGGTGCTCTTCCTCCATCCCGAGGTCCAGGAGGCCGTGGTCGCCGGGGTGCCCGGACCCGTATCGCGGCGAGACGGTGAAGGCGTTCATCGTCCCTGAAGCCCGGCGCTCAGCCATCGCCCAGAAGCTGATCGCCTTCTGCAAGCAGCACCTGGCCGCCGTTCAAGGTGCCGACGCCAAGTCGAGTTCCGCAGCGAGCTCCCCAAGTCCGCTCGTCGGGAAGGTCCTGCGGCGCGTGCATCGTCGAAGAGGAGAAGGCGAAGCGCGCGGCGAACCGCACGCGCACTGATGGACGAGGCTGCACGACGGGATGCCGTTCCGCGCGCAAGGTCGCCCTCGTGCTCGGTCGTGGCGTCACTTGGTCGTCGCCAGTCGATCTCGCCACGAAGGCCGTGTTCGAGCGCGCGTTCTACGGCCAGCCGACGCTGCACCTGCTGGCGGACACGGTGCGCATCGGTCTCGTCATGAACTCGCGGGCGTCTTTCTCAGCCTGGGCTCACGAGCCTGGGGCGTCGGCGCGATTCTGGCTCTTCGTCGTCGGGGTCGGCGGCGTCGCTGCGCGCTGCTGCTCGGCCTGACGCTGAAGGACACGCCGATTCCACAAGCCCGAGGTCGCGGCGGTCGCCGCGATCGTCGGCGGCGGGCTCGGCAACCTCGATCGATCGCGTCCATTTGGGGGCGGTGCGGGATTTCTTCAACATCGGCATCGGACCCCTGCGCACCGGGATCTTCAACGTCGCCGACATGGCGATCACCCTTCGGCGGCATCGCGTTGATCGTGATCCCTCTACTCCGAAAGCGGCAGCGGCATTAGGCTGAGCCGGACGATGAACCCCGACGTCGTCTCGGCGATCGATGCAGCTGGACCCGCGCGGGTACGTTCCCGACGCAGAACGCCGCCGGTCCTCCTGCGCCGGGCCGCGTCGGATCGCTCGTCTCGGTGCACGAGCTTGCGCGTCGCTGCTGTGGGCCGGCGTGTTCCTGGTCACGGCCACGGCGTCGGGGTTCTCGTCGAAGCAGAACCTCGACCGGATCGGTCCCGTCGCGATCGCCGTGCGCGCTCGGGCGTCGCCGCGGCGCGGCGTGCCTGGCTTGGGCGTGGCGGCGTCCGCCCGCATCGGCTTCGCGTTCAGGCGTGCTCCTCCTGGGCGCGCTGCTCGCGGCCGCCAGATCTCGCCTTCATCGAGGTCGAAGTTCACCCCGTTGCGGCGCGCGTGGCCCGTGGCACCTGTTGATCGTCGCCGCGGCGTACGCGGCGCTCGCCGTGCGATTCGATTCGACGTCGCTCTTCTCGCTGGCGTTGACGTCGTTCGCCGCCTGGCGCGGCGTGTCGATCTCGACGGCGATGCCCTGGAGCAGCGTTGCCGATCCCGGATCGCTTCCTGGTCGAGGCGCGATCTGCGGGGTGCTCTTCCTCGCGGATCGGCAAGCTGCTTGGATCGACGGCTTCCACCCCCGGTTCGAGCCCGCGGCCTCGTGGCTGGGCTGGCTGCTCATCCTCGGGGACGCTCGCCAGTGCGGCTGGGCGTCGGTCACGGCCCGCGTCGTCGTCGCGACGGTGCTCGTCGCCTGCGGCGCGCTCCTCGCGTTCTTCGCGTGGACGAGCGCGCAGTCAGGCAGGTTCGCCTTGGGGATCAGCGCGCGCCGCGGTCGGCGCTCGGCGGGTGGGTCTTCCCGGTGCTCGATGAGATCGATGGCGGGGCTGATTCACTACTCGGCCGCGACTGCTGCGCGGCGCGGCGGTGATCGTCGCGATCCTGCGAGCTCACCGCGCGCGCTTCACGAGCGGACGCGAGGCCGAGCGCCGCTCAGGCCGACCGAAGGCACGCCGATGCGCACCGCCGCGCGCGGCCTGGCGCAGCGCCGGCGCGATCGACGACGCGACCTTGCGCGCGACCGCGGCGGCGCTATCGGGACGATCCGGGCTCGACTGGGGCTCCGAAGGCTTCGCATCCTCGCGGGCCGGAGCGAAAGGGCTGATCGGCGGCGGCGCGCTGGCGGGACTGCTCTTCTCGATGTTCAGGGGGTCCGTCGTCGGCTCCGGCGTTCTGGCTGTTCCGCGCGGCGCGTCTTCGTCGCGGCGACCGAGGCTTCAGACAGGGCGGCTCCGTCGGGCCGACGCCGGAGCCGAGCTCGCGACGGCGATCCTCGCCGTGGGGTTCGCATGCGGCCTGGATCGCATCGCTCGATTTCGAGCCGGACGTGATCGACGTCTTCGCCGGCTGCGCGCTGATGGCTGCGCTGGCGGCGTGGAGGTGGGGCCACGCAGGCCCTAGCGGCTGTCGCGGCTTTCCTCGCGCTCTTGAGCGCAGGCCAGTCTCCGTTCGGGCGGATCCTCTGGCTCGCCGCCAGGGCACGTCGCGATCCCGATTGATCGCTCCACCTCGCGCGATCGCCAAAAGCGACCGCCGGCCCATCGAAGGTGCCTTTGGGCCGCGGGGAGTCGTCGGGCTTGGCGGCGGCTACGTGGCAGCGAACCTCTACAGCCTCGACCACCGCTGGCGATCCACTGAAGCTCGGCTGCGGCGGCTGTCCCTGGGCCTGCGACGCGGGCGGGCGGATCGCGGCGATCGTCCGGAACGATCGTGATCCCGCCGTTCGTCTTTGCCGCCGGACTCCGATGGCGCGATCGTGCCCACTGCTGGCCCGCGGGTGCCGTTTTCGCGCGCCGCCAACCGCGCTGGTCACGCTACGCCATTACCACCATCCGATCGGGCCGTGGTGGCTCTCGCTGGTCCTGGGCGGCGTCGCGTGTCTGAGCATCGCCGTGGGGCTCAGGCGGCGGCTCGAAGCAGGTTCCGCGCACGAGCGTTCGGGATTCACCGCGTCCTCGCTGCGCGACCCTCGCCCTTCTCGAGGCCGCGCGGGCACGCGGCGGTGATCGCGGCGATGTCGCCCGCGGCCAGGCGCGCCGCACGAGGCCGGAGTTCGAGGGCGGCGGCGGGAGATCGGGAGGAGGAGGAGCGACGGGGAGCGCGTGACCTGCTGCTAGAATCCCGGGCCATGGCCGACAAAACGATGACCGAGTTGTCGTTCGGTCCGCCGGGATCCGTCGACGCGTCTCTCTCGGACGAGCGTCCACAGCCTCGTCGGCTCCGAGATCCTCAAGATCGCGCGCCGAGATTCGCGCGATGGTCGCGGCGGGGAAGACGCGTCTGCAACCTGACCGGTGGGGGACTTCAACCCGAAGTACTTCCCGATCCCGGCGTGCTCATGGAGGAGATCCACGAAGGCGCTCGCGGCCGGGGAGACCGAACTACCCGCCGTCGGACGGCATGCTCGTCGCTTCGGCAGGCGGCCGCCGATTCACCGGCGCGCGAGTACGGCGTGCGCTACCCGGTCGCATCGACGCTGATCGCCAGCGGCTCGCGCCCGCTCCTCTACGCGGCCTACCGGTGCGTCGTGAATCCGGGCGACGTCGTCGTACCCGGCGCCGTCGTGGAACAACAACCACTACGTCGAGCTGACCCGGCGCGAAGGGGATCGACCTCCCGACGCGCGCTCGAAGACGGCTTCCAGCCGACGCTCGCGCAGCTGGCAGCCTGCACCTGTCCTCCGCCGCAGCTGATCGCGCTCAACACGCCGCTGAATCCCGCGGGCACGGTCATGACGGCCGAGCTCAGCTGCGCCATCGCGCGAGGCCGTCGTGGACGAGAACAACCGCAGCGCGCGAAGGCGGGGCGCCGCAGCCTGTTCCTGCTGTTCGACCAGGTGTACGGATCGCTGGTGTTCGGCGCGACCAGACACGACCACCCGGCGGCGCTCGTCCCGGAGGTCGCGCCGTGGCTGATCACGGTGGACGGGATCTCGAAGGCGCTCGCGGCGACCGGTCTGCGCGTCGGCTGGCTGTTGGCCGCGCCGGAGCTCACCGCGCGCATGCGCGACCTCATCGGCCACGTCGGCGCTGGGCGCCGCGGCCGGAGCAGGTCGCGACGGCGAAGTTCCTCCAGAACGAGGCGCCGCCGTCCACGCCTTCCGGAAGCAGATGAACGCCGCCGTCGAGCGAGCGGCTCGAGGCCCTCTACGCGGGTTCTCGGCGATGAAGGCGGACGGCTTCCCAGTCGAGTGCATCCAACCGCAGGGGGCGATCTACCTCGTCGCTGCCGCATCGCCGTCGTCGGGGCGCTCGTACGAGGAGGCGGTCCTCGACAGCAACGAGACGATCCGCAAGGCGATCCTGGAGCACGCGGGTCTCGCGGCCGTCCCGTTCCAGGCGTTCGGCCTGATGGAAGAGACGGGCTGGTTCCGCCTGTCGGTCGGGGCGCCGTCTCGATGGACGAGATCGCGCAGATGTTCCCGCGCCTGCGCGCCGCTGCTCGGCAGGATCCGCTGAGCGTGCCAGTGGTACCGGCGCGTGGATTTGAACCACGGACCTAAGGATTATGAGACCTTCGCTCTACCCCTGAGCTACGCCGGTCCGAGACGAGCGGCGGCACTCTAGCAGGAGGCCGGGGAAACTCTCAACGGGCCGACGCCGCTCGCCGGAGGCTATAATCCGCCGCCTCCGGAGGAGACCGTGCCCGAACGACATCGCCTGCCTGACGTGCAAGAAGACGGAGATCGAGACCCAGCTCTACAGGTGCCCGATCTGCTTCAAGTACGTTTGCGCGAGAGCACGCCTTCAACTACAGCGGCCGGATCTTCTGCGACAAGCACTGCGCGGACTACTTCTTCTTCGCCGACGAGGACTAGCGCCGTCGATGTTCCCGGTCACGCGCCCCCGCCGCCTGCGCCGCTCGGCCGCCTTGCGCGACATGGTGCGCGAGACGCGGCTCGCCCCGACCGACTTCATCTACCCGCTCTTCGTCCGGCACGGGAAGGGGATCCGCACCGAGATCGGCTCGATGCCCGGGCAGTTCCACCTCTCGCCCGACACGCTGGTCGACGAGGTGGGCGCCGCGGTCGAGGACGGCGTGCGCGCCGTGCTGCTGTTCGGAATCCCCGAGCGCGAAGGACGAGCGCGGCTCCGAGGCCTGGGACGACGGCGCCGCCGGTGCAGACCGGGGTGCGCGAGCTGAAGCGCGCCTATCCCGACGTCCTGGTGGTCACCGACATCTGCCTCTGCGAGTACACGAGCCACGGGCACTGCGGCGTCGTGCGCGACGGCAAGGTGCTGAACGACCCGACCCTCGAGCCTGCTCGCGAAGACCGCGCGTCTCGCACGCGCGCGCGGGCGCCGATCTCGTCGCGCCGTCCGACATGATGGACGGGCGCGTCGGCGCGATCCGCGCGGCGCTCGACGCCGCGGAGGTTCGACGACGTCGCCGATCCTCGTCGTACGCGGCGAAGTACGCGTCGGCGTTCTACGGACCGTTCCGCGAGGCCGCCGGCTCGGCGCCGCAGTTCGGCGACCGGCGGTCGTACCAGATGGACCCGGCGAACGTGCGACGAGGCGCTGCGCGAGGTCGCGCTCGACCTCGAGGAGGGCGCCGATCATCGTCATGGTGAAGCCGGCGCTGGCGTACCTCGACGTCATCCGCCGCGTGAAGGACGCGTTCGGCGTGCCCGGTCGCCGCGTACAACGTCAGCGGCGAGTACTCGATGCTCCTGGCGGCGGCGCAGCGAGGCTGGATCGACCGCGAGCGCGCGATCCTCGAGACGCTGACCGGCGATCAAGCGGGCGGGCGCGTCGATCATCCTGACCTACCACGCGCGGGAGGCCGCGCTGACTGCTGCGGCTGACGCGGCGGCAGCGCGCGCCCTGTTCGCGCCGCGAGGCGCTCGCGGTGCCGCCGTCCCCGGTGGCGCGCGCCTGCGCGCTCTCGCCGACGGCGGCCGCCGCGTCCGGCGGCTGCGCCGCCACGCGCGCCGAGCGAGGACGGCGGCGCACTCGAGAAGCTGCGCACGATGGCGGCGGCGCTCGCCGCGCACTTCGGGCTCCGCTTCACGTCGGTCGACGCCGAGAGCCGACGGCGTCGTCGCAGCACTACGGCATCTGCTACGCCGACGGCCGCATCCGGATCCGGCTGCGCCACGCGACGACCGGGCCGGCTGCTCAAGGAGTCGAGCCTCGTGGACACGCTGTGCCACGAGCTCGGCCCACCTGAAGCACTTCGACCACTCCGTCGCGCTTCCGGCGCTTCCACGAGACGCGTCGCTCGCGAGCGCGCGCGGCGCGGCTGGTACCGGCCCGGGCCCGGCGCAGCGCCGCGTCGCGCGAGCGCGCCGCTCTGGGACGATCGCTGCGATGAGCCGCAACGATGGAGCGCCTGCTTCGACGAGGCGCGAAGCTGATGCCGCGGCGGGCGTGAACAGCCCGGTGCGCGCGTTCGCGGCGTCGGCGGGACGCCCGGTCTTCTTCGAGAAGGGCACGGCGCGATCGTCACGGACGCCGACGGCCGCGAGTACATCGACTACCTCGGCTCGTGGGGCCCGCTGATCGTCGGACACGCGCATCCGCGCGTGGTCGCGGCGATCCGCGACCAGGCGGGGAAGGGATCGACGTTCGGCGCGCCGACCGGGCTCGAGACCGAGCTGGCGCGCGCGCGTCGTCGCGCGCGGTGCCCGTCGTGCGAGAAGGTGCGCTTCGTCGTCCTCGGGCACCGAGGCGACGATGTCCGCGATCCGCCTGGCGCGCGCGGCCACCGGCCGGCGCGGCATCCTCAAGGTCGACGGGTGCTACCACGGCCACGTCGATTCGCTGCTCGTCAAGGCGGGATCCGGCGTGCTGACGCTCGGGATCCCCGGAAGCCCCGGCGTGCCGCCGGAGCTCGCGGCGCTCACGCTGACGATCCCGTTCAACGATGTCGCAGCGCTCGAGCGCGCGCTCGCCGAGCACGGGGAGGAGATCGCGTGCGCTCATCGTCGAGCCGGTCGCCGGGCAACATGGGCGTCGTCCCGCCGAAGCCGGGCTGGCTGCAGGCCGTGCGCGAGCTCACCGCGGACGCACGGCGTGCTCCTGATCCTCGACGAGGTGATGACCGGCTTCCGCGTCGGGCCCGGCGGCGCGCAGGGCTCTCTACGGCGTCGCGCCCGACCTCTGACCTGCTTCGGCAAGGTGATCGGCGGCGGGCTCCCGGTCGGCGCCTACGGCGGGCGGCCGACCTGATGGACCGGATCGCGCCGGCGGGGACCGGTCTACCAGGCCGGCACGCTGTCCGGGAACCCGCTCGCGCATGCGCGCGGGGATCGAGACGCTCGACATCCTCGCCGCACCCGGGGACCTACGAGCGGCTCGAGGCGATCTCGGCGCGGCTCGCGGCCGGGCTTGCGGCGGCGGCGCGAGACGCCGGCGTCCCGGCGGTCGGTCAACCGCGTCGGCTCGATGCTCACCGCCTTCTTCACCGGCGGCGCCGGTCACCGACTTCACGCCTCGGCGACGCGATCCGGACACGAAGCGCTACGCGCGGTTCTTCCACGCGATGCTCGATCGCGGCGTCTACCTCGCCCCGTCGCAGTTCGAGGCGGCGTTCGTCTCGACCGCGCACGACGAGGCGCTCGATGGACCGCACGATCGCTGCGGCGGCGGAGCGCGATGAAGGAGGTTGCACGTCATGCTGGACCTCACGCTTTCACGGCCACTCGTGCTGGGAGTTCAACGACGGCGACGCACCGGGTCCTCGATCGATCCGTTCCTGACCGGGAACCCGCTGGCGGACGTCGGCCCCGACGCGTTCGCCGAAGCTCGACGCGATCGTCGTCGTCACGGGCACGGCGACCACATCGGCGACGCGGTCGCGATCGCGCAAGCGGACCAAGGCGCTCGTCGTCGCCAACTACGAGATCGTCGGCTGGTTCGGCAAGCGCGGGTCGGAGGGCCACCCGCTCAGCCATCGGCGGCGGGCGACAGTTCCCGCTTCGGCCACGTCAAGCTGACGATCGCGCACCACGCGGCTCGACTGGGCCCGACGGCGAGGCGCTCGGCAGCCCGCGGGGATCGTCCTGACGATGGGCGGCAAGAAGGTCTACCACGCCGGCGACACGGCGCTGTTCCTCTGACACGAAGCTCATCGCCGAGATGAACGGCCCGTTCGACGCCGCGCTCCTGCCGATCGGCGACAACTTCACGATGGGATCACCGACGCGGCGAAAGCGGCGGGTTCGTGGACGCCACAGTCGCGATCCCGATGCACTACGACACCTTCGGCTGGATCAAGTCCGACGCTGCGCGAGTTCGTGCAAGCGGCGTGCAGCCGCGTGGCGGGAGCGGACACGCGCTGTCGTCGGGCCGTACCTGCTACCGGTGGGGGACAGTCCTTATCCGGAAGCTTACGACGACCAAGCTTTGCCGAAAGAAGGATGGCGCCTGACGGAGGTCCGACCAGTCGCCCTGCCCAGATAATCGCCGTTCTCGGTGCCGATCGGATCACCTCGCCCTCGTTGATGAACGAGGGGACCTGGACGACGAGGCCGGTCTCGAGCGTGGCGGGCTTCTTCTGCGCCGACGCGGTGGCGCCCTTGATGCCGGGCGCGGTCTCGACGACCTTGAGATCGACCGACGGCGGGATCTCGATGCCGACGGGCTTGCCCTCGAACCAGTCCATCGTCACGGTGGACTCGGGGATCGACGTACGACATCGTGTCGCCGAGCACGTCGTCGGCGAGGGCGAACTGGTCGTAGCGTGTCGGTGTCCATGAAGTGGTACCCCTCGGCGTCGTGGTAGAGGTACTGCATGGTCTTGTTGTCGAGGTAGACCTTCTCGATCGTCGTCTTCGGAGCGGAACCGCTGCTCGGTGCCGAGGCCCGGTGATGACGTTCCGCAGCTTCGCCTGCACGAACGCGCGGAGGTTGCCCGGCGTCCTGGTGCGTCGACTCGAGCACCTTGTAGACCTGGCCCTCGAACCGGATGACCATGCCCTTCCGGAGATCGCTGCCCTTCATAGACTCGTCCCTTCCGTGGTGAGCTGGGTGTACGCGGGCAAGATGCGCTTGGTCCCGTACCCCGTGAATTGAATGGTGAGCTTCAAGCTCTTCCCGGACCCTCGCGGCCGAGGACCTTGCCGCTCCCGAACATCGGATGGCGACACCTGGACGCCGACGGAGAACCTGTCGGCCCGGCGGCGGAAATCGGAGCGAGCCTCGGCGGCGCGGCCGCGACGCGGCGATGACGCGCGCAGCGGCCGCGCGCCGCCGAAGAAGCCGTGGCGTCGCGGACGCGGCGGGCCGAAGAACGAGCCGCCTCGCGCGCGCCGCTCTCGGCGAGGAGCTCGGCCGGGATCTCCTCGAGGAACCGCGAGGGCGCGTTCGACTGCGGGGACTCCCTGCTGCAGGCGCGACATCGGCGCGCGAGAGGCAGAGCCGCTTCGCGCGCCCGCGTGATCGCGACGTAGCAGAGCCGGCGCTCCTCCTCGAGGTCGTCGTCGTTCGCCGCGCGAGCGCGAGTGCGGGAAGATGTTCTCCTCGAGGCCCGCGAGGAACACGACCGCGAACTCGAGGCCCTTCGCGTTGTGGACGGTCATCAAGCGTGACGCCGGGGCGCGCCGCCGATCTCGTCGGCGTCCGAGACGAGCGCCGAGCGGTCGAGGAAGCCCAGCAGCGTGGTGGACTCGACCTCCCGCTCGTACTCGACCGCGGCCGAGACGAGCGAGCGCACGTTGTCCATGCGGTCGAGCCCTTCGCCCGGGGTAGCTCTTGTCGAGGTACGCCGGCGAAGCCGACCGTCTCGAGGATGCCCTCGATGACGACCGCGGCGGCTCGTCCTGCGGCGCGCGCCGTGAACCCGTGCGGTGATCTCGAGGAACGCCTCGAGCATGGCGCGCGGCGCGCGCGCATCCAGCGCGGTCGCGGCGAGCAGCCGGCGCGCCGCCTCGTAGCAGCGACGCCTCGGCGCGCGCGCTCGGCCTCGATCGCATCGCACCGTGGTGTCGCTCGATCCCGCGCGGCGGAACGTTGACGATCCTGCGGAACGCGACGTCGTCCCCGGGGTTCGACCGCGAGCTTCAGGTAGGCCAGGACGTCCTGACCTCCTTCCGCTCGTAGAACTGCATCGCGCCGACGACCTGGTAGGGATCGCGGTCGCGGCGGAACGCCTCTTCGAACGAGCGCGACTGCGCGTTGGTCCGGTAGAGGACGGCGAGGTCCTCGTAGGCGCGCCGTCGCGCTGCCTCCTCGTGACGCGCGCGCGACCCACGTCGCCTCCGCGCGGTCGTCCGGCGCGTGGAAGAGGTCGATGCTCGTCGCCGCGCGTGTTCTCGGTCCAGAGGGTCTTCCCCTTGCGCTCGGTGTTGTTCGCGATGACGCGCGCCCGCGGCGTCGAGGATCGTCGCCGGTCGAGCGGTAGTTCTGCTCGAGCTTGACGACCGCGGCGCCCGGGTGGTCGCGCTCGAAGTCGAGGATGTTGCGGATCTCGGCGCCGCGGAACTCGTAGATCGACTGGTCCTCGTCGCCGACGACGCAGACGTTGTGGTGGACCGAGGTCAGCGCCTTGATCGAGGAGGTACTGCGGGCGGTTCGTGTCCTGGTACTCGTCGACGAGCAGGTGCTGGCAGCGCTGCGCGTAGCGCTCGCGGACGTCCGGGGTGCTTCTCCGCGTCGAGCAGTCGAGAGCGCCCGGAGCAGGATGTCGTCGAAGTCCACCGCGTTCGCGCGCTTCAGCGCCTCGTCGTACGGCGCGTAGATCCGCGCCATGGAGCTTGGCGTCGGGCGCGAACGCCCGCGCCTCGAGCGCGCGCGGGGTCTCCATGCGCGTTCTTCGCGCGGCTGATGCGCGCGAGGAACGGCGCGCGCGGACGCGGCCGGTGTCGTCGACGCCCTCGCTCGCGGAGCAGCCGCGCGCACGAGCGCGACCTGGTCGTCGCGGTCGTAGATGCGCGAAGTTCGGGGCGAGGCCCACGCGCTCGCCGTCGCGCCGCAGCATGCGGAGGCACAGGCCGTGGAACGTGCCGATCCACGGGCCGTCCGCGTCCGTCCCGAGGATCTGCTCGACGCGCTCGCGCATCTCGCGTCGCGGCCTTGTTGGTGAAGGTGACCGGCGACGATGCCGCCGGGGCGGGACGCCGGCGTCGCGGACGAGCCAGGCGATGCGGTGCGTGATGACGCGGGTCTTTCCGGAGCCGGCCCCGGCGAGCACGAGCAGCGGGCCGCCCGGATGGACGACGGCCTCCCGCTGCGCGGGGTTCAACGCGTCGAGCAATTGCGACGGTGGATTCACGCGCCGGGATTCGAGCAAGCGGTGACGTCCTGTGTAGGCAAGCGTGGCGAGGGTCCCCGTCTACTCGACCGTGACGCTCTTGGCGAGGTTGCGCGGCTGGTCGACGTCGCAGCCCCGCAGCAGCGCGATGTGGTAGGCGAGCGAGCTGCAGCGGCAGCACGGTCAGCAGCGGCGAGAGCAGGTTCGTGCGTCTGCGGGACGGTGAGCACGAAATCGGCCTTCTCGGCCGACGTCGCGGCTCGTGCTCGTCGGTGACCGCGATGACGATCCCCGAGCGCGCCTTCACCTCTTCGATGTTCGAGAGCATCTTCTCGAACACGCCGTCGAGCGGCGCGATCGCCACCACGGGCATGTCCTCGTCGATCAGCGCGATCGGGCCGTGCTTCATCTCGCCGGCCGGGTAGCCCTCGGCGTGGATGTAGGAGATCTCCTTGAGCTTGAGCGCGCCCTCGAGGGCGATCGGGTAGTTCACGCCGCGCCCGAGGTAGAGGAAGTCGCGGTGCAGGTGGAACGTCTTCGCGAGCTCGACGACCGCGGCGTCGTCGTGCGAGGTAGCGCTCCATCTGCGCCGGGATGTGGTAGAGGTCGCTGGATGAGCTGCAGCCATCTCGTCGTCCGGAGAGCGTGCCGCGCACGCGTCCCGAGCTTGAGCGCCGAGCAGCGCCAGCGCCGACGATCTGGCTCGTGAACGCCTTGGTCGAGGCGACGCCGATCTCGGGCCCGGCGTGCGTGTAGATCGTCCCGTCGCACTCGCGCGTCAGCATCGAGCCCGCGCACGTTGCAGATCGCGAGCGCCTTGGCGCCCTGGGACCTCGACCTCGCGCTCGGCGGCGAGCGTGTCCGCGGTCTCGCCCGACTGGCTGATGAAGACCGAGAGGCAGCGGTCGTCGAGCAGCGGCTTCCGGTAGCGGTACTCCGAGGCGTAGTCGACCTCGACCGGGATGCTGCGCGAGCTGCTCGATCAGGAACTTCCCGACGTGGCCCGCGTGCCAGGACGTCCCGCACGCGACGATCTGCATCCGCGTCGGCGCGCCGCAGCTCGTCGTCCGAGAGCCTGATCTCCTCGAGGTGGATCGAGCCGATCCTCGAGCGAGACCCGCCCGAGCAGCGTGTCGCGCACGCGCGCGCGGCTGCTCGTGGATCTCCTTCAGCATGAAGTGCTTGTAGCCGCCCTTCTCGGCCATGATCGGATCCCACGGGATCCGCGTCGGCTCCTTCGCGAGCGGCTGCCGTCCGGCCGCATGAAGCTGGCACGCCGGAGGGGTGCACCACGACGATCTCGTAGTCGTCCAGGAAGACGACGTCCTTGGTGTGCGAGAGGATCGCGGGGATGTCGGAGGCGACGAAGAACTCGCCGTCGCCGAGCCCGACGACGAGCGGCGGCCCGAGCGCGCGCCGCGACGAGCGTGTCGGGCGCGTCGGCCGAGATGGCCACCAGCGCGTAGATCCCGCGCAAGCGCGGGAGCACCGCGCGGAACGCGCGCGGGCAGGTCGCAGCCGGTGTCCTTCATCTGCTGCTCGATCGCGTGCGCGACGATCTCGGTGTCGGTCTGCGGTGACGAAGCGTGTGCCCCTGCCTTCTGCAGCTCGTGCTTCAGCTCGAGGTAGTTCTCGATGATGCCGTTGTGGATGACGACGATCCGGCCGTGCAGTCGCGGTGCGGGTGGGCGTTCTCCTCGGTCGGCCGGCCGTGGGTCGCCCAGCGCGTGTGCCCGATGCCGTAGCGGCCGCTGGATCGGCTTCTCGACGAGGACCTTCTCGAGGTCGCGGAGCTTCCCGGGGCGCGCCGGATGTGCAGCTCGCCGTCGCCGTCGACGACCGCGATCCCGGCGCTGTCGTAGCCGCGGTACTCGAGGCTTCCGGAGCCCTTCGATCAGGACCTGCGACGGGGTCCTTCGGGCCGATGTAGCCGACGATCCCGCACATGCGATGACGTCCCTCCCGCTCGAGACGGCTAAGGAATAATGCGACCGGCCGACGCGCAATCAGGGATCGCGGGACGTGCCGCCCGCGGCCTTCTTCTTCCGTCGCGCGACCCAGCCCGTCGACGTTGATCTGGCGGACCGGCTGATGCGCCAGCGCGCCCGGCCGGGACGTCCTCGGTGACCGTCGTCCCGGCTGCCACGTAGGCGCCCGTCGCCGAGCACGACGGGCGCCACGAGCTGCGTGTCGCTGCCGATGAACACGCGCCGGCGCCGAGCGTCGTGCGTGTGCTTGTGCCACGCCGTCGTAGTTGCAGGTGATCGGTGCCCGCGCCGATGTTGCAGCCCGGGCCGATCTCGGCGTCCCCAGGTAAGCCAGGTGCGAGCGCCTTGCTGCCCTTCCCGAGCCGCGTCTTCTTGAGCTCGACGAAGTTCCCGACCCGCGCGCTCGGTCTCGACGATCGACCCGGGCCGCAGGTGCGCGAACGGCCGAGCTGCGCGTCGTCGCCGATCGCGGCTCTCCGTGAGCGACGCAGTGGTCCTGCACCTCGACGCCGCGCCCGAGCACCGTGTCCGACGAGCCGGCGAGCCCGACCGGACGACGCGGTCCTCGCCGATCACGCACGTCCCTTCGACGATGACGTCCGGGTAGAGCACGCGTGTCCCGGCCCACCCGGGCGCGCGGATCGATCCAGGTGCGCGACGGGTCGAGCACGCGTCACGCCGTCGTCCTGCAGCTCGCGCCGGCCTTGCGCGTGTACAGCGACGCGCCGGCGGCGGCCAGCTCGGCGCGGGTGTTCACGCCGAGGACCTCTCCGTGAGTCGACGTGATTCAAGCGCGACGACGGTGACGCCCCTTGCGATCAACGCGTGAACGGCGTCGGTGAGGTAGTACTCGCCCTGCGCGTTGTTGGGACGGAGCTTCTTGAGCGAGGCCATCAGCACCGCCGGGTCGGCGCAGTAGATCCCGCAGTTGATCTCGGTGGATCTCGCGCTCGGCGGCGGTCGCATCCTTGTGCTCGACGATGCGCGCAACGCGCCCGGTGGCGTCGCGCACGATCCGGCCGTAGCCGTCCGGCCGGGTGACGTTGGTCGTCGTCAGCGCGCCAAGGCCGCGTTCGTCTTTGCGGTAAAGCGCTACCAGCGGCGCGCAGGGTGCTGCTCTGAAGGTTCGGAAGATCGCCGTTGATGATGAGGAGCGGTCCCTTCGACCTGAAGCGCCTTCGCCGCCTGCATAGCAATACGCAACTGAACGAAGTACAT
>ERZ1370068.8365-contig-7225_pt1 | contig 34396 bp, 44 predicted proteins | sample MGYA00561227_ERZ1370068 | MGnify/ENA primary metagenome ERZ1370068 (study PRJEB38410, sample SAMEA6850437) | metagenome | study: Metagenomic assessment of the ecological functions of the soil: analysis of the soil microbiota associated with the...
GCCACGGCTGCCGCACCTGAGCGCGAACCCAAGCTGATACGCCGTGCTGCCTTTGACCTTCAGCTTCGAATTCGCGTGAGACTGTGTCGTTCCTATCGGGACTGCCCTCGGCCCGCACTGTGTTGGACTGGCACGAATTTCAGCATCCGGTTTGGCTTGGGACTGACTGCGATCCAACCCATCCGAGATGGCAGCGTTGTATGGCTGGTTTAGGAGACGCTGACGATCGTCAGGAATGGACATATCGCTTCTACGCAACACGACCGGACCCTCCTCCGCCGGGCGTCGTGGCGACCTTCGGCTGCTTTTCCTATGCGTGGTTGGGCAGCGACCGCATTCGGCTCCACCTCCACGACGCCGAGAGGGACGGGCGGTCTCCCTGGGCCGGGAACGCCGCGATCGGCGGTTGGCAGATCTGGCGGCGCTCTTTGCCAGCCTCAAACACTCCGCCGGAAAGCCTATCCGCGTGGTCGGAGCATCGTGGCTGTACAACATCATTGCGTATCGACGTCTGTTTCCGAGTCATACCTGATGACCGGCGCGCCACACACGAGCGTTGCGCCGCACTGGTGAATCAACCAACATGATCCAATGGAGGTAATGACAAAGTGAAGACGCATACGTTTGTCGTGACACCCGAAGACTACGATCCCGCGTTGAATGTGCTCGGCACCAAGGTGACCGTGCTGGCGTCAAACGCAGCGACACAAGGATGTGAGATCACTCTGCAACAGGGCGACGAGGGAACGGGAGCCGCCGCCGCATAGCCACAACTGGGATGAGTCTTTTTGTCCTCAAGGGCAAGATCGAGTTCACCTGCGCCGGCCGGACGGTAATGTGCGTGCCCGGTACGCTCGTGCACGTGCCTGCTGGCACCGTGCACGTTTTCGCTACGGTGCCGGCGGCGGCGAGATGCTCGAGCTGACCGGCCAGGGCGGCTTGGCCACACAGATGTTCACCGCCGTCAGCAAGGAGATTCCGCCGGGCCTCCCGCACGTTCCCAAGGTGCTAGAGGTACTCGAGCAAAACAAGGTAACCGTCGCGACTTGAGGCCATGTCGTCAACCCGATTTGTGATCCTGGGGCAACCGCCAAATCGCAAGCATTGTCATGTCGCGTGCCTGACGACGCGCTCACCGGGACGCCCTAGCAGAGCAACGCGAGGCCAGGGTTCCTTAAGCTCAGGCCCAAGACTCAGGCCTGGTTGAGCAGGTACACACCCAGCGCGATCATCAGGCCGCACACTACGACCACCGTGGTGATGGGCTCGCCCAGGACGGAGCCAGGCGAGGACGGCGGCGAGAACGGGCGTCAGATACGAATAGGCTGCCGCGGCGCCCGCGCGTCGTCCGCTGGAGACCGTAGGAAAAGAGCTGGTTGGATCCGATGGTGACCACGAGCGCCAGTGCCGATGACGAGCGCCCAGGCGAACGGACTCATGGCCATCGCCTCGCGCGCGACCATCGCCGCGTGCGTCAGGCCAGTGACCAGGAAGAGGACGGCGGAGCCGGCGAGCGCGGCGTGGACGGTGACCAGGGTCACGCGATGCCGGCGCAGGAGGTCCTTGGCGCAGAGGATGTAGCCGACCCAGGCCAGCGAGTTGGCGACCATGAAGGCCATGCCGAGCATGTGGTGGTCGCCGCTCACCGACGGCTGCCGGCCGAGCAGCACGAGGGCGGCCGTGCCTACCAGGGCGAGGAGCGAGGCCGGCCATCTGGCGGCCCGTGGCGCGCTCCCCAGAGGAACGCGGCTCCCAGCAGCAGCACCCAGGCGAGGCTCGGTCATGCGCATCGAGGGCGGTATTGGCCACCGAGGTGTAGGTGAGGGCCCAGTAGAGGGTGAGGCTGAACACGGGAACCAGCGCCGATGCCCGCGCCTACGAGCAGCACCCACTCGCGCCGCGAATAGCCGGGGGCGCTCTTCCAGGTGGCGAGCGCGAAGGGCACGTAGAAGAGCGCGGCGAGCAGGAAGCGCAGCCAGGTGAGGGTGAGGGGGTGATCTCGCGGAGGACCACCTTGACCATGATGGAGTTCGACGCCCAGATCACGATGGCGAGGAGCAGGGCGGGCGGCGGTCACACCGTCCGCTTGTGCGCGTGTCCGCCCTTCACTGATCAGGTGCAGGTTGTCCAGGTTCTGGAAGATGCGGAGGTCCTTGAGCGGATTGCCCTTCACCGCGATGAGATCGGCGTACTTGCCCGGCTCCACGGAGCCGATCTGGTCCTCCATGCGGAAGATCTCCGCGTTCACCCGTGTGGCGGAGAGCAGCACCTCCATCGGCTTCATCACCTGGCCCTTCAGCTCGAGCTCCATCGGCGCGCTGCGCTTGCATGTCGCCGAGAAGATCGGAGCCCGAGCCGATCTTGCATCCGGCGCGGTAGGCGTGGGTCAGCCCCTCCACGGAGAGCTCGCGGGCCATGTTGATCTTCTGCAGCTGGTGCTCGCTGATGCCGTAGGCCTTGCCCTCGCGCCAGATCGCCTCGTAGGTGACCATGGTGGGCACGAGGTAGGCGCCGGCTTCTTGATCTCCTTGGCTCCCGCCGCGTCGATCAGGTTGCCGTGCTCGATGCGAGCGCACGCCGGCCTGGATGGCCGCGCGCACCGCGGAGCCTGGAGTAGGCGTGGGCGAGCACGTATTTCCCCACCGCGCGCGCCTCCTCGACGGCCGCGCGCATCTCCTCCACCAGTGTACTGGGTGGTGTCGAGCTCGTCCGAGGGCGACATGGCCCCGCCCGAGGCCATGATCTTGATCTGGTCCACGTCGCGCCGGAGCTGCTCGCGCGACGGCCTTGCGCACCTCGTCGGGCCCGTCGGCGATGACCCCGACCATGCCGAGGCAGCAGTCGACGGGATCGATCCAGCTCGGCGCGCCGCCGCTTGTCGCCGTGTCCTCCCGTCTGCGAGAGCACGCGGCCGGAGACGAGCATGCGCGGCCCCGGGTACAGGCCGGAGGCGACGGCCTCGCGGAAGCCGTAGTCGGCGCCCCCGCGTCGCGCACGGTGGTGAATCCCTGCTGGAGCGCCTGCTCCATGCGCCGGAGCGTCTTGGCCGCGATGAGGCTGGGCGGATTGTGGCGATGCTGCTCGGCGGTGTTGCCCTCCACCGCGCACATGTGCACGTGGGCGTCGGTGAGGCCGGGCATGAGCGTGCGGCCGCGGAGATCGACGGTCTCCACCTTGCCCCGCAGCGGGCCCACCTTGCCCGAGCGGATGACGTCCTTGATGCGCTCGCCCTCCACCACCACGGCCGCGCCGTCCACGGGCTCCTTGCCCGTGCCGTCGATGAGGAAGGCGTTGGTGAGGACGGTGAGGGGCACGCGCGCTCCGCTATCGCTTCACGATCTTGGCTTCGTACATCCACACCTTCTCGTCGGCGCGGGGCTGCCAGTCGATCCAGTTGGCCACGCCGTAGAGATCGTGCTGCTGCCAGAGAAAGACCCACGGGACCTCGCTGGCCACCATCTGCTGGATCTCCGCCCACGCCTCCAGCCGCTGCTTCGGGATCCACGATGGTGATGGCGGTGGCGATCTTGTCCTCGAGGGCCTTGTTGCCTCCGTACGACGAGTAGGTCATGGAGCCCTGGAAGAGCTGCTCGATGGTGCCCTGCGCGTCGAGGGCGGGACCCCAGCCGAGGAAGAACATGTCGCCCGTCTTGCGGTTCTTGATCTTGTCGAGGTGGGTGCCCCACTCGTTGACCACCACGTTGACCGTGATGCCGATGCGGCCGAGCTGGGAGGCGATGGCCTGCGAGATGTCCTTGTCGAGCGGGTAGCGGCCCGAGGGCGTGTCGAGGGTCGAGGGTGAGACTGGCCCGGATCGATGTTGGCCGCCTTCAAGCAGGACCTGCGCGTGCGTGACGTCGTACTTGAGGCACTGGACCTTGGGGGAGAAGTCCACGTTGATGGGCGACAGAGGGCCGCACATCTTGGTGGCCCGGCCGCGCAGCACCTGCTGGATCGAGCTCGTCCACGTTGATGGCGTGGCTGATGGCCTGGCGCACCCGGATGTCCTGCATCGGCCCCGGGTTGAGGTTGACGAGGGCCAGGTAGTTGATGCGCGAGGAGACGGTGGAGCGCACGGTGGCCTTGCCGCTCCGGTCCACGAGGTCCACCGGCGTGCGGCGGCACGTCCTTCATGATGTCGATCTCCCCGGCCATGAGGGCGGCGAGCCGCGCGCTGAATTCCGGGATGAAGCGGAACGTCACGCTGCTTGAGGATCGCGCTTGCCGCTTCCAGTAGTCGTCGTTGCGCACGACCACCAGCTTCTCGTCGCGCACCCATTCCGCGAACTTGAAGGGCCCGGTGCCGACGGGCTTGGCGAGGAGAGCGCGGCGCCCTCGCTCCTTGAGCGCCTTGGGCGGCATCATCGAGCACGTCGCCGAGCGAGATGCGGTCGATGAGGCCCGGCCACGGCTTCTCCGTGACGAAGCGCACGGTGTGCGGATCGACGATCTGGACGTCCTTGACCAGGGTCCAGCGCGGCGCGTAGTGCGTCTTGTTGGCCGGATCCTTGATGTAGTCCATGGTGCGCCTTGACGCTCTGGGCGTCGAAGGGCTCGCCGTTGTGGAACTTCACGCCCGTGCGCAGGGCGAACTCCCACGTGGTGCCGTCCACCACCTTCCAGGAGGTGGCGAGCATGGGGATGGGCTTGTAGGTCTTGGGATCCCGGTCCACCAGCCGGTCGTACATGTGCTCGAGCATGTTGTTGGTGGTCCAGTCCACGATGGTGTTCGGGAGCAGCGTCCGCGGCTCGGCGGCGAAGGCGACCACCACTTCCTCCGCCTTCATGCGATCCTGGGCCGCGGCGGGAAGCGCCAGGGCCAGGATCACCGCGAGCACCGTGAGAGATTTCAGCAATCGCATCAGACCTTCCTCCTCGTTCCTCTAAGAGTGTCTTGACGTAGCGGCGCATGCGCTCGCGTCGTGCCGATAGCCCGACGCCGCGAGCGAATCCCAGAAGTCCGTGGCCCATGGATGGTCGCCCTCGACGAGGGCGGTGATCCGCCTGGCGCCCATTCGATGCAGGGAGCGATCGGCCTCCGCGACGAGCAGCGCGGGCGAGGCCCCGTCGCCGGTAACCGGGCGCCACCGCCAGCGCGATAGATATTACCCCGCCAGCCGTCCCATCCGCCAATGACTGTGCCCACGAGCCGCCCGTCGGCCTCCGCCACGAGGAGGACGGCGGCGGGCTCGGCGAAGAGCTTCAGCACCTCCTCGCGGTGTGTCGGTGACGCTGGGCGTGGCGTCGGCATCCCGCCCAGAGCCGAGCACCTGCTCGACCTCCTCGGATCTCGCGGGACGGATGAGCGGCGTCGGCCATGACCCTAGACGCGGAACTTGGGATCGAGGACGTCGCGCAGCCAGTCCCCCACCAGGTTGACGCCGAGGGCGGTGAGGGCGAGCGCGGCCCCCGGGAAGGCGGCGAGCCACCACGCCACGTAGAGAAAATCGCGGCTCTCCGAGAGCATGCTGCCCCACGCCGGGGTGGGGGCTGGACGCCGAAGCCGAGGAAGGAGATGGCCGCCTCCGCCACGATGAACTGCGAGAACTGCAGGCTGGCCACGATGATGATGGACGGCGCCACGTTGGGGAGGACGTGACGGAAGAGGATGCGGGCGCGCCCGGTGCCGAGGGCGGCCGCAGCCTGCACGTAGTCGCGCTGCTTCACGGAGAGGACCTCGCCGCGCACCACGCGAGCATAGACGACCCATCCCGCCGCGGCCAGGCTGACGATGATGTTGCGCAGTCCCAGTCCCACGATGGCGTTGATGGTCAGGGCGAGGAGGATGAACGGGAAGGAGAGCTGCACGTCGCACAGGCGCATGAGGGCCTGGCCGGGCCAGCCCGCCGAAGAAGCCGGCGAGGAGGCCGAGGAGGCCGCCCACGATGGCGGTGAGGAGCACGGTGCACAGGCCGATGAAGAGGGCGACCCGCGCGCCGTAGAGCACGCGCGAGAGGGTGTCCCGGCCGAGCTGGTCCGTCCCGAGGGGATGCCCGGGCGTCCCGGGCGGTTTGAGGCCCTGGGAGAAGTCGCCCTTCACGGATCGTGCGGAGCGAGCAGGGGAGCGGCGAGCGCCGCGAGCACGGCGAGGCCGGCGAGGGCGAGGCCGAGCACGCCGAGCCCGTTGCGCTTGAGGGCGGCCACGCTCACACCGCCACCTCGCGGCGCGTGCGCGGATCGAGCCAGCCGTAGAGCAGATCGACGAGGAGGTTGATGAGGGTGTAGGTGACGGAGATCACGAACACGGCCGCCAGCACCACGGGGAAGTCGCGGTTGAGCAGAGCCTGGACGGTGAGCCGGCCCAGCCCAGGCCACGCGAAGATGGTCTCGGTGATGACGGCGCCGCCGAGGAGCTGGCCCGTCTCGAGGCCGGCCAGGGTCACGATGGGAATGGCCGAGTTCTTGAGGGTGTGCTTGCCGATCACGATCCACTCCGCGAGGCCCTTGGCGCGGGCGGTGAGCACGAACTCCTCGTTGAGCGTGTCGAGAACGGACGAGCGGGTGAGGCGGGCGATGCGCGCGGCGTAGAAGGACGCGAGGACCACGCAGGGCATGACGAAGTTGGCCGGGCCGTCCATGCCGCCGGTGGGGAGCCAGTGGAGGCGCACGGAGAAGAAATAGATCAGCATGAGGCCGAGCCAGAAGCCGGGGATGGCCTGGCCGAGCACGGCCGCGCCCATGCCGAGGTAGTCGAAGAGGGTGCCCCGGCGGGTGGCGGAGAGGACGCCGATGGGGATGGCCACGAGGAAGGTGAGGAGCAGGGCGGCGCCGCCCGAGCTTCAGGGTGGCGGGCAGCCGCTCCAGGACGAGGCGGAGGGCGTCGCGCCGATAGCGGAGCGATTCGCCGAAGTCGCCGCGCGCCGCCTTCGACACGAAGCGCGAGTACTGGACGGCGAGGGGATCGTTGAAGCCCAGGCGCTGCCGCGTCTCGTTGATGTCCTTGGCCTGGATGTCCATGGGGAGGAACAGGAGCACGGGATCCCCGCTCAGCCGCACGAGGAAGAACACCACGGTGAGCGACAGGAACACCACGAGCGCGGTCTGGCCGAGACGAGAGAGGAAGTAGCCGCGCATCCCGACGAGTGTACCCGAAGTGTGCGGGGCCACGCCGGGGAAGGCCGGATTGACAGAAGACCACACATGGTGGTCATATGACCTCTATCTATGGTCATCAAGAGCTCCAGCCCCTTCGGCAGCGGCACGCGCACCCGGGTGCCTCTCGCTCTCTCCCTCCTCGGGGAGAGCTACGCGCGGGAGCTCGCCCGCGTGCTCCGCGCTCCCCTCTCCGGGGTGCAGAAGGCCCTCCAGAGCCTGGAGCCTCGACGGCCTGGTGGCCGGACGCTCCGTGGGGCGCACCCGGTCTTCCAGCTCGACCCTCGGTATTTCGCCCGGGACGCCCTCCGGCAGTTCCTCCTCCGTCTCGCCGAGCCGGAGACGACCCTGCGCAGCCAGGTGGCGACGCTCCGCCGCCGCCCGCGGCGTACGGGCAAGCCCCTGTGACCCTCAGCGAGCGCTCGAGCCTCGGCATGGTGGCGGCGGCGGTGGCGGCCGGCCTGCGCGATCACGGCATCCAGGCCGTTCTCACGGGCGGAGCGTGTGCTTCGCTCTACAGCGATGGCGCGTATCACTCGCGGGATCTCGACTTCGTGGTCATCGGAGGCACCACCCAGGCCCTGATGGACGCGGCCATGGCGGTGAGCGGATTCGCCCGGCGCGGGGACCGCTATGTCCATCCGCGCGCCCGCTTCTACGTGGAGTTCCCGCGGGGCCGCTCGCCATCGGAGGCGAGCACCGCATTCGCCCGGTCATGCGGGCCACCGCCCACGGCCGCATCCGGATGCTCTCCGCCACCGATTCGTGCCGGGACCGGCTCGCCGCCTTCTATCACTGGGGGACCGCCAGAGCCTCACCGTGGCGGCATGGATCGCCGGACGGAATCGCGTGGAGATGGCGGCCCTCCAGCGCTGGAGCGCCGCCGAGGGAGCCGCCGACCGCTTCCGGGAATTCGTGGCGGAGAAGAAGAGAGTTCAGCGGCGAAGCGCCACGGTCCGACGGCCGCGGCGAGCGCGAAAGGTCTAGGCGACGGCGGCGGGCGAGGTTACGGCCGGAATTCCTGGTCGAGGATCTCCGAAATGAAGCGGTCGAGGAGACGGGATAGAAGCGCACGTTGGGGGCGAGGATGACGCCGGTGTTGATGACCTCGCGCTGGGCCAGCTCGTCCATGGCGCGCTCGATCTGGGCCTGAGGGTTGCGGTCGGAGCGCAGGATGTTGAGGTCCTCGCTCTCCAGCGTGACCTGGTGGCGCGAGGCGTACATGAAGGAGAAGACCCGAGCCACCAGCGTCTCGTCCATCACCTCGTGCTCCTTGAAGAGGTCGCCGTAGGTCTGCCCGGCTCGCCCGGGAGCGAGCACGAGGCGCGGGGAGACCTTGATCTTGCCGCGGATCTCCACGGAGCGGTGCGGCTGCTCTTCCTGGGGCCCCACGAGGATGTAGGGGAGCACGTGATAGCCGGCGATGATGCCCGTGATGGGCTTGCGCAGGATCTCCGTCTGCTCGAAGAGATGCTTGAGGAACTCGGGGTCGTGGCGCTCTCCGAACATGGCTAGCCCTTGAACACCGAGACTTCCATGCAGTCGAAGCCGAAGTCGTATTCGCGGCTCGTGTACGAGGCGCCCCCGCGCACGTGGGCGAGGTACGGCTTCACGTCGCGGCGGTAGATGCCGGTATTGTCCGCGATGATGAGGGCGCCCTTCACGAGCCTCGGTTCCACCGCCTTGAGATAGTCGAGATAGTCTTCCTTCCTCGCGTCGAGGAGGAGGAAGTCCACCGGCCCGCGCAGGAAGGGCAGCACGCGAAGGGCGTCGCCCACCACCACCTTCACCCGCCCCTCGAAGCCGGCGTGATCGGCGTTGGACTGGCAGAACTTCGCGATGTACGGATTGTTCTCGATGCAGGTGAGCTTGCCCCCGCGCGGCATGTTGACCCGCGATGAGGATGGCCGAGTAGCCGACGAGCGAGCCCACCTCGATGCCGCGAGTAGGGCCGTGCTTGGCGAGGAGGCGCTTGATCACGCGTCCCTTCTCCCGGCCGATGACCGGGATATGCCATTCCGTGACCGCGCGATCCATGAGCCGCAGCATCTTCTCTCCGCGCTTGGTCATCCTCAGCGGGCCGCCAGGCGGGACTGGACGCCGTCGGGCAGCGGATATCGCCGGCTCCATTTGCCCGCCTTGACGATCTGGCCGGGAGCGATCGCCCGACGATTTCCTGCACGCGCCGGGAGACGCCGATCAGCGCGTCGAGGTCTATTCCCGTCTCGACCTCCATGGCCCACAGGCAGTGGACGAGATCCTCGGTGCAGACGTTGCCCGAGGCACCCGGAGCGAAGGGGCAGCCGCCCAGACCGCCGATGGAGGCGTCGAGGTTGGTCACCCCATCTCCATGGCGGCGAGGATGTTCGGGATGGCCATGGCCCGCGTGTCGTGGGTGTGGAGCGTCCACTCGACCTTGGGAAAGCGCGGCATCACGTGCTCGAGGATGCGCGTGACCTGCGCCGGATTGGCCATGCCCGTGGTGTCGGCGAGGCCGATGCCCTTGGCGCCGAGATCCACCAGCCGCGCGACCACGGACTCGAGCTGGGCCAGGGGCACCTCGCCCTCGAACGGGCAGCCGAAGGAGCAGGAGATGCCGGCATAGACGGGCTTGCCGCCGCGGTGGGCCACTTCCGCAGTGGCCTTCAGCTTGACGAGCGACTCGGCGATCGACATGTTCACGTTGGCGAGGTTGTGGCTCTCGCTGGCCGAGACCACGGTGTGGATGTCGTCCACGCCCGCGTCCACCGCGCGCACCGCGCCCTTGTCGTTGGGGACGAGCGCCGAGTAGCTCGTGCCGGGCCGACGGGTGATGCCGGCCATCACCGCCTCGGCGTCCCTGAGCTGGGGAACGGCCTTGGGCGAGACGAACGACGTCACCTCGATGCGCGGCATGCCCGGTGGCGGAGAGCAGGTTCACCACCTCGATCTTCTGCTCGGTGGGAATGAAGTCCGGCTCGATCTGGAATCCGTCCCGGGTCCCCACCTCGCACACCGTCACGCGCTTGGGCAGCTTCATGGTGTCTCCTCAGGCTCCGAAGGTGAACGTGCTTCCGACCGAGCTTACCACCAGCTCCTTGGGCAGATGCACGCCCATCTGGATCATCGCCTCGAGTCCCGTGCAGTGCTGGGGAATGAGGTAATCCACGCCAAGGGACCGGAAGGCATCCACCACCTGGGTGATGCGCTCGCCCGCCAGTCCCGAGAGATGGAAGCCGCCGATGACCGCGTGGACCTTGGGCACTCCGAGGCGGCCACGGCGTGGCGGCAGATGCCCACGATGCCGCGGTGCGAGCACGACGTCACCACCACCAGCCCGCGGTCTTTCACGTTGGCGATCAGCGTCTGCTCCCCGATGAAGGTGTCCTGGACGATCTGGCCCTCGCGCTCCACCTTGAGGGAGGGCGGGATGACCTCGAAGGCCTGCGTCTCGTGCATCTCGCCGCTCAGGAGCACGCCCTCGGGGAGCACGGTGGGCTTCTCGATCACGCGCACGTCGAGGTCGTAGCGCTCCAGCTCGTCGCGGTCGAGCCGGCCGATGTAGACCCGCGCGTGGTTGCGCTCGTTGTAGCGGGGCAGGAAATGGTCGCGGCCGCCGTAGAAGGAGAGACTCGGCTTCATGCGGCGGCGATACGTCTTGAGGAAGCCGCCGAGCCCGCCGTAGTGGTCCATGTGGCCGTGGGAGAGGGCGACGGCGTCGATCTCTCCCGCCTCCAGCCCCAACTCGAGGAAGTTGTGAGTGTAGCTCTCTCCGGTGAGGCCGAAGTCGAAAGCGATGCGGCGCTTCTCGCCGCCGCGCTCCACCTCGACCCAGTGGCCGAGCCCGTGCTCGGCCTTGAGGGTGGGCATGCGCCGCGCCTGAGCGTGGGTGAAGCGCCGGGCGATCTTCTCGTCGGCGCGCAGGCTGTCGATGAAATTGTCCACCACCGTGGTGACGGACAGCCGGTCCACCTCAGGCAGCGTCACGCGCCCGCGCCAATCGCATGCGGATTGGGATTAGGGCGATGAGAAGGGTCCAGCTGCGAGGCGCCGCCCCGCCGTTCGAGTTGAGCGGCAGCCCTTGGCCGTCGCGAGACGAGACTCGAGTTGATCTGCACGCGAGGCGTACTCCTTGTACGTTGAGCGTGCGGCCGAGGGCGGCAACGAAGCAGATGGGCCCTTATCATCGTCCTAATAAGAGCGCGGCATGCCGAGGACGTGCTCCCCGACGTAGGCCATGACGAGGTTGTTGTTGATGGGCGCCGCGCGGTAGAGGCGCGATCTCGCGGAACTTGCGCTCGATGTCGTACTCCTCCGCGAAGCCGTAGCCGCCGTGGCAGTCGATGCAGGCATTGCCCGCCTCGATGGCCGCCTCGGAGGCGAGGTGCTTGGCCATGTTCGCCTCGGGCCCGCACGGGATGCCCGCGTCGAACATCTTGGCCGCCTGCTGGTGCGCATGAGGTCGGCCGCCTCGATGGCCATGTGTGCCTTGGCGATGGGGAACTGCACCCCTGGTTGGCACCGATGGGCTTGCCGAAGATCACCCGCTGCGTCGAATAGGCCACCGCCTTCTCGATGAACCACCGCGCGTCGCCCAGCGAGTCCGAGGCGACGAGGATGCGCTCGGCGTTCATGCCGTCGAGGATGTAGGAGAAGCCCTTGCCCTCCTGGCCGATGAGGCTGTCCGCGGGGATCTCCATGTTGTCGAAGAAGAGCGCGTTGGTCGAGTGGTTCATCATCATCTTGAGCGGCCGCACCTCGAGCCCTTGCCCTTGAGGTGACGGATGTCGATGAGGAACACGCTGAGCCCGTCCGTCTTCTTCTTCACCTGGTCCACCGGGGTGGTGCGCGCGAGGAGGAGCATCAGGTCCGACTGGAGCACGCGGGAGATGAACATCTTCTGCCCGTTGACCACGTACTTGTCGCCCTTGCGCAGGGCCGTGGTCTGGAGCTTGGTCGTGTCGGAGCCGGCGTTGGGCTCGGTGACGCCGAAGGCCTGGAGACGAAGCTCGCCCGTGGCGATCTTGGGCAGGTAGGTGTTCTTCTGCTGATCCGAACCGTGGCGCAGCACGGTGCCCATGATGTACATCTGGGCGTGGCAGGCCCCCGCGTTGCCGCCGGAGCGGTTGATCTCTTCGAGGATCAGCGCGCCTTCCATGATCCCGAGGCCCGCGCCGCCGTACTCCTGCGGGATGAGCACGGCGAGGTAGCCCGCCTTGGTCAGGTCGTTGACGAGCGCGTCGGGATACTCGCGCTTGGCGTCCAGCTCCTGCCAGTAGGCGGGCGGGTACTGCTTGCAGAGCTCGGCGACGGCGGCCTTGAGGGCCTTCTGGTCGTCCGTTAGCGCGAAGGACATGTCGTGCATATGGAACCCCCTCACCCTGCCCTCTCCCCACGGGGAGAGGGTTAGTGCTATCGCCCTTTGAAGTTGGGTTTGCGTTTTTCGTTGAAGGCGCGCACGCCCTCGAGACGGTCGTCGGTGGTGACGGTGACATTGTAGGCCTCGATGGCCAGCGCCATGCCCGTCTCGAGGTCTGTCTCGCTGCCCCAGTTGATGGCCTTCTTCGCCTGGCGGATGGCCACGGGCCCGTTGGCGGCGATGGTGGCGGCGATCTCGAGCGCCTTGTCCCGCGCCTGGCCCGCGGGCACGAGGTGATTCACGAGCCCGAGGGCCTTGGCCTCCGCCGCGGGCACGCGCCGGCCCGTGAAGATCATCTCCTTGGCGAGGGGGCCGCCGATGATACGCGGGAGGAGCTGCGTTCCCCCGATGCCGGGGAAGATCCCCAGGGTGACCTCGGGCACCGCGAAGACCGCCGTCTCCGAGGCCACGATGAAGTCGGAGAGGACGGCCAGCTCGCACCCGCCGCCCATGGCGAAGCCCTCGACGGCGGCGATGACCGGCACGGGGCAGCGCACCACGCGCGCGGCGGCCGCCTCGAAGATCACGTGCTGCGCGCGCCAGGCCTCGTCGGTCATGCCCTGGCGCTCCTTGAGGTCGCCGCCCACGCAGAAGGCCTTGGTGCCCGATCCGGTGAGCACGACGGCGCGCGCCGCCTTGTCCCACTGCAGGGCGTCGAAGCAGCGGAGCAGGTCCTCGCCCATGGCCGTGTTCATGGCGTTGAGCGAGTCCGGCCGGTTGAACTCCACCGTGACCACGTGGCCGTCCGGTCCCGCCGTGACGTTGAGCGTCTTATAGCTGGATGACGTCACGCGAGGCGAGCTCCTTGATGGCGGCCTGGTCGTAGCCCAGCTCGGCGAGGACCTCGGCGGTGTGCTCGCCGAGAAGGGGCGGCACGCGCGAGACGCCGGGCCGCTCGCCGTCCCAGCGAATGGGCAGGCCCACCGCGCGGTAGTCGGGTATGCGCGGATGCTTGGCGGCCACGAGCATGCCGCTGGCTACCGTCTGGGGCTCGGCGGCGACCTTGTCGAGGGTGAGAATGGGCGCGCAGGGCACGCCCGCCCGCTGGAGACGATCGAGCACTTCCGCGCTCGCGAACGCCCGCGTGACGGCGGAGAGGGATTCGAAGAGCTCCGCGCGATGAGCGACCCGCGCCGGATTGTCCTTGAAGCGCGGATCGCGCGGCATGCCGGGAACGCCGAGCGCCTCGCAGGCCTTGGCGAAGAGCGCGTCGGAGCCGGCGGCGATCATGACCCACGCATCGCGCGTGGGGAAGGCCTCGTAGGGACAGATCATCGCGGTGCCCGAGCCCTGGGGAGCGGAACTTCGCCCGTGCCGAGGAACTGGTTCATCTGGAAGACGCCCCAGGCGAGCGCCGTCTCGTAGAGCGCGGTGGTCACGTTGACGCCGCGCGCCGGTGCGGTCGCGCTCGCGGAGCGCGCCCAGGATGGCGATGGCCGCCCACATGCCCGTGCCCATGTCCACGATGGACACGGGCACGCGCGCGGGCGGCTGCCCGGGATGACCGTTGACGGACATGATGCCGCCGAGGGCCTGCATCGAGCGGGTCGTAGCCGGGGCGATCGCTGAGCGGCCCTTCCGTGCCGAAGGCGGTGACCGAGCAGTAGACGAGCCGCGGGATTGATCTCGTGGGCTCGCGTCCAGCCCAGTCCGAGCTCCTCGATGGCGCCCGCGCGCAGCGACTGGACGAGGACATCGGCCCGCGCGATGAGCCGCTCGACCACCGCGCGCCCTTCCGTCATGCTTCATGTCCACGGCGAGGCTCCGCTTGCTGCGATTGACGCCCATGAAGGTGGCGCTCTCCTCGCCCCAGTAGGGCGGCGCCCAGGCGCGGGCGTCGTCGCCCCGCCCCCGTCGCTCCACCTTGACCACCTCCGCCCCCATGTCGCCGAGGATCTGGGTGCAGGTGGGGCCGGCCACGTTCTGGGTCAGGTCGGCGACAAGGATTCCGGCGAGGGGAGCGTCCATGGAAGGCCGATTATAGCCTGAGCCCGACTGGACCACGCAGGAGGCGTAAACGCCTCCGGCCCCGTGCGCGACTAACAGGATAAGGAGGGCTCGGTCATGCTGAGACAGGCCATGCGGATGTCGCTCTTGGGCGTGCTGCTGCTGACTGGGTGTGCCACGGAGTTCTCGGTTCGAGGGCCTTTCCGGCGCCGCTCGCCAACGCCGAGGTCGTCCCGCTCCCGCCGCCGCCCAGATACGAAGTCGTCCCGGTGGCGCCACGTCGCGACTATGTCTGGGTCGGCGGCCGCTGGGTCTGGAGGCCCGAGCATCACCAGCATGTATGGGTTCCAGGCGGCTGGCGTCCCCGCGGCTAGCCAGCAGACTCCGGCGAGGTCCGGCGGCGAGCGGGCGACGCGCTCGCCGCCGGGCCTTTTGGAGCCGTCCGCGTGATTTCTGCGTGCTAGGCTCGTCGCAGTATGTCCTTCCTGATTTTCATCGTCTCGATCGCCGCGCTGGTCGTGGCTCTCAAGGCGCTCCGCGACAGCCAGCCCCGCCCGGGCCAGCCCACTCCCGCGGAGCGCATCGCCTCCCTCGAAGAGCGCGTGCGCGATCTCCTCTTCCGCGTCTGGACTCTTGAGAAACAGGCGGGTGCGCAGCAACAGATCGGTTGAGCAGCAGGTGGCCGAGCAGCAGGCCGGCGGCGCGCAGGCCGCGCCAGGGCATGGCGGCTCCTCGGAGCCTTATGTTCCAGCCGTCGCCGCGAGCCGGCGATGTCCTGCCCGTCCCGAGGCCGAGCCTGCGCTGCCTCCCGCGTGGAGCGCCACGGAAGCCGGACGTGCGTGAAGCCGTCGTCAGGGCGGCGGCGCCCACGCCCGCTCCGAGCCCGTTCCCGCAACGGCGCCCGCGGCCCGTCTCAATCTCGAGCAGCGGATCGGCGCGCGCTGGACCACGTGGGTCGGCGTGGTGGCCATTCTCTTCGCCGCGTCGTTCGCGGTGAAGCTTTCCATCGAGAACGATCTGATCGGCTCGCACGCGCGCTGGGTCTCGGCCTCGCCACGGGTGCCGTCCTCTCGCGGCCGGCCTCGGGCTCCACCGGCGCCGCGACGTCCCATATCTCTCGGAAGGGCTCTCGGGGCTGGGCCTGGGCCTCTGCTACCTGTCGCTCTTCGCCGGCTACGCTTACTACAATCTCCTCAGGTCGGCGCCGCGTTCGCGCTCATGTTCATCGTCACCGTGGTCGGCACCGGCGTGGCCGTGGTGACCGAGCGCCAGGTGACGGCCGTCCTCGCCCTCCTGGGCGGGCTGCTCACCCGGTGCTCCTGGCCCGGGCCGAGCCGAATGAGCGCGGACTCCTGGGCTACCTGGTTGTCCTCGATCTGCTCGTCCTCGCCATCGCCCGCTTCCGTACCTGGCGCGGTCTCAACCGTCTCGCGTGGGCGGGCACCGTGCTCCTCCTCGCGCCCATGCTCACGCGGCAGCCTGAATCGGACTATCCGGTGGCGCGGCTCGTGCTGCTCTCGGCTGCTCTTCCTGCTCTTTCTCCTCACGCCGCTCGCCCGCGAGTGGAGCCAGAGCGCGCGCGGACGCGGAAGTGGATCTCCTCATCGTGGCGGGCACCGCCGCCGGCTACTTCTGGGCGGTGTACGTGACGCTCGAAGCCTGGCGTCCCATCCTGGAAGCGCCCGCCGCCCTTCGCCCTGGCCATCCTCTATACCGTGCTGGCCGGACTGTACCGGCGGCGCGTCGGCGGACGACGAGGCCACGGTGGCGTGTGCTCATGGAGCCTGGCCTGCGTCTTTCTCACCCTGGCCATACCGCTGGCGCTCAAGGGCCCGTGGATCACCCTGGCCTGGGCCGTCGAGGGCGCCGTCCTCATCTCCATTGCCCCGCGTCTGACCACGCCCGTGGCGGCGTGGGGCGGCACGGCCGCGCTCTTCCTCGCCGCCTTCCACGTGGTCGCCCTCGACAAGTGGGGCTCCGCCTACTGGACGCCGGTGTGGAACGCCACCTTCCTCGCCCATCTCCTCACCGTGGCCGACATCGTGCTGGCGGGTCAGCTCGCGCTCAGGCTGAGGCCGGGGCAGATGCAGCAGGGTGAGTCGCGAGGGGCTGCGGGCCACGCTGTGGGTCCTCGCCTCGCTGACCCTCTCCGTCCTCCTGTGGCGCGAGCCGTCAGGGCTCTGGCCCGCCGGGCTCCTGACCGCACAGCTCCTCGCCCTCGGGTTCCTGTCGCGGCTCGTGGCCTCGCCCGCCTTCACCGTCGCGGTGCCGCTGGCGGGAATCACCGTGCTCGCGCGCACCCTCTTCGCCGACGACACCATGGCGCGGGTCGCCGCCGAGGTGCTGGGCAATGTCTACCTGGTCATGCGGGTGCTCGCGTGCGTCGCCCTCGCCATCGCGGGCAATTGCCTCGCCGGCTCGGGCGCCTCGCGCCATGCCGACCAGGTCGGGCGCATGGTGTCGGGCACGGCGGGGGTGGTGCTCCTCTTCGTGCTGAGCCAGGCGTGGACGCGCTACCAGGGTCTGCCGCTCCGCGAGGGCGGGAGGAAGCAGATCAGGCGCGGCCGCGGAGATTCGCTGGAGGACGCAGGTGGGGCTTTCCGTGCTGTGGACGGTCTACGCCGCGGTCACTCTCGCCTGGGGCTTCAGTGCGGCGCTCGACGCGCTCTTCGCTACGCCGCCCTCGGCCTCTTCGGTCTGGTGATCGTCAAGGTCTTCATCGTGGATCTCGCCTCGGTGAAGACTCTCTACCGCATGCTGTCCTTCCTGATCCTGGGCGTGGTGCTTCTCCTCGTCGGGCTCCTGTACCAGAAGGCGAGCCGACGTCCTCGCGCAGCCGGAGCATCTCGGCTCCCCGGGTAGCCGCGGAGGCGGTCAGCTCTTGCGGCCGAACAGGTACGTGCTGCCGTCGGGCCCGTACTGCTCGTGGTGTACGCAGCCCGCCGTCATCTCGAAGATCTCGCCCGGTGCGGAAGGTGCGCGACTGCCCCTCGTAGGTGAGGGTGATGTCGCCGGCGAGGACGAGGGCACGCACGCTGAAATCGTGGGCGTGCGGCTGGTGCGTGATATTGCCGGGAACCGTCTTCGTCTCGATCATCCTGCGTAGCCGTCCGCTTCAGGCCTGTCTCGAATTCCGCCGCGTCCATGTTCTCCTCCTACGTCCGGGGATTTCGGTTCCCTGGGAGACTACCACTCGGCGACCCGATACCGCCGATGCTCGCCGACTTTCATTGACGCCGCGTGGCCGTCCGGTCCGAGCTCGAGATCGCCAGCTCGCCGGGAGCGCCGAAGCCGTTGCTCGACTCGATCCGGAAGGTGTGCGGGGCCACCGGCGTGAGCGTGTCCATGCCTTCGCTCGGATCGGCGTTGATGGGCGAGACGACGCGCAGGCGCCTCGCGCCGAGGAAGGACCTGGGAGTCACCCCACGCGTTTCGGTAGCGGCCGACGTACACGGACAGCGCGGCATCGGGCTCCGGGGGACAGGGAGCGCGCTGGTGGTGGCGGCGATGGCCGGCACAGAAGGGCGGCGGCGCGCTGGCCATAGGCGAAGGGCCACGCGTCCTCGGCATTCGAAGGACGATGATGGCGATTTTTCTCCGCGGGGAGCAGCCGCACGTCCGCGGCGTGACCGGGCTACGAGGCCGCCGTGCCCGAAGCAGCACGCGGCCGTCCTCGCGATAGATCCGGAAGCCGAGGCCCCAGCCCGCCTGCCAGCCCGGCTCGAGCCAGTGGATCCGCTGCATCTCCCTGAGGTCAGTCCCAGCGAGCACCGGGGTCTCCGCAGGCGGCCCCCGTCCGGAACTGGAGCATGGCGAAGCGCGCGAGGTCCTCCACGGTGGAGGCCATGTTGCCCGCGGCGATGAGGCCGCCGATGTCGCCCGCCTCCCGGCGCTGCCGCGGCGCGCGCGGAAGCGTCCGGCCATAGCGCGCGGGCGAGCCGCGAGGATCCTCGAGGGCGATCCGTTCCACGAGGGTGTGGGACATGCCGGGGGTTCGAGGATCCGGCGCTCGACGTATGCGCGCGTACAGCATGCCCGAGACGGCGGCGACCACTTCACCCAGCATGGCCATGGCGAGGTTCGAGTACTTCCATTGCGACTCCGACCGACAGCGCGGTGGACTGACGCAGCGAGCCCCTCGCGCACGTCGGCCATGGGCGGGAACTCGAGCGTCTCCCGGTAGGGGAAGGCGGCCTCCCGGGGCAGGCCGCTGGTGTGGCTCAGGAGCTGACGCAAGGTGAGCTGGGCCTCGCCGTGCTCGCGCTCGCGGCCGATCTTGAACCACGGCGGGTGGGTCGCCACGGGATCGTCGAGCTTGAGCGCGCCGCGTCCCGCAGCTGCATGACGGCGGTGGCGGTGAAGAGCTTGGTCACGGAGCCTATGCGATAGCGGGTGGTCGGGCGTGGCCGGGATGCCGCCCTCGACGTCGGCATGGCCGAAGGCGCGCGACCAGAGAACAGCTCCTGATCGTGGACGACGGCCACCGCGATGCTCGGCAGCGACAGGTACGCGAGACGGTATTCGATCCACGCGGTGAGAGATCGAGGGCGGCCCGCAGCTCTGGATGCCGGGCGCGAGCGCTCGCCGGCTCAGTCAAAGTCGAGCGTGCCGGCATGGAGGAGGCGGCCCAGAGCGCCGGCTACGGCCACGATGGCGAGGAGCCGACCCAGGCGAGAGAGGGAAAGGCGAGCGCGCATGGTAGGACCAGCATTATGCACGGATTCTCGGCCCCGGCCATCCTGACGCTGGCCTGCGTGCTACGCGTTCCCCAGAGCGTCTCCGCAGGTAGTCGGCGACCTCCAGCGTACACGCCATGCCCTGCGGAATGACCTTGGTCAGCGAGATGAAGGCGTGGATCTGGCCGGGGTACTCGTGATACACGACGTCGACGCCCGCCTCGCGCAGCCGGTCCGCGTAGGCGCGTCCTTCGTCACGCAGGGGATCGAAGCCCGCGGTGTACGAGGGCGGGCGGGCTGTCCCGAGTGAGGTCCGTGGTGCGCACCGGGGCCGCGCGCCGGTCCGGTCCGGTCCGCCTGTCCCACGCAGGTACTGCTCCGGCATACCAGAGTGATGCGATCGCGCGGAGATGACGTGCCCGTGCTCTGAGGTCGCGATGGGAGGCCGTCTCGAAGAAGAAAGTCGACGGCGGGATAGATCAGCACCTGCGCGAGGTCGGCACGGGCAGCTCCGAGCGCGCGGCGAGCTGCGACACCACGCGCCGAGAGATTCCCGCCCGCGGAATCTCGGCCACGCCAGCTCGACGGATCGGCCCCGATCTCCCGGCCCGCGAGAGCGCAGGAAGCGATAGGCGGCGAGGCTGTCTTCCACCGCGGCGGGAAACTTGTGCTCAGGGCGCCAGACGATAGTCGACGGCGCGACCACGAGCACGCCCGCATGCAGGGCGAGGCGCGCGCAGAGCCGTGATGGGATTCGAGATCGCCCTGCCAGCCGCCGCCGTGGAAATAGGCCAGGGCGGGCAGAGGTGGCTCCGCCTTGCCCACGGGATCGTAGACGCGCGCCGGAATGGCCCCCGCCGGGCCCGGGATGGTGATGTCCTCGATGCGCGGCAGGGGTGGCGCCGAGCTCGTCCATGAGCGTCACCATGGTGCCCGGAGCTGCTGGCGCAGCTCGGCGAGCGGCGGAAAGTATCCAGGCACGCGGATGGACTTGACGAACTCGCCCACGATCTGCGCCTTGGGATCCATGGTGCGGCCGCCGAGGGAGATCCGCTGCCCTTCGAGGAAGCGCACCGCTTCCGCCTCGTCCATCATGGTGTGTCACCAGCTCCAGTGTCGTGGCCGCCCAGCTCGAGTCATCTCGTGCCCCCGTTCGAGTGGATGGTGTGGCGAGGCCCAGCACAGACCTCTGATCCGCCGTATCCGGGCATGATGGCGACGTTTTCGCCCGCAACGCGCGCGGACACGCCGCGGCATATAATCCGCGAGCGGCGCCGGCGGCTGCGCGGGCCACCCCAGAGGAGAGCGGCATGATCAAACTCGGCGAATGCACCCACCTCGACGCCGCGCGACTCGCGTAATGCCCGCTGCGTCATCCTGCTTCCCCTGGGCGCGGTGGAGGAGCACGGCCCCCACCTGCCGTCTCCTCGTGGACTGGCTGGGCGCCGAGGAGCTCGCGCGCGCATCGCCCCGCACCTCGAGCGCGCGGGCCTCACCCCGATGCTCGCCCGCTCGCTGCCTACGGGGTGAGCACGCTGGCCGCGGAGTGGCCGGGCACAGTGTCAGCTCTCGAGCGCTGGTGACGCGGCTCATCGTGGAGGTGATCCGCGCGCTGGCCCGCCACGGCTTCCGGAACTTCGTGCTCGTCAACTACCAGGCGGATCCCGATCATCTCGCCGCCATGCACGCGGCGCGGCGCGCCCACGCGCGGGGAAGGAAGCTGCGAGTGGTCTTCGCCGGCTTCGCGCCCGATCCCGCCGCCAACACCGCCATGGTGAATCCGCGCGTGCTTCGGCTGCTCCGAAGTCCCCGCCCGAGTCCGAATGGCATTCCGGTGAGCTCGAGACGGCCATGGTGCTGGCCGCCCGACCGGAGCTGGTGGATCGCTCGCTGATGCGGACGCTGCCCCCGCCTGGGTGGATTTTCGCCGGCGCTCTATCGCGGAGGCGCCCGCCGATTTCGCGAGATCGACGTGCGACGACGCGGGGATATTTCGGCTGGCCGGCGGCGGCGAGGGCGGAGACGGCGATCAGCGTCATGCGGCTCCGGGGCAAGCTCATCGCGGCCGAGGTGATACGCGCGCTCGGCCCGCTGCCTCGCACGTGGAGAACAGCGCGGGTAGACGGAAGCTTACGGTCTCGGCGCGCCGCGCTTGTCGGAGACGATACGCCCCGCCTTGAGGACGACAGGAGGAGCCGGCGCAGGTTGGTGATGTCGTCGAGCGGGTCAGCCGCCACGACGATCAGGTCCGCGAGCTTGCCGGGCTCGATGGTGCCCAGGTCCTCGCCCACGCCGCAGAGCTCCGCGGCATGACGGGTGCGCCGCCTGCAGGCGCCTGCCACGGCGTGGCGCCGGCCTTCACCCAGAGCCCCAGCTCGAGGAGGGCGGCGTCTCCTTGAGGGGCGGATGTCCGGAGCCGAGGGCCATCTTGACGCCGGCGGCGAGGGCCTGCTGAAAGCACGCGCGATGCGTGCCCGCGGCCAGATCGGCGCGGTGGCACAGGTCGGGGGCGAGATTCCGCTCGGCTACCCAGCGCTTCTCCCACGGATCGGAGGCCTGATCCGGGGTGAGATGCGAGATGGCGAGGGTGGGAACGTACCAGGTCCCGTTCGCGCGCAGGCTCTCACGCTCTCCGCGTCCATGATGTAGCCGTGCTCCACGCTGTGGGCGCCGAGGCGCGCCGCGGCCTGCACCGCCTCCGGGCTCGCGGCATGCGGCCATGACGGGAAGCCGCGCTTGCGGCAGATCGCGAAGGCCGCCTCGAGCTCGTCGTCGAGCAGGAACGACTGCCAGTGCCGATCCCACGCCGGGCCCATGATGCCGCCGGTGAGATTGAGCTTGATGTGGTCGACGCCGTTCTTGATCTGCTCGCGGATGGCGCTGCACGAAGCCGTAGGGCCCGTCGCACTTCCCGCGCGTGGCCCGAGGTGAGGAAGTGCCCGCCCGTGGTGGTGAGGAAGTGCCCGCAGGCGAAGAGCCGGGGGCCGACGTACTGGCCCGCGTCGAAGGCGCGCTTCCACGCCACGTCCATGAAGTGCGCGGACCCCGCGCACCGGAGCCGATCACTCCGCTCTCCGTCAGGGGCCTCCATCATGCGGTAGCCGAAGATCGCCGTCTGCTCCGCGACCGACGCGCCCGGTGGAGGCGAGGTAATCCGGGTGGATGTGGACGTCCCACAGGCCGGGGAGCAGGTAGGCCCCGCCGCAGATCGATCACCTCGGCCTGGCGCGTGTCGGGCGATCGGCTCGCGTCGAGCACTTCCACGATGCGGCCGTGCTCGATGGTGACGCTGGCCCCGGCACCGGCCGCGGGTTGACGCGAGTCGATCACCGTCACTGGCCTGTATCACTTCACGGCGTCTCCGGGAGGCCGATTTCAAATGACGGCAGCATACACCGACTTCCGTGAGGGACCATGCTTTCCAGACCACTTTCCGTCGGGCCCCGCGGAGGATGGAGGGCTGACGGGCCTGGTTGGACCACCTCCGCCCCCCTGCGGCTTGAGAGGATAGCGCGATGGAGAAACCACGCCGTCGGGGCGCTGACCTGGACTTGCGCTCGGCAGGCGGGCACGTCATGGTGTCGGGCGTGATGCCGGCCCTCACCTGGTCGCTCCTCGCCGCGAGCCTCCTCATGGGGCTGGCCGCGCTCGTGCGCATGTCCGACCCCACCGCCCTCGGCACCGATAGTCTGACGGGAGCCGTCCGTCTCGCCGAAGGGCTGACCCGGACCATCGTCGCCCTCTTCACCCTCGCCGCCCTCGTGTTCCTGGTGGATCTCGTCCGCCGCATCCGGTCTCGAAGATCGGAGGAGGGCGAGGCGGCGCTCGCCGGAGCCGCCGCGCGTCCCGCATGGCTGCGCGCGGTGACGCAGGTCGCCACCCTCGCGTACTTCGTCCTTCTCGCCTACGTGCTGTGGAGCCGGGGCTGCCCATCGGTGGCCATGATGCTGGGGCAGGGTGGACTGTCGGCGAGGGCTCGCTGCTCACCGAGGAGCTTCCCGACGCTCCGCCCCTCGTCACCTGGACGTTCGGAGTCCTCGCCCTCGTGGCGGGAGTGGGAGCTCTTGCCCTCGCGCTGTGGGTCGCTCTGAGCGACCGGCTCGCCGAATGGTGGGCGGGGCCGGAGGGCGAGTGGACGCCGCCTCCCCTGGCCGAGGTGGTGGCGGAGAGCCTCGAGGATCTCCGTACCGAGCCCGATCCGCGCCGCGCCATCAACCGCTGCTACGCGCGCTTCGAGCGGGTGGCCGCCGATTCCGGGCTCGCCCGGAAGCCCTGGCTGCACGCCGATGGAGTTCCTGCGCGAGGCGCTGGAGCGGCTGCCCATACCGCGGGCGGCCGCCGGTGTGCTGACCGGTCTCTTCGAGCTCGCGCGATTCAGCGACCGCGCCCTGGGCTCCCGGGAGCGCGGGCAGGCCCTCGACGCGCTGGACGAGATCAAGACGGCCATCGAGGAGCGTGCGGCTGATGCCGTCGCCCGCTGAGCGGTCGCGCCGGCTCCTCGCGCACGGGACCGCCGCCGCTCTTCTCGCTCTTCTCGCCATCGTGGCCTATCTCACCATGGCCCCGGGCTGGCGGCCTTTCGGTGTCCGCCTCGCCTGCACGGCCCTCGTCATCGTGGGCTGTCTCCGCGCCCTTCGCGCCGTCCGGCGGGCCGGCGAAGAGGAGCCGCCTTCCGAGCTCGACGTGCCGCGCCTCGCCGCGCCGGCCTCGGGCGCGATGAAGTCTATCGCCGGCTGCGCGACGACCTCGTCTTCAGCAATCGCAGCCAGCAGTACTTCGAGGCGATCCTCTGGCCCCGGCTCCTCGACCTGTCCGGCGGCGACCTGCCCAGGCCGCGGAGAGGCGCCGCACGCGGCGGCGCGGCCCATCGCTCCAGGCCCTCGAGGCCCTCATCGCCGGAAGCGGAGAAGCGGCCGTGAAGATCGACGCGGTGGCCGATCGCTGTCAAAGCATTCTCGCCGCGCTCGGCGAGACCATCGTGGGCAAGGCGACCGTGCTCGAGCAGATCCTCGCCGGCGTTCTCGCCAACGGGCCACATCCTGATCGAGGACTATCCGGGGCTGGCCAAGACGCTCATCGCGCGCCTCTTCGCGGAGACGCTCGATCTGAGCTTCAAGCGCATCCAGTTCACGCCGGATCTCCTGCCCAGCGATATCACGGGCACCTTTCTCTTCGACCAGCGCCAGGGGCCGCTTCGAGTTCCGGCAGGGGCCGATCTTCACCCATTTCCTCCTCGCCGATGAGATCAACCGCGCCGCGCCCAAGACCCAGAGCGCGTTGCTCGAGGCGATGCAGGAGGCGCAGGTCACCATCGACGGCGAGCGCTTCCCGCTCGAGCCGCCCTTCCTCGTGATCGCCACCCAGAACCCCATCGAGCTGGAGGGCACCTATCCGCTGCCCGAGGCGCAGCTCGACCGGTTTCTCATGCGGGTGGCGGTGGGCTACCCCGATCTCGAGGACGAGGTGGAGATCCTCGCCCGGCGCCGGCTCCGCCGCGACGACGCCGTCACGGTGGCTCCCGTCACGTCGCGCGCCGAGCTCCTGGCCATGCAGGCGGCCATGGAGGACGTGCACGTGGCCGAGGTGATCGAGCGCTACGTGGTGGACCTCGTCCGCGCCACGCGATCCGATCACCGGCTCGCCCTCGGCGCCTCGCCCCGGGGCGCCCTCGCCCTCCTCAAGCTCGCGCGGGCGCTGGCCGCGCTGCGGCGTCGCGATTTCGTGCTGCCGGACGACGTGAAGACCATGGCCGTGCCCGCCCTCGCTCACCGGCTCATCCTCAAGCCGGAGCTGTGGGCGGCGCGGGTGTCGGCGACGCAGGTCGTGGAAAACCTGCTCACGGCGGTGGCGGCTCCCGGCCCGGACGCGCGATGACCTGGCGGGTGACGCCGCTCACCCGCTCGCTGCTCACGGTGATCGCGTGGATCGCTCTCCCTCGCCGTGCTCACCGCCGCGCCCCGACCTGTTCGTGGCCGTTCCCCCTCGCCCTCGTCCTCGCCACCGCTGGCCGTGCGCCCTTCGCCCCCGACTACTCGGTGACGCACCGGATCTCCAGCGACCGGGTGTTCGAGGGCGATACGGTGACGGTGACGGTGGAGGTCACGGCGCGAACGGCCGCTCCGCTCATGGAGCTGCTACGAGCCGCTGGCCGCGCCCGGCGCGGTCGTGTCCGGAAACCATCGCGCGGTGATGACGCTCCGGCCCGGCCAGACGGCACGCTGGAGCTACGAGGTCAGCTATCCCGTGCGCGGCGTCTACCATCTGGGGACGCTCGTGGTCCGCGTGCGCGATTCGTGGAGCCTCCGGTGGGCGGAGCGGCGTCACGTGGAGCGCAAGCGAGTGCGCGTGCATCCCCGGAGCGCGCCCCTGCGAGGACTGCCGCGTCCCCGCCGCACCCAGACCTCGGTGGGCGACTACGTGTCGCGCGCCTTCGGGAAGGCATCGAGCCGGGGACATCCGCCAGTTCGCGCCCGGCGACCGCATCCGTCAGGTGAACTGGCGCGCCTCGCTCCGTCTGGGCACCCTCTACGTGACCCAGCAGCACCGGGAGCGCAATGCCGACGTCGTGCTCATGCTCGACACCATGGCCCAGGTGGGCACCGGCTCCGTGACCACGCTCGACGCGGCGGTGCGCGCCGCCGCCTCGCTGGCCACCGCGCTATCTCGCCCGGAAGGACCGCGTCGGCCTCATCGTCTACGGGGGCGTGATCGACTGGGTCAGGCCGGGATCGGGACGCGCCCACTACGAGCGCATCGCCGACTCGCTCCTGAGAGCCGACGTGGTCTTCACCTACGTGACGAAGGATCTGAAGCTGGTGCCGCCGCGGGTGCTGCCGCCCCACGCCTTCGTGGTGGCCCTCACGCCGCTCCTCGACCGGCGCTTCACCCAGGCCGCCGTGGACCTCGTCGGGCGCGGCTTCGATGTGCTCGTCCTCGTCGTGTCACCGGTGGCGCTCATGCGGGCCACCGTGGGCGCCTCGGCCTTCGATCAGCTCGCGTGCCGGCTGTGGACCCTGGAGCGCCGGGCCCGGCTCGACGAGATGCGCCGCCACGGCCTGTCCGTCATCGAGTGGGATCCGGGCGAGCCCCTCGAGGCCGCCATCGCCGGCCTCGACCGCCGCCGGCATCGGGCCATCGTCGCGCGATGAGACACGTCCCCGTTCCCGCGTTCGCTCTCCTGCTCGTGCGCTCTGACCTTCCGGGTGTCGCCCATCGAGCCGGTGGCCGTCATCGGGCTGGTGGGGATGCTTCTGGTGATCGTGGGCATGGTCATGCCCTGGCGCTGGCCGATCATCAGCGCGGCCTGCCTCTTCACCACGAACCACGCGCTCGCCCTCTGGGCGATGGACGCGCCGGTGAGCATCTTCGGCGCGGCCTGCTTCGGCCTGGCCCAGCTCGGCCTGCTGCAGGCCGCCGACCTTCGACGCTGCACGCGCGCGGCCACCGTCGGGTCCCGGCGTCGTGCGCGTCCAGATCGCTCGCGGGATCGCCTTCGCCGCGCTGACTCTCGCCTCGACCATGCTGGGGACAGCCATCGCCGGGCCGCTCGGCACCGCTCTTCCCGTCGGCCGTCGCGCCGGTGCTGGCCGCCGCCGGCGCGCTGGGCGTGGTCATCGCCCTGGCCTATGGCGGCGATGAGCGCGGGGCGCCGCCGCAGCGGCTGATCGGCGCCTGGGCAGCGGCGTCGCGCTATGGAGGCGCGGTCGGAGACCCGCGGCGCGAAGCTGCCGCGGAAACACCGTGTCGCGGAAGGCGGCGATCTCGGCGTCGGGGGAGCGAAGGTGAGGAGCGGCATGAGGTAGAGGTTCCGGACGCCAAGCCTGGTCATCTCGACGATCCGCGCCGCGCAATCGGCCGGAGTGCCCACGAGGCCCAGGGCATCACACAGCTCCGCCACCACCGCGTCGGGCACGAAGGAGGTCGCGGCGATGGCCGCCTCCCAGTCGTGGGCATGGGAGAGATCCGGATACACGTTCTTCACCGCGTCGGGAATCTCGAGCTTGGGTAGCCGGACGCCCGCCGGCTCGAGCCAGTACCCGCCCCAGCGCAGGACGCCCCAGTGGACCGCGGTCGGGCGAGCCGCGCGACGAGCCTCCGCCGCCGTCGGCTTGGTCGCCGTCCGCACCGCCCAGATGATCTCGAGGTCTTCGAGGCGGCGTCCCGCCCGGCGCGCGCCCCGCTCGACGTGCTCGAGCGCCCGCTCCACGATGCCCCGGTTGAAGCCCACGAGGAGCAGCACGCCGTCGGCGATCTCGCCGGCCAGCTCGATGGCCTTCGCTCCCGAGGCGGCCATGAGCACGGGAATCTCCCGCCCCGACGCGTAGCCCAGCCGTCCCGGCGTGCCGTGGAAGTCCACCGTCTTCCCCGCGAGGAGCGCCTTCACCGCGCGGATGCACTCGCGCATCTCCGCGAGGGTGGCCGGCGACCGTCCGATGGTGCTGGCCGACGTGTAGCCCGTTCCGATGACGAACTTCACCCGGCCCGGCGCGAGCTCTTCCACCGTCTGGATGGCGCCCGCGAGCACCGAGGCGTGGCGCGTGAACGGGTTGGTGACGGCGGGGAACAGGGTCAGCCGCGAGGTGTGGGTGGCGGCCTGGCCGAGCACGACGAAGGTGTCGCGGCTCAGCATCTGGCTGTCGAGAATGCCCGCGCCGTCGAAGCCGGCGGCCTCGATGCCCTGGATGAGGCGCACGAGGTCCGGCATGGGCGACGTGCCGGGAACGCGCAGGTGAACGCGGACGGTGTCGATCGCGCCCTCAGCGGGCGACGAGGACCTTCTTCACCCAGCCGCTGCCTTTCCCGACTCCACCTGGAGGAAGCCGTCTTCCTCCTTGCCGAGGAAGATCATCTCCTCGCCTCTGCCGAGGGTGGTCACGACCTGGCCCGCGTCCGTCGGCTTGGCCATGACCCGCACGTTGCCGATCTTGGGCCGGAGCACGTCGCCCTCGTTGAAGACGGACCCGGCCTTCGTCTGGCCGCCCGCCGCCGCTTCCTGGGAGAGCGTGCCCACATTGCGCTGCAGGCTCGGGTTGGCGCGCACGGCCCGCACGATGCCGTTGTAGTTGTCGGCGAAGCTGGCCGCGATCACCTTGCCCTCGTTCGTGTTCGAGTAACCGCCGAGCCCCGCCGCGCCCGCGACCCCACCCCCACGCCGCCCAGCATGCCACCGAGCTTGAAGTCGGCCTTGCTCGCGTTGCCTTCGGCCGCCGCCACCTGGACCCCGGAGCGGCCGTCCGCGAGCAGCATGCTCGTCTGGGCCTCCTTGAACTTGAGGCCACCGGCCACGCTGCCGCCCACCGCTCCGACGACGGCCCCTGTGCGACCGAAGAGGGCCCCGAGTCCGCCCAGCCCGCCCCCGACCCCGCCCGCATTGTTCTCGGAGAAGGCCACGGCGGGGGTGAGGATGTAGTCGGCTGTCACCATCTGGCCGCCGCCCACGTTGGAATCCTGGCGGAGCTGGCCGGATTTCTCGAGCGCGCGCTCCTGCATCATGTTCTTCATGCCCAAGCCGCGCTCCACCACGATGAAGCAGTTCGACTGCTGGACCATGAGGCGGATGAGGCCCACCGGGGAGCCGAGCTGATAGCGCGCGAGGGCCCGCCCCACGTAGTCCTGCGGCTCCACCACGGCCACCGCGCCCATGGGCTTGTCGCAGCGCTCGAGGTCGGAGGCGGCGCCGGGCGCCCCGCTCGGACCCGCCGATCCCTGGACGGCGTTGCTGCCCTCGCCCTTCTTCATGTCCGTGATGCCTTGCGCGTGGGCCGTGACGGCCATCGCGAGAGTGCCGGCCAGGAAGAGCAGTGCGACACGGTGAGGCGACCTGCGCATTTGAAGACCTCCCTGTATGAGTAATCGTGCCGCGGATTTTCCGTCGGGGAGCTGCCGGCAGTCAAGGTCAAAGTCGCGCGGGGTCACTACGTGATCAGCGGTCCTCGTCCCGGCGGCCTCCGTCGAGGAGCCGGACGCGGCGGGCCGGCGCGCTCGGCGGGCCGGGGCGCGCGTGGGCAGAGCCGGTGGCCGGCCAGGTGGTGAGTATCGCCATGAGCGCGCGCGCGGCGCCGGACAGGAAGGCGCGCCGGCGGTGGATCAGCACCACCGGGATCGTGACGAGCATGGCGGGGATCCGCAGCGCGTGGAGGGTGCCCGCGCGAAGCTCTTCGTCGACGCTGCTCTCCTGGAGCAGGGCCAGCCCGAAGCCCGCCTCGACCATGCGCTTCTGCGCGGTGAGGCTGTCGATGGGAATGATCTCGGGCGCGCTGACGCCCACGCAGGGCGAGGCCGCGCTCGAGGGCGGAGGCGTACGGCTCGGGGGCCGCGCCCGGGCGGACGCGGGAAGGTGATCCACCGCTCGCCCGCCAGCGCCTTGGCGTCCACCGCGGCGGGCGCGCGCGAGGCGATGGTGCGGCGAGCACACGGGAACCATCGGCTCGTCGTGCACCGGGGTGGACACGAGATCGGGATGCGGGTCGGCGTCGTAGCGGAGGCCGAGGGTGGCGTCGCCGCGGCGGACGAGCTCGCTCGACCTCGCGGCTGAGGGCGGTGCGCACGCGCAGGTCGATGGCGGGGTAGGTGTCGCGAAAGCGCCGGAGGCGCGCGGTCAGCGAGGTGCTCGCGAGCGTGCCCACCACGGCCAGGGTGACCGTGCCCCGATCCGCGCCGCGCAGCGCCCCACCGCCTCGATCCCGTCGCGCATGGAGGCGAGCAGCGCCTCCGCGTGGGGAGAAACGCGCGCCCGGCCTCGGTGAGGACGGCGCCGCCGCGGATGCGCTCGAAGAGCGGCGCGCCCAGCTCCCGCTCGAGGAGGTGGACGCGCCGGCTGATCGCGGGCTGGGACAGGTGAAGGGTGGCGGAGGCGCGGGTGAAGCCCGCCACGCCGCACGATCGCCACGAACGCCTCCACGTGATCGAGCTCCATGACAGCCATCAGCATAGCTGATGGCCACGACAAGATCTATGCATTGGACACATGGTGACGGCCCGGCTATGGTGAGGCCCAAGGAGGAAAGGAGCCATGACAGCCAGGAGAGCCATGACGAGTCAACGACGAGAGGTCGACGGATCCTCTGCGGCACGGAGCGCTATGTCTGTCTGCGCGTGGCGGACGGCGCCCGCCGGGGCGTGGCCGCCGCTGCGGTGCCCGCGCTGGCCGAGCGCCTCGGCCTGCGCGAACGAATTCGAGGCCGAGGACGGTCCCCCGCCGAGGCCATCGCCTATCTGCGCCGCGTGGGCGCGACGCCCGCCGCCATCGAGGACGACGGGCTGCTGCGCGCGGACGCCGTGGTCCACGTCGCGTCGGCCTCGGCCCGACGCCGGTGGCCGAGTTCTGCGCCGAGGTGACGCGGCTCCTCGGTCCGAGCGTCGAGCCGCGTATCCTCGGCGGCGTGGTGCGGCCGATGACCTACACGGGCAACGCCATGCACAACTTCGCCTACGCGCACCGGGTCCTCCAGCAATCCGGCACCCTCATGCCCAATGCCTTCCTCGTTCCCCATGAGCAAGACGGCCGGCGTGGTGGGCGAAGGACTGGATGGAGCGCCACACGTACTTCCTGCCGCGCTACGAGGACGGCCGCATGGTGAACGAAGGCCACGCGCTGGCGTCCGCGGCGGGCATCGCCTGCCTCATGCGCCGGACCTACAAGCACGAGACGGAGCCCGCGCCCGCCGGGCGCTACGACTTCGTGACGTACTTCGAGTGCGCGGACGCCGACGTCCCGACGTTCCACGAGGTCTGCGCCGAGCCTGCGCGACGTCGCGAAGAACCCCGAGTGGGCCTTCGTGCGGGAAGGGCCGATCTGGCATGGCCGGCGCGTCGCGACGTGGGGGAGCTCTTCGCATGAGCGGCATCGGCATGAGCCTGAGGTCCGGCACGGCATGAAGGAGCTCGCGCGGCTCTCGCGGAATCGCGGCGGCGAGTCCTCGCCACGGTGGACGACGCCGAGACCATCCTCACCCAGGCGACGGGGGCCCGCATGGTGGCCGCGTGGACGCTCGCTCCCGCGCCGCGGGATCCTGTCCGCCACCTCGAGGCGGCCCACGCCCGCGCCCGGAGCCACCTGGCCCGGCTCACCGTCCACGATGCCGCGCGCGAGATTCCCTCGGTCATGACCAACGAGCTGTTCTCGCGGCCTCACCGACGCGCGGCCGGCGCCTCTCTCCGCTTCCGCGGGCGTCCACCGGTACACCTACACTCCGCGCAAGGCCCTTCGCCGCGTTCTCGACCACACCCTGGATCACCTGAACCAGATCGACCAGTGGCTCGCGTGGCGGAACGACGGCGTCGTGCCCACGCCTACCGACGGCTGGGTGCCGTCGACGGTGACGCTGCCCGGCGACCGGCTGCCTCTGAGCCAGCCCGATCTCGAGGCGTGGCTCTGGCGCATCGACCAGTCGGCGCGCTTCTCGTCCAGCGCGCGGCCGGGCTCACCGAGGCGGAGCTCGACTGGCAGCCGCCCGACGGAGGGCTGGCCGCTGCGTCGTGTCTTCCACCACGTCGCCCGCTCGGAGCTCCTGTACGCGGCGTCGCTCGACGAGGCGCTGCCCGAGGAGATCCGCGGAGCCGATACGAGGAGGCGTGCCGGCGCCTCGACGAGGCCGTGGACGCGGCGGCGGCGCGCGGCGAGGACACGTCGATCGTGTACGCGGGCCTCTACGGCGTCATCCGCAAAGCCGGGGAGGTCGTGGGCGACGCCGCTGGCCATGGAGCGGGAGCTTCTGGCCGGCCATTCCGTGAGTCTGACCGCCTCCGGTTTGACCGCCTTCGAGGTCCTCTGGCACGATCGACCCACAACCCTCGCCGATCACCCGAGCTCACGCCTCTCACCCAGTGGACAAGGAGCAGCAATGATCAAGCGACTGCGGTTGAGCCTCCTCGCCGCGCTTCTCGCGCTGGCCACGCCCGTCGAGGCCCACGACGGATGGCTGGAAGCTCATCCGATCCTGGTGGAGCGGGGGCAACCCCTCTCCCTGTTCCTGATGTACGGCAACCACGGCAACGATCACCGGAGCTACCGGATCGCGGGCAAGTGGCGTCCCGAATACGCGACGGTCGTCGTCACCGGTCCGGCCGGTCCGCCCGTCGATCTCACGAGCTACGGTCACGGACCTCGGTGACGCCGAGGACGTCGGTCCCAAGGGGCCCAAGGGGTTTCACGTGGCCGCCTTCGTTCCCACCCAGGACGGCGCCTACATCGCCCTCGTCACTCAGCGCCGGGAGCTCAGGTGGAGGGAGCGAAGTTTCAGTCGATCGGCACGGCCAAGGTCGTGTTCGCCGCCCTCGCCAGTCCGGTGGTGGCCGCGGCACGGCACCTGACCGGTTTCGACCGGGCGGTGGCGAGCGCCGATGCGCTCGAGATCATTCCCGTGTCGAATCCGCTGGCCCTCCGAACCGGCGACGTGCTGACCGTGGAGATCCGCCATCGCGGACGCCCTCTGCAGAGCCAGCCGATCTCGATCGTCCGGAGGATCGAAGGCGCCCCCTCGGCCCAGACGCTGACCACCGACGATCGCGGCCAGGTGAAGATCGTGGCCGGCCCCGCCGACTACTACCTCACCCGCGTCTCGCTGGAGGAGCGGACCGGTGCCGCCGAAGGGCAGGTGGACCGGCGCGTGTTCGAGGCGACCCTATGTGTTCGTGGTCCACCGTCCGTAGGCTGTCCGGCGCTCTCGCCTTCCTCGTCGCGGCGTCGGGACCGGCCTCCCCGCACGCCTTCGTCGAGGCGTCGGTTCCCGCCGACCGCAGCACGGTACGAGAGGCACCGGGCGAGGTGACGGTCCGCTTCACGGAGAGCGTCGAGCTCGAGTTCAGCCGCATCACCGTCAAGTCCGGAACCGGCGAGACCATGAGCACGGGCCCGGTCCGCGCAGCCCGCCGGCAACACGCTGACCGTGAGCCTGAAGGCGCTCGGGCCGGGAAGCTACACCATCGAGTGGCGTGTCCTGTCCGTGGACACCCACGTGACGGACGGGGTGCTCCGTTTCACCGTTGGCCCCGCCCGGAGCAGCCGGTGATCGGGCCGGCTCCGTGGGCGCCCTGCGGTAGGGGAGAGGGTGGCATCGGAGAGGCGGTAATGGGCACAATGGGGCCCATGTTCAGGCTGTTCGCGATCCCGCTCCTTGCTGTCTTGCTCACCGCGGCGTCTGCCGGGGTGGCGTGGTCGGCCACTCCGAAGGTGACCGTGGAGCTCGTGAGCGAGGGCGACGCGATCGCCCCGGGCAAGACGTTCTGGATCGGGCTCCGCCAGATCATCGCGCCGGGCTGGCATACCTACTGGAGTAATCCCGGCGATTCGGGGGAGCCGCCCCGAGATCGACTGGACGCTGCCCGCGGGCTTCGCGGCGGCGGAGATATCCTGGCCGAACCCAGAGCGCCTGCGCCTCGGGCCGGTCATGAGCTACGGCTACTCCAATGAAGTGACGCTCCCCATCCAGGTGACGGCGCCGGCCAATCTCGTGCCGGGTACGCGCGTGACCCTGTCCGGTCGGGCGAGCTGGCTGGTCTGCGAGAAGGAATGCATTCCCGAAGAGGCGCCGGTCTCGCTCAGCTTGCCCGTGGTCGCGGGAGAGCCCGGTCCTCATCCGACGGAGCGCCACTCATCGCGCGGGCGCGACAGGCCGTGCCTTCGCCGAGCCCGTGGCCCGCCTCCTTCACCGCGACTCCGGAGACGGTCAGCCTCACCATCGCCGCTCGAGGCCTCGCGCCCGACCGCATCGCCGAGGTGTGGTTTTATCCGGCTCGCTGGGGGCCATCGACCACGCGGCGCCCCAGCAGGCTCGGGTCGACGCCCGCGGTATCGCCATCGAGGTGGCGCGGGGACAGCTTCCCGAAGCCACGGCCGCGCCGATCGACGGCGTGCTCGTGCTCACCGAGCGGCTCGACGGCGGCACCGTCCGCCAGGCGTTCACGCTCCGGGCCGCTCCCGCCACCGCGATGTCGCGCGGCGGCGTTGCTGCAGGCGGTGGCCTCGCCTCTCGCCGGCGGCGTTCTGCTCAACCTGATGCCCTGCGTGCTTCCCTGTCCTGTCCGTGAAGGCCCTCGGCCTGATCCAGCACGCGGCCGGCTCGGCGCCGGCGATGCGACGACACGGCCTTCGCCCATGGCGCGTGCTCTTCCGCGTGGCGGGAACGCTGCTCGCGCTTCGCGCGGGAGGCGAGCGCATCGGCTGGGCTTCCAGCTCCAGTCGCCGCTCGTGCGACCTCCTCGCTCTCCTCGCGATGGACCGGCCCCGTCCTGCCGTGATCGGGGGCCGTGTGGCTACCAATACGTAACTGAACGAAGTAGCTGT
>ERZ1370068.9747-contig-8501_pt1 | contig 34394 bp, 50 predicted proteins | sample MGYA00561227_ERZ1370068 | MGnify/ENA primary metagenome ERZ1370068 (study PRJEB38410, sample SAMEA6850437) | metagenome | study: Metagenomic assessment of the ecological functions of the soil: analysis of the soil microbiota associated with the...
ATTGTACTTCGTTCAGTTACGTATTGCTTGAAAAGGCAACTGCTGTTTTCTGTCGTATTGATTCGAGCTAGTCTATCGGGGGAAAACCGTGTGGCCCATCGTCCGGGCCACACGTTGGTTGGACTGATTAGGAAGTACAGCTCAACTCACGAACGACTCTGTTTCCGAAATGATCCGAGGTGCTGCCCGACGCATTCCGTACCTGGCGGCACTGGGTTGCGCCGTTCGTCTAACTTAGAAAATCACCTTTGCCCCAAACCAGACTTGTCTTTCGCCACCCGTTCCGGTTCCCCGACCTGCCAGGTTCAACGTCGAAGTGATAACGCCGAACGTTGCGGTGTTGGTGACGTCGGTACCCGGATTGTTCAGGTGTGGAGTGTTAGTGACGCAAACATTTCCATGCGGAACTGGAACTTCACTCGTTCGGTGATGTTGAAGTTTCGGAAGATGCTTCCATCCAGGTTGAAGTAGCCCGGTCCACGGATGATGTTTCGTCCAGTGGTACCAAACCGTATTTCAGCTGAAGGTACAGCACGGAATGATGATGGATCAAAGTAGTGACATGAAGAGGTCAGTTGGAGCGCAGGCAGCTTGCGCCTGGCGCTGGTCCAACGCCGCCGATGATCCGTAGTGGTCCGATCTGATCCGGTGTTTGTTGATTACCTGGGGCGTTTACCTGGGTACCTCCACCAAACAGGGTGATCATACTTCCACTCATCATTTGCGTCAGCCAGTTAACTTGCCAACCGCCGACAATCGCTCCCACGACACCACCAGTCGGCCCAACGTTGTCCCTTTCCCGAATTGGCAAATCGTACGAGCCATAGATTGGAAAGGTTATTCGTTCGGTCGTAGCTGGCGAGGGCTTTGTTGCGATTCTTGACAGATGGATGCGGCCAAAACGGGAATCCGCCGTTGACGCCGAAGGTGCCGCTTACCTCTTCATTGTCGATCGAATTAATCGCTTTGGAGAAGGTGTACGACACGCCCATCGTAAACTCCGTCTTCGCTGCGGGCGTCGGTTCAGCAGCTGGCTTGCAGAGCGTCGTAATAGGAGCTTGAGTCAGGACATAGACAGCCGACGTCTCCCCAGTTCTTGCCAAACTTAACAAACAAGGGACGGCCGTTGTTACCATCTTTCACCGACCGGCGCCGCGTTGATGTTCTCATTGGTTAAGAAAAACGTATGGCGCGGTCTCCGACGTATGCTGCTTCACCTACGAATCCTCGGCGGCAACTCGCGTTGCACGGTTAGGTTATACGAGTGGGTATAGCCACGATTGAAATCAAAATGGGATCGTGCGCCGCGCGATGCCAGTGTTGTTTGGCAGGGGGCACATTTCCCGAACTCCAGATCAGGTACGACCCTGGCGGGAGGAATTCCAACCGTCAAGCCGGGATACGGTGCGAGCGACATCGGGTGTAGCGTTGATGAAGGAAATAAATGAACGCGGTAGCGCCAGAGAGATCAGCGTTTGATACGAGTGGCCAGTGGTTTCCGGAAGAATCTCCAGTTGTTGCTATCCGTACCGATGCCCTTAGCCGCCACGGATCACCGTCTTGTCACCCCAGCGATAGGCGAGACCGAAGCGTGGAACGATTTTGTCCCCATCCCACGTCAACACCAAGGTCAATCGGAGCGTTGCCGTTTCCGCCGCCGATCAGCACGTTGCCTGTGTCAGGATTGAAAAGCTTCACACCGCCATGGTCAGTGGTCGGGGAAAGCGGATAAGCTCCCAGCGCAGGCCGAGATTCACTGTTAGCCTTGGACTTTACCTGCCAACTGTCGCGAGCATAGGCTGACCATGTATGCCAGCGCAGTGAATTCAGATTGCTGGCCTCGAATGACCTTACCAGAGCGGTCGGCGGCACGCCAGCAGGTACTGAGCCGCCGCATTTGCTTCTCTGCTTGCAGCAGGACCACCACTAAGTGCCGTTACACTTCCGTTGAATTGGAAAGACCCACGCGGAGTTCCGAACGCTCCACCTTGCGGCTGGAAGTGATTCAACTGCGCGTCTCCGCACTCCATTCCAAACCGGATACCGTGAGCACCGCGAGCCCATGAAACGTTCGCGTTACCGACAAACTGGTTATCACGGAACAGAAACGGGTTTCCGGTATCGATATTACCGACGCCGCGTTCCAACCGTTAATCAGGGAACGCCGGTGTGCCACCAGCCCAGCGTGGCATCACCATTAGTGCCCGGAATCCCCGGCACCGTTAGTCCGAAAGCTACCGAGATCAATGTCCGGGTTGATGAACGGCGCCAAGATATTGCCTGGTGTATCCGAAGCTGGCGTCGAGCACTACAGTCGGCGAGAAGGTATACGTTCCGCCAAGACCAGCATTCTGGATCGTTGACGGTGCTTCCACCCTACTTGTCCGCCGCCTGTCGACCTCGCCCATCGCCAAACCAAATGTCGGCGGATCGAAGATGAGAGATTTCGAGCGACCGTAGCGGCCAAAGATCGTCATCTTGTCAAAGCTGTGCACATAGTGGATTTTCAGATCGAACGTAAGTGCGATCAAGCGACGCGGAGCCCGCGCTGACGTAGTTGTTGGTGGCCGTTACTCCCTGGCTGTTGATAAAGCCCGAGGGAGTAATGCGACTTAGCATTAGCCTCGAGGCCGAATCCAATTCGGTTCGCGGGAATATTCCCGGGAAAGCGACACGACCGGTTCCATTGCGTTGCCGGTATTTGGATCGAAAACGCATCCCGCCACTGGTGTGACATTTGCAATCCGTTCCGGCCGGTATGGCTGAAGAAAGGTTGGCATTACCGCTCGCATCGAAAATGCCTAAAGGGTTAATAGCGTCACTGTGCGTGTGGCGAACTGTCTGCGCTTCGTATATTCAGATCGGTAAAGAAGAACAGCTTGTTCTTACCACTCCAGATACTTGGTCCGCCTTCACCAAAGTGTGGCAGGTAGATTGGCCCACCGACTGCTCCACCAAATTGGTTGAGAATGTACTTTGGGCTTGCGCTGGTTGACGGGATTGAATCTGTTGAATGCCTTGAGCGCGTTGTCAGTGTGAAACTCGAAAAGGCTTCCATGATAATCGTTAGTACCTGACTTGGTGACCACACTGACGGCGGCACCGTTTGCATTGGCCCTGTTCGGCATCATACGAATTCGTGACGATGCTAACTGATTGATCGATTCCGTTGGAGGCACGTAAGCAGTATTGAAGGGCAACCAGATGTACTGGTTTGAGGCCCCATCAATACGCGTCAAGTTGGCTTGCATTGAGTTGCCGTTTACGTTGCCGGTCATCGAGCGTTGCGGGTTGCCACCATCCGAACTCACACCCTCGGTTACCGCACTGAAGCCGGGGACGATTCGATAGAGGCCCCGGTAGTTTCGTCCCGACCCTGCTGTGGCGATAGGCAGATCGGCGATCTGCGTGGCTTGAAGCTGAGTGTTGACGTCGGCACGATCTGTCTGAGTGGCGCCGCTTCCTGAGGTGACGACAACAGTTTCCTTGACATCGGCGACCTGTAGCTCAGCATCGATTCGACGAGTGGCGTTTGCTTCAACCATGACGTTCTCTGGATCAATGTCTTGAACGACGTGTAGCTGAAGGTCACTTGTAGACTCCTGGTTGGAGACTACTGAGTTGATAGTTGCCATTGTCGTCGGTGGTTGTGTCCCTTACTGCTCCTGTGCCGACGTTTCGTGCCGAAACCGTTACGCCTGTCACGGCCGCGCCTTTGGATCTTTGGCGGTGCCAGTAAGTGGAGCCATAAAGCACCTGGCCATGAGCCACGATGCTGAGCGTAACAATTAGGAGCAGCATCAGAGGAAATTCTCGGCCGAGCAGTTGCCGGACTCTGGAGGTGGACGCTGTGGTTGGACGGAACATCGGTGTTGTCTCCTTCTTATTGGAAAAGATAAGTGTTCTTGGCCGACGCGCTGACAACTGACAAACGGGGAAACCATCGTGCGTCGTGCGTCTCGGCGCGACCCCTTTTACGTGGCGTGATGCGGTCATCAGCCAGCGAAAATCCCTGGAATCGTTTCGCTTGTTCTAAAGAGCAGTGCGCGGTTGGCGCTATGTACGAAAATCCAAAGCCTCGGCGCTTTTAATTCGAGTCAACAACAAAATAGACACTGTGAGACTAGGCAACAGCTGGCGCCCCAAAATGTTGTTGAGCACTAAGTGCAATCGTTCCCAGCAGCCTGGGATGTGATACCGGATCAGTTGGCACAATTCGTGTGTTTGCATGAGTTAACGAACGCTCTGCTACTGTTTTGGTAATGATTGGACCTACCTGGTTCCACAATCGTGGTGATCTCGCCGATGACTAAAATGACGTCCGGCGCTAGCCCCGTAACGAGCATTGCTATCCCGACGCCGAGGTAGTGGGCCATCTTGTTAATTGCCTCAATAGCCTTGGCATCTCCCTGCGTCGCAAGTCGGAGTATGTCGTCGAAACTAAGCGTTTGGGCTGTGGGTTTGGAACCGGTGTAATAGCGCACGGCGGCGGTGTTCGAGGCGTAGAGTTCCCAGCATCCCTTATTTCCGCAACGACATTCCAGTCCATTTTCAACAATGGTGGTATGTCCGAATTCGCCGGCGACGCCGGTCGAACCGCGCACGAGCTGATGATTCAGAACCAGGCCGGTTCCGATTCCTTCAGCTACGGTAAGAGCGACCAGATCCTGAGCGCCATCGGAGCGGCGGCCAAACCAAATCTCTGATAAGGCGCACGCATTGGCCGCGTTCTCGAGTTCAACAGGGAGGCCGGTGGCTTCTTCAAGCGGAGTCTTTAGATCGAAGTCACGCCAATCAAGATTAGGTGCGAAAACGAGTCGCTGAGAAGCAAGATCAACGCGTCCTGGCAGGCTGACACCGATTCCTTCGCAAGTCAGTTCTGGCCTGATTTTCTTAAGGTTTTGCAGTCTTGGAATCAGATCTTGAATGAACACGGCAGGATCGGGAGCAGTTGGCAAAGATTCCTGCGCCACGAAGTGGCCGTCTAGATTTGCGAGGGCCAGCGTGGTTATTTGGGGTCTAATGTTGACTCCGATAATGCCAACCCGTTCCTTGTTCAGATGAAGGAATCTCGGCCTGCGTCCACGTGGCACGTGGCCGTTAGCTCCTTCAGTTACCCAACGTTCGGCGATCAATTGTTCGGTGATAACGGAGACTGTGCTGCGTTGCAGTCCGGAGTGACGCGCCAGGTCTGCACGAGAGATTGGTTGATTGCTTCGGATCAGGTTTAGAACGATGCGACGATTGATATGACGGGCCGTCTCGCTCGTAGCAACCTGGAAGTTGGTCAAGTCGATCTTGCGCATTTAAGAACGGGACCAAACGAAAAGAATGAAAGCTTTCTTAACGAAGAAAGGAAGGTACAGCGAACTTATTTAGACTTTAGTTCGTGACGCGAACTAATAGCATGGCGAGAGAAGGGAGTCAATAAGAATTTTGTGGCACAGACTTCAGTCTGTGTTTTGGATTGAAACCAGCGTGGTTTGTTGGAAGCTTAACCGCGAAGCGAGTTACGACCCAGAGCCCCGGGTTGCCGGGCTTTGGCGGCTACCCGGGAATGAATGGACACGAGTTCCAACCCCGATTTATCGGGGCTGCGTCGGTTTCTCTTCACTCGCGATTCATTTGTGCAGCGTTCGGTTTGGCGCAACCCCATTGGGGTTGGATGGCTTGTCCGTCATTTCCAGGGTAGCCGCCAAGGCGCGGCAACCCCTGGGCTCTGAGGCGCAACCGCTTCGCGGTTAATCAGAAGTTCCTGAAGTCTGTGCCACTTATTTTCTTGCGCTAAATCGATAGATGGTCGTCGAGTGATAGGTCGCGCCCTTTCGCAGCGTGGTCGTTGGAAAGGCCGGCTTGTTCGGAGAATCCGGGTAGTGTTGAGTTTCCAGGCAGAAGCCGTTACGACGTGCATATGCCTTACCACTCTTACCGGTAAGTGTGCCGTCAAGAAAATTCCCGGTGTAGAACTGAATCCCCGGTTCGGTCGTCCATACGTCCATCACTCGTCCGCTAGTTGATTCATAAACTGACGCCGCTTGTCGCAGTGTTCCGGCGCGACCGTTTACGATCCAGTTGTGATCGTATCCCCGCCAAACTTCAGTTGCTCCTCATCCTGGTTAATGCGCTCACCGATAGCGGTAGACTTCAAAAACTAAACGGCGTTCCTTGCACATTCCGAAGCTCACCGGTCGGGATCGATCCGGCATCAGTTGGCGTGAACCGGCTAGCTTTGAGCAGCAACTGGTGATTGAGAATGTCTCCATTACCTTCACCTGCCAGGTTGAAATAGGAATGGTGCGTGAGATTTGTCACGGTGTCTTTGTCGGTCGACGCACTGTAGTCAATCCGTAGTTCGTTGTTGTTGGTGAGCGTGTAGACAACTTTGACAGTCAAGTTTCCTGGATAACCTTCCTCCATGTCTTTGCTCACGTAGGTAAGCGACAGTGCCGGTCCGAGCTTCGTGCGCATCGACCTGGCGGTCCACACTACTTTGTCGAAGCCTTTGATTCCGCCGTGCAAATGATTCTCGCCGTTGTTGACGGCGAGTTTGTACTCGACACCATTCAAGGTGAAGCGACCCTTAGCGATTCGATTGCCATATCGACCGACGAGTGCGCCGAAATAAGGATGGCCTTTGAGGTAGCTATCAAGGTCGTTAAAGCCAAGCACGACGTCGGCGTACTTGTTGTTCCGATCAGGTGCGGTAAGTGTCGTCACGATGCCGCCATAGTTAGTGATCTTGGCTTCCATGCCGTTCCGATTAGTTAGCGTAAACAGATCGACGCTTTCACCGTCCGCAGTTTTTCCAAAACTCTCCTTCGAGATCTTTTGAGCGTTGGTGCTTGAGATCCCGAGGAGTAACACGACAACAAAGAGCAGGCACGACAAACTTCTGGTGAGCTTCATAGGTTTTTCCTTTTCAAGAGTCAGACGGAGTTAGCGATTAAGTCAGTACCACAACGCGGTAGCGTGTGGCTCAACTTTACCTACGTACAGATCGTGAGTCGCAAAACTGAGCCACTTCGCTACCGCGTTGTGGTACTGACCTCATTGCCACTCAAATCAAGTTTCAAATGTCCAAAGATACCGGCCCCGGAGACGAACCTGTAATCACTAGTGGTTTGTGCCCGGTTCGTTCATGAAAGTCTTGTGTGAGCTTCTCGATCGCTTCTGCTGCATCGCTACGACCGAGCACGGCGACAGTTCCGCCGCTGCCCCTCCAGTGATCCTAGCGCCGAAGAGCCCGTCGTCCAGTGACTCTCGCACGAGACCGGCGATCAAGTCGGTCGCTTCTGAACCGAGCCCGCAGTTTGAATAGCTCTGGTGCGACTCAAACATCAGTGCACCTAGTTCTTTGCCTTGCTCGATTCCTTCCCAGTTCTTCAGAATCGCAGCGAATGATTGCACACGCGCATTTTCATAAACCGGATGCTTGGTCGCCTGGAGAATCGGGTATTCAATGTTTGGATCGACGGTGGTTACGTTGTCAGTGATCCCTTGGTATCGATCCAGAAACGCAGCACCTGACATGTGTTCGGGAAGTGCGTTTCGATAACTTGTTTCGAACTCAGCGGGCGTAATGTTCGCCAGGTATCCATGCCATCGTGAATCGTCTATCTCGATCTTTCCCGAAACGTTTGCCGACTTCTTTGGCAGATCGTCAGCGATGATTCGATAGCCCATGAACGCCGCAGTTCGAACTGTACCGTAGTCAGAACCACTCACTGAGTGACGAACTCCGGAGTCAATCCCCCAGAGCTTAAGTTCATTCGGAAGTGCTAGTGTGCCCTTGAGAAGATCGGGTTGACACAATAACTCAAGCAATTGGTTTTGTTCACCGCAGGCCGCCGTCATTTGGTCCATGATGCCGCACGGTGCACCCGCCACTAGGTTCTCAACCTTCTGACACAAACGAGCGACTTCCGTTGGCGGCAGTTCAATTTCAAAAGCTGCGCCGACGGCTTGCATCACAGCTACTTCGAGAGCGGCTGACGAACTAACACCCTTACCCTCCGGAACATTCGATGTAATCAGGATGCGAGCGCCCTGGGTAAAGTGCACACCTTTCTCTCGCATGAGAACCAGGAAAACGCCTGCAACATACGACGCCCAGTGGTAAGTGGGAGTAGCGAATCGTTGTCGAGCCTGATCGTATCCGACGGGCGCGTTGTCGACCTTCAGGAATTCGGACAGATCGAATTCAATTGAACGCGCGTCTGTTCCCAGGCTTAAAACGTGAAGACGAGTTAAGTCTGATTTTTGAAGAGCGACGTGTGTTGCGTCCGCGATTGGAAGTTGCAACACGAGTGAACCCGAATAATCGGCGACACCCCCATCACATCAAGTCTGCCTGGTGCGCGAGTGATGATTAGCTCTTCGTTCGTATTGAAGAAAGAGACGTTCGACCGAATCGTATCTATAAAGGTTTTAGTGTCAGGCAGCACTTGCGACAAGTATTAGCCCGCGGAGCGGGCGTCAGCGTAAAGCCTGGGGCGCAAGTCCCAGGGTAAAGGTCGAGTTAATGTTTTAGCCCGCGAAGCGGGCGAAAGAATCGGGCGTTCCTATGTGGATTGGTGCACCGTAATCCGACGAAACCACGATTGCGACGGATTGCGATTCGTCTGTCGCCTCGCTTCGCGGGCTTGTTATGTCGACCTGAACGAACCTGGGGCTTGCGCCCCAGGCTTTACGCTCGTCGCTCCGCTTCGCGGGCTTTGATCCCCGCTCGCGGGCTAATTCAATAACCCTCGACGCTTCAACGCCCCACTCAGCAACGGTTCAATTTGTTGTTGTATCGCTTCATTCGCGTAGCCAACCCACGTGACGTTCGGTTCTACACCTAACAGTGCATCCAACTGCTCACCGTACTCATTCGTCACGATGACTCCCGTCTCCCTTGCGATCAACTCCGTGCAAACGTCATACGGGTGGCAACAGATCCCCATTACGACACCACGTCGCGCGAGCACCGGGTTCATTAATGGTCGTATATCTGCCGTGGAACCGATCGTGCCCAGACATCAATTCGTAGAGTTGTCCACCGGACGATGTGTATTGATCTTCGAAGCAGTGAGCCTTGTCCGGTTGTACTGGCCCGAGCGCGCCCAGAACGATCTCTTCGTCAATCGCGGCAAGTTCATCACGCGCGCCTGGAAAGAACCGGGCAACTTGAGCGTAACCATGGGCGATTGTTTTTGCCGCTGATGGTTTTGGAGTAATCGTAATAGATTCGCCCGTGACCCGGTTAAATCGTTCCGCTTCGACTCCGTGTCCTCGCCGGGCCCAGGCACTGTCAGATAGATGCTGCTTAACCAGCGGGATCTCTGTTTGGATCGCAAACTCGATATCTCGCAACGACGTTCCTGCGCCAAGATTCGGTGCGACACCGGTTAGTATCCAGGCACTTCGCTTCTGGTACATCAACCCACGCGTACCGTCGATAGGGTCGACAATTATTCGCCACTTGGCGTCGTTCTCGTGGAGCCCACGCGGCAGGTGTTACTTTGCCCGACAGCAACCCTTCCGCAATCAGGACGACCGGAGCAATCGTGGCAATCTCACGCTCGAAGAATTCGATCAACAACTCTTCACTGACGCGATCGACCGCGTAGATGGTGTCGCCCTCTTCCTCGCGAGCAATGGAAGAAAGATCCGCAATCGCAGATCGTTCACAAGATTCAACTACCGCTTGTCGAATATTCTTGTGCAGCCGCTTCAGCGGCTCAATCAATAATTCGAGACTGCCAGCTGCGTCACTCATTTTGCGCTGTAGTGTTCTGTTCGAAACTGCACGCAAGTTCAGCGGCCTTCTGTTCCGGTGCAGTGTCACTTAAGAAATTGCCGCCGCCGATTTCCGGCCCGGCAAGATACTTGAGCAGGTTGGGTTTTCGTAACGGGGGATGAAATTCGATATGGAAGTGAAAGCCACGATGATCCTCGCCATCAGTTGGAGCCTGGTGCAAAGCCATGACGTAAGGAAACGGCATCTGCCACAGATTATCAAATCTGACTAGTAGTCTCTTGAGCACACTTGCAAAGCCTTCAAGCTCTACATCAGTCAGTCCGGCAAGACTCATGTGCGTTTGTTTTGGCGCCACGTAAACTTCGTATGCGTAACGAGCGAAGTAAGGAAGGAAAGCGATTGTTGACTCATTCTCGCTGATAACGCGTAACCCGTCGCGCTGTTCTGCCGCAATGATCTCCTGAAACAATGGGCGTCCGTTCTTAGCGTAGTGTCGAGCACTGGCAGACGCTTCCGTCTCGATTGTTTTAAAAACGAAGTTCGTCCCGTAAATCTGGCAGTGCGGGTGCGGATTTGAGACTCCGACTACTTCACCTTTGTTTTCAAACACGAGCACGTGGTTAACGTCCGCTCGTGCACCCAAATCTCTGTACTGCTCTTGCCATGCAGATAACAACGCGACGATGTCAGCTTGATCGAGTTGGGCGAGAGAAAGGTCATGACGAGGTGAGTAACACACAACACGCGCGATTCCCTGGGCGGGTCGATTTTGCGTAAATGCCGCTCGGCGAGCTCAGTTCTGCTGGGGCATTGAGTCCAACGCAGGGATGATCGTTATCAAATACAAAACACCCGTCATAACTCGGGTTGACCGCACCGCTAACACGCGAATTGCCCGGGCACAGGTAGCAGTCGTCAACATAAGTTGGAACGACTTGCTCTTCGTGAGGAACCGTTTCACCGCTCCATGGTCGGTCTTGTCGGTGCGCGGCAACAATTACCCACTCTTCGCGGAGCGGGTGCCAACGTTCTTCCCAAATCCCTGTTCCTGTTGACGCCAATTTCTTGTTCAGTTCGTTCTCGACTCTCTCTGTGCAACCTCTATGAAACTCCGGGTTGGTTATGCGGCTTTTGCCAGCCTCCCGTGCGGAAAGCCTCTGGCTTTCCGCAAATCCGGCGACTTTATTGGCGGCTGGGCCGCCCGAGGCAGAGCCTCTGTTTTCTAGCGAACGGAAAGCCAGAGGCTTTCCGCACGGGAGGCGGCAAAAGCCGCAAAATCAATTGGTTGCCGATGACTAGGACTCATGAGTTTCTAAGAAGGCACCAAAGGACACAGAAAGAAATCGAAGAACTAACTCTTGGTCGCGTTTCTCATCTGCGCAACCTGCCTGCGATTCCTTCGTTCAGTCAGGATTTGATCTGCCATCACACCGATCAGGATCACCGCGCCCATCACTGCGAAGTCCAACGAACTAGGAATACCGAGTAGGTTAACAAGATTCCTGAGTACCTGAAGCAACGCCGTGCCGATCAGTATGCCGACGATTGAGCCCTCGCCGCCTCTGAGAGAGCAGCCACCAAGTACGGCTGCGGCTATTCCGTACAGTTCGTAAGCATTTCCATAGATTAGCCGGCGAAACTGAGTTTGTGTAAAACGCGATGATGATGCCGGAGATTGCAGTTAACGCTCCAGCTGTAACATACGCAGTTGTAATGATCGCGCGTGTATTGATGCCGGCATATCGAGCCGCTTCGGCGTTCCGGCCAGTGGCGAAAAGATATCGTCCATAAACTGATCGATGCAGCGCTACCCAGGCGATCGCAGCGATCAGAATCAAGAGCACGAAAGGCATCGGGATCCCAAACAAGTTTCCATTGGCGACATAACGCAGAAAATCCAGGCCGGCGACTGTCCCAAATCCTTTTGTCTCATCCTTGGTAATGAAGCGCGCCAGCCCCCGATAAAACAACAAGCCGCACAACGTGACGATAAAAGGCTGCATGTTGAGCCTGGTGATCAGCAGGCCATGAATTAGCGTGAGGAACATCGCGATCAGAATCGATAGCAGCACTGATGGAATTACCCCAAAACCCCATTCGGTAAGCATCATCGAAAGTAGCACACTGAGAAGAGCCATCATCGAGCCGACGGAAAGTTCAATCCCGCCCGTGATGATTACCAGTCCAAGTCCGATGCTGAGGATGCCGAATGCACCGATCTGCCTGCTGAGGTTCTGTAAGTTGATCGTCAACAGAAAGTTAGGATTTGATAACTGCTACGACAACACAAAGAACAACTAGGAGTATGAAGATGCCGAGTTCTTTTTCATGTGCTTATCCTGCGGCGCCGGTTGCCAAATGCATGACGGCTTCCTCGCTGAATTGAGGACGATCGAGAGATCCTGTAATGCGACCTTCATGCATCACTGCAATTCGGTCGCTGATGCCGAGCACCTCTTCCATTTCGCTGCTGATCACGATCACCGATACGCCCTCACTCGCAAGCTTACGGATGAGTGAATAGATCTCAGCTTTCGCACCGACGTCGATGCCACGAGTTGGTTCGTCGAAAATGATCACTTTGGAGAGAAGCTCAGCCATCTGGCAAGTACAACTTTTTGTTGATTACCACCGCTCAGGTTAGCTGCGCGCATTTCCGGGGATGGAGTCTTGATGTTAATTGATTTGCACGCGGCGACTGCCGCGGTGGTTTCTTTCGCCTGTGTTAATAATTCTTTGCAGTCGAATAGCTTTCAAGATTTGGAAGTGAGATGTTTTCTCTCACGTTGAGTTCCACTACTAACCCACAGTTTCTTCGATCCTCCGGCACCAGGTATACGCCATGACTAATTGCGTCCCGCGGATTTGCAAACTTTAGTGTCTCGCCATTTAGTTTGACGGTTGCTTCAAGTGCTTCATCGACACCAAAGATTGTGCGCGCCATCTCAGAACGTCCTGAGCCTACCAGGCCAGCGACACCAAGTACTTCACCACGAGCGACGTTGAAAGAGATCGTCGAATTGGGGTATCGCTGGGTTCGCAAACTTTGAACTGCGAACCATTCAGGATACTGCTTCTGGAAGTCGCTTTGGATCGAATCTGTAAACAACTCCTTTAGATCGCGGCCAACCATCATCCTTACCATCTCGGTCGCGATTGATCTCGCCTCGTTCCAACGAACCTGCATTGCGGCCGTCTCTAAGGACGACAGCGCGGTCGGCGATTTCCTCAACCTCGTGCAAGCGATGGGAGATGTAAAGTGATACTGACTTGTTGGGACTTTCAGATCCTTGATGATCTCGAGCAGGCGATGTGTCTCAGTCAAACTCAGACTCGAGGTCGGCTCGTCCATGATGACGATGCGAGCGCCGGTGGAAATCGCGCGGGCAATCTCAACTAACTGTTGTTGGGCGAGGGAAAGACGGCTGAGTGGTGTGCGGCTGGGAACGTCGAGACCCAATTTCTTAAGGAGTGCATCGGCTTCGGAGTACAGTCGCCGTCGATCGATTAATCCCGAGCGGTCCGCCTTTAGTTGGTTCACGACGCAGGAAAATACTTTGCGGCAACATCGAGGTTATCGAGAACGCTAAGTTCCTGGTGAATGAATTCGATCCCGAGAGTGCTGGCCTCAAGAGGTGAGCGTATTCTCAACTTCCTGCCCGTCGATCTTGACCGAATGCCTGAATCGCGTGAGATCGCTCCGCCGAGGATCTTCATCAAAGTCGACTTGCCGGCGCTCGTTCTCGCCGATTAGGGCGACGATCTCGCCAGTGTCGACAGCGAGACTTACGTCGTTTAGTGTGAATGACGCCGGGAAATTGCTTTGCCGATGCCGATCAGTTCGAGGATTGGTGTGTTGGTGTCCACGATGGATCTTTTGTGTTCAATGCAAAAGCAGAACAAGTTGGGATGGGGTGGTTTACCCCGCTTAGTGTTTACTAGGTCTTGGATTCTGAGGACCAGCGCGGCAAGCCGCCCTTCCCAACTTGTTCAGTATTCGGCTGCTCTTTGAGTCGATCAGCCTACTTGCCGCGCAGAGCGTTTATCTTCTTAGTGAACTCCTCAACATCTGCTTTCTTGATTGCAACTGTTGGGACAAAAATCTGTTTGCTTGGCAGGAATGCCTGACTTGTCGCCATCCAGGATCTTCGCCATCAACTCCATCGAGCGGAACCCAAACTCGAATGGTTGTTGGACAACGGTCGCATAAATCGCTCCGTCTTTGATTCCGCCGAGTGTTTCTGCTTCTTCGTCAAAGGCAACAATCTTGACCTTGTCGACTTTGTTCTGCCTCTTTGACAGCGCGCCGAGGATTGCTGGTCCGTTGTGAAGACCAGAGGCCAACCATACCAGCGATATCCGGAACATTCGACGAGCGTATCGGCGGCATTCGATTTATGCGCGAACTCTGTCGGTATTGTCAGTACGAACGTCAACGATTGAGATATTCGATCCCTGCAATACTTCTTTCAAACCTTGGTAACGTTCGCGAGCGTTTTGGCGCGTCGAGCACGCCAACGAACACCATGATCTTTCCACCCTGTGGCAGCGCTTCTTTAACGAGACGACCAGCTTGTCTACCGGCCTCGACGTTGTCCGGTGCCGATGTAGCAAGTGCGATCGCTTTTGGTGCATCGCTGTCCTGTGTAACCACCAGAGCCTTGCGCAGCGGCTGTATTTAGCATTGGTGATTGGTTGGCCGGATCCACGGGGCTGATCGCGATGCCATTAATGCCCTTAGCAAGAAGATCGTCAACTACTCGTTGTTGTTCAGCGGCGGTGCCGTCAGAGGTGATTGCTAAATTCGACTTCGATGTTAGGATCTCTTTGGCGGCTTTCTCAGTTCCTTTGCGGGCGATAGTCCAGAAGTCTGAAGCGTTGTTGGTAACAAAAGCGAGTTTATGCTTTGCCTCCGCCACCAGCTAGTGCCGGCGGTTTTAGGATTGCAAGAAGCAAAAGATGAGTGCACAAGCTAGAGCACAGAGAATCGCGGAAACGACGCGAAAACTTTTTGTGGTTGCATTGGAGTCCTCGTTAGTTGGTTTGGTTTGTCCGATATGCTTTAGCTTGTCGTTGTGTTTGCTGATTGGCGCGTCCGTCTTTAAAGGTATCGACAAGCTAAAGCATATCGGACATTAATGAATCATTTTCAGAGCAGGATACATCGCCTGATACGTTTTGTACTGCCGGTCCAAGGTCTTTTTGTGACTTGGCTTCCGGTTCGACGCGATCTCGGGTTCTAACCACCGCGGCACACGCGGCGTCGACCGAAGGCCAGGTGCGAACTCCAACACCTGCAAGCATCGCGACTCCATATGCCGCGCCTCTTCAGCTTCAACAGTGGCTACAGCTCGACCATAAATGTCCGCCTGGATCTGTCGCCACAAAGCCGAGCGTGCGCCACCGCCGCCAAGTCTGATCGTCTCAACCGGCACCATTCATCTCATTAAAGATCTCAAATGAGTCGCGCAAGCTGAACGCCAACACCTTCCATGATCGCGCGAATGACATGCGCACGAGTGTGACTGGCGGTTAACCCTACTAATGCAGCACGAGCATGCGGATCAAAGATGAGGCGTGTCGCTCACCCATCAAGATAAGGTAGCCCACAGTAGTCCATTTGATCCAGACTCGACCTGCGCAGCTTCTTCAGTCATTCGATCGTAGGGATCGCCATCACCCAATACGCGGCGCCAAACTGATCGCGGAACCAGCGCATTGAAAGACCTGCGCCCTGAGTTACACCCATCACATGCCAACGTCCGGGAACCGCATGACAGAACGTGTGGACGCGACCTTTGGGATCGAGTGCTGGTGAATTGGTGGCGGCAAAGACTACACCAGAAGTACCGATCGTTGCGCTGACAGCCCCTGGCTGGACGATCCCGATACCCACCGCCCCGCCTGCTTGATCACCCGCGCCGGCTACGACCGGCGTTCCTGCGCGCAGGCCGGTTAACTCCGCAGCGCTCGAGGAAATGGTTCCCGTTATCTCCGGCGACTCAAAAACAGTGGGTAACAGAGACGCATCAATTTCTGTTGCCGCTAACATTTCATCTGACCACTTTGCGTTCAGCAACATTCAGCAGCAGGGTCCCTGAAGCATCGGCAACATCAGTCGCTTTGTCATCGGTTAGCCGAAAGCGAACGTAGTCTTTAGGAGCAGGAACTGAGCGCACCTGCTGCCACGCTTCAGGTTCATTTTCGCGCACCCCACAACATCTTCGGCAGCGTAAACCCGGTCAAAGCAGGATTGCAGGTTAGCTTGATTAGTTGCTCTGCACCGATCTGCTGCGTGAGTTGTTCGCACTGTTTGTCGCTTCTTTGATCGCACCAGATAAGCGCCGGACGCACGACTTCGTCTCGATCATTGAGCAGAACCGGAGCCATGCACTTGACCCGAAAGACCAACGGCAGCGATCTCTATCAGGACTCACGTTGTCGTCGCGAAACCACTTCGCGAATTGCGGCAACGGACGCACGCCACCAGTCGTCGGGATCCTGTTCCGCCCATCCCGGTTTGCGGGAAGCAAACGGTTCATGTCTCGACCGTCGCTGACGCGACGATTCGTCCAGTCTCGTTGATTACGACAGCACGCGAGCCACCAGTGCCGACGTCAATTCCAAGTAAGAGCATCGTGATTTTTGCCGTAGTGATTCCCAAATGCCGTTGGTTGATTGGGAAACTAGATCAACCCGAATTGAAGCTATCTGGGACGTTTTAGGTGGACACTTCTTAGCATATTCGGAAACTTTCGAAAAGACACTTTGTTCGACCGTGACGACAAATCATCTAAATTCTAGCCTTGACTGGATTACGGAGACGAGCCTTAATCTCCCGCACTCGTAAGTAGATCTCCCAAACAAGTCCTGAGAATAGAAGACAGGCCAGAGACTTCTGTGCTCGGCGAATGCATGCCAGTGTCCGGGCCGGAGATCCTAGTGCGCTGTGCAGTTTGCTTTTTTCGACGCGTAGCGTCGGATGAATTTAGCCCGGCGTTTTAACGCCGTGATCCGCGCAGGGATATCCCCGTCGCAGTCAGCGACGCCGCTGAACGTCGGCACAATTCAAGCATCGCTAACGCGCGACGCATTACGTCACTCAATGCTTTCCCGGCTTTGAAAGCCGGGTTAAATTCCGACGCTACGCGTCGAAATAAAGGAACTGCATCGGTACCACCTGTCCGGATGACAGCCATCGTCAGGAGATTCATTCGTGAGTGAAGAGGAAAATTCTCGCGTCTGCGGTCAGATCCAGGTTGCCGCAACCTCGTTCTTTGCACTGTTCGCGATTGTCGGGCTCGCGTTGTACGGCTTTGCCTTATTACTACGACTACATGGTCCGCGACTTTGGGTGGACGCGAACCGCAGGTAACCTCCGGCAATGCGCTAAGCAAGCTGGTTGTCGGACCGCTGCTTCGGATTCTTTGCCGGCTGGATAGTTGATCGATTCGGTCCACGGCGTTTGATGTTGGCGGAATTGCGTATGGCTGGTGTTGCCCTGATTGGTTTAGGCAACATGAATGCGCTGTGGATGTTCTATTTCTTCTACCTGCTCAATGCGTTGGGCTATGTTTGTGCCGGCCCGTTACCGAACCAGGTTTTGTTAACGCGCTGGTTTGATAAGTCGCGTGGTAAAGCGATGGGGTTTGCCTTACCTGGGAATCGGAATCGGTGGTTTTCTCGTATTTCAGATTCTCGAAAGTTTTGGTCCCCGCAGTCGGTTGGCATAAGGCACTTACAGCATGCTTGGTGTGCTCATCATCGTCATAGCGTCTCCACTGTTTTCTTCATTAAGGAATCACCCAACCCAGTTGCAGTTCCGTTAAGGCGGCAACGCTGGCTGCACCGATCGCCTGGGCGTTTAAGAGTCCACTTCTTTTATCTACTGGCTATTGGAAGCATGTGCTCAATTGGAGCCGTCGGTGGCGCGAACCAACACTTGAAACTCTTCGTCGACACTCGACCTGCGCTTCACTGACGGGTAAGCAGGCGAACGTTGCGTCGCTCGTCTTGATATCAAGTTTGGTCGGTCGTTTATTGATGGGTTGGCTCGCCGATCATTTTGCCATAAGAAGTATGTGATGATAATCACTATCTGCTTCGTCGCTGGAGGCATTTCACTACTACTTCTTCGCGAAGACCCCGGCGTGATCTATCTATTTGCGGTTGTGTTTGGCATCGGATTAGGCGGCGACTACATGATCATTCCGCTGATGGCCGCCGAGCTCTTCGGCGTGAAGATCATGGGACGTTTGATGGGAATCGTGCTGACTGCTGATGGTGTTGCCGAAGCGGTGGCGCCTTTGTTAGCTGCGCCGATTAACGGGACAAGACTGCTAGTTACGTGATTGCGGTTCACGTGTTGGTAGCGCTGGCATTGATTGATCAGTCGCGGTTGCTTTGTTGCCAAAGAAGGATCCGGTGCAGTAGCACGTGGTACAACCGAAAGAGTCAGTACCACCACGCGGTAGCGTGTGGCTCAGTCAGAAGTTGAAGAAACACCGTAGACGCATCTTTAGCCACACGCTACCGCGTATGCACTGACCTTGCAGTTTGTGCCACACGCTCTATGCGATCTGCGTAACGTGTGAATGATGCGATAGGCTAAAGTGGCGCTAAGGTGACGTTAGATACGAGATGAGTTCTGATCCAATCAATAAACGCCTGCGTGGCTCTCAGTTACCGGGTCGTCGCGCGGAATTGACGCGCGCGATCGCGACCGAGTTAGCGCGCATCGGTTGCGACGTGATGATCAACTACGTCGCAAACGAAGCAGCGGCGGACGAAACATGCGAAGCCGCAAAGAGTGCAGGTGGCGAAACGGTTCGAGTATCGAAGTGTCGCGCGGACATCGCCGAACTCACGGGAGCATGCAAAACTTCTCGAGACCACGCGTGCAGAATTCGGGCGACTCGACTTTCTTGTAAACAACGCCGGCATCGCCTCAGCGAAACGTGCAGGATCTTCTTGAAGCAACAGGAAGAAAGTTTTGATCGTTTGATTCGGATGAATTTGAAAGGACCTTATTTTCTGAGTCAGTCAGTAGCCTCGTTGGCTGATCGAACAAAAAGAAATCAACGAATGATAGAAAACTACTCGCCGGCGATCATCAACATCACTTCAGTGTCAGCGTTTGCCGCTTCACCCGAACGAGGCGACTACTGTGTTTCGAAAGCAGGACTTGGCGATGATGACGAAGTTGTACGCTCTCCGACTCGCTGAAGAGGGAATTAACGTTTATGAGATTCGACCGGGTGTGATTGAGACTGATATGACGGCAGACGTGAAAGCAGAGCACGACCGTGATGATCGGTGAAGGGCTCACGCCGATCCCGCGTTGGGGACAAGCTTGATGACGTCGCTCAGCAGCTGGCGCGATCGCATCGGGCAGTCTTCCTTTTTCAACTGGTGAAGTAATCAATGTCGATGGTGGCTTTCATCTCAGGCGCTTGTGACGTGTGGCGAGTCGAGTACCAGGTAACGCGGTAGCGTATGGCGCGTTGAGCATGCTGATCTGGTGGCCACAATGCACTGTTGACTGACTTTCGTACCACGCGAAATGGATCACGACGGACGGCCATACGGTACTGACTCTGATGATTATGTCTGACAGCTTAAAAAGACCAAGTCGAACACGCATTCTCTTTGCGCAGCAACAGGTTCGCGCGCTTGTCGAACGCGATCCCGATTTCTATCCGCTGTACACGGATCAAAGGGAAGTGGCGTCACTCGAAACCAGCATGGACGCATTGGTGTGATGGTTTCCTACCGGGATGATGTGGATTTTCCATCAGGAGACCGGCGACTCACGTTGGCGGGAACTCGCCGAGAAGTATTCAAAAGACACTTGAGCAGCGGAAAGATGATCGCGAAGTTCACGACCTCGGATTCATTTTCTATCACGGCACTCTACAAACGCTGGTACGAAGCAACTGTTCGTGATGGCTCACCGGATCAATCGCTAAAGGATGTCGTCACCGACGCCGGAAAAACGTTGTCGTTGAGGTTCAACGATCTTGCCGGCTGCATAGAGATCGTTTCACGGGTCCGGACTCCAATTTCATCGACATCATGATGAACGTCGGCATCGTCTTCTACTGCAGCGCTCGAGACTGAACGACCGTGCGCTATTAGAACTCGCGCACCGGCATTGTTTGACGACTCGGCGGACCTTGGTTCGTGGCGATGGAAGCACTTCGCACGAAGGAATTTTCAATCTCGAGACGGGCGAGTTTCTCAAACAAACAACGCAGCAGGGTTATCGTGGCGACTCGTGTTGGTCGCGTGGACTTGCCTGGTCGCTATATGGTTTTGGTACTTGTTTCCAGTTGACTCGAGATCCCGACGTATTTAGAAGTTGCGCAATTGAATGCCGATTGGTGGTTGTCACACATTGCTGACAGATGGAATTGCGCCGTGGGACTTTGATGCTCCGGAGAGTGGACCGCTGAGTCGATCGCAGGTTGATACAAGTGCGTCGGCCATTGCGGCAGTCGGACTGTTCAATCTCTGCGGAGATGGCGCCGAGTGTCGCGAGCCGTGAAGCGGCTATCTCGATTGCGCGCTGCGAACGATCGACTCGCTGACTTCTCGTTATCTTGGCGAAGGTGAAGATGGCTGGGAAGGAATTCTTCGTGGCGGTGTCTATCACATTCACAAAGATCTCGGAGTGAATGAGTCAGTGATGTGGGGCGAGTTCTTCTTTGTCGAAGCGCTGCAGAAAGCGCGTCGTGTTGTTGTCGGCGATATGCTTGACAGCTGTGTCTGTTGTCAATCAGCGAGGAGAGACTCAGCTGCAACGTGAAGCGTCGGACTGATTAAGCAAATCAGATCTGAAATTGTTTACCAGCGGAATCGCGTTATCGATTGACCTGTCTTCATCTCGCGATTAACGCTGCGACTTGCAAGAGATCCTCTTTGAAGACAATCGACAAGCTGAAGCATATCGGACATTTTTCAATGCGTACTTATCCACCAATTGGCGGTATCAGAACGGTAGCAGACTTCAAATCGCACCTGGCGAGTTTGCAGTTGTCGATCCCGTGTGACGACGAATTACAAACAGGCCCCGACTCACCGCTGGCAGCTTCAATCGATTTCAATGGGAAAAAGATCGGCAACCGTTTCTGTATTCATCCGATGGAAGGATGGGACGGAACAGCGGACGGCAAACCGACTGAGGCCACGATCCGACGCTGGCGAAACTTTGGATTGAGTGGCGCGAAGTTGATCTGGGGTGGCGAAGCTGTCGCCGTTCGACACGATGGCCGAGCAAATCCCAATCAGCTGTTGATGAGCGAGCAGAACAAGCGTGGCCTTGCCGATCTACGTGACGCGTTGCTCTACAGCGCATCGAGAAGTTTGTGACACCACAGACGACTTGCTAATCGGATTACAGCTTAACTCACTCAGGTCGCTTTTAGTCGTCCTAATGAAAAGGCCAAGCCTGAGCCACGAATTCTCTATCGTCACCCAACGCTGGATTCACGCGTCGGAATTAAAGGTGACTTTGCCGCTCTTAACTGACAGTGAGATTCGGCAAGATCATCGACGATTTTCTTTTGCGGCGCGCGTGGCTGATGAACTCGGATACGACTTTGTTGATATCAAACACTGTCACGGTTATCTCGGGCACGAGTTTCTAAGTGCCCACACGCGCGAAGGTGAGTTCGGCGGCAGCTTTGAGAATCGCACGCGCTTTCTGCGTGAGATCGTCGCCGGTATTCGAGCCATTGCACCGCGACTGCAAGTTGGTGTTCGGTTATCTGCGTTTGATTTGGTTTCTTTCAGACCTGATCCGGATGCGACAGTCAAACGGCAAAATGGGACCTGGGATACCGGACTCCTATGAATACTTTCGCCTTATGACTTTGGCTTTGGTGTCGATATTGAAAATCCGGAACGCTACGATCTAACTGAGCCGCATAAGTTCTTGTCGTTGCTGCGTGAGCTGGATATCAGGCTCGTGAATCTCACCGCGGGCAGTCCTTATTACAACCCACACATTCAACGGCCCGCTTTGTATCCACCGTCTGATGGTTACGAGTCGCCGTGAAGATCCCTTGTACGGAGTGGCGCGGCAGATGGAAGCAACTCGAGTTCTTAAAGAAGAATTCAAGGACTTGATTCTCGTGGAACTGCCTACACTCTACTTGCAGGAGTTTCTTCCGTACGTCGCGCAGGCTGCGGTAACTGACGGGTGGGTTGATTCCGTCGGTCTCGGGGCGAATGGTACTTTCGTATCCTGAACTGCCGCTCGACATCATTAGCGGGCGCGTATTGAACGCACAAGAAGATCTGTCGAACGTTTAGCGATTGCACGACAGCGCCGCGAAACGGGTTGCCGTCGGGTTGTTATCCGTTGGATGGTTATTACAAGCAGTCGGAGTTAGGTGTTCAGTTGAAAACAGATCAAGGCCAGCGAAGAGAAGTGCAGCACGGTGAAGAGTTAAACCCCGAAGCGTGTGGCACAGACTTCAGCAAGCTCTGATTAAGGGTCCTAACCGCGAACCGACGTAAGGGCGTTAACCGCGAAGCGGATTTCACAGCCCAGGGTTGCCGAGCTTTGGCGGCTACCCGGGGATAAATGGATACGGGTTCCAAACCCTGATTCATTGGGGGTTGCGTCGGTTTCTCAACCGCGATTTATTTGTGCAACGTTCGGTTTGGCGCAACCCCGCTGGGGTTGGACCGCTTGTCCGATCCTTTCCCAGGGTAGCAGCCAAAGCCCGGCAACCCTGGTCTCTGAGCCGCAACCCGCTCTGCGGTTAAGAGACTTACATTACAGATTCCTTCAGTCTGTGATCGCTCGAAAGGGACTTGTGTTGGGAGAAACACAGACTGAAGTCTGTGCCACAAGATGGCTTACACACGTCGTAACTTTCTAAACCTCATCGCGCGTGAAGCGAACCGCGGGCTGATGATTGCTGGTTGCACGTGAGTCGCACGGCGATGGCTTGTCGGTTCGAAGTAACGTTACCTCGGTCCGAAGAGACTGGCGTCGTCGCCGCAACCGAAGCACCTTGACGAAGTTGATCGTCTTGAAGCGCAGCTATCAGTGTTTTCGCGATAGCAGCGAAAGTCCGTTACGTGAATTCAAATGCCGCGAGCTCTCCGGTAAAGATCTCTGAATCGCTTTTCCAGCTCTTGGCTCTCTGCCGTGATTTGTACTTTGAAACAGGCGGTGCTTTTGACATCGCATCCGGGCCGTTGACTCGGATGTTGGGGCTTTCTCAGAAGGGAAGGCAGGCTGCCCGCTGATCCAGAAATAGAGGCTGCGCTTTCTGTCGTAAGTAGCAATCACCTGGAACTGGATAACGAAGCCCAAACAATTCGTTTTGCGAAGAGCGGAGTTGAAATAAACCTCGGAAGCATCGGCAAGGGCTACGCACTTGATCGTGCCTGCGATGCTGACCTAGCAACCAACGTTCAGGACCGCATTGCTGAACGCTGGAGCCGAGCAGCATGAAGGCAATCGGTGAAGGTGAAACGCGGCGACGGTTGGCTGGTCGGTTTGCGACATCCTCGTTCAAAGTTCAAACGGCTTGGCGTGCTGCGATTGCGCGACTGTGCGCTCTCGACGAGTGGCAACGAAGAACAGCAGTTTTTCGACCACGCAGGCCGCCGTTTCAGTCACATCATTGACCCAAGAAGTGGTTGGCCGGCTGAGGGCGTAACGGAGTGTGAGCGTTGTCGCCCCAACTTGCGCACTCAGTGGATGCGCTTGGCTACTGCGTTCTTTGTCGGTGGGCGTCAACTTGCTGAAACGTATTGCGCCACCCACGAAGAGGTCCTCGTGGTGATGCTCGAAAGCAGTTCGCAAGTTCCGATCGTGATTGGCAGTAGTCCTGGTTGCGATGGTTTAAGAGATTTCCAGCTGGGGAACCCGATGACTGATGAAACCGCGAGTCGTCTTACAACTTTCCAGCAGGTTGCTTTAGTAGCGCTGCGCACCGTTATTGGGTGGCATTTTCTTTACGAGGCTTACTACAAGATCACTTCGCCCGCATGGAGTCCTAGCGGCGGTCCACTCACTCCGTGGACCTCGGCCGGTTATTTGAAAGGCGCGTCGGGACTCACTTCGCGATCATCTTTCAAAAACTGGTGGACCGCGGACTGACACCCTGGATCGATCGTTCTGTAAAGATCGCCCTGCTCTTGATCGGACTTAGTTTGCTGCTTGGATTGTTCACGCGTTTTGGCGCAGTGGCTGCGCTTTTCTTTTGAGCTTGTTCTACTTTCTGTATGTGCCGACACCTGGCGTGCCGCAACCAAATGCTGAAGGCACTTACCTGATTAGATGAACAAGACGATTGATCGAAGCAAATCGCAGTCATCGTCTTGGCTTGTGTTTGATACTGACGAATAGCAGGTCTGATTTGCTGTTGAAACGGCGCCGATAAGGTAGCACCACATTGCACCGTGGGTGTCAGGCTATGCCGCTTCGTGCGCGAATGCCCGCTCTCCGATCGCTCTCCGAATCCGCTGCGGTTACGCCGCCGAGGCGAAGCCTCCAAAACTCATGAGTGCGATATCGGAAGCTCTGAGGTATCTGCACAGGAAGCGGCATGGACCGCCGATGCCAGCGCTACCATGCAGCTGGAACTGACCTCGATCTCAACCGGGCAAATGAGGAGCTAGGGATGAACTTAACCGAAGAGCAAAAAACCACCGGTCGTGCGAAATTTTCTCAAAGCGGTTGCCGGGGTGCCGGGCACTCGCTGCGCTTGTAGTGTGGCGTTAACCCGTGGTCCTGTTCGAGGTGGTCCGGTGAAGATCGCGCTCATTGGCACGGGCGACATCGGAAAACTCACTTGAATCAGTATCAGCGGGAAGTCTGCGACTTAAAGGCTCTTCGCGACATTAATCCAAAGCGGCGCGCGGCCATGGTTGACATGATGGTGAAGAAGGGTTGGCCCAAGCCTCAACGAGTATGACGACTGGCAGGAGATGATTCAGAAGGAAGACCTCGAAGCCGTTCAAATCGCAACGCCGCTCTGGACACACTCAACAATCGCAGTTGGTGCCCTGAATGCCGGCAAGCATGTGCTTTGCGAAAAGATGATGGCGAAGAGTGCTGAAGAGTGTCAGCAGATGATCGACGCGGCGAAGAAGAACAACCGTGTACTCGAGATTGGTCTATCAGCGTTACTACAACCCGATCTTATCAAGCCGCCTACCAAAACATCGTCAAGGCAGGGTTACTCGGCGACATCTATTACGCACGTCTCGGCCCTGGCATCGAAAGCAAGCTTGGCGACGACCGGAAGAGGAAGCGCCATCAACAAACTTTGATCCGAGTCGCTGGGGTTATCCCGACTGGAACACTTGCTCAACTGGCGCATGTACAAGAAGTACCCGAAGGATTGCTATGTGAACTTGGCAGTCACCAGGATCACGGCCACGAGCTGGTTCTTCGATTCGCATCCAATCGCGGTGTATATGAGCGGTGGCACTTACGAATACAAGGATGGACGCGAGGTTTACGATCACGTCTATGCGACCTTCAACTATCCGGTGGGCGCACAGCAACCTTCACTTCGATTCAATCCAACGCGTTTGACGATTACTACGAGATGTACATGGGTACCAACGGGACACTCGATCATGACGCGCGAGTTGGATGCGCATCTCTTCCAGGAAAGTGAAGCAGGCCAAAACTCATCGGCCTGCGCCAACCCGCGTAGAACTTTTCGCGTCAGTCGTCGGCACCCGTAGCTGACAGTTCAGCAAGCCAATCAGCGAGTTCCGCTGCTCGAACAGTTAATGACGGCAGTGTGATCGTCAACAAAGGCATTTTCTTACAAAACGAGATTGCCGAGTTCTGTTCAGCCATTCGTACGGGCAGCCCGGTTCGTTGTGGTGGTGAGAAGGCGATGGCCTCGGCGGTGTCGATTCTGACCGGTAACCTTTCAGCCGAGAAGGGACGAAGCTGGAGATTCCCGACCGAGTAGTACCTGGAATCTCGAATCTGGAATGTTGAATCTGGATCTTGGGTGTCGGGTCAGCTAACTCTGATTGGCGCTGAATGATTAGTTCCCGTTAGGAACAGAAATAACTGCACTCCTAATTGGCTCCTCAGACCCATCGATGTGCGGCAGATCATTGGTTCTCCCAAGGAACAAATGCCTCCCCAATATGCCGTTCGCGCAAGACCCGCTAAATCTACTAGCAATTTCGCGATTCGAGATTTCTTAAGATTCCTAATATGATCCTTGTAATCTCAGAATATTCAGGTATACCGCCTGCCGGTCTTCTTCAAGAAGTCTAAACCTGCTCCAAATCTGGAGATTCCCTACTCGGGCGATTTTTCGGAGGTAAGCGTGTGCCCAAGCATTCGGCAAAGGTCGTTTGTTACGAAGGTAGCGTCTGGATTTCACCGCCGACAGTTCTGGGGGTTGGTTCGCGATAACATCATCGAGTACGCACGAGCGAGCCTCCTCTGACAGGAAAGTTCAAGGGACAACCTGCCGACTTCTTAGTTACGGTAAATCACACCGTCCTCAGTCTGGCGTGCCCCGAGCATCGCCAATCGGTGTTGTACTCAAAGCGTTACACAAAGATAATTTGATCTATTCGGCCTGGAGGACCGGCTTATGCTGGAACTGATCCAACCGATCTCAAAACCGAGATCTAGGTCGTCCGAGCAATGAAGGAAGCAATTCTGTCGGGCACTATTCAACCCGGCGGATCGATTGTCGAAAGCAAGATTGCTCAACAACTCGGCGCCGAGCGTTCCCCTTATTCGCGAAGCGCTGATTGAACTGGAACACCAGGGCTCGTTCAGCGGACACCTTCACGAAAGGAACAACGGTCACCAAGCTCTCACCCAGCGATGTGCGCCACATCTTTGCTCTGCGAGTTGAGCTTGAAGCAATCGCGATTGAATGGGCAAAGGAACATGCGACACGAAGCGGACCTCGAAGTCTGCGTCTGGAAATTCGCAGAAGATGGAAACTGCAGCGACGAATCTCGATCTACCGCCACGATTCTACGAAGGCGACCTATCGTTTCACCGAAAAATTTGGAGTCTCTCGGGTGAATCCATATCTGGTCGACGTGCTTGAGCGCCTGGTTGTGCCCCTCTGTTTGCTTTCTTCTTAATGAAAACGAGCAGGCAACAGGCATCCTATATCGACAGCGCTGTACGCATGCGAAGATTGCAGAAGCGATGCCAGTGATGAACAGTATCGAGCTGCGCGAAATGTTTAGAGAGTCGCTGGTCAACTGGAAAGGACGACATGGTTAAGTTGTTGTTCGCGGAAGGAGAATGAAATGTCCGATAAGCTTTAGCTTGTCGTCTCGACTTCAGCTAATGAGCCGCCCAGTAAAGCTGATCGCTGCGACAAGATCAGACAGCATATCGGACATTGGGCAATATTAGTCTCTGCTCGGCAAACAAATGACTGATTCCAAAACCATCCTCGAGGCGCGAAGCATCTACAAGTCGTACGACGGCGTTGACGCTCTGCGTGGAGTCTCGTTTGACTTGCGTGCGGGTGAAGTTCACGCGCTCATCGGTGAGAACGTGTGCAGGGAAGTCGACGCTGATCAAGATCTTTACCGGCGCAGTTCAAGCAGACGCCGGTGAAGTTGAATTTGACGGCAAGCTAGTTACCAACAACTCGCCAGCGTACGCCAAATCAATCGGCATCGCAGCTATCTATCAACAGCCCGGCGTTGTTTCCGGAACTGACCGTTGCCGAAAACATTTCGATTGGACTCGAAGCCGCTGGCGCATGGCGAAAGATTGATTGGCGGAAACGACGAACTACGAGCCGCACAACTGTTGAGTCAGGTGGGCGCGAGAATTGATCCTGACAGTGAAGTGCGTTCACTTAGCATGCCCGAGCAGCAGCTGGTGGAGATCGCGCGCGCGCCTGGAGCGAACGCAGAGTTCTGATCATGGACGAGCCAACCGCATCGTTGGCTGAAGAAGAAACTCAAAACCTTTATCGGGTGATTGCTAATCTTCGCGATAGTGGTGTCGGGATCGTTTACATCTCGCATCGTCTCGAAGAGCTGTCGATCGTGGCCGATCGAGTGACCGTCCTTCGCGATGGTTCGTATGTTGGCACTCAGCCAATGGCGAATGTTGATCGTCAGGAACTCATTCGGCTGATGGTTGGACGCGACCTGTCTGCTGTCTTTCCTAAGGTGAAGGTGGAGCAGGGTCCGGTTGCATTTGAATTACGCGGAGTGTCGTGTAAAGCAAATGGGAGTTGAAGGAATTGATCTGGTTGTCAGAGCGGGAGAGATCGTCGGCTTTGCTGGATTGGTAGGCGCAGGGCGAACTGAGTTGGCGCCGAACGATCTTTGGATTGGATCCGGCTGACTCGGGTGAGATTCGGTTGCGTGACAAGACTGTCAACATCAATCAGCCGGCTGATGCAATTGCTGCTGGGATTGCCTATTTGCCCGAGGATCGTCGACGCCACGGCGTCGTACTCGAAATGCCGATCGACGCGAACATCTCGCTCGCGTCTCTAAGAAAACTGGCGAGGAGTTTTCATTTGATGTTTTGAGAGGAACGCACGATCGCGACCGACTATGTTCGTCGGCTTGCGATCAAGACACCTTCGATTTTTGCGCCAGTCACGACGCTATCTGGTGGGAATCAGCAGAAGGTTGCGTTGAGTCGTTGGTTGGAGACAAAGCCGAGCGTGTTGATTCTTGACGAGCCGACCCAGGGAATCGACGTGGGCGCCAAAGCGGAGATTCACGCGTTGATGGGAGAGTTAGCGGCGTCAAGGCACGGCGATTCTGATGATTTCTTCAGAGCTGCCGGAGATTCTTGGAATGAGCGATCGGATCGTTGTGATGCGTGCACGGTTCAATCGTCGGGACCCTGGACCGAGCTGAGGCTAGCAGCAAAACGTAATGTCGCTGGCGTTCGGCCACGAGCAGCTCGTTGCGTAAGCGGTGGATCACGCGAGATCAGTGCCGTAACGCGGTAGCGTCGGCTCTGAGTTCGACATAATAGGGCGACCGAGGCCGATCTCGCGGAGCCGACGCTACCGCGTTACGGTACTGAGACTTCGGTCTACCGCTGAGGAGCAACCTGGAGGCATCAATGATTTCTAAACGTGACGTCCTGTGATTGCGATCGTCAGTTGTTTCGTAACCGCGGGCATTGTCGTGTCAGCTCAAAGGCTCCGGCAGTGATGTCCTCTTCGGTGTTCAATTGGGAGAAGATTCCCGTTAAGGAAACACAGACCGGCGCCACTCGTGATTTCTTCAAAAGCACCGACGGCAACGCTCGATCAACTTGAATGTCATGTGACCACAGTCAAAGCCTGGCGAGGCTTCACATGCCGCACACTCGCATCCGGAAGAAGAGTTGATCATAGTCAAGGAAGGCACTGCTTGAGTCGGTTCAGAACGGAGAGGTGAAACAAGCGGGCCCCGGTTCGATAATCTTTGAAGCTTCGAATCAGCTGCACGGCGTGCGCAACATCGGAACAACGCCGGTCACTTATTTTGTGATCAAGTGGTATCCACCCGGCACGCTTAAGAAATAGGACGCCTCTTTGGAGTGCGGTGCCTGGTCACCGCTTTTAAGTGAGCTCTTCAATGTAGCTGCGAAGTTCTTAAAGCGGTGACAAGGCACCGCACTCCAGGAGACGACCAGTTCAACAGGTGACATTAGCAAGGTACAAACGTGAAGCGTCCGTGGCGGTGTCGTATCTCGTACTTGTTGTGCTCGTCGCGATCATTGCTCCGTCGTTTCTGCAAACTGCGAATCTGCGCGACCTCGCGATGAATAACGCGGCCGTCTTGATCGTTGCGGTCGGGATGACGTTGGTAATCTTGACCGGGCGAGATCGATATCTCGGTCGGATCCCAGTTCGCAGTTTGCACTTACCTGGCTGGTTCACTGGCGAAGGCTGGCCTTCCCCTCTAATGCTCTTGCCGGTGGTGGTTGCCGCCGGTGCATTGATGGGAGCTGTTGGTGGTTGGTTTTGTAGCTCGTCTACGAAAATGCCATCGATCGTTGTGACGTTGGCATTGATGGTTGCATGGCGCGATGGTTTGCGATGGGTGACTGAAGGCACGTGGGTTCAGGATCTACCAGCGAACTTTCAATGGTTTGGTTTGGGACAAACAGCCGGTCAGATAATCGTCATCGTGCTTGCGCTCGCCTGTGCTGGCTAGTTTTGGTTGGGCCCTACGGAACCTGGCTGCGGGACGCGCAGTTTATGCAGTTGGTTCTGATGCCGAAGCTGCTCGGCTCGCCGGAATTCATCCGCAGTCAGTCGTTCTGACAACGTTTGTCTTGATGGGAGCTCTGGTCGGGCTCGCGGCATTGCTTGAACGCAATGCGATTCTCGATTGTGCCAAGCAACGCAGGCATCGGTCTCGAATTAAAGGCGATTGCGGCTGTGGTTGTTGGTGGGACAGCGATTACGGGTGGACGTGGCTCGATTCTCGGAACCACTTATCGGTGTTGCTTTACTCGGGACCATCGGAACCGCCCTGACCTTTATTGGTATCAATCCTTTTGGGAGAAAGCGATTCAAGGCGCAATCATACTGGCGGCGGTTGTGTCTGACGTGGTTGTGAATCGTCTAGCCAAACCCGGTGTTGGAGATTTTGGATTGCGGACCGAGACACAACAGTGAGCCCAACGCGCGTCGAATGCAGGGTTACAAATTGTCGCACCATTGCGTGTGCGATTGTTCCCCAATCACGAGTGGGTACTCCTCTTAGTTGTTGATCTTTGAATGCGCGGTATTCGGATTGGTTGGCGACAACTTTCTAACTTCGTCGAATGCGTTTGAAATTACGCGATTGAGCGTCGAGGTTGGCTTGTTGGCGCTCGCGCTTGACTCCCGTCATCATCACCGGCGGCATCGATCTCTCTGTGGGCTCGATGATGGGTCTGGCCGCTGTGGTGTTGGGTGGACTTTGGCGCGATGCACATTTGCCAATAATGATGGCGGCAGTTGTCGCGGTGCTGCTCGGCTTGCTGGGCGGCGGACTTCAACGGATTACTGATCACGCGGCTTGGTTTGCCGCCGCTGATTGTTACCCTCGGGACCTTCTCGCTATTTCGAGGTGTTGCTGAAGGTCTAACACGTGGGATTGAAAACTATTCCGGCTTCTCACCTGCGTTTCTGTTCCTGGGTCAGGGCTATGTTGGCGGACTAATACCGACTCAGTTGTTAGTTCTGATAGTTGCCGATCGCTGGGTTTGGCTGGTGGTTACATCGCACGGCCTTCGGTCGCAGTCTTTACGCGATCGGCTATTCGGCTGAAGGTTCGCGCGTTATGCGGGCATTGCATGTTTCGCGACAAGGCTGTTTCTTCGTCTACCTGGTCTCTCGGGTTTGGCGGCAAGTGCTTCAGCGATTATCTACGTCGCTCACCTGGGCCAGGCCAAGTCGGATGCCGGCACCGGCTATGAATTGATGGCGATCACTGCCGTCGTGTCTCGGCGGTGCGTCGATCTTTGGTGGACGCGGCACGGTGCTCGGAACTGTGTTGGGCCTGTTCGCAATCGTCGTTCTGCAAAACGGCTTGCGCCTGAGCAGACAGCCGGCTGAGCTCGCCGGAATTCTTACTGGCGTATTGCTGTTGGTTACCGATTATTCTGAATCGCGTTTCCTCGATGCACGGACACGCGACGATCAAGCCGCGAATACTTTCGAGTGAGGAGATCGAAGTGAAAAATTCGCAGGTCGCCGTACTTGAGCGCGCGTGATTCTGCTGGCCGCGTTGATTGTGGCCGGAAGTAACTGGCTGCTGGTGCGCTCGGTGCGGCAAGACCGTCGAAGTCCGCCGTCAGGTTCTAGCCGGTTGCGACCACAGCACATCGCAGTTCAAGTGGCGATGATGCCGAAGGCGAAAGGCGATCCTTACTTCGTCAGTTGTCAGCCAGGGCGCTGAGGAAGCAGCGAAGGAACTCGGCGTCGAGTTGTTGTGGGATGGGCCAACGGATCTCGATCCGGCGAAACAGAATGAGGTAGTCGAAGCCTGGATTACGCAAGGGTGTGGATGTGATCGCGGTCAGCGTGGAAAACAAGGCCGGCATTTCCACGGTGCTGCGTAAAGGCGCGAGAGAAGGGAATCAAAGTGATCACCTGGGACGCGGATGCTGAGAAAGATGCGCGCGACTTCCTGATCAATCAGGCAACGCCGCAGGGCATTGGCTACACGCTGACCGATGAAGCCGCGCGAATTATGGGCAACGAAGGGTGAGTTTGCGATCATCACGGCTTCGCTGAGTGCTGCCAATCAGAACGAGTGGATCAAAAACATCAGGAGCGCGCTTGGCCGAGAAGTATCCCGGATCTGAAATTGGTGGCGATCCAGCCGAGCGAAGGTGATCGCGATCGCGCGTTTTCCGAAACGCAAACGGTTCTCAAAGGTCTATCCCAACGTTAAAGTTGATCATGGCGATCGCGGCGCTCCGCGGTGCCGGGTGCGGCGGAAGCCGTGAAGCAATCCGGACGCGACGGACGTCGAAAGTCACCGGGCTATCGCTGCCCAACATGAACAAGCCCTACGTCAAGGACGGCGTGGCTGGCCAGCGTCGTGCTCTGGAACACAATTGACCTCGGTTACCTGACTGTTTATGCGGCCAACGCGTTGACGCAAAGGTGAGCTGAAGCGTGGCGACAACGAGATCAACGCCGGACGGTTGGGACAAGATTGAAGTGGTTGATGATGAAGTAAGACTGGCGCGCCATTCATCTTCAATAAAGAAAACATCGATCGCTTTAATTTTTGAGTAACCGATCTTGATGTACTTGCATGCTTGTACTTAGTGCTTTGCGATTGCGAAGAGTCAGATTTAGGTTGCTTCAACCCGGATACGGTAGCGCAATCAGGATTCAACTGCAACGGTTGCATCTCCCTAAGTGATATGTTCTGGAATTGGCGCGCAACCGTTCCGGTCATGATCTTACGGAGAGCGACTCATTGCAGCGTTCGAAGCAATGGGTTAGCTAAGACGAAACCACTTCACGAAAAAGCGCTAAGTCAGCGGCGACATCGCTCAAACTGGACACCAGCGAGTCAACGATAAAGCTCAACTAAACTGTCCAGTATCTTCTGTGTAATCTGCGAACTGGATAAGCGTAGGCTGTGAAGATCATGAAACAAGCAACTAATCCAAGAGGTGCGCGCGTTTGTAATCGCGCCCGGCGAGATGGGCGCCGATTATCACAACCAGCACGGGCAGTCACTGGATCATCGATCTCCCGATCGCCAACCCGATGTCAGTCTACGAAGAGTACAAGGCCGAAGCGCACCAGCTGGGGCATCAATGCGCTGGGCACAGTTGTGGTCCAGGTTGAACTTAAATGATGGCACAATCGGAGTCGGCTGTAGTATCGGCGGCGAGCCGGCTTGCTACATCATCGAGAAGCACCTCAGTCGTTTTGTCGAAGGGCAGGAGCCACGCAACGTCGAGCTGATCTGGGACCAGATGTGGCGCGCGACGATGCCTTACGGACGCAAGGGACTCTGACGATTCAGGCGATCAGCGCGGTCGACCTGGCGATCTGGGATTGCCTTGGAAAACTTCGCGGCGAACCGGTCTATGCGTTGATCGGTGGCAAGACAAAAGAGCGAGTTGCCGGTTTACGCGACAACCTCGCGACGCGGACATCGCGCAAGAATTGGGGTTTCAACGGCGCCAAGATTCCCTGTCGCTATGGTCCAGCAGATGGCCCTGAAGGGACTGAAGAAGAACATTGCCGTAATGGCCGAAGCGCGCGAGCGCAGGTTGGGTCCCGATTTTCCGTTGCGACTTGATTGCTACATGGCGTTGACGGTGCCTTACGCGATTCAACTAGCGAAAGCGTTGGCGCCTTACGATCTCTACTGGATTGAAGAGTGTTTGCCGCCGGACGATTACGACGGTTACGCTGCGTTGAAGCGCGGCGCTGACCGGCACATTGTCTGGTAACCACTGGTGAACACGAATACACGCGCTATGGTTTTCGCGAACTGATTGCGCGCAAGTGCGCCGACATTCTGCAGCCTGATATCAACTGGGTAGGTGGATTAACAGAGGCACGCCGGATCGTGGCGATGGCCGCGGCCTATGACATCCCGGTGATTCCGCATGGTTCGGAGTGTGTTCTCGTATCACATGCAGTACGCGTTTACGAATTGTCCTATTGCCGAGTTTCTGTGATGAGTCCGCGGGCGGATGAACTGGTGCCGTTGTTTGGTGAATTGTTTACCAATTCAGAGCTGCTGCCAAACAATGGATATCTTGATTTCCGGGGCGACGCGCCAGGATGGGGAGTTGAGTTGAACACATCACTGAGCTGTTGCAGGCCTTATGAGAATACCCGGAGCGATGAAGTCGTTAGCGCAAGGTATCTAGGTTATTAGGCGCTGCGGACCTTGTCCCCAACCTGGAAACAAAGATTAGGGACTGATTTGAAAAAAGAGGCGTGAGACAGGGGTCCACCTTCCCAACCCGGAAAATTCTTGCGGCGTGGGTAAGAGGGTACTACCAAACAAATGAATGAATTAATGGACAAGTAGCGATCGTTACGGGGCGGCCTCCGGCCTTTGACTCGCACCGCAGTTGCATCGCAGGAAGCGGTGTCAGTGGTGGCATTGTTGATGCCAACGACGCAGCCCTACAGACTGCGGCCAAAGAGCAATACGTAACTGAACGAAGCACAAC
>ERZ1370068.10505-contig-9199_pt1 | contig 34393 bp, 61 predicted proteins | sample MGYA00561227_ERZ1370068 | MGnify/ENA primary metagenome ERZ1370068 (study PRJEB38410, sample SAMEA6850437) | metagenome | study: Metagenomic assessment of the ecological functions of the soil: analysis of the soil microbiota associated with the...
TTGTTGCTTTTTGACGGCGTTCAGAGACGCAGCCCGCTCGCGAGTTTTCGTATCGTGTGCCGCTGACGAGGCGATGCTGCAGGCCCAGGGGCCATGACTCGGGCGGATGTCGCCGGAATCCCGAAGGAGAGTTACGCTTCGCACTGACTCGATGTTTACGCTAACGCGAGCTTCTGGCTATCTTCGGATCGCCCTGGTTTTCCGCACGAACGCGCCGTAGACGATGCCCTCGGCTAGTTCGACTTGAGCTGAGGCCAGCCGGTGGCGGTGTCAAACCCAGTCCCGGTATCGGGAAGTACGCGCCGTATTTATCTGCAAAATACTGGTCAGTTGCAGGTTGTTCAGACGCTGATAGCTGAAAAGCTGCGGACGATGCGGTGGCGAACGCCCGTCGAAAGCGTGTTGCCAGACTGGTGTCGGCGAGACGGACGCGCAGTTCCGCTATGTCGTCGCGTGACGCGCGACGCGCGTGTTTGTTGTACTTCAATTACGTTTTCGCTGATCGTAAGAGTTCGACTGAAACCTTGATGGGCATTCACTGAGGATTGGGAAAGAATCAAAACAACGCTGGCACAGCCCGGCGGTATAGCGGCGGTCATGCTGGCGACGGCGTTCAGGGGCTTCGCCAGGCCAAGCGCCCAGCGCCACGTCTCTGTCGTCTGGTACCCGGAAGATGGCCGCGGCAGTCGGCCCCGACCGCAGTGGAGGTCGCGGCGGCAGGCGGTCACATGTCGATCGAACGCGCGTGCGCCGGAGCGTCAGATACTGAATACCCAGGGGTTCAGGCGGTCGTCGCGATTTATATCTGATGAGCCAGCCGTGAATTATCACGGTCGCTGAAAAACGCGACGTCGATAGCACGCAGTCGATCGAGGGCGTACAAAGATCTGTCAGCGAGCTGATCCGCCGCACGAGGGGCGCAGGCGTGGCCTATACGTCGCAACAGCAGCGGCTGACCTTGAGATTGGTAAATGGTGCAATTCTTGTGGATTTGTAGGTCGCCGGGCTCATGAGAGCCGCAGCTGGCTGAAATGGACACTGTCTCTGCCCTGGCCAGGTCGCTGGTGGTCTCCCGGCATCTCCACACGCTGATCTGTCGACTGCATCGGTCCCTCCCCACGTTCCAGCCCAACACGATGCGGGAGCCATCACATGCGGAGCGCCTGATCTCCGGAGCGATCTCTGCTGGTCATAAAGATGGAATCATTAAGTATGTTACTGGTTCGCTGTTGCTGAGAACAGCAACGCTTGATCATCTGCCAATTGTAGCTAAACGACGATCTTGATTGAGCTGCTTCGTTGCTGTCCAGGATTACTTCAGCGAACGCCTCGTTCAGGCCGGCGCTGAGCGCGTCAGAGCCCTTTCAGACCGAGGGCGACTTCGCCAGCCGTCGCGGTCGATATTCCGCGGCAGCAGGACATTTGGCGCAAGCTGACGTGGCCGATCGGGATGCTGACATCGGAGATTCAGGCCGCCTCCGGTCACGAGTTCCACTGCAGTTCAAACGCCGGTGCCAGCGCAGCCGCGTGAAAGAGCGGCTTCGTGATCTGACACATGCCTGCAGGGTCACAGCACTCCAAAGAACTCGCTCCTCCAGGGTCTGAAATGTAAACATCGAGGTTCGAGGAAGGTACTCGGTCGATCTGACTTCTGTGCCAGCAGACCGCTGCACGCTTCAGCGTGAGTCCGTGACTCTCACAAGTGATAAGTGAAAGCCGGAGGACGGACTTAGTTGGAGAGGTGCCAACGATTAATTCACAGACTGACGCAGTCTGGGTACGAGGAATTGAACGCTGTTGAAACTAAGTGGTTGATTAAATCAAGTGCCAGGGTGACTTTCCCTCGAGGCTTCACTGAAGCTGCCAGATTTCGGCGCGGCGCATGCCGAGCGTCAAACTGATCAGTGACCTGCCAGGTCATTGCTCGAATCATCTAGATGGCAGAGGGCAAAGATTCGCACCCGGCCGAGACGCAACTGTTACGATAACCGCCAGAATACGTCTAATCCGACGCCTGTTGGCGACCGTTTTAGAATCGAGACAGATCAGACGGCGACACGCGCATTGAGCGACGCTGCAAAGGCTGTACTGAACGGCCGCATTAAGCTCTCGTCGGTGCGTTTTCGGCACGTTGATCGTTGCGCGGCCGTCCCGTCGATGTCGCGCCAGCATCTACCGCGCACGGAAACTGATTCTGAGTCACCTCGACAAAGTTGCGCCGACAGCCGCCTTTGTCGTCCTTGCGCTCACGGGGAACGATTTCCATCAAGGCGACGTTGCGGAGTTTATGCCGAACCATCTTCGGCCGGGATTATTCATCGCTGGAAAACGAAACCAGGAGTACGATCGGAAACTTGGGACTCGCGACACTGGCGCGCTATTCCCAACAGGATCGATGTCGCCCATGGTATCTCCCCAACTTCATCAGGCTACCATCGAGACTTCAGCTGCGGATGGTCCAATCGTGATATTGCCAAGGGTTCCGGTGAAGACTTCGGGCCACGCACGGCTGGCTGAGAAATGGATGGCGCGCGAAAACAGCGCCATCGTCAAGAGGAACACAGAGGATAATCCCGCAGACTATGTTGCAGACTACGCCGCCGTTGCTGGTGTAGTAAATGCCCCCGATACGAGCCAACGCTTGGAGGCGGAGGCAAGGACTGCGGATACGAGCTCAGCGAGGGAACGTTCGAGAGATGGTGCTGTCGCGCGTCGCAGCCAAATGGTACAGGTCGGCACGTGATGGAATCCGCCTCGAGCGCCCATCTCAGTGAGTGCCGGTTGGATATTGCCGGAGTTCGTGTAACGCGGAGATTTCGATGCCCAGAAATGAAAGATGCCAAATAATAGCTTAGATCTTTCATCGTGAAATTGCCATAGCTGTCAGAGCCACGGCAGTGTCTGGTGGCTCATTCATCTGTCCAAACAGGTGACTTCGAGTTGCAAATAACTTTGACTGTGCCATCTCACTCAACTTACTCCCCGCGAAGACTAGAGTACTGCCATGGATGAGCTCCATGGCGACGGTTTTACTGACGCCGCTCACTGAAGGCCTGCCTCTTAAGGATGTCGATGGTCTGATACTGCCTTAACGACGAGTTATGCAGGGCGATCGGATACTCGTAAAATTTGTCTCCGGTCGGTGGGTTTCCAACAACATTGAAAATAGCGCTATGACTTTCTGAACTGACGCTGGTCGATTATCGTGACAGGAACAGTTTCATGCGCTGTCGGAATTTGATTTTCGTTTGAAACTACTTTCAAGCGCGTCGAATACTATTCTCCTTCTTCGAATCCGACTGGATCGATGACTCTGACGATTTTCCGGTGTTACTACTTATTTTTTTGATGGTGCCGGAGTGCGACTGCAGAGTCTCAGAAAGCTTCAGACAGTACCTGTCGGCCTTGCCCACGATGAATTTCTTAAAGTTACTGGTGGCTCATGGTGGCACAAAGCAAGGTCGAGTCAGGCACGATTTCGGCGAGTGCTGGAGTGCCTCGTGTGGCGGCTCAAGGAGCTGAGCCGGCCGAACTGCTGTGACTGGCTAGAGGTCAAGGTCGCGCAGCTGTGGGGACATGAGCTTGAATGATCGCCGGCCAACAGCCTCCTCAATCAAAAACCTTACTTGTCCGAGAGGCTGAGGTCTGGCGGTGAACCATATCACAGCGAATCGTGGTTAGAATTTGGTACATCGCGATAAATTTGTCTATGCTCAGACATATTGAGAGCCCGCAGCAATTTTATCGGTGCTCACGACGAGTTCACTTAACATCTGGCGCAGCATTCAGGGTTGCGCAGAGATCATGGCTGCTATGTCGCATACTGCCGATTTAAGCATCTCGAAGCCAAACCACCTGCTGGCTTGGTGACTGCGCCCACGGACTGATGCCGGCGATAACATTGGCGCACTGGGCTTGTTACTGGTACCCTGAACTCATCGAGATTTCGACAAATTGAAGGCGAGGATTACTTCCGCTGAAGTTGAAACGTTCACTGGGATGCAATACAGATCGGCCCACGCCGCCTGAGTTACGCGCGATCATTATCTCGTTTGAATAACTGAACGACTGGCCAATCCGCGACGATTTGTTCGGCAACCGGAAAGCCAACCAGAAAGCGGCCAATCACGACGTTAGACTCCTGATTGTCTAATTTGGGCTTTTAATTACGTTTGACGGAAATGCGGAAGGACGGAGACCAGGCCACCGATGGGCGGGATTGAATCTGATAAAGAGATCGGTCTCACTGACCGTCGAAGACGATGCCAGTCGGAATAGGTGTCTGGAAGGCCGTGACAGTTTATCTGCTGCCAAACTCACCAGGCGGGCGAGTGTCTGCTGCTGGAGATTGGCCATGGAAGATGAGCACACTCTGAGCCTGAGACGCCTGAGGAAGCAGGGGCAGACTAGCCGATATCGCGGCGCACTGTGTCACAATCAGCGCATCCAGGTTATCGACAGGCCTGCAACCAAGCAGTATTGAGTCGGTCGCAAAGGCATTCAACCTCGTGATAAGTTCCACGGTGCCACGAGAGAATACCGATTTTTGCCTCCCCGCCTTGCGTTGATCTTGGCCTGGTTGAATTGTGTCGATGGCAATGGTAATCTTGCCGGTGTGATCGGGGCTCGTGCCCGATGGGGTCGCAGCCGATCGCCCCCAGCTGGACAGCGGAGCGTTTTCAGCCAAACATACGCCTTTGACCGGATTCGGTGGTTAATCACCTTTATTCAGTAATGCGCTGATAATCACGCTCCGACAGTCACACTGGACATCCGCCGAAAATTCATCGCTCGCGCTAATCAACGCGCTCGTCTCTCGAGATTCACCCCACCGGGAATTCAAAGATCCGCCATCGCCCGATCATGCCGACATTTAGCGGATTCGCCTGATCTGCGTTTCGAGTGCCTGGAGATACAACGCGATAACGTTAGTTGCCGAGAGCCGGGCTGCCGATACCCGTCCCCGAGCTGATGGCAAATCCGCTCATTGAGAGTGACCGTTTCAGATCACGCTTTAGCTGCCTTCAGCGCCATAACGTTGGCCTCAGACGCGCTCATCACGCGCGGCGATTCCGTGCCGAATCAAATGGGTTGAATTCTTCAGAACCAGATAGCTACGAATATGACAGAGATATAGGATTTGATTTGCAAATTCCAGCTAAACCAGTATTTAAGTGAGAATATGCCAGGGCTTGCTGATCTTTCATAGATTAAGCGGCGATTTGAAGACCCCGGAAAGGCAACATCAGGTCATGATTTTACTCATTGACTTTGAGCTGCTAAGTCTTATTCTCCTGCCACTGTGGGCTGAACTTCTGGCTTGGCGATGATGTGGGCCATCTGTGTGGAGCTGCCATACAGCTGGTGGCGCGCGCGCCCTTCCGTGTGGGTGGACGTTTTATGTTGACTTGATTGCGATGTCGGCGTAGTCAGGTCGCCAGCCTCCTGAGGTGCCAAGTTATCTGACACCACTTGGGCCGTGCAGTATTTGCAATGGGCGAGACTGTGGAGAACACAGATTCCTGAGCGGATGAACTGGCCATGCTGAGGTTCGGGGTGAGCACTCTGTAATAACACCATTCGAAAGGAACGTGGGGCTTGCCCGCCGCAGCTGGCGAGCCGTGCCGGGTTTGCTGGCTGCCTGAAGGCACCCGTGATCGATAGTTAGCCAGTGCCAGAGCGCTTGAAGTGGCGGGCTGCCTGTGGCAGCGCCAGAGGCCTGAGTCGCTCACTGGGGCCTGACTGTGCAGCCCACAGGCTGACAACCGCGGCATCCGCGGGTATAACCGGCAGTCACCCTGGCGGCGACCTGGTTCCGGCGGATTGGAATCGGCCTGGTCGGCGCGAAGGCGGCGGAAGCTGTCGGCTCGCAACCCAGGCGCCTTTGGACGCGTGCTTACGCTCAGCATCCTCGGCATGGCTCTTGCGGAATCGATCGCGATTTACGCGCTGATTCTCGCTTCCAAGGCCGCTAAGCTCATTTGGCCGTCCGCCTTCGCGGCGGACAGCCCAATCCCTTCGGAAATGGACGTTATTACAGAAATTTTCACGAACTTCGGAGTTACCTGGCCGAAGTTCATCGCTCAGGCTCATCTTGTTTTTGGTGGTCTATCTGGGTCTTGAACAAAGTATGCCTTTGGCCCCGTCATCAAGATGCTTGCCGAGCGCCGCCGAAAAATCGAGGAGGGCCAGCATAACGCCGAACGAATCAAGAAGCGGCTCGTCGACGCCGAGCTCCGCTATCAAGAAGTCCTTCGTGAGGCCAACGAAGAAGCGACCAAGTTGCTGGAAGAGGCGCGCGCCACCAGCGACGCCGTCGGCTAAAGCAGCTCCAGCAGGCTATCAGGACGCCGAGGGTATCATCGCCAAAGCCCAGGATACCGTGCGCAGGAACGAAACAAGATGGTCGCCAGAAGTGAAGCAGGAGATGGTCGATCTGGTCGTCAAGACAACATCCAGGTCGTGAGCAAAGTCATGACGCCTGATGATCAAAAGCGCCTTTCCGAAGAAACGGTCAAACAAGTCGCCGCCCTGAAGTATGAAGATCAGCGGGAAGCCCGACGTCTGGCGCGTGCGTTGTTCCAGCTTAAGCCTTGCCCACGGACGGCTGGACGCGAATCGCGTCTCCGCAATCTCCTGAACGCCTGATCGTGGAAAGCCTCAGTAGCTATCTGGAGGGTTCTGAAGGAATTCAGCCGGTTGAGTTCCGGCTGGAACTCGAAACGTCGCCACGCTATTGTTGAGAGCGCGTCCCCTGGATGAGAGAGCGCGACCAACATCGCCAACACTCTGAAACAAAAATTCGGCGACGATATTACGACTGAGTTCCGCACCTCTCCAGGCCTCCTCGGCGGGTTGCGCATCAAGCTCGGCAGCGATGTGTGGGACGGAAGTATCGAGCAGCCGGCTCGCCACCTTTTCTCAGCAACTTTAAACCGATCCATCCATGACCAATATTCTGCAAGAACTCGAAAGCAAGATCGGAGCATTCACCGCGAATCCACCACTAAGGCCAATGTCATGAGCATAGTCCGCGAGATCGGCGATGGCGTGGCGAAAATTGAAGGGCTCAGCGCCGCGATGCTAACGAGATGCTGGAATTTCCCGGTCGGTTTTACGGGTTGGCGTTGAATCTCGAAGAGACGGAGGTGGGCGCGATCATCCTCGGCGACTATACCACGATTAGCGAGGGCGATGAGGTCAAGACCACCGGCAGACTCTTGCAAACTCCCGTCGGCAAAGGACTCCTCGGACGTGTTGTCAACACGCTCGGGACAGCCGCTGGATGGCAAGGGTCCAATTGAAGCCACCGAATTTTATCCGGTCGAGAACATTGCTTTCGGCATTATCGAACGAAAGAGCGTAAGCCAGCCTGTTCAAACGGGAATCATGGCGGTCGACGCGATGATTCCCATCGGGCGAGACAGCGCGAGCTGATCATCGGAGATCGTGCCACCGGCAAGACCACCATTGCCATCGACACAGATTCTCAGCCAGGCCAAGATCAATAAGGCGGGGGAGGAGATCCGGCGATGCCAACTTCCGACCGCTCTACTCGATCTGCTGTGGCCGTGGGACGAAAAACTGCCAATATCGCGCGGGTTCTGGGCGTCCTGGAGGAAAACGACGCACTCAAGTATACGATTGTGGTCGCTGCTTCTGCGTCGGATGCTGCGACCGACCAGTACCTAGCCCCGTTTACGGGAGCCGCCATTGGAGAGTGGTTCATGTCGAATGGCATGGATGCGCTGATTGTATTTGATGACCTGAGTAAGCACGCCGCGGCCTATCGGCAAGTCTGCCTTCTCCTCAAGCGTCCCTCAGGCCGAGAGGCGTATCCAGGAGATGTCTTCTATCTCCATAGCCGTCTGCTGGAGCGTTCCGCCCGCCTGAACGAGAAGTTTGGCAACGGGTCGCTGACGGCCCTTCCGATCATCGAGACACAGGCTGGTGACGTATCCGCCTACATTCCGACTAACGTCATTTCAATTACCGACGGTCAGATCTACCTCGAGACCGATCTCTTTTATCAGGGAATTCGTCCCGCCATCTCAGGTTGGCCTGTCGGTCTCCCGCGTCGGCTCCGCGGCTCAGATCAAGGCGATGAAGCAAGTCGCGGGCAAGATCAAGGGAGATCTGGCGCAATACCGTGAATTGGCCGCTTTCGCGCAATTTGGCTCCGATTTAGACGCGAAGACCAAGGGGACCCTCGATCGCGGACAGCGGATCGTTGAATTATTCAAACAGACTCAGTATCAGCCGATGTACGTGCAACTCCAGGCGGCGGTCCTCTGGGCCATGCAAAGGGCTATTTTGGACCTCATCCCAGTGGAGCGAGTGAAGGAGTTTCAACTCAAGCTTCAGGAGTTTCTCAGCACCCGCAAGGAGGAGATTCTCAACAAAATCCTCGCGAAAAAGCAATTTGATGAAGAAATCGAGAAGGACCTCGGGACCGCTCTCGATGAGTTCAAGTGTTTTTCAAGTAACTCGCCATGGCCACTCTTCGAGATATCCGCCGGCGAATCAAGTCGATTAAGAACACGGCACAGATCACCGAAGCCATGCAAATGGTTGCAGCCTCGAAGATGCGCAAGGCTCAAGCAGCAGCTCTCAACGGCCGGCCCTATGCGATCCTGCTCAACCGTGTCCTCGTATCGCTGCGCAACCGAATGGATCAAGCTCTGCACCCGTTACTCGAAAAGCGGGATGTTAAGAGTGAACTCGTCGTTCTCTTGAGCACCGATAAAGGCCTTTGCGGAGCTCTCAACACTAATCTGTTCCGCGAAGCAGCCAGCTTCGACGTTCAGAAGACAAAATTTATCGCGGTGGGGCGAAAGGGCACGCAGTTTCTGGCCCGGACAAAGCGAAACATGATCGCGGATTTCCCGCTCAAAGATCAGCCCACCTTTCTCGAGACCAAGGCGATCTCAAAGTTTTTATTGAGAGATTTCTTAGCGGCGACGTCGACAAAGTCACTGTGCTCTACCCGCGCTTTGTCAATACATTGACGCAAAGGCCGACCGCCCTGACTCTGCTTCCAATTACAAGTCTCGAAGAAGCCGGATTGACCGGCGCCTCAGAAGCTCCCATACCCGAGCCCGCCGGCGATATCATCTTTGAGCCAAGTCCGAGAAGATCCTCGCCGAAATCGTGCCCTATTACGTGCATTTCGAACTTTACCAGATGCTGCTTGCGACTCGTGCTTCGAGCACAGTGCCCGCATGGTTGCGATGAAAAGCGCCACCGACAACGCAAAAGACATCGTTAAGGATCTTACGCTGAGTACAACAAGGCCCGACAGGCCGCCATCACTAAAGAGCTTCTGGAAATTTCTACAGCTCAACTCGCACTCGGCTAGCCCCATCAGAAATCATGAGTAACACAGGAAAATCGTCCAAGTCATCGGTCCAGTTGTGGATGTCGAGTTCAACCCAGAGGATGGGGAACTCCCAAAGATATTCGACGCGCTTGAGATTAGTTTCAAGGAGCAAAGGGTCCCGTCAAACTCACCCTCGAAGTTCAGCAACACCTTGGTGAGAGCTGGGTCCGCGCAATCGCGATGAGCTCGACCGAGGGACTTCAACGGGGGATGGATGTCGTCAACACGTCGCGAACCAATCTCGGTTCCCGTCGGGGAAGCGGTCCTTGGCCGTATTTTCAATGTTGTTGAGAGCCCACCGACCAGCGAGGACCGGTCGAATTTACGAAGAAGTATCCGATCCATCGCCCTGCACCTTCGCTCATCGAGCAGGATACTAAGGCGAACATCCTCGAGACCGGAATCAAAGTTATCGACCTCATTTGTCCGCTTTACCAAGGGCGGCAAAGTCGGGGCCTTCGGTGGAGCTGGCGTCGGTAAAACCGTCGTCATCATGGAGCTCATCAACAATATCGCCAAGGGACATGGCGGATACTCTGTCCTTCGCGGGGGTAGGTGAACGGACTCGTGAAGGAAACGACCTCTACGGGGAGATGAGTGAAGCGGGCGTCATTGATCTAAAGGATATTCGCAACTCGAAAGTCGCGCTTGTTTACGGACAGATGAATGAGCCTCCGGGCGCGCGCCTGCGCGTGGCTCTGACGGCCCTCTCCATGGCGGAAGTATTTCCGCGACGAAAAGAATCAGGACGTCCTTCTCTTCATTGACAACATCTTTCGATTTTCGCAGGCCGGCTCGGAAGTCTCCGCGTTGCTCGGGCGAACTCCGAGCGCCGTCGGATATCAACCGACACTCGCTGCCGGAGATGGGTGACCTTCAGGAGCGCATCACATCGACAACGAAGGGTTCCATCACGTCGTTCCAGGCGGTCTATGTGCCGGCCGATGATCTGACAGATCCGGCACCGGCGAACACGTTTGCGCATCTGGATTCCACCATCGTGCTGCGAACGTTCTATCGCTGAGCTCGGTATCTATCCCGGCAGTCGATCCCCTTGCCTCAACCTCCAAAGCGTTGGCTCCGGAAATTGTCGGAGACGAACCACTACGCCGTAGCGCGCGGCGTCCAAAAGGTCTTGCAACGCTATAAGGATCTGCAGGACATCATCGCGATCCTGGGAATGGACGAGCTCATCGCCTGACGACAAGCTGACTGTTTTTCGCGCGCGCAAGATCCAGCGTTTCCTCAGCCAGCCGTTTCACGTGGCGGAAGTCTTCACCGGAACGCCCGGCCAGTACGTCACGATTGCGGAGACCATCCGCGGCTTCAAAGAAATTCTCGATGGCCAGCACGATGAAGTTCCGAGGGGAACTTCTACATGAAGGGCAGCATCGACATGATCAAGGAATAGCACCAGTTGACTCGTGAGTCCCTAAGTTTCTGCCATGGCCACTCTCCGACTTGAGATCGTTACTCCTGAGACGAAGACGTTTTCCGACGATGTGGATTCGGTAGTCATCCCCGGCGCTGAAGGTGAGCTCGGCGTCCTTCCACAGCACGTCGCCTTGATGACGGAAATCGTTCCCGGTGAACTAAGGATTATGAAGGGGGCCAGGAGACGCGGCTGGCCGTCGGCGCTGGCTTTGTCGAGGTGACTCAAGAATCGGTTTCCCGTGCTGACGGATATGGCAGTTGCCGAGCATGAAATCGACGAGGCGGCCGCGGAAGCCGGCGATCAGAGCGCGCCGAAGAGGCGCATGAAGAGCAAACATCTCGACGAGGAAGGGTATGCGGCCGTTCAGGCAGCCTTTGCAGAAATCGTCCGCTCAACTGGCGTGAAGCGTCGCCGGTCCGTTTAGTTCGCTGCTAATCTCTCGATTCTAAAACGGTCGCCAACTCCCAGGCGTCGGATTATGCCGACGGACATTTCCGAGTTCCTTGGCGGTTATCTTCGTAACGGACCTCTGCGTCTCGGCCAGGTGCGAATCTCTTCCCGACTGCCACCTCTGCCATGTAGATGATTCCGAACGGAGTGACCTGGCAAACTTCACTGATCCTCACGATGCCATCGAGATCGCAAGATACGATGACGCCGGCGAATTATCGGCCGCTTAAAGACCGCGCCGAATCTGCGACACGGATGGCAGCTCAGTTGAAAAGCCTCGAGAAGGTCACCTGGCGCTGGATTTTCTTTATCCAGCCGCCTTGGGCACAGCTCTGGCGTTCACGAGGCAAACTCTAAGCACGTCGACCTCCGTCAGACTCTCGCCAGGCAGACGGGAATTACGCGATCACGAGGAAGATCACCGATCGAACAAGCCGAAGCAACGATCCTGCGGACGTGCAATCACCAGCACGGCTGCATACGTTGTATCCTCTGGTCTATTTCGTCCGGTCATCCGACCCCATTCAGCCACCGTCCGTCTGAAGTCCCATGGTCGAACAACGAACTCCCCATCCTCTGCGCTGAAGCGTGCAACTTGCTGGTCGCAGCAGCGCGCAAAACGGTCAAGTCGGGCCGAGACGTAGAGCCTTCATGTTCCTCGGGCTCGATGTGCACGACAACGTCAGCCAGATGAAAATTTCCCTGGAGGAGCGAGTTCTTTACAAGGTGCGCGATATCGTGACCCTCGCCGAACTGTGCAATCGCCGGAAACGCGCACATGAATGTCCGCGAATCGCGCAAAGCCGCTCTTCCGCACGCGACACTTCTCGACGCTGCGTGACACCCGGCACGTTTCGAACCGCAGTGAGAATTTCGGTGACCAATTCCGGAGCGGCCTGCGCATCGAGGAGCTCGCCGATGGATTCTCGAAGCATCCCCACACCGTTGAAGATGATCAATCCACAGGAAAAGAGGGCCGCCCACGCGTCAGCTTGCGCCCAAGCTGGTCCGCCAATCAGTGCCGCGGAGATACCGACGGCGGCGGCCAACGAGGTGAGCGCGTCAGAACGGTGATGCCATGCCTCAGTCTGAAGAGCCCGGCTTTCTATGGCCTTCGCGCGCAGCGACACCCAACGAAAAAGGCCTTCCTTCAAGAGAATAGTCTCCCACCAGGACAACTAACGTAAAGCTTGCCGGACCAACTCCCAGCTCCGTCGATCGTTGCAAGACCATAATTTGGCGAATGCTGTGCAATCCAAGCGTTGCCGCAGCCGCGACGAGCAGCAGCGAGCCAGCAACGGCTGCCAATGATTCCATCTTGCCATGACCATAGGGGTGCTCGGAATCCGGAGGGCGCTCCGCATACTTGATGGCTCCCCACATCATTGTTGAACTCAAGACGTCGAGTGAGGACTCGATGCCGTCGGCAATCAGCGCGTTGGAATGCCCGAGGAGACCGCCAGCGATCTTGGCCAGGGCAAGGACCAGATTGATGAGAATTCCCGCCAGCAGAAGCTTGCGGCTCTTTCACTCGCCCGGCGACCTACGAAATCCACAAGAACACTACCGACTGCGAATCTTAAAAGTTGGTAAAGGTCATCCGTCCCGCTGCCGGTTCAAAGTCGCCGACCGGTAGCTTTTTCAGGTAAGCGACGGTTCGCTCTTTCTCGCGTGGGATCGGAACAGGACCAGGCCCAGCCCAGCCCTTGGATGCTCAGTCACGTGTAGACAATGTTGATGATTTCGTTGGGCTTGGCACTCGCTCGCCGATCGGAGGACCTCGGCTGATTAGGGCCACCAATTGCACCTCTCTGCTCGGTTGGAGTTTCTCCAGGTGCCACATCCACCCGCAATATCTCAATCTTGAAAAATTCCGGCGCCTTCGCTTGCATCGCCTCGTATGCTGAAGGGAGGAAGCTCCGCGTGGAGGACTGGCACGAAGAAAGAGCATCAACAGTCGCAATTTCATGCCGATATTTCCCTAGCAGATCGCTGGTGGCGCGTAAATGGATGATGCCGCAAGTCACTCTTCGACGCTGCGACACTCCTTCACAAACTCGGTGACTGCCGATTGAATCAGTGCAGCCAAATCCACTTTCGGGCGCACAAAGCGGGGTTTGAACCAGGAAACATCCCCAGAAGATCGTGTGTAACAAGGATCTGGCCGTCACAGCCGCTTCCACTGCCGATTCCAATCGTTGGCACCCGAGTTTTTCGGGAAATAGATTCAGCGACGGGAGGCGAGACCAGTTCAAGCACGAGCCCAAATACCCCGGCTTCGTCGAGAGCCACGTGCATCGGCAATTAACTCCTCCGCTTGCTCCGGATCCTTGCCCTTCACCTTATAGCCACCTTCCTCCTTAACCCTTTGCGGAAGCATTCCGATATGACCTAGCACTGGAATTCCTTCGCCCAGGATGCCCTTTATCACTGGCAGCAGCTCCTGCCACCTCTCCGGTTTGACCCCTTTCGCGCCCGCCTCAACGAGCTTACGCGCATTGCTCACGGCCATGCTCTTCGTTTCGGTGCTGTGCGCAGGCAAGTCAGCGATCAAGGGCGTTTCGCTCACTCCACGAGCGACGGCGCGTGTATGATGGATCCATGTCGTCCAGGGTGACCATCAGTGGTATCAGGATATCCCAGCACAACCATGCCAAGCGAGTCGCCCACGAAGCAAGAAATCAAGCCCCAATCCGTCAAGCAACTCTCCCCATGGGATAATCGTACGCAGTCAGTGCGGCGAACTTCCACGACTTCGCCTTGCGCTCAATAAAGGCACTGCGCGAGGGATTTGATTCGCACCTATTCTCGGTAAGTATTACGTCCCATCGATTATGATCATCAGTATATTGAGTCACAATATACCACTTGCGTGGTCCACCGTGGCTGAGTTCGCTGAGGAGTTCTTCCACGTTTCGGGAAGAAGGTAGGGAGGATCAGCTCTGGTCGGATGTCGGCGAGCGGGCGAAGGACGAAAAGATGCGTTCCGCTATTCGGGGGTGGGGCAGGGTGAGGCGAGGGGTTGAGATGACAAGATTCTCGCAATAGAGCAGGTCGATGTCGATTACGCGAGGGCTGTTTCTCGTGGCCGAGGGGCGGCGTCCCAGGGCCTGTTCAATACTCTGAAGTTCTTTGGAGCAATTCCTCCGGCTCTTCCCGAATGAAAAGCTCGAGGACGGCGTTGAGGAAGAAAGGGGAACCTGGGGGCAATGAACGGGTGAGAGTTTCGTAAACCTGCTGAGCAGAGCGTAGGCTGCGGTCCGGCATGGAGAAGGATCGATTCGCCTCCGCGGCAGCTCGAGATATGCGAGACGCGGTTCGATGTTTGATCCAAGTGCAATCCCGGTGCGCATTTCTCAAGTTGACGAGATCGAGAAAGCGGAGTCGTTCCTGCTGACTTCGAGTGTCCTGGCAGCTATTTCAAGCCAAGAACATCCTGCATATCGTATAGGCCGGGCGGTTGGGATGTTGCCCATTTCGCGGCCCGGAGGGCGCCTTTTGCGAAGGTCTCCTGCTGGACGCCTTGTGGGTTAGCTCCAGCCGCTCGCCAACGTTGGCGTAGATGACGATATGGTCGCCGACGACGTCGCCGCCGCGCACCGCATGCAAACCGATCTCAGTGCTGGTTCGTTCACCAACCATACCGGTCGCGCCCGTGGCGGCTGTCTGCCTTCATAGGAAAGACCCCGGACTTCAGCCAGGATCTCAGCCAACCGCTTTTGCCGTCCCGCTCGGAGCATCCTTCTTTAATCGGTGATGCATCTCCACCACTTCGAGATCGAATTCAGATCCGAGAATCTCGACGGCCTTGCGCGTAAGCCAAAGAGGCGTTAACGCCGACGCTGAAATTAGGAGCAAACACGATCGGGATACTCCGCGCCGAATTCGCCAACCCGCTGCCGACTCTCGCTGTCCTGGCCGGTGGTTCCGATGATCAAAACCTTTGCCCGCCTGTTCGCAAGACCTCTGCCAAGCGCGGCGGTCGCATCAGCTTGCGTAAAGTCAATCGACCGGCCTGGCAGCCGGGCAGCGCCGCCTGCAAATCGTCGCCGAGGTCAACTTGCGCCGCTATCCTCAACTGAGGATCGACGGAGGCGCATGCGAGGCACCGTTTGACCCATGCGACCCCGCGCACCGTTGATAAGCAGCTTGAGCGGACTCATCGAAAATCCATGCGCAGAACGGACGCCTCCGCAAGCCGCGGCATTGGGCAGGCGAGCAATCATACAATTTCCAAAGCCGTAAGGGTCGCGCGCAACTTTTCCTGGTTGCGCAGCGGACATCTCGCAGAGCGGAAGGCGAACCTCGGCGCTCATCCCGTTTTTCAATGAGAGCGCAAATTTGATCGGCACCGGATTCGGCTCGATGAAAAGGTCCTTAAAGAGTCGATAGTGAGTGCCGATGAACTTCGACAGCTTCTTCCGACTCGACCTTGACGCCAAGCGCGGACCAAGGCGGAGATTTGCCCGGGGAGTGAAATTTGATGCCACGCTAATCACACCCACGCCTCCGGCAGAAAGAAATGGAAGTGTCGAGCGAGTCGTCACCAGACAGAATCTCGAACTCGGCAGGCAAAGCTTGCTGCAGCTGACTGACTCTCTCAACGGAACCGCCGGCTTGCTTTTATCCCAACGATGTTTGTGCAGTCGGTCGCCAGCCGGGCGACGGTTTCCACTGCGATCTCGATTCCGCACCGACCAGGTATGCTATAGAGGATGATCGGTATTCCCACGGCGCCGGCGATAGCACGATAATGACGATATAGGCCTTCCTGCGACGGTTTGTTGTAGTAGGGAGCGACCAAGAGAGCGGCATCCGCGCCAAGCCTTTCCGCCCGCGCGTCAGAGAAATCGCCTCGGCGGTAGAATTGATCCGGTGCCCGGCGATAACGCGGCAGCGGCCCTTGGCGCACTCTATGGCCGTCTCTGTATCACCTCAGAATGCTCCTCGTGAGAAAGGGTCGGAGATTCTCCCGTTGTTCCTACCGGGACGATCCCTCGACACCTCCGGAGATCTGCGACTCAATCAATGACTCGAATGCTTCACGATCAAAGGCACCGTCTTTAAACGGCGTCACCAGGGCGGTATGCGTGCCGGCGAATGACATTCGTGCAGAACTACAGCGAAATCGTCCCGTCGAAAACAAAATCTGCCGGGCCGGTTAGCGTGACATTACGCAAGCTCCCGTCAGCCGCTTCGAATCCGACTTCGAGAGTATCTCCTCCGCGAACTTTCACTTTGACTGGAGACGCCGAGCCTGCCCGTATGCTATGAAGGAGCGCGGCCGCACAGAACGCCTGTCCCGCAGGCGAGGGTCTCTGCCTCCACGCCACGTTCGTAGGTGCGAACGGCGATGGATTGCGAAGCGAGGACTTGAACAAAATTGGCATTCGTTCCTCGCGGCGCGAAAGCGGGGTGGTGACGAAGGGCCGCTCCATCCTTGACCACATCAATCGCCGCGATGTCTTCAGAAAGACGACCGCGTGGGGAACTCCAGTATTCAGGAAGTGGACGCTCAGAGTTCGGCCGTTAATTACAAGATCGAAAGGGGCGCACGATAAGAATTCGGATCGCTCATCGTAATGCAGACGAGGTCGCCGGGAAAGGAAGCTCTGATGATCCCCGCGAGGGTTTCAAAGCTCATTTCAGCGTTGCTCACACCCAAGCGCCGCGCGAAGCGAGCGAAACAACGTGCTCCGTTGCCACACATCTCCGCTTCTCCACCATCGGCATTGTAGTAGCGCATTCGAAAATCTGCACCTTGCGTCGAGGGCTCGACCGCCAGAACGCCATCGGCTCCGACCCCACGATGGCGGTCGCAAAGCAGCGCCACGCGAGAAGCGTCTAAAGAGAGCGCTTGGTTGCGATTGTCAATCATGACGAAGTCATTGCCGGCTCCGTTCATCTTGGTGAAGGAAAGTAGCATGACTGCGGAAGCTAGGCGGACTTGGTGGCTTGCACAAGTGGGCGCACGAAATCGGCTACGCGACCGGCGAGGTCAGGAGCTGTGCCGTTCTCCGAGATGCGCCGGACGATGGCGCTCCCAACAACGACCGCATCCGCTTGGCTGCGACCATCGCAGCCTGCTCGGTGGTTGAGATTCCGAATCCGACCGCAATGGGCAGGCGTTGTATGCCGGCGCAGCTCGGCGACTTGCGCGGAGATAGTGTCTGCCAGACGGCTCTGCTCGCCAGTGACTCCCTCGCGAGAAACGTAATAGAACAAATCCTTGGGCGGTCGAAACGATCTTCGCCATGCGCTCGGATGGGGTGGTGGGCGCAACCAGCCGAATCGGATCAAGACCGCCTGACCAGATCAGCGCAGTGTCGTGTTCGGCTTCGTCGGGCGGAAGGTCCAGAATCAATAACCCGTCTGCACCGGCCCGCAGCCGCGTTGCGTCAAGAACTTCTCAAAACCGTAGGCATAGATGGGGTTAAGATAGGTGAAAAGGACAACAGGAAGCTCCGACTTGGTGCGGAAGCGCTCGACGATCTCGAGGGATCGGGCGACTGTCATTCCCGCCGCGAGCGCTCGGTTTGAGGCTGCTTGAATGGTTGGACCGTCGGCGAGCGGATCCGAAAAGGAATCCCCAACTCCAAGAGATCCACGCCCGCGGACTCGAGAGCATGAGCAATATCGAGCGTTGCTTCCGCAGGACGGATCGCCTGCCGTAATGTAGGCGATAAATCCGCTCTTTTCTGTGGAAGCGAGTTCTTCGAAGCGTCGCGAAATTCGTCGAGGATTCATCGGAAATGAGGGTAATCCGCAATTCAGTCGAGCTGCCGGTCCCTTTCAGCTATGCCCGCACGCTCCGGCTTGGCCAAGACGAAAGTTGAGTTCCTCAATCGGCCGTGAGCGGAAGTACGGCGCCATTCTCACTCAAGAGGTGAAGTGGGATCTCGGGTCTAGCGAGGCTTTCTTTCGCGTCCGATCAAAACGCCTGCCGGGGGCATGTCCGCACTGCCTACGAGGATGTCAGACACCTTCTAAACTGGAAAGGTGAACTGGCGAACGGATTGTAGTTAAAGAAGCAACGCAGAGCACGCCGATCCGTCGCGTCCGGACACCATCGGGCAGCTCGATGGTTTGTAGTTCCTGCTTGCGGGCGGCCATCTTTATCAGATCGGCAAGCCATCGGTCGCCGGGCAAGCCCGCCATGTAAAGAAACCGTCCATGGCCAAACAGTGCGCCATGCCCATCCTCGAACCGAGCGAGTGGCTCGAGTTTGCTCGCGATCTGCTCTACCCAGGCTTCCGCAACATAAGACTTTCCGACCCACTCCACAGACTTCGGCGCAAACCGCGGCAGGCTATCCACTCTTACCACCCGCAAGGGCAGAAATTCTTGAAGCGCACCGGGCGGGAGGTTTTCAGGTATGCAAAGTTGCTGCTCTTCGAGCCCAAGCGAGGACCAAAGACAATCAATCCTGAGGACCGACGCACTGCATCGACAAACTCGGGACGCACGATCGGCAGCGGCGGAACCACGATTAATCGATAGCCCGCGAGATCCCCTTTCTGAGAGACAACGTCGACGTTGAGTCCGAGCCGGCGAACGGCCCGGTAAAATCTGAAGACCTCGCCGAGGTAGACGAACTCACTTGATTGCGGCTGGATATCGATCGCCCACGCCGCCTCGTAATCAAATACGAGCGCAACATCGCCCGGTTGCGTCTCCTCTCCGTAAATAGGGAAAGCTCCTCCTTCAATTGGGTGATCTCGGCGCACGCGATATCGGCTTCGCCGGACGGAAGGTTAAGTCCCGAGTGGTATTGTTCCTGCCCGAAGGGGGCCTGCCTCCAGCGAAAGAAACTGACGACTTCGGCGCCGTGAGCGAAAGCCTCTAACGCCCAAAGGCGCACCACTCCGGGAAGAGGAGCTGGGTTGTATGGAGCCCAATTGACCGGCCCCGGCTGCTGTTCCATCACCCACCAACGGCCGCGGCCGCAGGCACGATAAAGGTCATGGTGAAGGGCGACATAGTCCGGATCGCCCGAACGCATAAAGTGCCTGCGGTGTGCTTCAGAAAAAGAGGAAACGACGCCAAAAAGCCGAGCGGATAGGAATCCCAGCTCGCAAAATCGAGGTCGGCAGCCACATCAAAATGCTCGAAATCGGTGAAACCGGCCATGAAATTATGGGTGATCGATCGCCCAGGGAGAATGCTGATGCAAAATGTCCACCTGGAGCCGCTGAAATTGCCGGACCATCTCCGAGCTGAAACGTCTAAAATCCAAGGCATGTGCGGGATTGGGGTCAGTCGGTGTGCGATTGGGCAACTCGATCTCATCGAAGTGCCGATATTCCATGCTCCAGAACACATTGCGCCAAGCTGCGTTCAAGCTCGCTGATGGCCCCATATCGCTCTCGAAGCCACTGGCGAAATCGAGACCGGGCTGCGGGCGAGAACGAGATCGCAGTGTCATGACAGCCGTACTCGTTGTCGACTTGCCACGCATATACTGCCGGGTGAGTCGCCTACAGCTTTTGCCAGCTGCGTCACGATTTGCTGGCATTTGACTCGATATCCCTCATGCGAAAAACAGTAATGGCGCCGCGAACCGAATGCCCTCGGCAAGCCATTTTTATCCAGGGCGATCATGTCGGGCATTGAGTCAACCAGCCCACTTGGGAGGGCTTGCCGTTGGCGTTCCTACCACCGCCGCAAGTCCCGCGCTCGTTAACGAGGTTGAGGGAATCGCTCCAGCCAGGCAAAATCGTAGTTCTCAGGTTCGGGTTCGAAACGGCTCCAGGCGAATTCTCCTACACGGACGAATCGGATTCCGAGATCGTGCATTCTCCGCAGATCCTCAGGCCAACGACTTTCATCCCAATGTTCCGGGTAATAGCAGACGCCGAGCGCAGGGGACGGAACGTTCTTTTGTCGAGCATAGGGAAGTGGGAATTGGAGCTTTGGAGCAACGAGCGCCAGCGTTTGACTGCCCGCCGACGCGAGTTAAGGACAGATCGGCAGATCGGCCTGCGGTTATCTTTCCAAGTTCTTCCTGGCGTCCCTTAAAGCTGCTTCCGGAGTGGCCTCTCCGTTCGTGGCTGTTTCGAATGCCGCTTTCATCGAACTCCACAGTTTACCCATCTGAGGGAATATTCGGCATGACCACCCCGTTGAGAATGTTCTCATATGTTCCCTTGATGAGCGGATCTTTGGCGCTCATCTCGTCGGCAAGAGCTTGTAGCGCCGGAACGCCCGAGCGGAGCGTCGGCATCAATCGGCCTTCAGACCATCTACAGTGCAAACATACTTTTCGAGAAACTGCATGGCGAAATCGACATTCGGGCTGGCACGATTTATGAATGGCAGTCTGAACGCCCGACGAACGGCCTTCACCTGGATTTCCGTTGAAGCCCAGGTAGCGGCGCGAGATCGAAATCGACGCCGCTCTTGCGAAGGTTGGCCCAAGCCCATGGGCCATTAACCATTGTTGCAAGTTCGCCGGTGGCCATTTTCTGTTCCCCCACGTTTTGCGTAGAGCCTTTCGGAAGGACGCCGGCGTTGATCAGGTCCACGATCATCTTCAGGCCCTCGATAGCGCCCGCGTTATCCACCCCGATGTCCTTGATGTCATAGCCGCTCTCCGTTCTTTTGAAAGTGTAAGCCACCAGCGCTGGCAAGGAAGGGAAAGCCAAAGTAGGGGTTCTTGTAGTCCCACATAATCGCCATGAGTTTGGGGTCCTTCGCCTTGAGCTCCTTAGCGAACTCGGGAAATTCCGAAGCTGGGCCGGTGGTTTTCCCGGAACCAATTTCTTATTTACGATCAATGAGACGCACTCAAGAGCGATCGGATAACCCCAGGTCTGTTTGTTGTGGGTAACCGCATCCCAGGACATCGGGATGCAGGCTGCCTTGAAACCCTCACTGATCTTCAGCGGCTGTAAGCAGACCTCCATCAGCCCATTCTCCGATTCGGTCATGTGCCCACAAGAAGATGTCAGGACCTTTGCCACCTCTGAGCGGCAGCTTGAAATTTCTCGGTGAGTTGCTCCTGGGTTTCGACCTTAACAGGCACGCCCATCTCTTCTTCAAATTTCTTGCCGAGTTCGACCCACGAGCGGAAGCCCCTGATTATCGCTCAGCCAGATGATCAAGCTCACCCTCAGTCCATGAAAATGCCCGAGGAGTGGATAGAAATACCAATACGGCAAAAGAAGGTTGATTCTCATAACTCGAATCGACGTGCTGCGCCGACCCAACGCAGGGCGGTATCGAGAAAACAGACGAAGGACCCCATTGATCGCAGCGACACTTAATGAGTTCCCAAGCGCTCCTGAATCGTTCAGCTGTTTGTAGTTGTGGGTTGGTTCTTGTGGCTGCAACCTCTAGCAAAATAAACTCGACGAATCAAGGAAGTGGTCCGCCAGATCTGGCTTTTTCGGCTCACGACTCGGCAGGTGACCCCGACACAAGCTGCTTAACTTTCAACACTGAGCTGCGGAGAGCCTCCGCATGTAGCGCTGTGGCCAGCCGTGCCCCACGGTCGAGAGCAGCACCTCCGGCCGCGCGGATGCCGCTCAGGCGGGGTGTGAACAACCAGCCCTCGACCATAGCGCCGGAGAAGCATCCAAAGTTGTTCGGAACTTATTCACACGCAGCGAAATCGCTCTCTCCCAGGTTACTATCTATAACATCATATAATATATGTCATATATAGTGAAGTCAGTGAACTGCGCGGGCGACGTGGGCGGTCCCATTTTGTTCTGCTCGAGTCTTCGAGTGTGGTATGGATTGAGCGATCGTGTCCTGGAAAATCGCTGATGTAATCGACTTCGGAATGGCTTCTCGCCGAGGACGGTGAGCTTGACCAGGAGGCGCTTCGGAGCCGCGACCGCGCAATTTCGCCAGCGTTCTCGCAGCGGATCGGAGCCAGAGGACTCGCGGTCGCAAGGAGATTTTCGGGCGTGGCTGGAGGCGCGACGCAGTGAGATCTCCGAGACGCTTCCGGGCGAGTATTTCTCTAACCGCCTGGCAGTTGCTGGTGGTGCTTTCTGCTTTGGACGGGTGCTGGCCTTGGGATGAGCGTCGCTGCGGCACTCCTCCTGGCTTACACGGGCGATGAACCGGTAAACGTAGGTTGGTTTTCGCGTGTGCCGTCGGCATTCAGTGGCTGATCCTGTTAATCTCTCCTGCTGATCTGGCTCTTGAGACGCACAACGCACCTCTTCGAAAACTTCCGTCCTTTGCGTAACTTGCTCGGAGGGCTGCTTTGGTCTTTGAGTGCTGCCTTGCAGCAGCTTCCCGGTGAGCAACGCCAACGAGATCGCGCGCACGGCTGATGGGGATTCGCCGGAAGGGCGAAGTCTTTCAGCTTCTTGTCTGGCCTCTTCTCATGATCACTCAGATTTTTGGGGTATTCTTTAACCTCGGTGTGCTGATTGCGTTGTTGCTGCCTTTCGGGAGAGACGTTGCCTTTGGGTGGCAATCGACCTTGAAGACAAGTCCCGAAACAGTTTACCAACTCGTTTCCTCGCTCGCGACTCCTTGGTCGTTCGTTCCCCAGCCTCATCCCACCCGCGAAGATGTTCTCCAGAGCCGTTTTTCCTATAGCGAAGGCATTCGTTCGCTTTCCTTGCCGGCCATGACGTCTTGGTGGCCTTTTCTGTTCTACGCCACCGTTTTTTACGGTCTTCTCGTGAGAATATGTTTATTGCTGTGGTGCGCTGTCAGTTTGCGAGCGGCGCTGCGTGCTTTTCCTTTAACCATGCCGGGCACAATGCACTTTTTCGGCGTCTGACGGGGCCGGTGATTCAGGGTCATTTGGAAACGGCGAAGCTTGAGGTGCCGGAGTCGTTTACGTCCGTGGACCACAAGACCAGCGGCTCTGTGCCTGGCGTTGATTGCGAGTGAGCTTATGATTCCGGAAAGCGAGGTTGAGTTGGGTCTGGGGACGTTGGGCTGGCAGCTATCTCGCCCGATCGTGCCTCTGCGCATCGACGATCCAGTGGCAACGCCGCTCGCGCTGGATCGGATCGGACGCGAGGCCTCCGTCGCTGACCGGCATTGCCGTGTTAGTTGGCGCACGTCGGACCCCGATCCGCGCGATTGCATTGATGCTGCAGAGAATTACGCAAGCTGCCGGCAGCGAGCATAGAGGTTCTGGTGTTGTTGGTGCACGCCGGCGCGGGGAGACGTCAGCCCGCAGGATATCACGGAGAAATCTAGCACATGGCGCAATTTTCTCGCCATTCACGACCTTCACGTGGGCTTGGAAAGGTGGCCACGATGAGTGAGATGGTTCCCACCTTTGCGGTCGTCGGAGCGGTGAATCAGTGGAAAATCATCTGTCGTTTCGACTCTCGCGGAAAACGATCAGGTCCGAATCAGCGCCATGCCTGGAGAGACGGTTACCTGTCGGCGATTCTGGCTACGCGACCTGTTTGCCTTCTACGATACACCAGGTTTTCAGAATGCCATCGAGGCCCTTCGGGAGTTGGAGGCGGCTGCGCGCGCACCTGAGCCGCTGGCTGTCTTTCGCGATTTTCTCTCCCGCAATACGGAGCAAACAGGACTTTGAGGCCGAATGCCGCCTTCTTGAACCGATCGCTAAGGAGGACGCGGGCATCATCTATGTGGTGGATGGATCCGAGCCTCTCCTCGAAATCCACGTCGCCGAGATGGAAATTTTGCGACTGACCGGTCAGCCGCGCCTTCGCCATCATCAATAGAACCAAGTCCGAAGACCACCTGGCGGAATGGCGGCGGCGCTCGGCGCTACACTTCAATGCAGTGCGCGAATTCAACGCGCATCACGCAACTTTCTCAGACCGCGTCGAGTTGCTCGAGAACGCTTGCTGGAATCGAGCAGCGATGGAAACCCGCCTGATGGAAGCCGTCGCAATTTTTCGCGAAGAATGGGAAAAACGCCTCGATGACTGCGCCGACATTATTGCCGAGCTGATTGCGGACGCGCTGACGCACACCGAGTCAGCACCGGGCTCAGAGCTGGCGTCTCGCCAAAGAGCGGTCGCCGAGAAACTCAAGGCCCAATACATGAGGTCGGTAAGCGAGCGCGAAGCCAAAGCGCCACCGCGAACTGATTCTCCTCTTCGAGCACCATCGCGTGAAGACTGCGCAGTCGATCGACCATGTCATCGATGCGGGATTGTTTAGCGAAGAAACGTGGCGCTTGTTCGGCCTTAGCGAACGGCAACTTGTGCTCGCAGGGACCATTGGTGGCGCCGCCGCGGCGCGCTCTTTGATCTGGCCACGGCTGGACACTCCATTGGTATCCCTACGTTCATCGGAGCTGCCGGGGGTGCTGTCGGCAGCTTCCTTATGGGCAAAGCGGCGACCCGAGCTGAAGGCGACGCTGCCGGTGGATTTCCGTTTGCGGCCGGTAAGCAGGTGCATCTGGGCGGGCAGAACCATCTCCAGTGGCCCCTGTCAGGCAGTAAACTTTCCGTGGATTCTGCTCGACCGCGCGTTGGGCGTTTTCTGCTACCTGGTTGGTCGGGCCCACATGCGCGGCGCGACGAGAAGCGACTCTCGGCGCATCGGATATTAAAGAAGTGCTCGAGCAATACGGTGCAAATTCATCCAGCTGGAGCGATGAGAAGCGCAAGACTTGAGAAGATTTTCGCCGCAATTCGGCGCAACAAGTCCACTGGCGAACAACGCGATACGCTCCGAGTTATCATTCGTGAGCAACTTGGAGCGCTGACCAGATTACAACCGGGCGCTTCCCGTTAAGTCTCTCCGCCGCGACGGTCTCGTTATCCCTGCCCGGACTTTCGGTTCCTATATCGGCATCGGCGCGAAGAGGCCGCCGACCGGCTCACCTGCTCGCACCGTCCGAACTGCTAAGGGCTTCCGGATGAGTTGACTCAGAATTTCCTCTAATCCCTTGGCAAGCTGATCTTGTGCCACTCTCGAGTTCTTCAGCAATTGGTTGAAGCCAGCTGCACTCGAAGGATGGCCAATTAGGTAGCGAAACAAGGCGAGCGGATCAGGGCGACCCGTCCTCGGAGTTCAACAGGACGTCGGCGGGGAACCGGTAGATCGTCTTCGAGGCAGTCGCTAATGCACCTGATACTCAGCATGGGGAGTCCGCGTGCAGCGCAGACCGAGCGCCAGATGGGCAGTTTCCAGATCACCTGCGAGACAACCGGTGCGCATGCCGAGCAACTTCTTGTCTTCCGCGCGTTTCGAGGAATTCGCTCGGCGGTCATCACGGACCCGACGTGCCATCGCTCATTTAAGTCCAACTTGGAAAGTATATTTGCGTCGAATGGTTCTTCCCCAGAATGAGATCTCCGGCTTTGAGTCCGGGCTGGAGTCCTCCGGAAAATCCAGCCGAAATCAGCAGCGTCGGCTTTGTATCGCCGAGTCTCTTTCTCGAGATTCTTCGCCGCGCCCACTCCCATCTCCCCTAATAGCCAGACGCACCAACGCGGAGGCGCGGATCGTGCCGCGCGCCGGAAGCTACGTGCTTTCGAACTCCAGTGCGAAAGCGATCGCGATCATAGTTCTTTTCCTTTTCTAATCACAATCTGGACAGATCTCCAACTGGAGGTTGTGTTCTTTCCCCAAAGCACGCTGCAGCAAACTCGGCAAGTTGATCTTCGAGGAATTCGCGCGAGCAGTCAGGATTTCGGACCCGCTCTCGCTTGTCCGGGATGGCAACTCCCCAGCGAATTGAGAAGCTCCTCCACACGGCCTCTCTCCGTTTCCAGATCCGCACGCAATCAGCTCCATCGTCGCTCATTTCCATCTCAAGACCTGCCGCGCCTAGCTTCTCGTCAGCGATTCCCTTGAGAACGTTTTCCAATGGTCCTGAACCGGTCGGTTCATGGAGAGTTCGTCCCTGCTCGGGATGCTCCGCGCGTTAATGAGTGCACGGTTACCAGGACGCTGGCAATCGGCAAGGCTGAGCGCAATGAGACAAACCGCAATCATAACACCGAGCTGCCAGGTGAACCGGAATTGTTGCTGTCCTTCGAGTTTGCAATGTTGACCGAGGCCGTTTCGGTCTAGGATATTCCCCACCTTTCCCGATGTCCATCGAACGCACGCGCAATTTTTTGCATCATCGCGCATATTGACCATGGCAAGACGACCCTCTCCGACCGTTTGCTGGAGAGCACCGGAACGATCGCGGAACGCGATAAGCAGGACCAATTGCTCGATTCGATGGATCTGGAGCGCGAACGCGGTATCACGATCAAAGCGCATCCGGTGGCAATGAAATATCAGGCAGAGGACGGTCACGATTACCGAGCTCAATCTGCTCGATACTCCGGGCCATGTCGATTTCTCCTACGAAGTCTCCCGCAGCCTGGCCGCTTGTGAAGGCGCCTTGCTGGTCGTAGATGCGGCTCAGGGCGTCGGAGGCCCAGACGGTCGCCAGTGTTCACCTGGCGCTCAAGCAAGGCCTGCACCATCATCCCGGTCATCAATAAAGATTGACCTTCCGAATGCGGACGTCGAGACGGTAAAGAAACAACTCGAAGAGACATCCCTTGGCAATCCCCGCCGATGAAGCCATAGAAGCGAGCGCCAAGGTTGGCCTGGGCATCTCGGGAGATCCTCGAAGCCATCGTTCATCGCATCCCTTCGCCCCGGGCACCTGACGAGACGCTCCGAGGACTCGTCTTCGACTCTGTCTCTTGACGGGTATCGCGGCGTTGTTGCCTACGTCAGGGTAGCCACATGGGATCATCACGCCTGGACTTGGCGTCAAGCTTGATGTCGACAAATCAAAACTACGAAATCAAAGAGGTCGGCGTCTTTACACCAAAGATGGTCCCGCAGCCTCGCCTGAACGCCGGAGATGTCGGCTACTTCATTGCCAACATCAAGAGTACTGCTGATATCAAGATCTGGCGACACTTTGACCGATTCTCGACGGCCAGCATCCAATCCCCTGCCTGGCTTTCAGGAAGTCCATCCCATGGTCTTTAGCGGCATCTATCCAATTAATACCGCGGATTTTCGAGCACCTCAAGGCGGCCATGGCCAAACTTCAGCTCAACGATTCCGGCTTTCGTCTTTCAACCGGAGAGCTCGGTCGCGCTTGGCTTCGGATTTCGTTGTGGTTTCCTAGGGCTCCTCCACATGGAGATCATTCAGGAACGTCTCCGGCGGAGTATAACATGGACATTATCGCCACTTATCCAAGTGTCGTCTATGAAGTCACGTCAAGACCAACGGAGAACATATTGAGGTCGACAACCCGGCAAACCTCCCGGACATGAGCGTCGTCGAGGAGATTCGGGAGCCGGTCGTCAAATGCTTTCTCATGGTGCCCAACGAAAACATCGGGCGACATGATGCAACTCAGTGCTCGACAAAGCGCGGCACTGTCGAACACACAGAGTCAGCTCGACTCACGCCGCGTCATCGATTAGTGCCACTCTTCCGCTCAACGAAATCCTCGTAGACTTCCATGACAAAATTAAAACGCTAACGCGTGGATACGGCTCGATGGACTATGAACCTGCCGGCTATCGCGAAGCGGACCTTGTTAAGCTTGAAATGCTCGTTAACGGTGAACCGGTGGACGCCTTCTCCTCGATCGTCCACCGAGATAAGGCAGAAGCGCGTGGTCGTTCGCTGGCTGCGAAGCTTAAAGAAGTCATCCTGCGCAGCTCTATCAGGTCGCCATTCAAGCGGCCATCGGAGGAAGATCATCGCGAGAAAATGTCAGTGCCCTACGCAAGAACGTCACGGCGAAATGCTATGGCGGAGATATTACAAGAAAAGAAAGCTATTAGAAAAGCAAAAAGGAAGGTAAGAAGCGGATGAAGGCGATCGGTTCGGTGAACATACCTCAAGAGGCATTCATCCAGTCCTCAAGACCAGCTAGACCAGTCGTCGAACATGTTCTTTGGAACACTCGTCGCGGAATTCTGTTCGACAAATCGATACCGGACTAGCTGGAATGTTCTTCACTCCCAAGCACGTCAAAGAAGGGCGGCATTACCGTCACGCGCTCAAGCGGCTGATCCACTACAAGAAGGACATTCTTGCCGGCTAAAAGATTTGGCCCTTCTCCAGGAGCTGCTCGCGAGATTGCAGCAGGCGTTGAAGAGCCGCAATAAGCAGAAGATTTACGCGGTTAGGGACGAGATCGAAGCGAGCCGTCGGGCGAGATTGCGCCGCCGCCAAAGGACGCAGGTTGGCGCGAGAACGTCGAGAGTCTTCTTAGTGGCCATTGTCATTGCCGCCGGGGTGCGTGCGTATTTTCTTCAGCCCTTTAAGATTCCTACGGGCTCGATGCAACCGACCCTCTTCGGAATCGTCGGGACGCCCACGACCTCTCGCCTCGCCGAACCCCATCTCGCGCGCGCTACAACTCGTTTTTGTTCGGGCGTCATTACATCGACGTAACCGCAAAAGAGGCTGACATTGTTGTCGACCTGGAAGAAGCCACCTACCTCAATTTCTTCACCTTTAACGACCATAGTCGGAGAGAAGAATTCTTACACCGTGTTTCGCGCCGCGCGACACTCTCTATCGCGATTTTGCGGTTCAGCCACGGACGGAGCTATCAGCAAGGAGAGACGATTGCGCGCGGCTTCATCCAGACCGGTGACCAGGTCTTTGTGGACAAGATGTCCTATCATTTCGCCAATCGAACGCGGGAGACGTTTTCGTCTTCAAGACCAATGGCATCGAGGCGTATTGAAATCGGACTGCCGGAGAGGCATCGAATCACAGCACTATATCAAACGATTGGCAGGAATTCCTGGAGACACACTGCGCATCGCTGCGCCGGACTTGTTCACATCAATGGCGCATAAGGCGTCTCAATGGGTTTTCCAGCGGGTGATGAGTCAACGCAACGGCTATCGCGGGTATTCCAACATGCACCAATTTCCATACCTTTCGACGCCGGAAGAAACTTTCACCGTTCCCGACCGAGGTTACTTCGCCCTGGGGAGACAACAGTTATTTCTCGCGCGACAGTCGTGATTTTGGAGCGGTTCCGGACAAGAATGTGACTGGCCGAGGGACTTTTCGTCTACTGGCCGTTCGGGGAACGTTGGGGACTTATTCGCTAGCTGCCGCCATGCGCCAAGGCAAACCAGGAAGAGCTGCCTGACAGAAGTGCAGTGCCTTAAAGTCAGCAGCGAGCCAGGCATACTCCGTACGGCGAAATCTCCAACTTGTCCTTCGAGTTCACGCTCTTCCAAAAAGTCGAAGCTGGATTGCTTGAAGGTAACCACCTTCAGTTCAGAAGTGAAATTTAAGAGAAAGCAAAGGCGTTCCCTTTCGCTGACCCGGATCGTCGCCTGAAGCTCCGCAGCGGATTTCCGCCCACGTTCGCAAGGGATCTTCAATCGAGCGCGTCTAACAAGGCTCTCACATTCTCGAAAGTGAAGAAACTGCCAAAATGGACAACTCTCCCCTTCCCGTTTTCGAAGACTTACTCCCGGCTTTCCGGCATAGTAATCGGACGTATAGGAAGCAAGGATCAGTGGTTTCCTCATCTAGTGGCGCAAGCACTTCGTTGAAGATAGGTGCGTCAGCCGTAGCATCTACGGATCTAAAGAACATCGCGGAGGTCTCACCAGGGCGCAACCACTGTGAAATCCTCCACCCCAGAACTCCCACCAGCTTCTCGTAGAACTCCTTCCCGGAGGCGTCGTAGCACCAATGGCGACGATCCCTGTAAGCGCTCCAGCAGCCGAAAACCAACGCTCCCCACCCTCCACATACTCACTGCAAGCGACTCATATCCGATTCTGCCAGGACGTGCGCGTGGGAGAAGAAAACGACCTGTGTAGGCATTGAGATCACTGGTCTTCTGCCAGACTCGAGAGACCGAGAACGTCCGCAGATAGGTGTCTCTCACGCAGCGCCCGGTAGACAGCGCGCTCGCTGGCATCGCGATGCTGACCGGTGGCGTGTTCGATGCGCGTATGCGACTCGTTATCGAAATCGTAAAGGGGATCGCCGCCGGTGACGCGCACCTCGTGCGGAGGAGAATGGAGCCAACCGCTGGATCTCTGACCCGAGCTGCTTTGCCTCGTCTAGCCGCCACGTATTTCTGCTCGTCATGATATCGAAGGCCGTTCCAATGCGCCTCGGCCCCATAGGGCAGCGAACGCCAACGAAAGAACACGATGCCGTCGGCCGCCGTTCGCGATGGAGTTCCAGCACCAGAGTCGCATCTGCCCGGGCTTGGGCGTCGGATGAAGGTAGTCTGGGTTGCTGTTGAGAATCCCGCCGATCTGACCGCTTGGGCCCGATTGTTGTTCCAACACCATGAACTTCTGGTGACACTCCGCGCATCCTCGACAGCAAGCGAGATTCAAAACGATCGCGGAAGATGCCGCGGCAGAGCTAAGATCACAAACCCTGAATTCCGGGTAGGAATCGTAGGAAACGAAGTCGACGGCCTCCTGCACGAATCTGTGCAGATCCACGTTTGTCATATCCTGGAAGGCGTTGTGGGTGACGAACTGGTGCGGCGCGATCCGCTTGATAATCGCATATTGCATGGCCCCAAACCGAATCGTCATGTCGGATGTGAACCGATAAAAATCTAACAGCAGACTCGGGTTCTTGATAGGTCACCGTGGGCCGCGGCAGCCAGACCTGCTCCCAAGCACTGTAGGTCTGCGACCAGAAAATGGCGTTCCCCATGCATCGTTCAGAGGCTTCCAGCGTGCCGTAGCGCTCCTGGCACCACGCCCGGAAAGCCTGTGTGGTCGCTCTCCGCAAAACTGACGTCCAAGATGGCAGTTGAGTTCATTGTCGATCTGCCAACCGATCACGGCGGGATGATCCTGGTAGTGTGTTCGCCAGCGCCTCGGTGATTGCGCGGGACTTTTCGCGATAGACCGGCGCAGTGTAGTTGTAGTGGCGCCGGGAACCGTGCCTCAGCAGCGTTCCGTCGAAGCTCGTGCGCAGCACTTCCGGGTAGCGTTCGGTAAGCCAGGCCGGCGGCGTGTAGGTCGGCGTGCCCATGATCGCCTTCAGCCCGTGCTTTTGGCAAAGCTCCAATGCGCGATCAAACAAGGCAAACGTCATACCGCCCTTCGTCGGGTTCCCACACGCTCCATGCCCCCTCGCCCATCCGAACTACGTTCATGCCGGTCTGGACGATGCGTCGAAAGGTCCGAATCCCACTGGGCTTCGGGCCATTGCTCCGGGTAGTAAACAACCCCGTAAAGAAACGAATCGTAGGAATAGCTCTTATTCATAGTAAGCTTTCATCAATTGTCGGCGACAGCCCAGCCTCAGCCAGCGAAGACAAGCGCTTTGCAGCTCGCGATATCATCGTTTGCGTGATGAGAAAGTCTGCGTCCCCGATGGCTGGCACCAATTCTGCCACACCAAGCTACTTCACCGCTCCTAGCGTGAGACCTGCGATAAATTGACGCTGCAAGAGGAAGAACATCGCCACGGGCGGAAGGGCGGCAACGATGGAACCAGCCGAAATGAGCTGCCAGGACGCCAACCATTGACCCTCGCAGTGAGGCGATACCGGTTGTTATCGGCTTCACGGTATCGCTTTGCACCAGGACCAACGCCCAGAAATAATCGTTCCAAACGAACGTGAAAAGCAATACTGCCAAAGCTGCGAGGGCCGGACGCAATAGCGGCACAATAATATACCAGAAAATCTTGAACTCGTTGACACCCTCGACGCGAGCCGACTCGATCAACGCGTTTGGCAAGGTGGAGATGAAGTTTCGCATGAAAAGAGTGCAGAAACCTGTTTGAAACGCGAGGTGGAACAGGATGAGCGCCCAGTAGGTGTCGAGAAGCCCAAAGCGCAATGTCATGTTCCGAACCGGCACCATGAGGATCTGGAAGGGAACAAAGTTGCCGCCGACAAAAATGCAAAACATCAGCAGATTTCCGCGGAACTTAAACTTGGCTAAGGCATACCCGCCGAGAGTGGCCAGCGCAATGGCACAAAAGACAGCTGGAAGAGTGATCACCACCGTGTTTATCAAATAGCGCGTCAATGGCGTCGCCTGGAAAGATCTCTATGTAATTTGAAAATTTCCACTCTTTGGGCCAGCCCCAATAGTTTCCCATATTCAAGTCTTCCGCCGAGCGAATCGAGGTCAACAAAACCGCCAGGAGCGGCAAGAAGCCACGCCAGCAGCGCGACACCCACCGCCACATAGTAAAGGTATCGTTTGGGCGGCGAGGCTTTGTCTATCGGAGCGGGAAACATTAGTGTTCTTCAGTTCTAATCATCCGCCAGAGAAAGAAGGCAATGAAAATCGACATAATAAGGAACAGTACTCACAGCGATCGCCGCTCCGTAGCCCATGCGAAAATTCGTGATGGATTGCTGGAACATGAAGTAAGCCAGGATCGACGAACTGCCGTATGGCCCTCCATCCGTCATGACCTGAACCAGATCGAACGATCGAAGCGCACCGACAACGGTGATTACGACTGCGATAAATGTCGCGGGTCTGAGTTGCGGCATAATGATATGCCAGAACATTCGAAATCCCTTGGCGCCATCAAGGCGTCCGGCCTCAATCTGTTCGGGATCAACCGCTGTGAGACCCGCAAGGAAAAGGATCATGCAGTAGGAAACTTGCGGCCATAATCCCGCAGCAATGATCGCGAACGTCACCGTGTTGGGATCCGAAAGCGGCGCGATAGGCGGAACGCCGAAGATTCCCAAACAAGGTTCAGAAGGCCGTGCGTCGGATCGTAGAACCAAGAGAAAACGAGCCCGATGACCACTTGTGACAGGACGAAAGGAAAAAAGAACAGCGATTTTACGAGCCGCATTCCGGGTAGCTGCTGGTTGAGAAAATCGCTATCGCCACTCCGCCAACTGGCCCGAGCAAAAGAGAACCAGCCAGTAAACGTTATTTCGAAGAGACGTCCAAAATTGCTCGTCTTGAAAAAGCTCCTCGTAGTTGGCCAGACCAATGAATTGCTTGTCGACAGTTATCCCGTCCCATTCAAACAGACTGAGCCAAAAGGACTGAAAGATTGGGATCACCACATAAATGGCGAAGATGATCGCCGCCGGCGCGATGAAGAGCCACGGCGCAAGATCATGACGGCCGACTCGGCGCCGCCTTCTTCGGCCGAACAACTTCCGCCTGGCTGGTCGCGCTTTGCGAATTCACGTAATCTTAGGAGATTGGAAAAGGCATTGCGAACTGCAGGCGCTCTGTTTGGACTGCACTCTTTGCCTACTTACTGTGCCGTCTTTTTCCTTGAATATTCGCTGTCCGACCTTATCGAGCCGTTTCAAAATCTGGTCGATCCGGTCTGGAAAAGACATGAATTCCTGAAAGCCTTTCATGCCCTCGGTCGCCATTTCAGGATCCGTGTCGCGATCATAGTATTGCGCCGACTTGGCATTCTTCAGAAGTTCGATGCCCTGCTGGGAAAAGGGGATCCTCAGGCGGCTTGGCGTTCACGTTTGCAAGGCAAGGATGCCAGCCCAACCGCCATCTGTTCTTGAACACGCGGGAGTGGCAATATATTCCAAAACTTGCGCCCGCCCGCTTTGTTTTTCGCTTTCGCCGGAATATGCATACTGTCAACCGGAGCATCTTCTCCGGCAGGAACGTCCGGCTTGATCGTTGGGAATGGAAAAAAGCCCATTTTGTCCTTCATATCCGCCGGGACCGCTTGCCCGAGGAAACTTCCGATTAGAATCATCGCGGCCTTGCCACTGCAGGAGGAAGGAAAGGCTCTCTCTGCCAACTGTAGGTGGTGTTATTTGGCAGGTAGAATTTGCCGTCCACCAATTCCTTCCACTTTGCGAAGACTTCCTTGACCCTTTCATCCGTGTAGGGGACCTTCCCGTCCATGAGCTGCATGTGAAAATCATATCCGTTGATGCGCATGTTCAGAATGTCAAACCAACCAGCTGGGGTCCAAACGTCTTTCGTGCCGATCGTAAAGGGAATGATGTCATTTTCCTTGAGCTTCTTTGCAGCCGCGACAAATTCCTCCCACGTCTTGGGAGCGGCGATGCCGAGTTTCTCGAAGATGTCCTTGCGGTAGAAAACACCCCAGAACGAGTAGGCTGTCGGAATACCCCACTGTTTGCCGTCGACGGTCATGGCCGAAAGTGTCGTCTTGAATTCCTCGTCCCACTTGTTCTTCTGTCCAGAGGTCCGAGACGTCGTCGAACAAGCCGCGATCGACGAAAGCCTTCATGCGATTGCCTGAAA
>ERZ1370068.2464-contig-1613_pt1 | contig 34392 bp, 34 predicted proteins | sample MGYA00561227_ERZ1370068 | MGnify/ENA primary metagenome ERZ1370068 (study PRJEB38410, sample SAMEA6850437) | metagenome | study: Metagenomic assessment of the ecological functions of the soil: analysis of the soil microbiota associated with the...
GATGTGCCCCGTTCAGTTACGTATTGCTGTCGGGCACCTCTCTCGGCGTCGCGCCGCCGCTCTGTCGCGACCCGGAGGACCGGTGACAGCTCGTCGTATCCGGCCTCGTAGTCGCCGACGAGGCACGCCTGCGATCACGGCGCCAGAGCTCCGGGTGCTTCCCGACCTCGAGCAGCGTGACGTAACGCGCCCCAAGAATAGCCAGCGATAACCGCTCGCTCGGGATCACAAGCCCACGCGCCACGAGATCGCGCAGGCCTGCGTTGACGTCCTCGAGCTCGGCCCGCCGATGTTCCTGATCAGCGTGTCGCGCCACTCGCGCCCGTAGCCGATCGAGGCCGCGGTAGTTCGACCCGAGGCCGACGACGAACCCGGCGTCCGACGTACGCCTGGACCTCCGGCTGCCAGCGATCCAGATCGAGCCACGACAGGGCCGCCGTGGACGAACATCATCACCGGGAACAGGCCGCCGGAGTCGGTCCGGCGCGCGACGGTAGCCGTGCGACGCTCGTGGCCGTGCTCGTTCGCCGAAGTGCCAGGACTCGTACGGGCGCGACGAGGGCGGAGGCGCCGAGCGTGAGGACTTCGGCGCCGGAGTCGTCGAGGACGAGGCGCTGCCGATGCCCCCCTGCTCGTGGACGAGAGCCACGATGCTGCCGTCCGGGCCGAACGCGCGAGCCTTTCCGATGCAGCCGGCTCCGTCGGCACCAGTGTGAGCGCGCCGGACTCGAGCTCGGTAGCGGTGCAGAGGTGGCTGCGCCCTTCGACGGACGTGTTCACGAGCAGGAGCGCGTTGCCGTCGGGCCACCAGTCTCCGACAGTGGATCAGCTCCCTCCAGTCCGACATCGAGGTCGGTCGCGCGCTCGCCGGTCGAGAGGTTCCAGATGCCAGGGCGATCGTCGCCCCTCCCGCTCGTGCGTGAACGGCGAGCCGTGCGTCGCCGGCGACCGGAGACCAGCACTTCGCGTCGAGCGCCAGCCGCGTTGGTCGAGGAGGTCTCCGACGATCAGGCGGTCCGCGGATCGACGACCACGCAGCGCCGGATGGATCAGAGTCGCCGTGCTCCGGCGTGCTCGGTAGCAGAGCAGCGCACCGTCCGCTCGACAGCGCGCCCCGCAGGAAGCCGCCGTCGTAGATGCCCACCGAGCCACACGGAGTCCGCCGGAGCGATGGAGCTCATACGCGCGAGCGCCGTCGAGCCGATACGTGGATGGCGAAGCCGTCTCGATCCGGAGGTCGCCGCGACGACGATTCCCGGAGCTTGCGCGAGCCCCTCGTTCCAGCCGTGCGGAACGCCGTCGTCGAGGAACGGTCGCGCTCTCGCCTCCGAGGAACGGCTGCCGAGCCACTGGCTGGACTCGTCGCCGGTCTTCGTCCTGGAACCAGAGAACGCGTTCGCCGTGTCGAGGGCTCGGAACCGCGTCGATCAGCCCGGACTGGATGGTTCGTGACCTGGCGGCGCGTGCCGGTGCTCGCACGTCGAGCGTGTGAACCTGCCAGCTGCCCGGATTCGCTCGACGCGTAGACACGCGCGTCTCAGGAGCCGCCGGCGACCACTCCGGGAGGTACGACAGGGTGCGCGGAAGCGCTGCTCCCACCGAGGCATGCTCATCGCCGGCGAGGCTACCAGGTCCCGAGTGACGCCTAAGATCGCCCGCGTGCTCGTCGCCGGCGAACTGGAAGATGTTCAGGAGGCGCGCACCAGGCGCGCGAGTTCGCGAGCCAGATCCGGAAGATCGCCGCTCGTGCCCCGGGCGTCGACGTCGTCGTCGTGCCCGCCCGTTCGTCTCGCTCGAGGCGACGCTCCAGGGCCTCGGGCGCCGACAGCGCCATCCGACGTGTACGCGCAGAACGTCCACTGGGAGCTCGAGGGGCGTTCACGGGCGAGGTCTCCGCGCCGATGCTGCTCGAGCTCGGCGTCGACGGGAGCCATCGTCGGTCACTCAGAGCGGCGTCAGCTCTTCGGCGAGACGGACGAGACGGTCCGGCTGCGTGCGGAGGCAGCGCTCGAGCGCGGGCCTCCGCGTCATCGCGTGCGTCGGCGAGACCGAGGCCGAGCGCGAGGCCGGCGAGACCGAGGCCGTGCTCGCGCCGGCAGGTCGCCGTGATCCCGCGCCACGAGCGCCTCGTGATCGCGTACGAGCCCGTCGTGGGCGATCGGCACCGGCAAGACGGCGACGCCGGAGATCGCGCAGGAGGCGCACGCGTTCATCAAGATCGCTCCACGACGTCGCCGGTGCTCTACGGCGGCTCGGTCAAGCCGAGAACGCCGCCGAGCTCCTCGGCGCAGCCGGACGTGGACGGCGCGCTCGTCGGCGGCGCCTCGCTCGACGTCGCATCCGTTCGAGGCGATCTGTCGCGCGGCGCGAGCTGCTCGACGCTCGTCGCGCTCGTCATCCTCGACGGCTGGGGCTGTCGCCCGCCCGGCCCGGGAACGCCGTCGAGCTCGCCGACACGCCGGTCTTCGACCGCGCTCTGGAGCGACGTACCCGCACACGACGCTCGCCGCGTCGGGCGAGGCGGTCGGGCTTCCGGCCGGACAGATGGGGCAACTCCGAGGTCGGCCACCTCACGATCGGCTCCGGCCGGATCCTCTTCCAGGACCTCGATGCGCGTGAACCAGCGCGATCGAGGACGGCTCGTTCGTTCGAGAACCGACGCGCTCAGTCGCCGCGTTCGCGCGCGCGCGAGCGCGGCGGCGACGTCCACCTGCTCGGGCTCGTCTCCTACGGCGGCGTCCACTCGCACATCGACCACCTGCGCGCGCTGCTCGAGCTGGCCGAGCGCGAGGGATGGCGGAGCGGACGTGGATCCACGCGTTCACGGACGGGCGCGACGTCTCGCCGCATGCGGCGGCAAGCGATCTCGCGGAGCTGCCCGGCTGAGCGCATCGCGACGGTCGTCGGGCGCGGTACTACGCGATGGACCGCGACAACCGCTGGGAGCGGACCGAGCGCGCGGTCGGCGCGATCGTGTCCGGCGAGGGCGACGCATGCGGCGGATCCGGTCGCGGCGGTCGCGGCGAGCTACGAGCACGGCGTGACCGACGAGTTCGTCGAGCCGGTCGTGCTCGACGGGCGTCCGCGCGGCTCGGCCCGCAAGACGCCGCGATCTTCTTCAACTTCCGCCCCGACCGGGCGCGGCAGCTGTCGCAGCGCCTGCTCGAAGCGGGAATCGACCTGACGACGATGACGCGCTACCGCGACGACTTCCACGTTCCCGGTCGCCTTCGCGCGAGCAGCAGGGTCAAGACACGCTCGCCGAGGTTCTGCGCGGCGAGCGGCCTGCGCCAGCTCCACGTCGCCGAGACCGAGAAGTACGCCCACGTCACGTACTTCTTCAACGGCGGCGAGGAGAGCGAGTGGCCGGGCGAGACGCGCGATCCTCGTCCCTCGCCGCGCGACGTCCCGAGCTACGACCTGAAGCCGGAGATGTCGCGCCGGCGAGGTCGCCGACGCGCTTCGTGCGACGAGATCGGCGACGGGTACGCGTTCGCGGTCGTCAACTTCGCGAACCCCGACATGGTCGGCCACACCGGCGTCGATCCCCGCCGTCGTCGCAGGCGGTCGAGGCGGCCGACACGTGCCCTCGGCCGCGTCGTCGCGCGCGTCACGAGGCGCGGCGGCGTCTGCCTCGTCACCGCCGACCACGGCAACGCCGAGCAGATGCTCGAGCCGGACGGCGTCAGCCCGCACACCGCGCACACGACGAATCCCGTGCCGCTCGTCCTCACCGAGCGAGCGCTGTCGAGCTACGGGAGACGGCGAGGCTCGTCCGACCTCGCGCCCGACCATCCTGGGCATGCTCGGCGTGCGAGATTCCTGGTGACGCATGACAGGTGTAGCGCTCGCAACGCGTCCGTAACTGCCCGCGCTCAGTAAGCCTTTACAACTCCCGCGCTATACTCGCCGCCCATATGTCGCTGCCACAGCCAGACCTCGGCGTCCTGCGGAAGGCCCAGCGGGGCGACGAGCGGGCGTTCTCGATCATCGTGCGGACGTACGAGCAGCCGGTCTACAACTACGTGCTCCGGCTGACGGGCGACCGGGCGCTCGCCGAGGATCTGACGCAGGAGGTCTTCCTCCGCGTCTTCCAGGGTCTGCCGAGCTTCTCGCTTCGCTCGCAGTTCACGACGTGGCTCTTCCAGGTCACGAAGAACCGCGTGCTCGACGAGCTGCGCGCGATCGAGCGCCGCCCGCGAGCCGTCGTGAACATCGACGACGTCGCCGCCGCTCGAGGTGCGTCGACGCGCCGGTCGAGCGTGCCGAGACGATCGACGCGCGTCTGGCGCGCGGTCGAGGACCTGAACCTCGACCTGAAGATGGCGCTCCTCCTGCGCGACGTCGTCGGCCTCTCGTACACCGAGATCGCCGAGACTCGCTCGAGATCACGCTCGCCACCGTGAAGTGGCGGATCTACAAGGCGCGCGAAGAGGTGCAGCTCGCGCTCCACCGTGACGGCGTCGTGGTCCCGATCACGTCCGCACCGTCTGCGCAAGGAGCCGCTCAGCGCAGCGCACGTCCGCCGTACGATGGTGGGATGAAGCGCGACAAGACCGTCCGGTTGGCTGATCCGGTCGCCCGGCCTCGCCGGCGAGCTGAGCGCGATCGCGCGGCGCTCCCGTCACGCTCGAGCGTCCCGGCGACGCGGAGCACGGCGACTACGCGACGAACGTCGCGCTGAAGCTCGCCGGGCTGCAGAAGCGGCCGCCGCGCGAGATCGCAGACGAGATCGCGCAGCGCGTGGTGGAGAGTGGGCTCGCCGAGCGCGCCGAGGCTGCAGGACCGGGATTCGTCAACGCTCTGGCTGTCCGGATGCGTGGCTGGCTCGCCGGCGTTGCCGAGATCGTCGGCTCGGACGGCGACTTCGGCTCCGGCTCGGCTACAGAGCCGGAACGCGATTCAGGTCGAGATGGTCTCGGCGAACCCGACCGGGCCCGTCACCGTCGCTGGCTGCGAGGAACGGGGCGTACGGCGACTCGGTCGCTCGGCTGCTCGCGTTCGCCGGGCACGAGGTCGAGCGCGAGTACTACTACAACGACGCCGGCGCGCAGATGGAGCGCTTCCGCGCGTCGGTCGAGGCGGCGCGGCGCGGCGAGGAGCCGCCCGAGGACGGCTACCAGGGCGACTACGTCGCGCGAGCTCGCGCGAGCTCGACGGACGATCCGGTCCCGATCGATGCTGCGAGCGGATCGAGGCGACGCTCGAGCGCTTCCGCATCCACTTCGACACGTGGGCGCAGCAGAGCGAGGTCGAGCAGCGAGGTCCCCGAGTGCTCGCCGCGGCTCGACACGTACGAGGAGGACGGCGCGTTGTGGGCGCGCGTCGAGCGCGCACGGCGACGACGAGGACCGCGTCGCTCATCCGCTCGCAGACGGCGACGCCGACCGTACTTCGCCGCCGACGTCGGCCTACCTCGCGGACAAGCTCGACGCGCGGCTTCGACCGCGCTGATCTACGTCCTCGGCGCCGACCACCACGGCTACGTCGCGCGGCTGCAGGCCGCTCGCGCGAGATGCTCGGCTACGACCCGCGAGTCGCGTCGAGGTGCTGCTCTACCAGCTCGTCCACCTCGACGAAGGGCGGCGAGACGACGAAGATGTCGAAGCGCCGCGGCGACGTCGTCTTCCTCGACGAGCTTCATGGACGAGATCGGCGTCGACGCGGCCGCGCTGGTACCTCGTCTCGCGCGGGCACGACCAGACGATCGAGATCGACGTCGACCTCGCCGCGGAACAGTCGCAGAAGAATCCCGTCTACTACGTGCAGTACGCGCACGCGCGGATCGCCGGGATCCTGCGCAACGCCGGCGACGCCAGCCGTGTCGACGCCGGGCCTGACCGCGCCACAGCTCGCGCGCCGAGGAGCGCGAGCTGGTCAAGCGGCTCGCTCGAGTTTCCCGGCGATCGCTCGCCGAGGCGGCCGAGCGGCGCGGCGCCGCACGCGATCCCGACCTACGCGATCCGGCGTCGCCGACGACTTCCACCGCTTCTACCACGAGCACCGCGTGCTCGAGTCGCGAGCAGCAGGCGTTCCGGCTCGAGCTCTGTCCGCGCGACGCAGTCGTCATCGCCCGCTGCCTCGACCTCGTCGGGGTCGAAGCACCGGAGCGGATGTAGGATCGGCCGACGTGAGCGCGCGCAGGTCCCGGACCGGAACCTGGCGCTCGAGCTCGTCCGCGTCACCGAGGCGGCCGCGCATGGCCGCGGCGCGCTGGATCGGGCGCGGCGACAAGGATCGCGGCCGACCAGGCCGCGGTCGACGCGATGCGGCTCGATGCTCGACACGGTCGTCGATGCGCGGCGTCGTCGTGATCGGCGAGGGCGAGAAGGACGAGGCGCCGATGCTCTTCAACGGCGAGGAGGTCGGCGACGGCGCCGGCCCGGAGGTCGACGTCGCCGTCGACCCGCTCGAGGGCACGCGCCTCACGGCGCTCGGGCATGCCGAACGCGATCGCCGGTGATCGCCGTCGCCGAGCGCGGGACGATGTTCTTCCCGGGCGCCGCGCTCTACATGGACAAGATCGCCGTCGGGCCCGAGGCCGCCGACGCGATCGACATCGACGCGACGCCGACCGAGAACGTCGCAGCGCGTCGCCGAAGGCGAAGGGCATCGCGCCGTCGACGATCTCACGTCGTCGTGCTCGAGCGCGACCGCCACGACGACCTGATCGCCGAGCTGCGCGAGGCGGGCGCGCGCGTGAACCTGATCCGCGACGGCGACGTCGCGCCCGCGATCGCCGCGGCGCAGCCGGGCACCGGGCGTCGACCTGCTGATGGGGATCGGCGGCACGCCCGAGGGCGTCATCTCGGCCGCCGCGATCAAGTGCCTCGGCGGCGCGATGCAGGGCAAGCTCTGGCCGCGCGACGACGACGAGCGGCAGCGCGCTCGTCGACGCGGCTTCGACCTCGACCGCGTCCTGACGGCACGACGACCTCGTCGCGGGCGACGACGTGTTCGTCGCCGCGACCGGCGTCACGAGCGGCGCTCTGCTGCGCGGCGTCCGCGTCGGCGCGCGACGGCGTCGAGACCGAGTCGATCGTCATGCGCTCGCGCTCGGGCACGTGTCCGGCGCATCGTCGCCTCGCATCCACTCGACGAAGATCCAGAGCCTGATCGAAAGGAGCGCCGTAGATGGGAGCGCACGAGCTGCACGAGACCGCGAAGGCGATCGTCGCCGACGACAAGGGCGATCCTCGCCGCCGACGAGTCCACGGGCACGATCAAGAAGCGCTTCGACTCGATCGGCGTCGAGTCGACCGAGGAGAGCCGGCGCGCTACCGCGAGCTCCTCTTCACGACGCCGGGGATGGAGGACTACATCGGCGGCGTCATCCTCTACGACGAGACGATCCGGCAGGCCGCCGACGACGGCACGCCGTTCCCGAGGTGCTCGCCTCGAAGGGCATCGATCCCGGGCATCAAGGTCGACACCGGGCGCAACGACCTGGCGCGCGCTTCCCGGGCGAGAAGGTCACCGAGGGCCTCGACGGGCTGCGCGAGCCGACTCGCGGAGTACCGCGAGCTCGGCGCGCGCTTCGCGAAGTGGCGCGCGGTGATCACGATCGGCGACGGCATCCCCGACCGACGCTGCATCCGCGCGAACGCGCACGCGCTCGCGCGCTACGCGGCGCTGTGCCAGGAGGCCGGGATCGTCCCGATCGTCGAGCCCGAGGTGCTGATGGACGCCGACAACACGATCGAGCGCTGCTACGACGTGACCGTCGCGGACGCTCGCATCGACGTTCCACGAGCTGCTCGCGCAAGGCGTCGATCTCGCGCGGGACGCTCCTGCAAGCCGAACATGGTGATCTCCGGCAAGGGCTGCCCGAGCAGGCGCCGGCCGACGCGGATCGCCGAGCTGACGCGTGCGGTGCTTCATGACGCCACGTGCCCGCGGCCGTGCCCGGCATCGTCTTCCTCTCCGGCGGCCAGTCGGAGGTCGAGGCGACCGAGAACCTCAACGCGATCAACCAGGTCGGCGGTCCGTGGCCGCTCTCGTTCTCGTACGGGCGGGCGCTGCAGGCGTCGGCGCTCGAGACGTGGGGTGGCGACACCGCCAACGTCGGAAGCCGCGCAGGCTGCGTTCACTGCACCGGGCGCGGATGAACGCGCTCGCGGCCGCAGGCGAATGGAGCGCCGAGCTGGAGCAGCCGGTCGCCGCGTAGGGCGAGGCTCGCCTGCCTCATGTCGACTGCGGCCGTTGTCGAGCAGGATCCGCTCGAGGATCACCTCCTCGAGGCGCTGAGAGCGCTGCAAGCCGAGCGCCGCGCTGCGCAGCGGCTCCACCCGAGGTCGGAGGAGATCTGGCGCGCGCAGGTCGACAGCTCGCCAGGCCGACTACGCGGCGCGCTGGCTGCAGCAGCACGGGCGGAGCTTCTACACGATCGGCTCGGCGGGGCACTGAGTCGAACGCGGCGGTCGCGCTCGCGCTGCGGCCGACCGATCCGGCGCTCCTCCACTACCGCTCCGGCGCCTTCTACCTCGCACGGGCAGCGCAGGCCGAGACGCGACGGCGTGCGCGACATCATGCTCGGCGTCGTCGCGGCGCGCGGCGAGCCGATCGCCGGCGGGCGGCACAAGGTGTTCGGCCACCAGGAGCTGGCCGTGATCCCGCATGACCTCGACGATCGCCTCGCACCTGCCGCGCGCCGTCGGGATCGCGTTCGCGATCGACGCGCCGCGAAGCGCTCGGCGTCGATGCAGCCCGTGGAAGCCCGACGCGGTCGTCGTCTGCTCGTTCGGCGACGCCTCCGCTCAACCACGCCGACCGCGCAGGCGGCGCCTCAACACCACCGCCCACATCGCCGTACCAGGGCCTGCCGCTGCCGCTCCTCTTCGTCTGCGAGGACAACGGGCTCGGGATCAGCGTTCCGTCGCCGGCGGGCTGGGTCGAGTCCGCGCTCACGCGCGCGGCCGGCGCTCCGGTACGAGTGCGCCGTACGGCGACGACCCGGGCCGAGGTGCTCGGGCGTCGCCGAGGAGCTCGCCGGCTGGGTGCGCAGAGCACCGCGCGACCGGCCGTGCTGCACCTGCGCACGGTGCGCTACCTGAGCCACGCGGGCGCCGACGTCGAGACGGCGTACCGCACGCCGCAGGAGATCCGCGCGGACTACGACGCGCGACCCGCTGCTCGCGAACCGCGCGCTGGCTCGTGTCGGCCGGGCGCGCGAGCGGCGGAGCTCGCGGACGACTACCTCGCCGCGCGCGACGAGGTGCGCGAGCTCGCGCTCGAGGTCAGCCGCGCTCCCGCAGCTCGACACTCGGCGGAGCGAGGTGATGCGCCCGCTCGCGCCGCGCTCGCCGGCAGTCGTGGCCGAGCAGGCGGCGCGCGTGCACTGGCCGACGACGAGCCGCTGACGCTCGCCCAGGCGATCAACGCCGCGCTCGCCGACGTGCTCGAGCGCCACCCGAAGCGCTGCTGCTTCGGCGAGGACGTCGCCGTCAAGGGCGGCGTCTACGGCGTGACGCGCGGTCTGCACGACGCGCTTCGGCGCCGGCCGCGTGTTCGACACGCTGCTCGACGAGACGTCGATCCTCGGCCTCGCGCTCGGCGCCGCGGTCAGCGGGCTTCCTGCCGATCCCGGAGATCCAGTACCTCGCGTACCTCCACAACGCCGAGGACCAGCTGCGCGGCGAGGCGGCGACGCTGCAGTTCTTCTCGCAGGGCGCGTACCGGAACGGGATGGTGCGTGCGGATCGCCGGCTACGGCTACCAGCAGCGGCTTCGGCGGCCACTTCCACAACGACGACGCGGTCGGCGTGCTGCGCGACATCCCGGGCTCGTGATCGCGTCGCCCGCGCGGCCCGGACGACGCGGCCGCGATGCTGCGGACGTGCGTCGGCGTCGGCGCGCGTCGACGGCAGCGGTGTGCGTCTTCCTCGAGCCGATCGCGCTCTACCACGCCCGCGACCTGCACGAGGAGGGCGACGACGGCTGGCTGGCGCCGCTCGACGGACGAGCACGTGCCCGATCGGCTCGGCGCGCACCTACCGCGACGGCGGCGACCTGACGATCGTGACCTGGGCGAACGGCCTGCTGCATGTCGCTGCGCGTCGCGCGGCGGCTCGAGCGCGCAGCGGCATCAGCGCGCGCGTGCGTCGACCTCCGCTGGCTCGCGCCGCTGCCGGTCGAGGACATCCTGCGCGAGGCGAGCGGCGACCGGCCGCGTGCTCGTCGTCGACGAGACGCGGCGCACCGGCGGCGTCTCGGAGGGCGTGATCGCGGAGCTCGTCGATGCGCGGCTTCGACGGGCGGCTGGCGCGCGTGACGAGCAAGGACTCGTTCGTCCCGCTCGGCGACGCGCGCAGGCTCGTCCTCGTCTCCGAGAGAGATCGAGGCAGCCGCGCTTCAGCTCGTACGCGACGTGTGATCCGGCGGCGACCGCGCGAACGCGCCGCTTCGATAGCGCTCCGATACTAGATCAGTACGCGCTCTGGTACGCGGCTCTTTGCCGAGCGCGCGCCGTACGTCGCGATGTCGCCCGGCGAGGCCGAGTCCGACGACGACGAGCCAGCCGGATGCCACTCACGCCGTGGAGCGGTCCCCAGGCGAGCACGTACGCGAGGGTCGTCCACGGCAGGAAGACGAGGCCGAGGAGCGGCCAGATCCAGGTGCTGAACGCAGCGTCCACCTTGTCGCCGAAGACCCACCAGACGAACAGGGCGACGCGAGGCCCGATGAACCCGGCGATGAGGGCGAGGCAACACATCCGGCGTCAACCCTCTCGCACGTGACGCCTCACGTCAAGTCGCGTCGGCGTCGTCCGGCTCGTCGTCCTCGCGCTTGCGGAAGCGGTGGAGTCCGGTGCGGCCCTCCGCGCCTGGCTTCGCGCTTCGCCTCCTTCTTCTCGCGGCGGTCATCGCTCATCTCGTCCTTCTTGACCTTGGCGTCGTCGTACGAGTCCTTGACGAGCTTCGAGCCGCCGCTGCCAGCCGAAGACGACGCAGATGAGGACGATCGCGAAGCCGACGTTGAACGCCGTCGTGATCAGCTGCTGGCCGAGTCGAGTACGCGGTCGCGGTCGTCGTCGTCCGTGTAGCTGTCGAGCGCGAACGAGTTGAACGCCTGGTTCACGCCGATCGCCGCCGGGAGTGAACGAGAGGATGTTCGCGAGCTGGTTCGAGCCGAGGACGCTCATCACCGAGCCGAACGTGACCGGGATGCCGTAGGCGGCGAGGAAGACGATGATCACCATCGACCTTCGCCGCGTAGCCGCCCATCTGCGGCAGCAGCGACGAGCTTCACGTACGCGCCGAGGTCGCCGAGGATCGCCGCGCCCTGCTTCGCCTTCGCCCACATCTTCTTGACCCAGCGCCCAGAAGATCCGCAGCAGGATCGCGATGAGGAAGATCGCGCCCGCCGACGATCCCGAGGACGAGCACGGGGTGGTTCGAGATCGCGTCCCACTCGTTGCCGAACTGGAAGTCGAACGAGCCGGCGACTGGCGCATGAAGAGGTAGATGTAGATCAGCGTCCCGATGATGACGTAGAAGATCTTCTGGACGACGTAGCCCGGCGAGCACGCCCGGGAACGTCGCGCCCTGCACGATCGCGACGTACATGAGCGAGCGTCACGAACGTGCCCATGTTCGCGGGCAGGAAGTTGTTGAGCGCGACGCCGGTCGCGTACGCGCGCGAGCACGGGCATGTACGTCACGCCGCCCGGATAGGCGTAGCGCAGGATCCCGTACCAGCCGAGCGCCGTGAGCACTGTCTGCAGGCCCTGGAAGAAGCAGCCGAGGATGATGTAACCGATCGAGATCTCGGTGAGCGTGTCCCAGAGTTCCTCGGAACCAGCCGATGACGTCGATCCCGGCGAGCTGAGGCGACCGAGGACGATGAGCGTGCCGACGATCCACGCGGCGATCCGGAGGATCTTGTGCTGTACGGATCGGCCTCGACGGGCAGGCTGAGCGAGCGGCGACGTCGGACATCGGCCGAGACTACGCGCCCCGAGGCGAGAGCTGCGACCGAGCGGCGCTCCCTCGGGGCAACGACGTGCTACTAGCCTGCGAGCGCCTTCTGCTTGATCGCGTCGAACTCGGCCTGCGTGATCGCGCCGGAGTCGAGCAGGCCCTTCGGCCTTCTCGATCTCGCGCCGCAGAGCCGCCCGGCGACAGACTGGATGTAGGTCGTCTGTCGCGGCTTGTTGCTGCTTGCATCTGCTGGACGTTCTCGCTCGGCCATCCCGTCGTGGTTCACGATCAGGTAGATCGAACACGCCGAGGTACGGCGTCAGGATCACGAAGATGATCCACAGCGCCTTCGCAGAATCCCGACGTGTCCTTGCGGCGGAAGATGTCCACGAAGACCGTGATCGAGGATCCAGATCCAGATCACGAACAGGAAGAAGATGCATCATCGTCCAGAGGACGTCGAGGAACGGATAGTCGGCAGCCGAGCAGCATTCACAGCCCCTCCTGGTTGCAGGGTTGGAGCTGAATACATATCCTCTTTGGCCCCGGGCGACAACCGCTACCGCTCAGATCACCCGGGTGAAGCGGCCGCAAGTAGTACGCCCGCGATTCGTCAGAGTTCTGGACTGCACGAACGACGAAGGAGGACAGGCAATGGAAGAGATCGGCCCCGTCGATTACGCGATCATCGCTTTCCCGGAGCAGCAAGTTCCGGGCGAGATCGCGCCCGCGATCGGCGACCTGGTGGACGATGCGAACGATCCGCATCATCGACATCGCGTTCGTCGCGAAGGACAGCGAGCGGCAGCACCGCCGCAATGGAACTGCTCGATCTCGACCCGGACGTGCAGGGAGGGACTCGCGAAGCTGGACATCGAGGTCAGCGGCCTGTTCAGCGCCGAGGATCTCAGCGGCGCGGCGGAGGGTCTCGAGCCGAACTCGTCGGCGGCACTCTGATCTGGGAGAACGTGTGGGCGCGCAAGGTCGCCCAGGCGATGCGCGACGCCGGTGGCGTCCTCGTCGCGTTCGAGCGGATCCCGCACGACGTCGTCCAGGAAGCGCGTGAACTGGCGCTGGAACGCAGGCGAACGCCTGATGGCGACGAGGAGATCTCGAGATGATGCGACGCAGAGGTATAGGAGTCGTCGGCACCGCGGTCGTTGTCGGCGGTGCCGCCCATTACGGGCGCGAAGAAGCGCCAACGAGGCGGCCGCCTGGCAGGATCAAGTACAGCAGGCCGCGTACGAGCAGGGTCTGGCAGCCGCTCAGCAGCAGGCAGTCGGCCGCGCCCGCTCCGGCCGAGGACGACCCCATGGCGGAGGTGCAGAAGCTCGCGCCAGATGCACGCCGCGGGAATCCTCACCGACGACGAGTTCGCGGCCGCGAAGGCCAAGGCACTCGGCATCTGAGGTCGGAGCGTGTGCAATGGGGGCGGCCGTTCCGGCCGTCCCCGTGAACGCCACCGTGCGATGATCGGCGCCGCGTGAGCGCTCTCGATCACAGCGACGACCCGCCGGGTGAGGTGAGCTCGAGCGCACCAGGGCGCGCGGGAGCTGACGTCCTCGTCAGCCTCATCATGGTCGCGGCGGTCGCGAACCTGAACCTCGTCGGTCGCGAACGTCGCGCTGCCGGACATCGGCAAGGCGCTTCGACTCGTCGCAGGTCGACGCTCAACCTCATCGCGGTCGGCTACTCGCTCGGCCTCGCCGCCTCGGTGCTCTACCTCGGCGCGCTCGGCGACCGCTACGGGCGCGAAGCTGATGCTCGTCCTCGGAACCGGCGCTCGCGATCCCGATGTCGCTGCTCGCGGCGTTCGCGCCGTCCGACGAGGTGCTCGTTCGTCGCGCGCGTCGGCGGCGGGCTCGCGGCCGGCATGGCGTATCCGACGACGCTGGCGCTGATCACCGCGCTGTGGTCCGGCCCGGGTCGCACGAAGTCGATCGCGCTCTGGTCGGCGCTCGGCGGCGCGATCGCCGCGCTCGGGCCGCTCGTCTCCGGGCGCGTCTGCTCGAGCAGTTCTGGTGGGGCTCGGTGTTCCTCATCACGCTGCCGCTCGCGGTCGTCGCCCTCGTCGATGGCGTTGCTGCTTCGTGCCCGAGCCACGTGAACGAGACGAGCGACCCGGTCGACAACCTCGGCGGCATCCTCTCCGTCGTCCTCGTCGGCGCGCTGATCCTCGCGATCAACTTCGCGCCGGTCCCGAACGAGGGCGACGCTCGTCGCTCGGGCTCGCGCGTGATCGCGGTCGCCGGCGCTCGTCGCGTTCTTCATCCGCCAGCGGCGGGCCGCGAACCCGCTGTACGACCTGAACGTCGCCGGGCGGCGCATCTTCTGGGTCGCCGCCGTGCGCGGGGATCATCGTCTTCGGCTCGCTGATGGCCGCGATGTTCGTCGAGCCAGCAGTACCTCCAGAACGTGCTCGGCTACTCGACGCTCGAGGCCGGGCGCGGCGATCCTCCCGGCGGCGCTCGTCATGGTGCGTCGTCGCGCCGCGCTCCGCGAAGCTCGTCGAGGCTCGCGGCGCCCGGTTCACGCTGCTCTGCGGCTACGTCGTTCCTGCTTGCTCGGCGTTCCTGACGATGCTGCTCCTCTGGAACGAGGGCATCGTCGTACTGGCAGATCGCGGCTCGCGTACGTCTTCATCGGCATCGGCGTCGGGCCTCGCCGGAACGCCGGCGTCGCACTCGCTCACCGGCTCGGTGCCGGTGACGCGCGCGGGCATGGCGTCGGGCACCGCCGATCTCCAGCGCGACCTCGGCGGCGCGATCATGCAGTCGATCTTCGGCGCGCTGCTGACCGCCGGGCTACGCGGCGTCGGCCTCGTCGCAGATCGCCGCGCTCCGGACAAGCAGCGTCACCGACGCGACGCAGGCTGCGCTCACGAAGTCGTTCGCGAGCGCCGAGGCGGTGGCCGCAGCAGCATCCGCAGTACTCGGACGCAGATCATCGCCGGCGCGAAGCAGGTCGTTCCTCGCACGGCGACGACTGGGCCTACACGGCCGGGAGTCGTCGCGATCCTGCTCGGCGCCGTGCTCGTCTTCTTCATGTTCCCGAAGCACGACGAGGAGAAGCGGCTGCTCGCTCTACCACGAGACCGACTCGAAGAGCTCAGGCAACGTGACGCTGCGGCACTCCCGCAGCGCATGAGCCTGGAGCGTCGCGTTCCGGCTTCGCCGGTACGTGCGGGAGAGCCTGTGGATCGTTCCGCTCGTCGGCGGCGCGCTCGGCTGGCTGCTCGGCTTCGCGTCGACGGACTCCGGCGCGGTCGTCGACCTGAGCACCCGCTGGCAGTACTCGGCGAGCGACCGCTGAGGCCGTTCTCGCCGCGGTCGTGGCCGCGAGCGTCGGGCTCGTGGGATTCGTCGTCACGGTCAGCGTGCTGATCGTTCAGATGGCGACGGGCACGTTCTCCGCTCGGCTACATGCGGATCTTCTACCGCGACTGGGCGTTCAAGGCCGTGCTCGGCGTTCTGATCAGCGCCTTCACCTTCTCGTACACGCTCATGCGGCACGTCGAAGCGGACAGCGTGCCGAACTTCGGGGTCACGCGTCGCGGGATCGATCCTCGGGCTCGGGATCCTGCTCTTCGTGATCTTCCTCGACCGCGCGATCCACCGGCTGCGGCCCGTCGCGGTGGCAGCGCTCGTCGCGAAGGCCGGACGACGCGCGCTCCGCGAGGTCGCTCGAGGCCGCCGCGCGACCGGCGCGCCTGCGGTCGTTCCCGCGCCGTATCGCCGCACCGGGCGAGCCGGTGCTCGTCGTGCGGATGCAGCGCGGCGGCGCGATCCAGGCGATCGACGTGGACGGGCTCGGGAGCTGGGCGCACGCGAACGAGAGCCTCGTCGTCCTTCGCCATCCGATCGGCGACTTCATCTCGGCAGGCTCGCCGCTCATCGAGGTCTACGGGCCGGGCGGCCGACCCGGCCGCCGAGCATCGCAGCTGCGCGCGATGGTCGCGCTCGGTGTCGAGCGCACGATCGAGCAGGATCCGGCGTTCGCGGTGCGGATCATGGTCGACATCGCGATCCGCGCGCTGTCGCCGGCGGTGAACGATCCGACGACCGCCGTGCAGGTGATCGACCACCTCGAGGACCTGCTTCGCGAGGTCGGTCAGGTCGATCTCTCCGACACGGGCGCGCCGCTCGACGACATGACGAGCGGGCTCGTCGTCCCCGTCCGACGCTGGGCCGACTACCTCACGCTGAGCGTGACGGAGATCCGCCAGTACGGCGCCACGTCGATCCAGGTCGTGCGTCGCCTGCGCGCGATGCTCGAGGAGCTCGCGGAGTCCGGTCTTGCCGGAGCGGCGCGAGGCGGTGTTGCGCGAGCTCGCGCGACTCGACGAGGCCGTGGGCGAGAGGTGGCGGAGCACGGTCGGATCTCGATCTCGCAGGCGTCGCCGATCGTCAGGGTGTCGGCGGTCCTGCGTCCGGGCAACCGAGCTAGGTCGTGTCGCTCGCGCTCCGCCACGTGCTCGATCTCCGCTCGCCGCCGAGCTCACGCGGGAGGAGGGCAGTTCGATCGTCCTCGTCTTCCTCTGCATCGACGCTCGGCGCGATCGCTGTCGCGGCTGGCACCTCAGGCTCGATCCTGCCGACCGTCGTGGTGGAGATCGTCCTCGGGATCCTCATCGGGCCCGAGGGGCTCGATATCGCCGACCGTGAACGAGTACATCACCTTCCTGTCCAACTTCGGCCTCGCGCTGCTCTTCTTCTTCGCCGGCCTCGAGGTGATCGAGCAGCACGTGCCGCGCGAGATGCTTGCGGCGCGGGAACCATGGGCTGGGGCATGTCGCTGGCGATCGGGCTGGCGGTCGGCGTCGCTCTCGACAGCGCCGGGCGTCGACGCGACGTGGTGGTTGCTCGCGGTTGCGCTCGCGACGACCGCGCTCGGCACGCTCGTCCCGATCCTCTCGGACGCTCGTCTGTTGCCGACGCCGATCGGGCAGGCAGTGCTCGGGACGGGCGTCGCCGGCGAGTTCTGGCCGATCATCTTCATCTCGGTCTTCCTGACCGAGCGTCTACGGCGCGCTCGACCGAGGTCGCTGCTGCTCGTCGGGTTCGGCGTCGCTCGTCGCAGGCGCGGCGACCCTGCGCTGCACGCGCGACCGCCACGCGTGCTGCGGATCCTGCAGGACACGCTGCACACGACCGGTCAGGTCGGCGTTCGCGCCTCGATCTTCGTCCTCGCGCTGCTCGTGTTCGTCGCAGCGGACGCCGGATTCGAGTTCGTCCTCGGCGCCTTCGCGGCGGGCGTCGTCGTCGGGCCTCGTCGCTCGACTCTCCCGAGGGCAAGGTCGTCGCGCGCTGCGCCTCGAGGGGATCGGCTTCGGCTTCCTCGTCCCGGTCTACTTCGTCGTCACGGGCATGACCTTCGACATCGACAGCCTGCTCACGCGTCGAGGGGCTCGCGCTCGCGGCGATCTTCCTCGCGCTCCTGCTCGTCACGCGCGGCGCGTCGCGCGCTCCTCTGGCTCCGTGAGCTCGGCCCGCGCGGAACGGCGAGCCTCGCGCTCTTCGGCGCGACCGGGCTGCCGCTGATCGTCGCGATCGTCGGGATCGGCTCGGAGCGCGGCGACATCTCGGACAGCGTGGGGCCTCGCTCATCGGCGCCGGGATGGTCTCCGTGCTCGTCTATCCCTTCATCGCGACGCGGCTCGCCGATCGCCCGTACGCGGACGAGGACGCCGCCTGCAGAACGGTCGAGGCTCTCGGAGTACTCAGGTGTTACGGATGTGGCGAAACCGACCGCCGATCCAACGGCGCGCTTCTTCGCGGAGCTCGCCGCGCGCGACGCACGAGCCACTTGCTGCGAAAGGCGGACGGGCTGCTACACGCTTCGACATCGTCGACGGCGGACGGACGATCGACCGCTGGCTCGTGACGGTCGACAGCGGGGAACCTCGGCAGTGACGACGCGCAACGGTCGCACGCGCGACTGCGTCGTGCGCGCGGACAAGGCCGTCTTCGACAAGGTCGCCAGCTGGACGGCTGAACGCCGTCGCGGCCGTCCTGCGCGGCGACCTCGAGGTCGAGGGCGACTGGCGCCTCCTCGTGCGGATGCAGCGGCTCTTTCCCGGCCCCGCGGCCTCTCGCCGACGGACGAGCGACTGTCGTGAACGACGGGCTCGTGAAGATCCTCGACGGCAACACGTTCGTCGTGAGCGACTCGAGCGGCGACATCGAGGCGTCGCTCACGGACCCGACGAGGGCTCTTCTCGTTCGACACGCGCTTCCTGTCGCGCTGGGTGCTGACGGTGAACGGTGAGCGACTCAACCCGCTCTCGGTCGACGACCTGCAGTACTTCGAGACGCGCTTCTTCCTCGTGCCCGGAACGGGCACCGGTCTACATCGACGCGAAGCTGTCGGTGATCCGGCAGCGTGCGGTCGCCACCGGCTTCCACGAGGAGCTCACGATCCTGAACCACGCCGACAAGCCGGTCTCGCTCTACGGTCCGGATCGACGCGGGCTGCGACTTCGCCGACCTGTTCGAGGTGAAGGACGCGCTTGCAGAAGAAGGGTCAGCTACTCGGCGAAGGTCGAGCGGACGGAACGCTCACCCTCGGCTACGACCGCGGGCCGTTCGCCCGGGCGACTGCCATCACCGCGACCAAGCGCCGCGCGAGTTCGACTCAGACGGGCCTCACGTTCACCGTCAAGGTTCCGGCGCACGGCGAGTGGACGACCGGAATCGACGTCGTCACGGCGCTGCTGGGCGCGGGTCAGGCCGCGCTCGAGCCGCCAGGATCCTGGCGCGTCCAGGCACGGATGCGCCGCAACCTGGAGCGCTGGATCGACGAGGCGCCGCGCGTCGAGTGCGACCGGGAGCCGCTCAAGGCGACGTATCGGCGAAGCCTGGTCGACCTCGCGGCGCTGCGCTTCTCGCCGCCGATCGCCGGCGGCCGTCGCCTTCCCGCGGCCGGGCTGCCCGTGGTTCATGACGATGTTCGGCCGCGACAGCATCTTCACGAGCCTGCAGGCGCTGCCGTTCACGCCCGAGCTGGCGGCGACGACGCTGCGCGCGCTCGGCGACTGGCAGGGCGTGCGGCTCGACGACTTCCGCGACGAGGATCCGGGCCGGATCCTGCACGAGATGCGCTACGGCGAGATGACTGCGTTCGAGGAGCGGCCGCACTCGCCGTACTACGGCTGCGGCCGACGCGACGCCGCTCTACGTCGTCCTGCTCGACGAGTACGAGCGCTGGACCGGCGACCGCGACGCTCGTCCGCGAGCTCGAGATCGAGGCGCGCGCCGCGCTCAACTGGATCGACGAGTACGCCGACCTCCAGGGCAACGGGCTACATCTCGTACCAGCGCCGCAACGAGGAGACGGGCCTCGAGAACCAGTGCTGGAAGGACTCCTGGGACTCGATCTCGTACCGCGACGGCTGGCTGCCCGGCTTCCCGCGGGCGACGTGCGAGCTCCAGGGGCTACGCGTACGACGCGAAGGTGCGCGGCGCGCGGCTCGCGCGCGAGATCTGGAAGGACGACGGCGCTCGCCGACGCAGCTCGAGCGCGAGGCCGCCGACCTCAAGCGCCGCTTCAACCGCGACTTCTGGGTCGAGGACGGCGAGTACTTCGCGCTCGCGCTCGACGCCGACGGGCAAGCAGGTCGACGCGCTCGCGTCGAACAACGGCCACCTGCTCTGGAGCGGCATCGTCGACAAGTCGAAGGCGAAGGCCGGTCGCGCGCCACCTGCTCGGGCCGCGGCTCTTCTCGGGCTGGGGCGTGCGCACGCTGGCCGAGGGCGAGGGCCGCTACAACCCGATCGGGTACCACGTCGGCACGGTCTGGCCGTTCGACAACTCGTTCATCGCGTGGGGCCTGCGCCGCGTACGGGTTCAAGGACGAGGCGGCGCGAGATCGCCGCCGGCATCCTCGACGCCGCCGAGTTCTTCGACGGGCGCCTGCCCGAGGCGTTCGGCGGCTACGCGCGCGCAGCAGACGAAGTACCCGGTGCAGTACCCGACCGCGTGCAGCCCGCAGGCGTGGTCGACGGGAGCGCCGCTGCTCTGCTCCTGCGGACGATGCTCGGGCTCGAGCCGCACGGCGAGCACCTCGTCGTCGATCCGGCGCTCCCGCGCGACGATCGGCCACCTCGAGCTGCTCGACATCCCCGGCCGCTGGGGTCGGATCGATGCGTCTCGGCCGCGGCCGTGTGAGCACCGGCAGCCGGCGCCGTCGGTAGAACCGTCGGACGTCGAACCCTGAGCGCCGGCTCAGCTCGCTGAGACGTCCTCGGACTCGGGCTCGCCAGCGGCCCGAGTCGCTTCTCGCGGAGTGATCGTGATCGTGTGCGACGCGTCGTCGCACGGGACGACCACATTGGTCGAGCCGCTCGGGCCGAAGCCTGCCGGCGTGGAAGCTGTCGACGGCGATCTCGACAGCCGTCGCGTTCTCGGTCGCCCACGTGACGGTGACGGGTGCGGTCGTAGCCGCTCCACACTGCAGGTCACCGACGTCGAACGACGTGACCTCGGCCGGCGAGGTGACCGTCGTGGTCGTCGGTCGTGTCGGTCGTCGTCGGTCGGTGTCGTCGGTGGAAGCCGGGCAGCTCGTGTCGTCCACCGTTCCGTCGGTGCGTGTCGTCCCGCAGAGCGTCGCGCCTCCGAGGTTTGCGCCCGAGATCGTTGCGTCCGTGAGGTTCGCGCTCGTGAGGTCGGCGCCGGAGAGGTCCGGTATCGACGATCTGCGCCCCGGCGAGGTTCGCCTCGGTGAGGTTCGCATCGCTCAGGTTGGTTCCCCGAGGTTGGCGCTCGAGAGCGTCGCGGCTCGCGAGAGGTCGGCGCCGGACGAGGTCCGCGCCGGACAGCGTTCGCGCTTGCACACGACGTGGACGGCTCGATGACGCAGCCGTTGACGCGTCTCCGGCCCGCTCGGAGCCACTTCGCAGCCCGCGAGCAGCACTCGTCGACGCTCGCCGTTGTCAGCACCCACAGCACCGTCCGCCTCACGTGAACCCCTCCTCGTCTGCTCGATCGGCCCAGATCATGACGAAGTTGCGAGAGGATGTCCCGGATGACCGCTCCGTCCAGTGGTCTTCCTCGTCGACGTCGACGACACGCTCCTCGACAACGACCGTATCCGTGTCGGACTTCGAAGAGCACCTCGAGGGCACGCTACGGCTCCGGAGCGACGCGACGCCTACTGGACGATCCAGGAGCGCGCGCTTCGTCGAGCTGGGATACCGGGACTACGTCGGCGCCGTCAGGAGTGGTGGGCGTCGGCGGACATGGACCCGCAACTCCTCGGCTTCTCCGAGTACCTCCTCGAGTACCCGTACGCCGACCGGCTGTATGCCGGGGCGCTCGAGGTCTTCGGCGCGCCTGCGGGCTGCGCGGACCCGGTGTCGTCCTCACGGACGGTGACGCGATCTTCCAGCCGCGCAAGATCGCGCGATGCCGGTATTCGCGACGCCGCCGACGACGTGCTCGTCTACGTCCACAAGGAGGAGGAGCTCGAGGACGTCGAGCGACGTCACCCGGCGCAGCGCTACGTCCTCGTCGACGACAAGGTCAGGATCCTCAGCGCCGTGAAGCGACAGTGGGCCGACCGCGTGACGACCGTTCTGCCCATGCAGGGGCCAGTTCGCCAACGACCCGACGATCGCCGCGGCGCATCCACGCGCCCGATGTGACCGTGGGCGGCATCGCCGATCTGCTCGACGTCGACCTGGAGGCGTTGGCCCGTGGATAGGGATCACGAGAAGCGGATCGCCGCCGAGGCCGCCGCCGCGCTCGTCGAGGACGGCATGCGCGTCGGCCTCGGCACGGGCTCCACGGTCGCCCATCTCCTTCCGGCTCTCGCGCGACCGCGAGCCTCGAGCTGCGCTGTGTCGCGACGTCCCCGGCGACCGAGCAGGCGCGCGCGCGAGCTCGGCCTGCGAGTCGAGCCGTTCACAGGAGCCGACGCGCTCGCCGAGCTCGACATCGCGCATCGACGGCGCCGACCAGGTCGCGCCGTCGGGCTGGGTGGTGAAGGGAGGCGGAGCGGCGCACACGCGGAGAAGGCGCGTTGCGGCGGCCGCACGAGCGTTTCGTCGTGATCGTCTCGTCGGACAAGCTCGTCGAACGTCTCGCGCCGCCGATCCCGCTCGAGCTGCTCGGAGTTCGGGCTGGCGTCGACCCTGCGCCGGCTCTCGGCTTCTGGTCGAGCTGCGCGACGTCCCGCGCAGCCCCGACGGGGAGTGATCTGCCGACTTCACGGGCGCCTTCGACGACCCGCGAGATGCTCGCAGCGTGGCTCGTCGGCAGTCACGGTGTCGTCGAGCACGGGCTGTTCTCGCCGGCCCTCGTGTCCGACGTCGTCATCGGGCGCGGCGGCGACGTCGAGCACCTGCAGAATGCAGTTAGCCGCGGCGCGACGCGCCGGGTCAATCCTGGTCGACCCAGAGGCGGAAGCCGCCGAGGAACGCGTCCTGCGTTGTGCCCGAGCCGGCAATGCGGCGGGAGCTCGCCGAGCTCGCGGGCGTTTCCGCCGCCGATGACGATGTACTCGGGCTCGAGCGCGTGCGTGAACTGCGCGATCGTCTCGTCGACGGCTTTCAGCCAGCGCTTGTCGCCGTGCCGCTCCGAGCGCCGCCTCGCCGACGTAGTCCTCCCGAACGTCGCCTTGCTTGTATGCGAGGTGGCCCAGCTCGAGCGGCGCGATCACGCCCTCGAGGATCATCGTCGAGCCGAGGCCCGTGCCGAGCCCCAGGAAGAGCATCCGGCCGCCCTCGGTAGCTCCCGAGGGCCTGCATGGTCGGCGTCGTTGATGACCTTCGTCGGCTTTGCCGAACGCCTTCGCGAAATCGAAGCTCCGCCCAGCCGTCGCCGAGGTTGGCCGGGTCGTGCACCGCCGTCCCGTCCGTCGACCGGTGCGGGGATGCCGACGGACACCGCCACGTAGTCCCAGTCCTGCGTCATCTCGAGCACGCCGTCCACCATCTGCTGTGCCGTGAGCTTCCGGGCCGGAGAGGGAAGCGGCGCCGCTCGTCGATGCCCGTTCAGGACGGCCTTCACGTTCGAGCCGCCCACGTCGACCGAGAGGACGGCCGGACGCCTGCGGCTCGACCGGGTACTTACGCTCCTTCCTGCTCGCTCATGGCGCAGATCCTGCCGCAGCGGCGTCGGCGACGACGAGCGCGTTCGTCGTGGATGACCCGCGCCGCCGGGGATCGACCGGTCGCCAGCCTGCAAGCCGACGCAAGGCGTCGACCTTGTCCTCGCCGGTGACGAGCCAGAGGATCTGCCGGGCGCGGTTCGAGCGTCGGGTACGTCAGCGTCATCCGCCGCCGGCCCTGGTAGTACGCCCGTGACGGCGACGTCGCGGTCGGCGACGTCGAGCACGGGGTCGCCCGGGACGAGCGACGCGGTGTGCCCGTCGGGGCCGAGCCCGAGGTGGACGAGGTCGAGCGCGTCCGGGCAGCGCCGCCGCGTAGTGCGCGGCCGCGGCCCGTCGAGGTCGTCGGCCCGACCGGCATCGGCCCGCACGTCGGCGGCGCCACCGGGCGGCAGGCTCCGCTGGAGCTGGCGTGAGGTTGCGGTCCGGATCGCCGTCAGGCGCGACGCGCTCGTCGACCTGGAAGATCGTGACCTTCTCCCACGGCAGCGTCGTCCGGAGAGGCGCGGCGAACATCGCCCACGGCGTTCGTCCGCCCGAGACCGCGAACGTGAAGTCGACCGTGATCGGCGATCGGCGGCCGCCGCCTGCTCGGCGACGATCTCAGCGCCACGCTCGGCGACGGCGTCCGCGTCGGGCGAGGACCTCGATCTCGAGCGCCGCATCAGGCTCGCCTTCTCGTCGTGGCCGCCGAACTGCTTGCGCATCGCGGAGAGGAGCCTGTTCGCGAAGTCGTCCATGCCGCGCGAGGCGAAGCGCGAGTACGAGCGCCGTCGTGAGCACCGGGCGCAGGAACGCCGTCCTCGATCGCGGCGATCGACGTCCAGCGGCCCTCGCCGGAGTCGGAGACGCGGCCGGCGAACTCCTCGAGCGTCGGCGACTCGTGCAGCGCCTGCCGCGGTGAGGTCGAGCAGCCACGAGCCGACGACGCTGCCGCGGCGCCAGACCTCGGCGACCTCGGCGATGTCGATGTCGTACTGGTAGCACTCGGGGTGCTCGCAGCGGCGCCGTCTCGGCGTCCGTCGTCGCGCTGGCGCTTGCCGACGTCGGCGTTGCGCGAGGATGTTGAGGCCCTCGGCGTACGCGGCCATCAGCCCGTACTCGATGCCGTTGTGCACCATCTTCACGAAGTGGCCGGCGCCGTTCGGGCCGCAGTGGCAGGTAGCCGTGCTCGGCCGTGCGCGGCTCGCCTGTCGCGGCCCGGCGTGCGCGGCGCGGAGTCGACGCCGGGCGCGATCGCGCGCGAAGATCGGGTCGAGCCGCGTCGACGACCTCCGTCTCGCCGCCGATCATCAGGCAGAAGCCGCGCTCGAGCCCCAGACGCCGCCGCTCGTGCCGACGTCGACGTGGTGGATGCCCTTCTCGCGCGAGCGCCGCCGGCGCGCCGGATGTCGTCGCGGTAGTAGCTGTTGCCGCCGTCGATGATCGTGTCGCCGTCGCTCGAGCACGTCGGCGAGCGTCGGCGATCGTCTTGTCCGTGATCTCCCCGGCCGGAACCATGACCCAGGCCGCGCGCGCTTCTCGAGCTTCGCGACGAACTCCTCGAGCGAAGTCGCGCCGGTCGCGCCGTCCGCCTCCAGCGCCTTGACCGCGTCCGGGAAGACGTCGTAGCCGACGCAGCGTGTGCCCGTCGCGCATGAGGCGCCGGACGAGGCCGGCGCCCATCCGGCCGAGCCCGACCATTCCGAGCTGCATGGGGGTTCTCGCTGGCCACGTTCAGCCTCCTTCGGCAGGATGAAGCGTTCGACGGCGTTCGCGAAGCCGTCCTGGCCGTTCGGTTGCGGTGACGCCGCCGCGGCCGCGCGCTGCACCTCGCGGTCGGCGTTCCCCATCGCGATCGAGCAGGCCCGAGCGGCGCGAACATCAGCACGTCCGTTCGGCACGTCGCCGATGGTCGCGATCTCGTGCGGCGCGGGATGCCGTACCGCTCGCGACAGAAAGCGCACGACGCGACCCCTTGTTCGCATCGGGATGCGTCACGTCGAGGTAGTACGGCTGCGAGCGCGACGCGGAGACGTCGTCGCCGAACTCGTCTTGCGCACGTCCTGCGCCGCAGCCGCGACGGCTTGCGTGGTCGTCGCTCACGCCGACGATCTTCGCGACCCCGTCTCGACGCCGTCGAAGCTGCGCGACGACGGTCGGCTCGAGAACTGCACCGTGTGCGCCTCGCGCGTCGACGTGCGGGCCGTCCGGGTCGAGCACGAGCCAGTCGGCGCCGCGGTACACCCAGACGGAGAGCTCGAACGACTCGATGCAGCCCGATCGTCGGCGCGACGAGATGCGTCGCGATCGACGCGCTCCTCGATGACGTCCAGGTCGGGCTCGACCACGAGCCCGCCGTTGAAGGCCGCGATCGGCGTGCGCGAGGGCGAGCGGCTCGACGAGCATCGACATCCCGCGCGGCGGCCGCCCGCTCGTCACGGCGAAGTGGATCCCGGCGTCGTGGAGCGTCGTCCACGGCGGCGATCGAGCGCTCGCGTCAGCGTCTTGTCCGAGTCGACGAGCGTCCCGTCGACGTCGGAGAGCAGGAGCCGGATCACTTGAGCGCCCGGTAGCGGCGGATGAGCGCGTTCGTCGACGAAGTCGTGCGCGAGCTCGGGCTCGATCTCGCTCGTCAGCTCCGGGATGACTCGGCTGCGCCAGCGCCTTCCCGAGCCTCGACGCCCCACTGGTCGAAGGAGTCGATGCTCCAGATCGACGCCCTGCGTGAAGACGCTGTGCTCGTAGAGCGCGACGAGCGCGCCGAGGCGTGCACGGCGTCAGCCGCTCGGCGAGGATCACGTTCGTCGGCCGGTTGCCCTCGAACACCCGGTGCGGCACGACCGGCTCGGCGGTGCCCTCGGCGCGCACCTCGTCGCTCGGTCTTGCCGAACGCGAGCGCCTCGGCCTGCGCGAAGACGTTCGACGATGCAGGATGTCGTGGTGGTCGCCGAGCGGGTTGAGCGTCTCGCGCGAACGCCGATGAGGTCGCACGGGATGAGCGTCGTGCCCTGGTGGATCAGCTGGTAGAAGCAGTGCTGGCCGTTCGTGCCCGGCTCGCCCCAGAAGATCGGCGCCGGTCTCGTAGTCGACGTGCGTGCCCGTCGAGCGTCACGTGCTTGCCGTTCGACTCCATCGTCAGCTGCTGGAGGTAGGCGGGGAAGCGCTTCAGGTACTGGCTCGTACGGCATGCACGCCGACGGTCTGCGCGCCGAAGAAGTCGCGTGTACCAGACGGCGAGCAGCCCCATGAGCACGGGCAGGTTCCGCTCGAACGGCGTCGTCGCGGAAGTGCTCGTCCATGGCGTGGAAGCCGGCGAGCATCTCGCGGAAGCGCGTCGGGCCCGATCGCGAGCATCGTCGAGAGGCCGATCGCCGAGTCCATCGAGTAGCGGCCGCCGACCCAGTCCCAGAAGCCGAACATGTTCGCGGTGTCGATGCCGAACTTCGCGACCTCGCTCGGCGTTGGTCGACACGGCGACGAAGTGCTTCGCGATCGCGCGCCTCGTCGCCGAGCGCCGCGCAGCGCCCAGTGCGCGGGCGGTCGCGCGCGTTCGTCATCGTCTCGAGCGTCGTGAACGTCTTCGAGCGAGACGATGAAGAGCGTCTCCGCCGGGTCGAGGTCGCGCGTCGCCTCGACGAAGTCGGTGCGCGTCGACGTTCGAGACGAAGCGGAAGGTCATGTCGCGGTCGCGTGTAGTGGCGCAGCGCCTCGTAGGCCATCACCGGGCCCGAGGTCGGAGCCGCCGATGCCGATGTTGACGACGTTGCGGATCGGCTTGCCGGTGTGGCCGTTCCACTCGCCCGAGCGGACGCGCGTCGGCGAACGCGGCCATGCGGTCGAGCACCGCGTGCACCTCGGCGACGACGTCGACTGCCGTCGACGACGAGCGACGCTGCCGCGTCGGCATCCGCAGCGCGACGTGGAGCACCGAGCGGTTCTCGGTCACGTTGATCCGGTCGCCGCGGAACATCGCGTCCGGTGCGCTCCGCGAGCCCGGACTCCTCGGCGAGCTGGAGGAGCAGGCGCAGCGTCTCGTCGGTGACGCGGTTCTTCGAGTAGTCGAGGTAGAGGCCCGCGCCCTCGGCGGCGAGCCGCTCGCCGCGGGTCGCGTCCCTGCGCGAAGAGGTCGCGCAGGTGTAGTCGCGCCGATCTCCGCGTAGTGGCGCTCGAGAGCGCCGTCCAGGCCGCTCGTTCCCGCGCGAGTGGCGTCGTCATCTCGCGCCGCGACCCTCTCGTGCGACGTCGCTCACCGCATCAGGCGTGAACCCGAACTTCTGCACGAGCTCTTCCAGCGGCGCCGAGGCGCCGAACGTGTTCATCGCGACGATCGCGCCGCCGTCAGCCGACGTAGCGGTCCCAGCCGAGCGTCGAGGCCTGCTCGATCGCGACGCGCGCCGTGACCGCGGGCGGCAGCACGCTCGTCGCGGTACGTCCTGCGGTCTGGCGATCGAACAGCTCCCAGCGACGGCATGCTGACCGACGCGGGCCCTGACGCCCTCCGCGGCGAGCGTCTCGCACGCGCGCGACGCACGAGGCGACACCTCGCTGCCGGTCGCCGATCAGGATCACGTCGGGCTCGCCGTCCGGCGCGTCGGCGAGCACGTAGGCGCCCTTGCGCGACGCCCGACGCGGCGCGCGTACGCCGTGCGGTCGAGCGTCGGCAGCGTCCTGGCGCGACAGGATCGAGCGCCGACCGGCTCGTGCCTGCAGCTGCATGATCAGCGCCACGCCTCGGCGACCTCGTTGGCGTCGCCGGGCCGGAACGTGATCAGGCCCGGGCATCGCGCGCAGCGACGCCAGCTGCTCGACCGGCTGGTGCGTCGGGCCGTCCTCGCCGACGCCGATCGAGTCGTGCGTGAAGATGTGGATGACCGGGATCTCCATGAGCGCCGAGAGCCGGATCGCGCCGCGCGCGTAGTCGCGTGAAGATCAGGAAGCCCGAGCCAGTACGGCGCGCAGCTTCGACGAGCGCCAGGCCGTTCAGCGATCGCGCGCCATGCGCGTGCTCGCGGATGCCGAAGTGGAAGTTGCGCCCGCGCAGCTCGTCGCGCTGCGAAGTCGCCGGCGCCGTCGAACGTGAGCCGCGTCTTCGTCGACGGCGCGAGGTCGGCCGAGCCGCCGATCAGCCACGGGACGTTCTTGCGCGAGCGCGTTGAGCACCTTGCCCGACGACGTCGCGGCTCGCGACGCCCTTCGGGTCGGCCGGGAACGTCGGCGAGGTCCTTGTCCCAGCCGTCGGCAGCTCGCGGCGCTGCATCCGCTGCGATCTGGTCGGCGAGCTCGGGATACTCGCCGCGGTACTGCTCGAACAGTCGCCTCCCACGCTCGCGCGCAGTCTCGCGCCGCGCGCGCCGATGCCGGTCGGCGAAGTGCTCGTAGCACGCCGTCGGGCACGAGGAACTTGGCGTCCTCGGGCCAGCCGTAGATGCGCTTGGTCGGCTTGATCTCCTCCTCGCCGAGCGGCTCGCCGTGCGCGGCGTGCGTGTCCTGCTTCGGTGAGCCGTAGCCGATGTGGCTGTCGACGATGATCAGCGTCGGGCGCTCGTGCTCGCGCCTTGAAGCGTGCGAAGGCGCGCTGCCAGCATCTCGAGGTCGTTGGCGTCGCCGACCGCGCGTCACGTTCCAGCCGTAGGCCGATGAACCGCGTGGCGACGTCCTCGGTGAAGGCGATGTCGGTGTGGCCCTCGATCGTGATCGTTGTTGTTGTCGTAGATCCAGCACAGGTTCGAGAGCTCGCAGGTGGCCGGCGAGCGAGGCGGCCTCGCCGAGACGCCCTCCATCATGCAGCCGTCGCCGGCGATCGCGTAGACGTCGTAGTCGAACAGCGCGAAGCCCGGCCGGTTGTAAGTGCGCGGCGCAGCCAGCGCGCGGCGATCGCCATGCCGACCGCTGGTCGCGACGCCCTGCCCGAGCGGGCCGGTCGTCGTCTCGATGCCGCGCGTCCAGCGGTACTCCGGGTGGCCGGGGCACTTCGTGTCGAGCTGGCGGAAGCGTCTTGATGTCGTCGAGCGTGACCGACGAGTCGCCGAGCGATCTCGTACTCGGGGTCGACGGCCTTGCACGCCGCGTCAGGTGCAGCAGCGAGTAGCAGCAGCATCGAGGCGTGGCCCGCCGAGAGCACGAAGCGGTCGCGGTTCGGCCAGATCGGATCGTCTGGATCGAAGCGCAGGAACGCGCTGCCACAGCGCAGTACGCGACCGGCGCCATGCGCCATCGGGGTTCCGGGATGGCCTGAGAGCTGCGCCGCCCGATCGGCGTCGATGCAGGAGCATCCGAGTCGATGCAGCGTGTCGAGATCCGTCGTCAAGCACCGTCTGCGCGCTCGCTCACGAGGGCAGCCACGGCTCGCGCCAGCCGCCGTACCCGCGAACGAGGTCGTCCGCGGCAGAGGTCCCCGGGTGCCTTCTCGTGAAGCCTCCCGAGCCAGGAGCGTGGGGGACGTCGAGCAGCGGCTGCACCGCGCGCCAGGTCTCCTCGAGCGCGTCCTGGCGCGCCGCAGAAAGTGGCTCCGAGACCGCCGTGGATCGCCCGCGAGCAGGAGCACCTCGTACGCGATCGGGCCCTCGCCGCCCGTGCTCCGCAAACTCCATGTCGAGGTGCGACGCGACCGCAGCGCCCGTCCTCTCGCGTGCCTTGGCCTGCATGAAGCGGGCTCCGGGCGTCGGGCCCGATGCGCAGACGCGAGCCTTCGTTCGGCCGGCGGCGCGGCGCCTCGCGGACGAGGCGCGAGCCACGGGCGTCGTCTGGAAGACGATGCCGCACCTCGGTCACGTGACGGGTAGCGCCTTGCCGGCGCGGATGAAGAACGCGACTCGACCAGCGCCAGTTGTCGATCTCGAGCCGCAGCGCGCAGAACGTCTCGGTTTGCGAGCCGGGCGCCACGCCGTCGACGCCGCAGGTAGCCCTCGTACTGGCCGCGGACGTAGCTGCGTCGGGTCGGCCGCCGCGATCGCGACGGAACACGTCGCCGCTTGCGTCGCTGAGCACGTCGGTCGTCGGCCGCGCTGGCGGCTCGGCAGCGCGACCAGGCTGATGCAGCTGCAGCAGATGGTTCTGCACGACGTCGCGCAGCGCCCCGACCGGGTCGTAGAAATGTCCGCGGTCGGCGACGCCGAAGCTCCTCGGCCATCGGTGATCTGCACGCAGCGCGATGAAGTGCGCGGTTCCACAGCGGCTCGAGAGATGGCGTTGGCGAACCGCAGGTAACAGGATGTCCTCGAGCCGGCATCTTTGCCGAGGAAGTGGTCGATGCGGCAGGATCTGCGACTCGTCGCAGGTGCTGCGTGCAGCTCGGCGTTCAAGCCCGGGCCGACGCGAGGTCGTGGCCGAACGGCTTCTCGACGACGACGCGAGCAGTCCTTCGTGAGTCGCCGCCTTCGCGAGCCCCGTCGACGACCGTGCCGAAGAGCGACGGCGGGATCTCCAGGTAGACGGGCATGCGTCCTGCCCTTGATCGCCTCCGCGACCTCGGCGTCCGTAGAGACTCTGCGTCCGCGAAGCGTCGCCGTGGACGTGGTGTGGAGAGTCGCGCTCGCGAAGCCGCGCGAAGACGTCCTCGTCGAGCGGCCTCGCCCGCCGGCGGCGATCGAGCCCGCGGGCGCGTGTCGATCAGGCGTTCGAGCGTCCAGTCGCGTCGAACGCCACGCCCACGATTGAGCAGTCGAGCAGGCCCCGCGCCTGCAGCCGGTAGAGCGGAGCGGAAGGTCATCACGCGCGCGAGGATCGCCGGTGATGCCTGAAGATGACGAGCGACGCGTCGGCCGGCTGCGGCCCGCCGTTCGCCTGCCGGTTCACATCTGGAGCATTCCAGCTGCGGGCGTTTTGTGCAACAAGGCTTAAAGCCTGCTCTAAGGTCTTGAGTGCTGTCTGAGAGAGGAGAGGGAAGTTGGCATGGTGGACCTCGACGGCCACGCGACGGTCATCGGCCAGGCCTGTGCCTGATTCCACCTGCGCGACGCGCCGCGGGTCGTCGATCCTCGGCGGCGGCTTCGCTGGCGATCGGGGCTGCGCAGAAGCTGAAGGAGGCCGACGCCGACGTCGTGCTCGTCGACCGGCACGACTACCACACCTTCCAGCCGCTCCTCTACCAGCTCGCGACGCGGCCTGCTCGAGACCGACGGCCGTCGGTCACTCGCTCCGCGACCTCGTTCGACGACCAGGACAACGCGACCGTCCACAAGGCGACCGGTGACCGGCGATCGACCTCGACGGCGCGCGAGGTCGCAGTTCGACGAGCATGGCGCCGCTGACCTACGACTACCTCGTCCTCGGCCTCGGCGCCGAGGTCAACTTCTTCGGGACCGAGGGCGCGGCCGAGCACGCGTTCCCGATGTACACGCTGCCGACGCCGTCCGCCTCAAGGAGCACGTGCTCGAGCGCTGGGAGGCCGCCGACCGCGACCCGAGCCTGGTCGAGGACGGCGCGCTGAACATCGTCGTCGTCGGCGGCGGGCCGACCGGCGTCGAGACCGCCGGCGCGATCGCCGAGCTCTACCGCGGCGACTTCGCGCAAGGACTACCCGACGCTGCCGCAGGAGCAGGCGCGCATCGATCCTCGTCGAGGCCGGGCCCGGAGCTCTTCTCGATGTTCAAGCCGAACATCCGCGAGTACACGGCGAAGGCGCTCGAGGAGCGCACCGTCGAGGTGATGACCGGCGCGATCGGTCGCGTCGGTCTCGCCGACGCGCGTCACGCTCGAAGTCCGGCGACGGAGCTCGAGGCGCACACGCTCGTCTGGGGCGCCGGCCTGCAGGGCAACCAGCTCGTCCAGTCGCTCGGGCTCGAGCTGCAGCGCGGCAACCGCATCGGCGTCGGGCCCGATCTCACGCTCGCCGGCCATCCCGAGGTCTACGCGCGTCGGCGACATCGCCGCGATCACGGACGCGAAGACCGAAGCAGGTCCTGCCCCAGCTCGGCTCGGTCGCGCTCCAGTCGGGCGAGCACGCCGGCGAGACGATCGCCCGGCGCATCGCGGGCAAGGAGACCAAGCCGTTCAAGTACCAGCGACAAGGGCACGATGGCGACGATCGGGCGCGGCGCCGCGGTCGTGCAGATGCTCGGCGGGCGGACGATGAAGGGCCGGAAGGCCGCAGGCTCGCGTGGGGCGCCGTGCACCTCGCGCTGCTGCCGACGAACGAGGACCGCGCCAAGGCGGTCGTCGACTGGGCCGGGGCCGCGCTCACGCACCAGCGCGCCGGCCGGATCACGTACGGTCCGAGCAACGCGACGAGGACGGCGAGGGATGACCCGAGCGAGCGTGAGCGACACTGACAGAGGCGAGGGACAGCGCACTGCCCGCCACGGCGCCGGCATCGACGGAGCGCGAAGCCGGCGGACGTCTTCGTGGTCTTCGGGATCACCGGCGACCTGGCGAAGGTGATGACGTTCCGCTCGCTGTACCGGCTCGAGCAGCGCGGGCTGCTCGACTGCCCGATCGTCGGCGTCGCGGTCGACGACTGGACGGTCGACCAGCTCGTCGAGCGCGCCCGCGAGTCGATCGTGGGCACCGGCGAGACAGCTCGACGAGACGGTGTTCGACGCGCTTCGCGGCGCGGCTCTCCTACGTGCGCGGGCGACTTCGCGCGACGCCGCGACGTACGAGCGCGTCGCCGAGGCGATCGAGCGGCGCCGAGCACCCGGTCTTCTACCTCGAGATCCCGCCGTTCCTCTTCGGCACGGGTCGTCAAGGGCCTCGCCGAGGCCGGCCTGACGACGAACGCGCGCGTCGTCGTCGAGAAGCCGTTCGGCCACGACCAGCGCCTCGGCGCGGGCGCTCGCCGACGAGCTCCACCAGTACATCGACGAGTCGCAGCTCTACCGGATCGACCACTACCTCGGGAAGATGGGCCTCGAGGAGATCCTCTACCTCGCGGTTCGCGAACACGATGCTCGAGCCGGTCTGGAACCGGAACTACGTCGAGTCCGTCCAGATCACGATGGCCGAGGACTTCGGCGTCGAGGACCGCGGCCACTTCTACGACCCGGTCGGCGCGCTGCGCGACGTCGTCGTCAACCACCTGATGCAGGTGGTCGCCGCGGCGGCGATGGAGCCGCCCGCCGGCGGCGACCCGACGACGCTCAAGGACGCGCAGGTCGCGCTCTTCCGCGCCGATCGACGACGCCGACCCCGCCCACTACGTGCGCGGCCAGTACGACGGCTACCGCGACGATCGACGGCGTCGCGCCGGACTCGACCACCGAGACGCTACGCGGCGCTGCGCCTCGACATCGAGAACTGGCGCTGGTCGGGCGTGCCGTTCTTCATCCGCACGGGCAAGCGGCTGCCGGCGACGCAGACCGAGCTCCGGCTCGTCTTCAAGCACCCGCCGAAGCTCGGCTTCGCGGCGCTCGACGCAGCGGCCCGAGCCGAACCAGCTCGTGATCAAGCTCGACCCGTCGACAGGCGATCCGGCTCGATCTCGACGCCCACCGCGCGGACGGCCGCGAGCGCCGAGCCGATCACGCTCGACATGGAGTTCGCGCAGGAGGGCGGCGAGGGGCGCGACCCCGTACGAGGTGCTCGCTCCACGCCGCGATGGTCGGCGACAGCACGCGCTTCACGCGCCAGGACGGCGTCGAGGAGACGTGGCGGATCATGCAGCCGCTGCTCGACGCGCCGCCGCCCGTGCACGCCGTACGCGCCGGGCTCGTGGGGCCCGGAGGCGGCGGACAAGCTCGTCGCCGGCCACGGCCGCTGGCAGCGAGCCCTGGATCGAGTCATGACCGCCGGCCGCGGCCGACAACCGAGGCCACGCCGCAGAGCGCGGCGGCGCCGTCGCCGTTCCCGGCGATCGCCGACGTACGCGTTCATCTCCGACTGTCACACCGGCGCGCTCGTTGCGCCCGACGGCGCGATCGACTGGCTCTGCGTGCCTGCTTCGACTCGCCGAGCGTGTTCGGCAGCCTGCTCGACCGGCGAGGCCGGATTCTTCCGATTCGGCGCCGTTCGGGATCAACCACCCGACGGCGCGCGGTCTACGAGCCGGGAACGAACGTCCTCGGTGACCGACCTGGAAGACGCCGAGCCGGCTGGATCGTCGTCCGCGACGCGCTGACGATGGGACCGCGCGAGCACGAGGACACAGGTCACGCCCACACGCGGCCGCCCGCCGACGACGACGCCGACCACATGCTCGATCCGCACCGTCGAGTGCCTCGAGGGCAACGTCGAGGTCGAGCTCGTCTGCGAGCCCGGCGTTCGACTACGGCCGCGACGCCGGCGACGTGGACGCTGGTCGATGGCGATCGCCACGCGGCCGACGCGACGCGGCGGGACAGACGATCCGCCTCGCTCGGATCTCGCGCTCGGCATCGAGGGCGGTCGAGTGCGGCACGGCACGTCCTCCAAGCGGTGAGCGTGAGCACATGTGTCTGAACGAAGTATTAT
>ERZ1370068.145-contig-10127_pt1 | contig 34386 bp, 45 predicted proteins | sample MGYA00561227_ERZ1370068 | MGnify/ENA primary metagenome ERZ1370068 (study PRJEB38410, sample SAMEA6850437) | metagenome | study: Metagenomic assessment of the ecological functions of the soil: analysis of the soil microbiota associated with the...
GTTGCCGCGCTTCGCCGTTTCCAGTTACACATGTTGCTGCCGACCCCAGAGCTGTATTTTTCGAGGCATCCGGCAACGATGCGGCAATCTACACGCCAGTCGAGACGGCCCCGTATTTTACGCACGACCCAGTCCACTTTAACGATCAGCATCTTCACGGGTCGACCACGAAGTGAACAAGATCGTCGTGGCGGCGACCAGGATCAATACTACCGCCCAACGTGGAAAACAGCTATCAGTGCATTTTGCCGCGACCGGCCCTCAGAAGGTTACCAACCAGCGAAGCACCTCCAGGCTTCGGCCGGCGCACGTAATCTTCAAGCATTCGGCCTCAACGCTCTGCTTTATGGACACATACACCGCCCTTCCATGTGCACGGCTTTCCACTAAAGAATTTACTTTCGGCGGCTCATCCACACTGATGATCGGCTGACGGATGAACCCAGCGACAAGCCGTGCTGGGCGCGCTGGCGGCGGGCATGGACCGAGGCAGTTCCCACGTTCACTGTGATTCGCTCGACGAAGGAGGAGCCCAGCTCTGTCCCTGCGGCCTCGCCACGCCTACCCCGCAGCAGTTTCGTCGTGGCCTCCCGAACCGACTACCCACACGAAGCCTGTCCGGGAGTTCCCCGCCCGCCGAAGCGAGACGGGTGCGCACCGCGCCCGGCCCACATCCGCCAGGTTCGAGCCGGTTTACCCTTCAAGGGACGTTTACTCGCGCTGGTTCCTCGCGTACTCCACTCCGTCATGCTGGCCGGACCCACGCCATCTGGCAGTGCTGGCGCGTCCCAGCGTTGTCGAGGCTGCTCCCACCCATCCCGGCACCTCCCGGGATCAGGCTGCCCCAGCTTCACCGGCCCTGCTGCGACAAGTCCGGCGGCGAAGGTCTCTCACCTCCGCTCATCGAATCGTCAGCGCCTCGTGGCGCCTGGGGATCAGTGCGAGGCCGGCGCGGCAAATCTTTGGTTTCTCTTCTCGATGAACTGCGGATCCTTGCTGAGCTTCCAGGACTCCTGCCGGTGCGGCGCCAACCCGAACGCGCGCCAGATCCGCGACACCGCCGACTGCGACATACCCAACTCGGCGGCCAGGGACCGGGTCGACCAATGCGTGGCATCGGCCGGCGTCGTCTCCAGCGTCCAAGTGATCACCGCCTCGACCTGCTCATCCGACACCGTGCGGGAGCGCCCGGGCCGCGGCTCGTCCAGTAACCCCTCCAGCCGGTCGGCCAGGAACCGGGCCTCGCCACTTCCGCGCCGTGCCGACCTCTATCCCCAGCTTTGGCCGCGACCGCCGTGTTGCCCAACCCATCAGCGGCGGCCAGCACGATCCGCGACCGAATCGCCACGAGCGTTCGCCGAGCTCGCTCGCCGCGTCCACGCCAGCAGCTGGCTGCGCTCGTCATCAGTCAACTCCACAACGGCAGCAGATGGACCTGGGCACACACCAAGCCTAAACCACTACAGGTGAACTATTGACTCACGACACTAGTGGTCGCACCCGTTAGTTCGTCGGGGGTCATGCTGCGATCCGGTCGATCAGTTGGTTGAGGTCGTCGCGGTCGAAGCGCCAGTCGAATGGGCGGGCGGCGTGGTTGTAGCGGGCTTCTGGAACGCCGGTGATCTGTTCGGCGAGGTCGTCGAGGTTGGCGAAGTCGTCGGGTGTGAGCAGCTTGCGTTGCACGACGGAGAAGTAGATCTCGACCTGGTTCAGCCAGGACGCGTGCACGGGCAGGTGGATCATGTGCGGCGTTCGGGAACGCCGCGTGCAGTCGCGCGGCGCCGCGGTCCAGCCGCGGTGTGAGGCAGCCGTTGTCGACGACCCAGAACACTCGTCGCGCGGAGGCGTACGGCTCGCTGGTCATCACCTTCGGCGACCAGCGCGGTGAACGGTTCGATGCCGGTGGTGGGCGCGCAATGACCGATGACGTGAGCGCGGTGCACGTCGTAGGCGGCCAGGTAGGCCAGGGTGCCGTGCCGGCGGTATCTCGTTTTCCACCCGCATCGGCCGTCGTCCGGGCCGGACGGGCTGGCTGCGGATGGATGCGGCTGCGTGCCTGCACGCCGGGTTTCTCATCCGCGCTGAGCACGTAGATCGTCGTCGCCGAGCGGGGTCGCCGTCGAAGAAGCGGGCGTACAGGTCCGAGCACGCGGCGCAGCTTTGACGCCGAAGTCGGGGTCACGCGGGAAGATCCAGGACCGGTGCTGCCACGGCTTGAGCGCATCGGCGGCCAGCCAGCGGCGCACGGTTGACGCCGACACCGAGGCGACGATACCGCGTCGCGTCGCTTCCGACGCCAACTCGGGGCAGGACCATTTCGCCAGCGGCGTGTCGCTACTCGCCCGGCCGCTCACATGCCAACGCCTTCACCTCGGGCGACCACTGAGGCGCGCGACGCGCGTGGCCGCCCGGTTCGCGGCAAGTCGCGCAGGCCGTCCAGGCCGTGCTCGCAGAAGCGGCGCCGCCATTTTGCGCAACCGTATCCACGGTGATGGCGAGGTCGCGGGCGATCGCGGCGTTCGCCGCGCCGTCGGCCGCGGCTGCAGCACGATCCGCGCTGCGCAGCTCACGGTGCGTCAGCGCTTTGAGCCCGCCGCGCTCGGGCCGGCGGCGGTCGCCGCCGCCCATCTGGTCCAGCTACGATCTGATGCGGACGCGATCAGGCCTCGCGAGCCGGAGTTGTGCCGCACCTGAAACCACCAGGCACCGACGATGCCGACACCGCTGAACTGGTTTCGGGCAATCATGGGCCCCAGCACCACCAACGCCTCCGAGTCGACAACGGTAACCCTGCGCTCCCGGCTGATCACCCGCGCCCGCGAGCGGTGGCCGCCACGCTGGCGCTATCGACCTGCAAGCGATCCGCCATCGCGGCCCGTTTCAGCCTGCGTCGACGGTGTACGATGCCCATCGATGGCTACCACGCTTCCGCTGTTGCCGCCTTGCGCCACGGCGAGCTCGGCGAACCGGTTGGGCTTCCGCCATCCATCTTCGCCAGCACTGCAGCGCTCGGCCGAGGAATCCATCGCTTCCGAGCGGATGCCCCGTCCGGCACGCCCGAAGAAGACTTCGACTGCGCCTGCGGCCCTGCACTCAACGACCCCACCGCAGCAGGTGTTACAGCCCCCGACAGACAACAAAGTGACCACTGGCAGTTGATATTCACCAGATCGAGACTGGTACGTCCATCGCCAGTTTCTGACCGGATACGCCAAGGTCGCATTGGTGAAAAACCGCCGTGTGCGAATGACGATATGGCGCACCACGGCAAGCACCACCGCAGCTCCTGAGGACAGAACCCGACCTTTCGGACCGCATCTCCTGCTGTTCTGCGGTGCGCTGCAGGTCGAAAGTCGATGAGCAGCCAGACGCTGGCACGCGAAAGCGCCGATTACGACGACCGCGAGTGGGGACACGCGGACGCGGGATGTGCCGCCCTACGGCCCCACGCCGCGGCCAGGGTTCCCGCCACCTCAGTGGGGGTGGCGTACAACTGGGGCCGCGGTCAGGAAGGCGCCGCCGGAAGTCATACCGATCGGCGTCGGTATCCGGCCCGCCAAGGCGGTCGATGACGCGCAGCGTGACCGCGCGCCCACTGGCTGGCACATACGCGGCCACGGTAGAAAGTGCCCATTCCGTCTACTAAGCTACAGGACCTTCGCAGTCTTTGGGAGAAGAGGTACCCGGCTCCGTAGAGCGGCAGAACAGGGCGAGGAGTGGGCGCACCTGATGGCGATCGCCAGCTCCCACGCCTGCGTAGACCACCTGCCGCGGCCGGCGGAAAGCCGCTGGCGCGAACAGACCGGCGAGTGCCGAAGCCAGCGCAGCCGCCATCTCTCGACCATCTGGTCGCCGGCCCGGCGTCGGCGAGTACGTTGCGTCAGCGCCGCTGATCTGCATCGCAACCAGGGCGCCTGCTGCGTGCCAGCCACAAGCTGGGGTTGCCGCCACCGCGCCTCTGATCCACGGGGATACGCGGCACCGTGGAGTCGGCGATCTGCGCGTGGGGAAGAGCGAGCATCTTCGAGAGATCCGCTACGCTTGCCTTTTTAACACGAGGCGGAAGACGTTTAGACCGTGATCAGCCCAGCCAGCCAGCGCAACTCGATCACCCGTCACGCTGTCACCCAGCCTGGAAACGATCAGCTTCAACTTCCAAGACCTCGGACACTGACACCGTCTTGCGCCTGCCGACCTGCTGGCCGCCAGAAAGATGCGCCTGGGGCAGCGTCCTGGCGCCTGCGAATGGAGCGTCGAAATCGGCTACTGGTACTGGGGCGACGAGGAACTCGTGATGCGGGGACTCCCTAACGCCCACGCGGCATCGCGGTCCTCGCGGGTGGAACCGCGAAAACCCGACGACACCATCCCTCCACGGTGGCGAAGCCGCCTCGGAGTCGGACACCTTCGGGATCCTCTCGAGGCCCCTATCTGACTGGACACGCGCCTGCACACGGCGAGCTTCGAAGTAAACCTCGATCTGTCGCAGCCCAATCTGGTTTCGCGATGACCAGAATGACGTACATGCACCGACGCCCGCCTCAGGGGACCTACCGCCATGAGGACCGCAACACCCTCACGCTCATCTCCCGGACACCGGGACTAGGCCACAGACCGCCGGCGTCGAGACGCACTGAAAAGTGCCCGACCTGGCCGGTGTACGCGTAGGCGCCGATGATGGGGCCGATGTGAGTCAAGCCTGATCGGCAGGAGAGTGATTCGTAATGTGCACTGACGACACAGACCAAGCGCATCTGCACCAGCCCGATTTGCAGGTGTTGCACGACTTCGAGCCCCGGGTGCTCTTCGACTTGGAGCCGGTCGACTACGGTGACCGTGACCACGCTCATGGACAACGTCACCGACATCTTCATGCCGGATCAGGGACCGGCCCACCGTGCACCGATAGGGGTCGGCGGACGCCAGCCGGCCGCCACCATGGAAGGCGGAGACGCTCCCGTGGCTCTGCTGGCCGAGCACGGCTTCTCGGTCCTGGTCACGTGGACCAAGGACGGCACCCAGCACCAGATCCTCTTCGATGCCGGCACCACCCCCGACGGGATGGTCGAGAACATGCGCCGCCTGGAGGTCGACCCCTCGGGCATCGAGGCCATCGTCTGCAGCCACGGCCACTTCGACCACACCACTGGGCTGGACGGCCTGATCCGGCGGCTCGGGAGGGTCAATCTGCCGGTGCTCATCCATCCCCAGTTCTGGCGCCGCCGCCAGGTGAGTCTGCCCGGGCGAGATCCGATTGAGATCCCCAGCACCAGCCGCGGGGCCCTGGTCGACGCTGGCTTCGAGGTGATCGAAGAGCAGCAGCCCAGCTTCTTGTTCGACCGCTCCGTACTGGTTACCGGCGAGGTGCCCCGCACCACCGGATACGAGCCGGGCTTCCCCCACAGCAGGCCTGGGTGGACGGGCGCTGGGAGCCGGACCCCCTGGTCCTCGACGAGCAAGCGCTTCATTGTGGACATCAAGGAAAAGGGGCTCCTGGTAATTACCGGCTGCGGCCATGCAGGCATCGTCAACATCTGCCACTACGCCCGACGGATAACCAAGGACCGCCCGCTGTACGCCGTCATGGGCGGCTTCCATCTCAACGGGCCGATCTTCGAGCCGCTCATCCCCCGGGTCCTCGACGACCTGGGCGCCCTGGCTCCCTCTGTGGTCGTCCCGGCCCACTGCACCGGATGGCGGGCCCAGCACGCCATGAGCGCCCGCTTCGGCGAGGCGTTCATCCCCAACACCGTCGGGACTCGCTTCGGGTTCTGAGTCAGCGCAACGACTCAATAACTCCGTCCTGAGAGGACGGTCGGGTGCCTCGAGAACGCCGAGCGGGGGCTGGAGATTGCCCGCTCAGGAGCAACCGGCCGCCATCGGGGAGCCACGCCTGACCAGCCCATATCGAAGTGATCTGTGGGTCGGCGCGGGCCGGAGGTAGTGCCGGGCGGTGACCGGCCAGGCTGAGCATGGCGAGTGCGATCAGTGCGTCGGCTGAATGGAAGCCGAGACGCCGACTCGGGTGGCCAGGCGGATCTTGGTGCTGACCGACTCGGATAAGTGCGCTGGACGGGCCGCTGAGACACCTCCGCGTCGACCCGCTGGCACTTCACCGACAGCAGCGAGACCTATCGCATGGAGCTGTCAATGGCGCCCTCATCCACGACCCCACCAACCGGCAGGTCCCGTCGTCGATCAGGCAATCACCAAGCAGGTGACCCACCCGCAAGCCTCGACGGCACGAATGCGCGCCTCGTTCCGGTCATGGCGGATCGCCATGAAGGTGACACCGGCCGGGGTTAAATTCGCGGCCGACAAGGAACCTCAGCCGGCAAGCTGCTGATGATCGTCAAGTACGCCGCGCCGATCGGTCTGTACACGCTCGGACTCGCGCTGATCAGTGTCGCAATTGTGCGCCGGCGTAAGCCGGCCTGACCCACACCACCGTACCCGGCGCAGTCGACGCCCTTGTGCCTGCGTGACCTTGCTACACGGCGCTGGTCGTAGCCAGCGCATCTCCGAGCCAGCAGTTCAGAGTGAATCCGAGTATCACTCGCCGGACTCCGTCCGGCGAAAAAGCTATTGCGTGAAGCGGAATGTCCACGACAGCAAGCAAGAAACTCTCCGCTCGCTCATCTGAGGCCTTATCGCCGCGAGGGCGGTACTGAATCAGCCGGAGTGGGAGAATGCCGTCGTTGAGGTCGCGTGACCTGTACCGAAGTCCATCGCCGATCGCCCGCGATGGGCTTCGGCATCCGCCAGGAGTAATAGGCGGTACTGGGCTGACCAGCTACAAGGACAGGGCGATAGTCGAGGGTCTCTTCGCGTCCGGACCCGATCGCGCCCGTCGCGACACCATCCGCCACGCTCGAACACGGGGCAGAGCTAGCCGCCGTATATGCTTGGGATTCGCCGGCGAGCACTCGGACTGTGCGCCGATCCCGGGTCGGCCTTGGCCACAGGTGAACGAGCAGGAGCGCCCAAATGGCGCACTGCATGAAGATCGAGAGGTTGTCGCACGCCAGCGCAGAACCGAGTGCGGCGCATACGAGTCGAGCTATGGGAGAGCGTGCGCCACTCCGCAGGCTTCGGCCGAGGCGTCGTCAGGATCTCGCAGATCCCGGCCCTAGCGGCCGGGCAGCTCCGCAATGCTCGCGCGTGTCGATGACGAGCCCACGGCGAGGTTCGAACACAGGTCAGAGCGTCCGTCCAACCACCTAACGTGATCGGAGCACTCGACCGTGGCACCGAGATGACCAGCTTGGTGACGAGGCAGCGCGGGGGCACGTGCCGCAGCTGATCTCAAGGGACGTTTCGGGCGCCCGGGGCCTGCTCGACCGGAAAGATCTCCTCCAGCTGCTCGATCGCGCTCGTGACCAAACGGGTGACTGTCATTTCGGCGCCGCCGGGAAGTGGGAAGACCTCGCTGTTGCGTGCATGGGCTGACCGCTCGACCAACCTTCGTCAGGTTGCGTTCGTGTCCGTCGACGCGCGACCAACAGAATGCAGCAGCGGTTCTGGTGCGCCGTCCTAGACGCGATCCGCAGCCCGGCGCGCTCGATTGATCCTGAGACGCCACCTGCGCGCGACCGCTGCGCTCGACGTGCGACCAGGTGATCGACAGCGTCCTGTCGGAGGTCGCCGAGCAAGTCGAACCCGTCGTGCTGATCATCGACGATCTCCACGAGCTGAGGTCAGCTGACGCCCTCACGCAGCTCGAGCATTTGCTCGCGATTCTGCCGAGCTCTGCGCGCGTGGTGTTGTCGTCTCGCCGGGATCCGCCGATCAGGCTGCACCAGCTCAGGCTTGCCGACGAGGTCGCCGAGATCCGGGCCGGCGATCTGCGGTTCACTGAGCGCGAGACGCGCGAACTGCTTGCCGCGTCCGGGATCAGTTTGTCCGACGCCGGGGCGGCCGCGTTGTACCAGCGCACGGAAGGTTGGGCGGCTGGCCTGCGCCTGGCGGTGATCTCGCTTCAGAGGTCACCCGGATCCCGAGCGTTTCGTGGCGGAGTTCTCGGGCACCGACAGGGCGATCGGGGAATACCTGATGGCCGAGATGCTCGAACGCCAACCGAGCGAGGTTCAGAGCATGCTGTTGCGAACCTCGCTTGTCGACCGGTTGAACGGTGAACTCGCCGACCTGCTGGCAGGCCGCTCGGGCTCGGAGCGGATGCTGCTGGAACTGGAGGACGCCAACGCGTTCGTCGTGTCGCTCGACGCTCAGCGCACCTGGTTTCGCTACCACCAGCTTCTGGCGGATTTCCTGCGCCTGGAGCTCCGCCGAAGGTTGGCCGATGAGGTTCCTGACCTCCACCGCCGGGCCGCACGGTGGTTCGCTGACCACGGTGGAGGCCGTCGAGGCCGTGCGACACACGCTCGCGGCCGGCGACTGGCCCGATGCGGCCCGGATGCTCGCAGACCACTTGTTCAGTTTGACGCTCGACGGGCAGGAGGGCGCGATCGGCGCGCTGCTGCGTTCGTTCCCCGGGGGCGCATCAGTCGATCATCCTGACCTCGCGCTGGCTCGCGCGGCAACTGCAGCTGAGCGCAGGGGCGGTTGGACGAAGCGGCCGCTCAGCTGGCGCTGGCCGAGTCCCACGTCCAGAGCGCTCCGCCGGCTCGCCGCCGCCGCCTGGCGGTCGCGATCGCGTCCCTGCGGTTGGCGATGGCACGGCGTAGCGGTCAGTTCAGTGAGGTAATCGAGCAAGTGAACCTGCTCGATGCTTCGATCTCCGACGAATCGACCGAATCGATCGCGATGGGTATCGAGTTGCGGGGAGTCGCGCTGCTGAATCTCGGGATCGTCGAGACGTGGTCCGGGCGACTCGCTGACGCTGAGCGGCACCTCTCCGAGGGGCCGCGCTCGCCCACACGATCGGCCGACCCTACCTCGAGGTCGCGTGTCGCGCGCATCTAGTTTTCCCGTCAAGGCTCGTCTCGGTCGCGACCGCACGCGAGCGCGGCCGTCAGGCGGTAGCCCTGGCCGAGCGTTATGGCTTGGAGGATCGGCCGATACTCGCGCTCGCGCTCGGGGCGGTCGGCGGCACGGCGATCTGGATGGGGGAGTTCGACGAGGGAGAGCGCTGGCTACGCCGCGCCTGGGAGGTCGCCGAGCCACACGTTGACCCGGCCGCCGCGGTGCTTCTGCACCTGGCGACGGGCATGTTGCACGCCGGGTCGCGGGCAGCATCAATCGGCGCTCGACAGCATTCGCGGCGGCAGCGCAAGCGCAGTCGCTACTCACAGGTGTCCACTGCTCTCGCGCCGCGGATTACCGGCTGGCTCGCGGCCACGCAGGTTCGCCTTGGGATGCCGGATGAGGCGCGCGCAACGCTCAGCTGGATTCTCGGCCGAACCGGAACGAATGGGAATGGGTGCCATTTACAACGCGCGTGCAGTGATCTGCATTGCGGACGGGGACCCCGCCACGGCGTTGGATGTACTCCGAGAGGTTCGGGACATCACGCCCCCAGCCGGCCCCGCGTTCACGCTCGTTGAAGCGCATCTGCTCGCCGGCACCGCGCACCTACGCCTGGGGGATCGAAACGCCGCCGCCGCCGCCGCTGAGGCAGCGCTCGCGGCCGCCGAGCCGGACCGGCTGATCTTCCCGTTTGCGATGACCGAAGCCGCGGAGCTGCTCGACGCGCTCCCGCGTCACGAAACGGCTCATGGCGCCCTTCTCGCCGACATCGTCGACCTGCTGCGAGGCGCGTCGGCGCCGCACACCGACCGAGAGCCGCCTATCGCAACCGGACGAGCTCAGCCCCAGCGAGCTACGCGTACTGCGATATCTGCCGACAAACCTGACGCGGCCGGAGATCGCGCGAGAGCTCTACGTCTCCATCAACACGGTCAACACGCACATCCGCAACGTCTATGCCAAGCTCGGTGCGCGCGATCGCTCTGCCGCCGTTCAACGCGCACGGCGAGCTGCGGCTCCTCTCAACCGGCGCTCCTGAACATCGCCGAAGTAGCGCGAGCGCCGGCATGCGCACAATCACCTGATTCCGGCGTCGCCGGCTCACTAGGTCGGGCCGCACGATGATCCCGTGGCCACACCGCCGGGCTTGTACACGATCCGGATAAGGGCCGGCTCGGAGCTACCGCTCTGTCCGCCTTTCCCTCGATGGTGTCCGAGCTGACGGGAACCGGCGAGACCGTGCTCACCGGCTGGCTCGAAGATCGGTCCGCCGTTGTTCGGCGTCGTTGCGCAGATCGAAGCGCTCGGCCTCGAACTCTCGAGCTGCGCCAGGTTAGGCCGAGACCACAGCGGCCTGAGTCGGGCGGGCGGAATCACCATCATCCGGTGAGGACAGCTCACCTGGGTCAAGGCGATCGTGTGGTGATGAGCAAAGAGCAGCAACTCCAGTTGGATGCCATCCTGCGCCAGGGCGGGCTCGACACCAACGCAGATGTCCCGACACTGCGCGCGGCGTTCGACGAACTCGTGGCACAGGTGCCGGTGGCTCCCGATGTCCAGCAGAAGCCTGTTGAGATCGGAGGTGTCGCCGGCGTCGAGGTCACCATCCAGGGCAATGAGGCCGAGAATGTGATCCTCTATTTCCACTCGGGCGTGTACGTCATCGGCAATGCGGCAGCGACGGTTCCCCTGGTGGGCGATCTCGTTCGAAGAACGGGCACCAGGGCCGTCACGCTCGAGTACCGGTTAGCTCCCGAAGACCCGTATCCGGCCGCGGTCGAAGACGCTCGAGCCGCGTACGAAGGACTACTCGCTCAGGGCATCGCCCCAGGCCAGATCGCCCTTGCGGGCGAGTCAGCGGGAGGCGGGCTGGCCGTGGCCTTGCTTCTGGCCCTCCGGGAAGCCGGGGTGCCTCTGCCGTCGTGTGGGTACTTGATGTCGCCTTACGTAGATCTGACGCTGTCCGGCGAGACACTCGCCACGAAGCAGGAGGTCGACCCAGTCCTCACGCCCGATGGCCTCGAGGCTCGGGTTCCGGACTATGTGGGCGGGGCCGACGCCGCTGACCCCTACATCAGCCCGATCTTCGGCGATCTGCGGGGATTGTCGCCGCTTCTCATCCAGGTTGGTTCCCACGAGATCCTCCTCAGCGACGCGCTCCGGCTCGCCGGACGGGCAGCCATCTCCGATGTCCCAGTCACGCTCGAGGTCACCCCAGGCGTCCCACACGTCTTCCAGGCGTATGCGGGCCTCCTCGATGAGGCAGGAGCAGCGCTGGACCGAGCATCAGACTTTTTGAACGCTCAACTCGCACACTCGCCGAGCACGCCCAAACAGCGTGACCCGGCGAGGCTAGTTCCGGCGATTCATCTGAAGGGAGACAACGGTGAGATGCATCTACCTCGGGCGCCTCGGCCACGAGCCGGCGGTCGTTCCTGACCGGTACTGCGGCGGTCGTGGGCGCGTCGTCGATCGCGGCTGTCTTGCCCTGGCGTGCTGGGCGAGTCGGCGTCGGCCGGCGCTGCCGGCGCCCCAGCTCTGCCGGACTTCGCGCCGGTCCCGCCGTCATCGCTCGGCCCCGCCCTCAACGAGCAGGGATACTACGTCGCGCGCGTGAAGCGGAACCTCTACTGGGTCACCGACGGCACCTACCAGGCGGCGTTCCTGACCACCCGGGACGGCGTGGTGCTGTTCGACGCGCCCGCGACCATCGGACACAACCTGCAGCGGGCCGTCAACGAGATCGCCGCCGCCAACGGGGTGAGCAACACGGTGACGCACCTTGTCTACTCCCACCACCACGCCGACCACACCGGTGCGTCCTCGTTGTTCGGCAGGAACGTCGTGCGCATCGGGCACGAGGAAACACGGCGGCTGCTGCTGCGCGACAACGACCCGACCAGGCCCGCGCCGACCGTGACCTTCGCCGGACCGCTACACCCTGCACAGCGGCGGGGAACGCGTCGCAGCTGGCCTGGCACGGCTCCAACCACACGCCGGACAACATTTACATCCACTTTCCGGACCACGACACGCTCATGCTGGTCGACATCGTCAACTCCGGCTGGGTGCCCATCTACAACCTCAACCTCAGCGAAGACGTGCCCGGCTACATCGCGGCCCCGACCACCGCGCTGTCCTACCCGTGGAAGCACTTCATCAGCGGACACGTGGGCAGGCTCGGCACCCGCGATGACGTTCGCCTGCACCAGCAGTACGTCGCCGACATCGCCGCCAGTTGCCGGACAGCGCTCGGCACGGTCGACCCGACGCCGTACTTCGTCAAGTACGGCGCTAACCAGTGGGCCGGGGTGAAGACCTACCTCGACGCGGTCACCGACTACGCCGCCGCGCCGGTCATCGCGAAGTACACCGGCGTGCTGGCAGCGGCGGACGTGTTCACCACCAGCACCACGCTCGTGGTCTTGGAGTCGATCCGCCTCGACCTCGGCGTCGGCTCGCAGGTCCACCCGTGACCCGCATCGGCGTCATCCTCGCAAGCACCCGCCCCGGGCGCCGAGGCGAGCCGGTCGCTCGCCGGTGATGGATGAGGCAGGTCGGCGCAGCGACGCCGACTTCGAGCCGGTCGACCTCGCCGACTGCCCGCTTCCACCGAGACGATCTTGCTGAGAAGGGAACGTTTGATCATGGCTTCAGACGCGGAGCTGGCCGCCCAAGGCGAGCGAGAGGGACCACGAGAACCGACTCGAAGAACTACCCAGCCGTCGATGGTGGGCCCTGGCGGTGATAGCGATCGCTCAACTGATGGTGGTGCTCGACGGCACCGTCGTGACCATTGCGCTGCCCTCGGCGCAACGCGATCTGGGTATCTCCGACGCTGATCGGCAGTGGACGATCACCGCCTACACCGTCGCGTTCGGTGGCCTGCTGCTGCTGGGCGGACGGATCGCCGACTACACCGGCCGTAAGCGGAGCTTCCTGATCGGGCTACTCGGGTTCGCTGCGGCGTCGGCGCTCGGCGGTGCGGCGCAGAACGGCGCGACGCTCTTCGGCGCCCGGGCCCTCCAGGGCGCGTTCGCGGCGCTGCTCGCGCCCGCTGCCTTGTCGCTGATCTCGGTGACCTTCACCGAGGTGAAGGACCGGTCTCGGGCGTTCGCGGTCTACGGCGCCATCTCGGGAGGTGGCGCCGCGATCGGCTTGATCCTGGGCGGCACGCTGACCGAGTACGCGTCGTGGCGCTGGTGCCTGCTGATCAATGTGCCGATCGCGATTGTGGCCTTCGTTGCCGGCACGATCCTGATCACCGAGAGCAAGTCCCGGGGCGGGAGCTCATACGACATCCCGGGCGCGATCCTCGGCACGGCCGGGCTGGTTGCCCTCGTGTACGGATTCACCCAAGCGGCCAAGACCGGTGTCGGCTGGCTCTCGGTCGAGGTCATCAGCCTTCTCGTGAGCGCCGGCATCCTGCTGGTCGCGTTCGTGCTCGTCGAGCTGCGTTCGACGAGCCCGCTGTTGCCGATGCGGGTGGTGCTCGACCGCAATCGCGGCGGCTCGTATCTCGCCTCGCTGCTGGTCTTCGCCGGGCTGTTCGCGATGTTCCTGTTCCTGAGTTACTACTTCCAGTACAACCTGGGCTACAGCGCACTCAAGTCGGGCATCGCGTTCCTGCCGTTCAGCGCCGGCATCATCGTCACCTCGGGCGTGGTGTCGGGCCTGCTACCGCGCACCGGACCCAAGCCACTCATGCTGATCGGGCTCGCTATGGCTGCGATCGGTCTGGCCACCTTCACCCGCATCTCCGACACCAGCAGCTGGGTTACCAGCGTTCTGCCCGGAGAGCTGCTGATGAGCGTCGGCCTGGCGCTGGTGATCGTGCCGCTCTCGAACCTCGCGCTCACCGGGGTGAACAACGACGACGCGGGAGTCGCAAGCGCGGTGCTCAACTCGACCCAGCAGATCGGCGGATCCCTGGGCACGGCGCTGTTGAACACGTTCTATGCGAGTGCGGTCGCGTCCTATCTCGTGGCCCATCACCTCTCACCGTCCGCGTTCAACCCGCTCGCGGCGATCCACGGCTATCACGTCGCGTTCTGGATCGGGTTCGGGCTGATCGCCGCGGCGTTCGTGGCCGTTCTGGTCTTGGTCAATGCCGGCAAGGCCGACATCACCACGCAGCCCGGCGTGCCGGCCGGCGCCTAACCCAAGGAGAGAAGCAAATCGGTCGGCCGGTCGGCTCGACATCACCAAAGATGTGGGGTCATCGGTCACAATTCCAGCGATGGCTACGAGCAGACGTGCGAACGCCTTGATCTTTAAGAGCCGCCACGGCCACCCGATTGGCTTTGCGTGTGAGCATCTGCTTATGACTGAGCCGCCTGAATGTGGACCAGAGGACGTGGAGTTCACGTTGTCGTGGAGCGATGCTGGCGGCGCACCTGCAGGGCGACCTCGTCGCCGAGAATGTGGGCGGACATGCATGCCGGCTATCGGGAAAGCCCGACGTTATACCCATTGGCGCGGACGGCCTGCCACTTGACGCAGGGACCGTGTGGACTATGGAGTACCGGGTGCCTGACCATGTAGTCCTGAGTCCGGGCCAGCGGGCAACCGCGCCAGTGGCTTGGGGCGGGTGGGACGGTCCAGCCGCCTCGGGCCGAGTCATCGTCACCTGGCCTGGAGGCCGCAAGGAGATTCAAGTACTAGGTCCCAAGGCAGCCTACTCCGTCAGCAACCGGCGCCATGCCCTTATCGACGTCCTGGTTCCGCCCCGAACGAGGTCGTTGAGCCGGAACGGCTCTACACCTTCCGGGAGGTCGAGTTCGTCGTCGGCGATGAGGGCGGCGAGGTGTTGGCTGCGACGTCGACCGTGGACCGGGGCGCGAGCCCTTCGACCAGGCCGGCGGCCAAACGCGCCGAAGAGGTGGATGTCGCAGGGGCAGCCCCACGGAGTCGTAGTCGTCGTCGGTTGGTCGGAATGTGGCTATCGCCTCAGTCGCCTTCGCTGACGTGGCCGTGGCTGCCCTGGCTGCGCGGTACACCACGGTGTACGTCCTCCAATGAGCGGCCGTTCGTCATCCGCAGTAGCGCTGTGATGCGTGTGTCGCGCCCGGCTCGATCAATCCGACATACTCGTCGTGTCCTCGATCCGATGTGGGGATGTCTCGGGGATCGCAACGTGATGCTGAACAGGAACCGTGAGCGCAGTCTTCTGGACCAGCTGCTCGCCGATGTGCGTGGTGGCGAGCCGAGCATTTGTGGTCCGGGGAGACGCAGGTATCGGCAAGACCGCGCTGCTGGACTACGTTCTCGGTCACGCATCAGATTGCCGGGTAGCCCGAGCGGCGGGAATTGAGGCGGAGCAAGAGCTCGCCTTCGCCGCCTTGCACCAGATTTGCGCGCCGATGCTCGACCTGCTGACGCGCCTGCCCGACCCGCAGCGCAAAGCATTGGGAACTGCCGTTGGTCTCAGCGCGGGGAATCAACCAGATCGCTTCATGGTCGGCCTGGCGGTGCTTGGCCTGTTCTCGGAGGCGGCACGCAAGCGACCGCTGCTCTGTGTGGTCGATGATGCCCAGTGGCTCGACCTCGAGTCGGCGAAGGTTCTCGCGTTTGCGGCCCGACGGCTGCGGGCCGAATCGGTGGCGATGATCTTCGCAATACGGGAGGCGCGCGAGCAGGCGGAGGTACCCGAGTTAGCAGGTCTGGCAGAGCTGCGAGTCGCCGGCTTGCCCGACGATGAAGCTCGCGCACTTCTCATATCGACGCATCCTGGACCGATTGACGAATCGGTGCTGGAGCGGATCATTGCCGAGTCCCGAGGCAACCCGCTGGCATTGCTGGAGCTGCCACGCGGCTTCACCCCCATGGAGCTAGCCGGGTTCGGGCTGAGCTCGACCCCATTGCCCCGGCGCATCGAGGAGAGCTTTCAGCGGCAGATCGCGTCTCTTTCGGCGACGACACGACAGCTGTTGCTGGTGGCCGCTGCGGAACCAGTGGGTGATCCGGTGCTCGTGCTGCGTGCGGTGGATCGGTTAGGCATCGGCCTCGAAGCCGCGAGGTCGCCGGCAGAGGCGGCGGGCCTCGTCGAGTTCGCTTCGCGGGTGAGATTTCGGCACCCGCTCCTGCGCTCGGTGATCTACCAGGTCGCTGCTCCGGATGAGCGGCGGAGCGCGCACCGCGCGCTCGCCCAGGTCACCGACCCACTGGCCGACCCTGATCGGCGCGCGTGGCACCTCGCCCAGGCAGCCGCCGAGCCGGACGAAGACGTTGCGGCGGAGCTCGAGCATTGCGCCGGGCGAGCACAGACCCGCGGTGGGCTGGCCGCGGCAGGCGCCTTCCTTGAGCGTGCCTCGAGCTGACGCCGGACCCGCTGCGGCATGGGCAGCGAGCGCTGCCGCGGCGCAGGCCACGCACCAGGCGGGAATGACCGACGCGTCATTGAGGCTGTTGGCGGTGGCCGAGGCGAGTCCGTTGGGTGAGTTCCAGCGCGCGCAGGCCGACCTGCTGCGCGCCCGTATCGCATTCACCGTCAATCGCGGCAGGGATGCGCCGTTGCTGCTACTCAAGGCCGCCACCAATCTGCAATCGCTCGACGTACGGCTTGCTCGAGACACCTACCTCGATGCGCTGCGCGCCGGCTGGTTCGCCGCGCATCTGGCCAGCGGTACCGACCTGCGTGACATCGCGTGTGGCCGCCCGCGCCGCGCCGGCGCCTGTACCGCCAATGCGTCCGCCCGGATCTCCTGCTCGACGGCCTGGCCGTGCGTTACACCGACGGATACGCCGCGGGAGCGCCGATGCTGAAGCAGGCGCTGCGAGCGTTCCGCCGTCCGGACTTGGGCGGTGAGGAGGGTTGCGATGGCTCTGGTTCGCAAGCACCATGTCCGTCGATCTGTTGGAGGACGAAACCTGGGACGAGCTCACCGGCCGCTTCGTTGAGCTTGCACGAGACTCCGGCGCCCTGGCCACGCTGCCGATGGCCTTGACGCTTCGCATCGTCATGGAGATCTTCGCCGGCGACCTGGCCGGGGCCGCCTCGCTGCTTCAGGAGCTCGGCGCCGCCACGGAAGGGACCGGAATACAGGCACCGCCCTACGCCGCCCAATTGCTTGCGGCCTGGCAGGGTCGGGAAGACGGGGTCGCCGAGCTGATCGCTACGACCACCGCCGATGTCGAACGGCGCGGCGAGGGACTCGGGCCGATCGCCGCCGGCTGGATGAAGGCATTGCTGTGTAACAGCCGTGGCCGTTACCGGGAAGCGCTTACTGCGGCGCAGCAGGCGATCGGGCCGCCCCAGGAGATGGGCGTCCTGACCTGGAGTTCGCTCGCCGAGCTGATCACGGCGGCTGCGCGAGCCGGTCGGCCCGCAGTCGCGACTGATGCGCTTCAGCGCCTGGCAGACTTCACACAGGCCAGCGGTACCGACTGGGCACTCGGTCTGGAAGCCTGTTGCCGTGGGCTGGTCAGCGAGGCCAGGCCGCCGACAGCTGCTACCTCGACGCGATCGATCACCTGTCCCGCACGCGCATCCGCGGTCAACTCGCCCGCGCGCATCTGCACTACGGCGAATGGCTGCGACGGGAGAACCGCCGCAGCGTCGCGCGCGACCAGCTCCGCACCGCGTACGAGATGTTCACCACCATGCGCATGGACGGTTTCGCCGAACTTGCCGCACACGAACTTGCTGCAACAGGTGAAACCGTCCGCAAGCGCCGTGTCGAAGTGCCGAGCCAGCTCACACCGCAGGAGGCGCAAATCGCCCGGCTGGTCCGGGACGGGCTGCCGAACGCGGAGATCGCCACCCGGCTATTCATCAGCCCGCGCACCGTCGAATGGCACCTGAGCAATATCTTCGCGAAGCTCCAGATCACCTCACGCGCGCGATTGCGTCGCTGACTGTCGAGCTCGGACCGCGGCAGGCATTCTCGGTGCCGGCAGGCATGCTGCACCGGCCGGTGGTCCCCGCCCGCTCGGTAGTGCTCATGATCGAGAAGGCCGGGGGTGGTCCCGACCGGCGATTGATCAATCGCCACCGCTGGTCCAACGCCGCAGCATCCCCATCTGCTCGCGGCGGATGCGACCCCGTCGCGCCGGATCGACGCGCGTTGCTTGGCGGCTACGCGTTGTGAGGCGTCGTGCGGGCGAAGCTCACGCCGAACATCCCGGGTGATCGCCGATTGTGCCGACCTCGTGATTGTGCCGACGTCGTTCTTGGACGCCCCGGCGGAACAGGGTTTGCAGGGCGGCGAGGTCGGCACAATCCGAGGGGCCGCACCCGCGCCCGCACGGAACCGAAGTGAGGAATCGCGAGTTGAGGTGCGAAGAAACGCACGGTAGGCCTGAAGGCGAACCTCATCCGTGCCAGCGTTTCACTCCAATCCGGTCGCCGAGGATCGGGTAGCAGAAAGCAAGTCCTGCGCCGGCAATGGCGCCGAGGCGCAGGAGCGCAGCCAGGCATCCGAACAGGATTGTGCCGATGTCGCCAGTAGGAATCTCCCGCTGCGCAACGCATGCCGTGTCAAGGTCGGCACAATCGGCGATCCCGCAACACCCGCCCGGTTGCACGGAACTCTAGCCCCGCCGCGCCGGCCGAACGGCCCCCGCCAGGACGAACCGATGGGGGCGCGCCCTGCTCGGTGGGGTGGACCCGTAGGCCGCGCCTGGCGGCGAGTCGTCCCGAGCCGCGCGTGACAAGCGGACTCGATTTTGATCAAGATCGACCCATTGAAAGCGGCTGCGCGGATGGATTCCGGCTGATTGAGTCCGGCCTACCCTGACCACCGTGCTGTGTCCGAGGCGTGGCCGGCCAGTCGGGTCGGGCTCGGCCGTGGCCGACCACGCCGATGGTGCTCACCGCAATGCCGCCGCGCCGAGGCCAAGCGGGCGTGGCTGTCGAGGATGCGTGCGCGAGCGGTATGCCCAAGCAAGGAAGTCATGTTCGAGGCGGTCAAGGCGGCGGCTCTGATCCCGTGACCAGATGCGGCCCTCGCGGCCAACGGTTGTAGCCGATAGCAGCTCTCGTTCGATCGATACCGCCGAATCATCGCGATCTCGACGGCCGTGACTTCGGCATCGGTCGCAGTTTCGGACTCCCACAAGATCTCGCGGGTCACGGTGAAGCTCTGGCGCTGCACGCGGGTGAGGTCGTCCGCGATGAGCCGGCTGTCCGCCGAGCCGAAGTAGTTGATGTTGTCGGTCCGGTCCTGGCCAATGTAGATCTTGCCGTTCGGACAGACGATCTTGTCAGACGACCTTCACGTCCGCCGGGTTGCCGACCGGAGTCAGCTCCGCTCGACGGCGCGCCGTGCACTCAGGGCGGGATCGTTGATCATGTAAGCGGCCCCGAGCGGCGTTTGTGCCGCCGGCGCCGGTTGGTTGGCCTCTCACCTAGTCGGGCCGATGCTCCGCGGGCTCCGCGGTTCACCGCAAAGGGGCACCTGGCCTGGGCGTCATTCCCCTGGGCCAGGTGCAACCCGAACCGCGACCTCGCTGACTCGCGGCGGGATCAGGTAATCCCGTTTTATTGTCGGTGATTCTAATTCGGAGCGATTCGGGAGCGTATACCCGATCCGGTGGTGTTGTCCGACGAGGAGCGGTGGGTACTGGCCGGGTGGGCGGCGCGGCGCCCGAAAACGTCGCAGGCGTTCGGTTTGCGGTGCAGGCCATCGACCGGACCGCGTTGGAGGACGATGCTGGACCTTGTGAGCGCGTCGGTGGCCAATCCGAAACACAGCCAGTGGTATGCACTCGGCGGTGGCTCGGCAGTACGGTCTGCGCACCAAATCAGCGAAGAGGGCGCCTCGTCGCCCCGCCGTGTCGAAGTGGGGAAGAACCATGGCTGATGTGGGAAAGACGAACATTGTCGTCATGTGGGTGGTCGGTCCGGACGACGTCGCGGAGGGTGATCGCATCTTCGACAGCCATGTCGACTGGATGACGGGACACCCCCGGGACGGCGACACAGCTCTCCTGTCCTACCGGATCTCGAAAGGTCCGGAGCTGTCGAATCCCGTGGACCCCAACTCCGACCCGACCGGTAGCACGATCTTCGTCCTCAACGAGGTCTACGAGACACCGGCTGGCGTGGCCGAGCACTGGAAGCAGGCGATTGAAAGCTGGCAGGATCTTCCCGCCTTCATGGACTGGAGTGCCAAGGTCAAGGTCGGCACGCTGCACAGCGGAACGGTCGTCCAGGGCCTCTGTTAGCAGCGGTGCTGGAGCTGAGGGTGTCTGGAGCTGAGGGATTCGGGCCCCTGGCCTCCTCGTTGCGAACTGGCGGCTCGTGGGTCGAGACGAGTCAGTAACTCCCGGAAGTCGACCTCGGTCTCCTCGCCCGGGTCGTGTGCGTCGGCGGCATGCTGACTTCGGCAGCGGCGGTGCCGCGTTCGCGTGCATCAACATTGGCGACGACACGCTCGCGCCGTTTCGCCGGCGGCCCCGAGTTGTCGTGCACCGCGACACCGGACACAAAGATCTTCGTCGTGGGGTACTCATGGGAGTGCAGTTCGTTCACTGGAGATCACACTTCTAACACTGGCGATAACTTCGTTTACGGAACCAACGCAGGCCAACTACGGCAGTATGCCCGCAACAATGACCTGCAAAGAGGCACCCACCGTCACCGTCGACGGCAAGTCCGTGACGGTGACCGAGGTGGAGATCATCCCCGCTGAACATCAGCTGCCCGCAGACAACATTTTCCCCGGAGCCTGCGGGAAGGAAGGTAAGTCCGTGGCGCACGGCTGGGTCACTCTCTTGAACCCACTAACCGTCGGGGAACACCAGATCGTGGACGGAGCCCCGAACGAGGGACGCCGAGCGCGCGCCATGGCCGATTCGGCGGGATCTTGACCAGTCGGTGGGTCGCTGGCAAACCTGATGGGGTTGGCAATGGCGCGCGTGAGGCCAACGCGCCGGCCAACACAAACCGGAGTAGCCGGCCCAATCGTGGTGTATGCCTCCTCCGAAGCCCACATGTCGATCGGCAAGGCCGTCGCGCTGCTGGGTCTCGGCCGGGACAACCTTCGCCTCCTCCCAGTCGGCGACGACTTTCGGTTGAGCCCCTACCGCGCTGCGCGACGGCGGTCGCGGTCGATCGAGCAGCCTGCCGGGTGCCAAAACGCGGCCGGGGATTGAGCTGGGTGTTTATGCTGCTGGCTGGTAGTCGTTGATTAGGCCGCCGAGGACAGGGTGTACGGCTGATCTGTTGCGCTGGCGGTGCTGGGATGGGCTGGTCTGGGCGTGGCGGCTGTAGGTTGACGGCCGCGGTGCGGGCGCCGCTGGTTGTAGTGCCGGGTGTACTCGTTCAGCATGTGGCGTAGGTGGTGTTCGCCGAGGATCAGTATGCGGTCGGTGAGCTCAGCGCGGGCGGTGAGCACGAACCTTTCGGCGTAGGCGTTCGCCCGCGGGACAGCCGGCAGGGATCTTGAGAACCGTGATGTCGGTAGCGGTGAGGACCGCGTCGAACGCGGCGGTGAACTGTCCAGCTCGGTCGCGGACGAGGAATCTGGAACGCTTCCGCGCGCTGGCCGAGGTCCATGAGCAGGTTGCGGGCCTGCTGGGTGGTCCACGGCCCGTCGGGGTTGGCGGTGACACCGAGGATGTGCACGTAGCGGGTCTCGATCTCGCAGCGCGAACAGCACGTAGATCCGGCGCAGGGCCACGCGTGTCGACGTGGAAGAAGTCGACGGCCAGCATCGTGGACGGCTTGGGCGCGTAGGAATTGCCGCCAGCTCAGTGTCGGTCGCCGCGCCGCGGCGCGGGCGGGATTCGGTGCCTGTTTGAGGATCCGGCGGATGGTTGAGGCACCGACGCGGTGGCCGAGCTTGCGCAGCTCGCCCTGGATCCGCTGGTAGCCCCAGCGAGGCGTTGTCCCGGCGCGATGCGCACGATCAGCGCGGCGACCGTCGTCGTGGCAGCGGCGGGCGTCCGGTGCGTCTCGGGTAGGTCCAGCGTCGGCGCGACGAGGCGGCGATGCCAGCGCAAGAGTGGTCGCCGGCGTCACCAGGCGATGGTGCTTGACCGGCTTGGGCAGCAGACGACGTCAACGCGGCCAGGACCGCCCGGTCGGCCCAGTCCAGGCGAGGTCGTGGATTCCCGCGCCGCAGCACCGCGACCTCGTGACGCAACACGAGCAGTTCGGCGTCCTTGGACGCACCCGACCGCAGCCAGCAGCACCAGCCAGCCGACGATCCGAATGAAGATCAGATACAGCAGCCGAAACGACACAAGCCGAGATCATCCCCGACGCGCCGCCGACCTTCCATCCGCGCAGGGTCACTCGCTCGCACCGGCTTCTGGCACCGCACAGGGTGCTGTTCGCCGAAGCAAAGGCTCCGCCGCAGCCACGATCGAGAGCAGGTGGCCGAGGCCGCCGGCATGTCGCGACGCACCTTCTTCCGCTACTTCAGCGGCAGACGAGCTTCCACTACTTCAGCGGCAAAGACGAGCTGGTCTCCGCCCGCCTGCTGGCCTCTCCGGAGACCAGCCGCTCGCCGCCGCGCTTGAAGCGCGGCGGCCCGACTTGAGCCCGGGCGTCGGCCCGCGCTGGCGCCGCCGCCTTCGGCGCGCTCGTCAACGACGTCGAGCAGCACGAAGACATCGCCCGCCCGCTGCACGTAATGCTCGAGCAGGAGCCCGGAAGTCAGGAGCCGCCGCCCACGAGCGCGGACACCGATGGCTGGAGCTGCTCCGAGCCACTTTCCGTCGCCCGGCGGCTGGCCCGCACCGGACCCAGCCGCGCGGATCGACGATCCGCGCCCGCGCCCTGATCACGGCAGCGCCATCGCGTGCTTCGACGCCACGCCCAGCTCGCCCGGGTCACGAAGGCCTGGATCACGACCAGGCCCCCTTGTCGACGAGGCGATGCAAAGCCGTCGCACTCCATCAGGTAAGGAGGCGCACCTCCGTCGCCACGCGCGCAGCCCCACGCCGCTCCGGTAGCCCGCAGCGAGCAATGAGCGACACGCCGATCCATGATACTCCGTAGCCGCGCGGACTTCGAACCGATTGCCCATGCGCTGTGGGCCCCCGGTCCAGCAAAAACCCCGACAGGCCACCTGTCCTGGCGCCGCTCACGCCCGGACGAGCGCGTGCGCGAGCGAGGCGAGGAAGTCGATGTGGCCGTCGACGGAGTCCAGTCCGCGGCCCATCGTCACCACCGAGACATGGGTGCCGCCCGCGTCACGCCAGGCATCGATCTCCGCCGTGAGATCGCCGATCCCGCCCCGAGGCAGCACCACATAGTCCCCCCGAAGTCCTCGACCGACCTACCGTGCCCACGCACCCGATCCCGCAGCCGCTTCCAGGCCTCGACGGCGTGGTCGACGCCGCCACCAAAGAAGATGAAGCCGTCCCCGAGCCGGGCGGCCCGGTCGAACGCCTTCTCGCCAGATCCACCAAGCCAGATCGGGACCGGCCGCGCCGGCTTCGGCACGAGTGCAGCTCGATCAACCCGGTCGAACCGGCCGGAGAAGTCAACGACAGGTTCGGTGAACAACCGGCGAAGCAGCTCGATCTGCTCCTCCTGCCGAGAGCCGCGGCTACGGAAGTCCTGGCCCAGGGCCTCGTACTCCACGTGGCTCCAGCCGACCCCCACACCCAGGCGCAGCCGACCGCCGGACAGCAGATCAACATCGGCCGCTTGCCGCGCCACGAGCGCTGTCTGGCGCTGCGGAAGGACCAGAATCCCGGTGGCGAACCCGATGCGCTCGGTCATGCCGGCCAAAAGGCGAACATCACGAACGGGTCGTGGAACGGGTCCTGCTCGGTGTAGGGGCCCGTCAGCCGAGGCGTCCGATCGGCGTGCACGGCACCGAGCACATGGTCATAGGCGAGCAGGTGGTCAAGCCCAGGTCCTCGACCGCGGTGCCGATCCGCCGGACAGCCGTCGGATCTCCTCGAAGCTCGGTCTGCGGGTAGACCACGCCGATCTGCATAAGGCCCCACCCTGCCATGGGTGCACCGCATTGCCCGAGGTCAACCATGCCCAGGCTGCCGATCTGCATGTCCAGGAAGTGTCATTCAGGCGCGTCCCGGTGCTCGGGCAACGCAGCGCCTACCCCGCGCCCGCGGCAACCTGAATAAACGCGATCCATGTTGCCCCCTGCATCGCTCACAGTGGACTGTGCCCAGCGTCAGGTCGATGCTTCGCGCGAGTCGCCAGACAGGAGAGCCTGGCGTCGCGTTGCGAGCAACAACCGCCACGTCGGCGACGGCCGCTCATCGGCTGATACGGAAAACGGAAGCGACTGTCAGCGAGCGACAGAACTCTCTATCTGCGCGTGATTCCTGATACGCGAGGGCTTCGGGTTGCCGTTCATATCGAGACGGTGATGCGCAACGTCGGAGACCGTTAGCGCCGATTTTCACGGTCCGAGTGACCCGGCCCGGTTGCCCGCTGGCCGCCCGCCGCGGTGCCGACGCAGGTGGCCGAACCGGCCTCCGAACAAAGTGAGAGGCGCCCGCCGCCCGCCAGCGCTAGGGTCACACAGCGGAGGTTGGTGTGATGTCTGACGCGATCGCCGCCCATCTGGTCGTGGACGACCCCGAACGGGCGGCGCAGTGGTACGCGAGTGTGTTCGGGGCCCGCGAAACCGACCGGATTCCGCTGCCGGACGGAACCGTGTTCGCGATCGATCTCACCCTCGGGGCGACAACCATCGCGCTCGCCGGCGAATACCCGGACCAGGGATCATCTCCCGAAGACGCTCGGTGGCACGTACCTGGCCCTGGTCGTGGCGACCGACAACGCGGATGAGGTGTGGACCCGCGCGATCAACGCCGGCGCCACCGCGTTCCACCCGATCGCCGACACCTTCTACGGCGAACGCGCCGGACAGTTCATCGACCCGTTCGGACACCGCTGGGGCGTCACCCAGCACCTGCGCGACGTGCCCAAACCGGAACGAGACGCGGCCGTGGCCGCCATCTTCGCTCCGGGCTAAGCCCGCGCACGAGCATCGCCACCGCGAGTTCCGGACGGCAGCAAGCGCGGAAGGCCCCGTCACCCGAGCGGAATGAGCTGCGAGTGCGGAATCGGCTGCCTCGCTTCCTTCCGAACCGCACGGATCGGGTGATACACGGCGATGCGCGCGGCTCATCCCGTAACGCCGCGTGCTCGACGTCCGCGGGGTGAATCGCCGAATCCGGCGCACCCCGGACTCGCTCTTCTGCTGGACGACACCGCCGATATGTGCGGTCTGAGTTCGGCCGTGTTCGGTTCCTCGGATGACGACCTTGTTCCCCATCCATGGTCAGGGTTCGTATCCCTCAGCTCTGGCTTGCAGCCCGGCCGGGATGGGCCGACACGGTGAAATCTCGTCCCGGCCGATCGGGAGGGTGCATTCAGTCGTCCCCTGACAGCGGCGTCGACTTCGGCGGCGAATTCTTGGCCAGCGCGGGTATTCGATGAGTGCTGTGCTGATCAGTCGTCTCATCCTATGTGTTGTCACCGAAGGGCACCTTGACGGAGGAGATACGCGTGTCAGAGACGGATGCAGCGCAGGGCATAGGTGACGAGCCGGCGGTGCTCGCCGTCGTGCGAACGAGGCGACCCGTCGGCGTTCGCTTCGCTGACCGAGCGGCACCGGCGGGAGTTGCGCGTGCACTGTTACCGGATGCTGGGCAACTTCGAGGATGCCGAAGACCTGGTCCAGGAGACCCTTGCCCGCGCCTGGGCGAACCGTTCGGGGTTCGAGGGTCGATCGACGTTGCGGGCCTGGCTGTACCGAATCGCCACGAACGCCTGTCTGGATGCCATCAAGCGCAGCCGGCGAAGGGTCCGGGTTGTCGATGACTCGACCGAGCTTGATCGAGGACCGTCCTTCGATGAGGTGCCGTGGCTGCAGCCGTACCCCGACCGTCTGCTGGAGAATGTGGCGTCGGGCGATGACGAGCCGGACGCCGTTGTCGTGGCCAAAGAGACGATCGAGCTGGCCTTTCTGGCCGCGATCCAGTATCTGCCGCCGCGCCCGCGGGCGGCGCTGATCCTGCGTGACGTGTTGGGCTGGTCGGCGAGCGAGACGGCCGAGGCGCTCGACGGCAGCGTTGCCGCGGTGAACAGCTCGTTGCAGCGAGCCCGGGCTCGCATGCGGGAGCTCGGCCGGCCGGGTCGGCTGGAGTGGTCACCGGTTACCGCGCCGACCGAGGAGGAGCGTCAGCTTCTGCAGCGCTATATGGATGCTCACGCCCGAGCCGATGCGCCGGCCGTGATCGCTCTTCTGGGCGAGGACGCGCGGTTCAGCATGCCTCCGCAGATGGCTCGCTTCGACGGCCGGGCCGCGGTCGCGGGCTTCTTCGACGACCTGTTCGGGGCGGACAACCCGGGGAACTGGCGCCTGGTGCCGGTGCGGGCCAACGGTCAGCCTGCGGCGGCGAGCTACGTACGTGCCTGGGGAGAGTCGGACTACCGCGCGACCACGCTGGACGTGCTGCACATTGCGGGCGGGGAGCTGGTCGAGATCACCACCTTCGATGCGCGTGTCTTTCCCGCGTTCGGCCTGCCGACGACGCTGGCCGAGTCCTAGCCGTGGCGGGCGAGCCTCACGCCGATCGCGAGCGGCTGAGACCTGCTCGGGCGAGCCTTACCGTCCAGCTTCGCGGTCCGCGTGTGCATCCTCGAGCCGGGCTGCGGGCGGCCCTACGACGCAGCCGAGTGCCGGAATGCACCCGTCGAGGTAGATCGCGGCGAGGTCGACCTCGAGTTCTGCAGCGGCAAAGCCGTTCGGGTCCGTGCCGGCGCCGTCTTGTGGGTTGTGCGGGCTCAGGCTGCGGGCGCTGCACAACCGCGGGCACGTTCCGGTGGTCCTCGTGGCCCTGTGCCGTGGGCGACCGGACACCCGTCGCGCGCCGTCGGGCACGGCGTTCGATGAGAAATGCGGCGGTCGTCGTCTCAACATGCATGACGACAGTCGCGCAAGGCCCAAGGCCTGAGAACCGCCATCCGACGGCCACGCCCTCGCTGCCGAAGCGGCTTCGCCCGCTGCACCTTGGCCTGGCGCTGCAGGGCACCATGCTGTGGGTACCGGTCGAGAAGCTGTTCATGACCCAGATCGGTTTCACCGCGGCATCCGTTGGCCTGGTGGCGGCTGCGTACGCCGTGGTGACACCCGATCCTCGAGGTGCCCACCGGGATCCTGGCCGACCGGTGGAGTCGCCGCGGGCTGCTGATCGTCTCGGCCGTCGCGTTGATGACCTGCTCGTTGGTCGGCGGCGCGAGCAACAACGTGCCGCTCTACATCGTCAGCGCGCTCATCCTCGGCGCCTATTTCGCGACATACTCCGGCACGGTGGAATCCATCGTCTACGACACCGTCGTCGAGGAGACCGGCAGCAGCGACGCGTACCCGGCACGCATCGGCCGGGTACGGCTCGTCGAGAGCCTCGCCCTGGTAACCAGCTCACTGACCGGCGGCGCCCTGGCAGGCCTGACCGACCCCAGACTCACCTACTTCGCCTCCGTGCCCTTCGCTGCGCTGGCGGTCATCGCGTACCTGCGATTTGACGAGCCGCAGCTGCACAAGACGGGCGACCGGATCCCGCTGCGCGACCACATCGCCGTCACCTACCGAACGATCACGCGTCGAGAAACGGTCCTTCGCCTCATCATTCTCGGCGCGCTCACGTCGCTGATCATGCAGATCATCCTCGAGTTCGGACCGCTCTGGCTGGTCGCCATGGCCGCGCCCGCGATTCTGTTCGGGCCGTACTGGGCGGGCCTCGTGTCCACGCTCGGCATCGGCGGACTGCTGGCAGGCAAGATCCGCATGACCGACACCAAGACCGTGCTCGCGGTAGTCGGCGTGATGATCTCGGCCAGCGTGATGCTCAACACCACCAGCTCCATCGCTGCCGTGATCGCGGCGCAGGTCATCCTTGCGCTGCTCATCGGGATCGCCGGCATCCATGCCGGTGCTGCGTTGCACGACGCTGTGCCCTCCGCCGTCCGCGCCGGCGTCGCGTCCGGGGCTGGCACGATCTCCTGGATCGGATTCCTGCCCTTCGCGCTCACGTTCGGCTGGGTCACCAAGCAATACGGCGTTCACGCATCCGGGTGGATGATGACCGCTGCGACCATCGTCGTCAGCGGTCTGCTGGTCAGAATGTCGCAGCGTCAGCAGAACTCAGCCCGCCGCCGCCGCGGCGATTCCCACACCGACGTCGATCCCGGCAGCCGCGGGCTGCTAATCAGCGACCTGATCTGGTCAGCACCCGACGCGTTAACCGCGCTCGGACAAGCATCGAATCGCTCGCTATCGTCCATATCGACGACGGCGCTGCCATCGAAGGCGAGCACAGACGGTCCGATCTGTGCGCCTCGTGCCGGCTGCAGGCTGATTGACCCGCCATCAGCCTGGCTCAGCTGACGGGCACAGGGAGAGAGGCCGTTCGCGCTGGATACTGGCGCCATGGTCGACGAACAGGCCCGGGATCGGGCTATATATCAGGCGCTCAAGGCGGTCGACGAGGTCGCGGCCGCCCTGCAGACCCACCTGATCGAAGAGCATCAGGCAGACCCTGAGCGGGCTGCCTCGGAGAGCACGATCCACCAACTCTCTCAAGCTTCTGCGGCAGGCCCGCGAGCGCCTCGGCGAAGGACTGCGAGCCATCGGTGCGGACGCCATCGCCCAGTCTGACGAGATCACGCTGCGCAGGTCATGACCGCAACAGCCGCAAGCCCGTCCCCCGCTGGTCCGACGGAACCGCTCGCGTGCTCTGCGGGACGCTGAGCGGCAAATCCGGGTGTTCGAGTCGCCGTACCGACGGATTCACGTGCGGGTCTTGAGTCTGTCGGCGCAACGAATAGATCGATGCAAGACGACGCGCGGCCGGCGAGATCCGGCGCGCTGACGGGTGCGAAAGATCATGGGCCACTCGTCCACGCGCGTGCGGGACCGGTTCAGGTCCCCATCGTCTGGTCGACGTCTCGGGTTTGGCGCGGAGTCAGCGTGTGGCGGCATCGGTGGTCGAGGCTTTGGCTGCTGCCTGACATCCACTCTTTGAAGAGGACCTGCCCGATGCCTCGTCTCCGGACGTTTCACCGCCGCACGGCACTTGCCGGCCGATCACGTCGACACCGATGGTCGACCACGCCTGCCGCAGGTAGGCGGCGCTGGCCGCGGAGGTACGGAACTCCGGGTGGCTGCCGGTGACCTCGCCGTCACCGTTCTGGTACCAGTCGAACAGCGGATCGACCTCGTCGTTGGTGTCGGCAATGAACCCGTCCAGTGACATGGACGCCTGAGCGATCACTTTGCCCATGTCGGCAGCCTTCGTCTCCTTCGTCGTGGTGTCGACTCGGTCGCGCTCCGTAGAGCCGAGGTGAGACGACGCGATGGAACGCACTCGCGCGGTGACGGCAGGACCGCGGCGCCAGCGCCGAATCAGCGCGCGTATTTCGACTGGCTTGGGGACTTGGCGTTGCGTCGTTATGGACGCTGGTCGGAGATAGTACGACTCGGCTGCTTCGAGAGTCTCGATGGGCACCCAGCCTCCTCACGACCAATACGCGCGCGGCACCAAAGCCACAGCGCGTGACGTAAAGAACCTCCAGCCGTTGCGCAGTCGGCGGATGAAGGGATGGGTGACGACGACGAAACCCAAAATCGTCACGGGACGACGCTGCACGCCCTCTTTGCAGCGGTGGCCGCGCTTGTAGGAGATCTCATCGATCCCGATCCGGGTCAATCCATCCAGCCGGGCGGCGAGCGCGTCGACATCAGACCAGACCCGCGTGATGATCGAGCCCCACCATGCACCACGCAACGCATAAGCTCGGTGACCGCCGTCTTCGACGACTGCGTGGCCAGCCAGAAGCCACCGTCTGGTCGAAGGCCAGCGTGTGGCCGGTTCCATGCCGCGCCCACGGCACGTGGACCGCGACCGCGGACGGCGTCCTGGCCATGGCCAGCGCTGCGACTGACGGTCGGCGTATGGACCCTAATCTGTAGCGGGCTCTACCAAGCCCTGGTGACCGGCCGGGCTGTGCTTGCCCAACCCTTAGCCAGCAGTGCCATTAAGCGATCGGCAACCCGCTTGGCTGTCACCTCGGCCTTGCGTGCAGGTTCCAGTATTTTAAACCGCGAGCGTCAAACCCCGCCGTCAGCGTCGTCCGATCCGCAGATCGGCCAGCAGCCGCGCCCCGACATGCGACGCCACCGCCAACCGTCAGCGGACACCTCGACAAGCGACGAGTACGAGTACGCGTGCACGTGGAAATGCCTTCCTGTTCGCAGATCCAGAGCCCTCGCCAAGCTCAGAATCCCTCATAGGCAAGGCACTTTCGATTCTACACACCGAACAACCCACGCGATCTTGAAGAGTCCGGGCTAGCCAGCTGGTTAGCGGGTGTCGGCAGATCTCGATGATGCTGTTTTTGCTCGTCGTTACGAATGGCCGCACTGTCTGGATCGTGACGTGGTCGGACGAGCCCAGGTTTGCCAGGCGGTAGGTGTCGGTCCCGGGGACCCGGGTCACGACTGGGCTGCTCCATCCGAATACGGCGCGTGCGTAAAGTTCGGCGACAGACTCCGCGCTGCCACGCCACCTGGCTGGTGCCCTTGGTCGCAGGCGTGGCCTGCATGGCGTTTGTTGCGCGGCCGCAACGAGTTGTCCTCGGGCCACATCGGCCAGGCCGGGGTTTCGGCGACGTCGACCACTGGTCGGTCCGGGGAGCTCAGCCGGCTGACCTGGCCGGCCGGTAAAACGCGGTCCGAGGCCGACGCCAAAGCTGAGCAGGGCCTCAAAGTCTCCGGAGATCGAGACCTGTTTGATTGTCCGGGTATCCCGGCGTCATCGTGGGCGGTCCGGAATACGGCGTGATGGGAGTCGCCCGGTAGTGAGCGACCTGCTCCGTGGATAATAACCACGACCTGCAGGAACGAGGAGCCCCGCAGCGGGACGATCTTGTTCGAGGGGTCTGCGCGACGATCGGTACGTAGCGCACTTTCGCCGCACCCGTACGGGGCTGTGAACTCGAGGACGATCTCGTTCATACGAGCCGTGCCGCACGCGGCCAGACCGCCGTGAGCACCGGCACCCCGGTCGCGGGATTGGAAGCGGCTGCGATCGTTGCGCGGTTCAATCGGCCAGAACCGGGCTGAGCTCCGGGCGCGCTCATAGCTGGCGAGAGGTCGACGATGGCGCGGAAGTGGTCGTGGTTGGCGTTTGCGGGACCGCGGCGGTACGTGTCGGGGTGGGCGCGGTGGTCGAACCGCGCGTCGGTGAGGCACCCGGGGTTCTACCCGCGCTGCTGCAGGCAGCAACTCCCGCCAAAGCGCGTGAGGGCGCAGAACCGGCCACGACCCCAACGGCGAAACGCACGTGGCGCAGGTCCACCCCCGGACAACACATGGGTGCCAATGATGAGCCGCGCATCGCCTGCTTGCTTCCGTAAGCGGACAACGTCGCCTCCTCCGGCTGCCCGGTCGAGGGATCGTCGGTGGGCGATCTCGCCCCGGCAACCGCTTTCGGCTGGTCGGGGCGATGTCGCTCCGCGATCGCTTCACGGCGCGCGCCTGGGCCCGCACCCTGCTGGCCCTCGAGCAAACGTGAACTCGGGTTCGCGGATCTGGATCGGAATCATCTGTCCTGCCTCCTGGCGGCTGGCTCCCTGTTGTAGTCCACGTTCGGCCGGCGAGGCCGCCTGGCTGAAGCCGGCCGTGTGGCATCCACCCACCGAAGCGCGGCGCGAGCTACCTCGCGAGGGACGGCCAACGCACGGCAGCCGGTGCTCTTGGGTTGGTCGATCGACACCGCATGCCGGGGTCGCCGTGCGCGGCGGCTTCGGTCGTGGCCCAGCCCAGCCAGCCCGACCGGATCCCGCGATCGGGCGCCGCCAGCGCGATCGGGCGAGGACGACTGCCCCCATCCGGGCCGCCATCGCCATGACCGCCACACCACGCTGAGCATCGGCTCATCGTCGCCCATCCCCCCGCACAGCAACGCGCCTGGACCTTGCATCCTCAAGACGCAGGCCCAGCCGACAGGTTGCCGCCGTTACAGCATCGTGACGACGCGTGAAGTGCCGTTCGACTACCGGGCCGATGGTTTGACGTCGAGGCGGACGACGGCCTGGCCAGCGCAGCCGTAGTCGCCGCGCGCCGACCCACGGGTCGAGCAGGTGATCATCTGCACGCCCGACAAGGATCTCGGGCAATGCGTCGGCGGCAAGGTCATCCAGTGGGACCGCCGTCAGGACAAGCTGATCGACGCCGACGGAGTGATCGCGAAGTTCGGCGTGCCGGCCGAGTCGATCCCCGACTGGCTGGCCCTGGTCGGCGACAGTGCAGACGGGTTCCCGGGCTTGCCCGGGTTCGGCGCGAAGTCCGCAGCGACGCTGCTCGCCCGGTACGGGCACCTGGAAGACATCCCGACCGACGCCAAGGACTGGGACGTCACCGGTGCGTGGCGCGGCCAAATTGGCGGCGACGCTCGTTTCCCAGCGTGCGGATGCCGAGACGTTCAAGCAGTTGGCGACGGTGCGCACAGACGCCGCCGTCGGCACGGTCGACGACTGGGAGTGGACCGGCCCGACCGAGGACTTCCCTGCCTGGTGCGAGCGATTCGGCTGGCCGCGTCTGGCGAACGATGCCCGGCGTCTGGCCGCCGCCCGCAAACGTGAAGCGAGGCCGGCCAAACGCAACGGCGACACCGCGCGCTCGATGACGACCGACGCGGCACGGCTCGACCCCGGCCCAGCGGGGAGTCGTCCACACCCGCGCGCCAGCTCAGCGACGTTGAACGCCCGTCCGCTACAAATTCGACGCAACCACCAGTTCTAGGCGAGGACGCCCCGATCATCGAAGGGACGTTCACTTGCGTGCTCGTAGCGTGAGACTTCCGATGCTCCGCGCCAGTATCACCGGCGGTCCGACGAACGCCTGTCGCTCAGCGTGGCCGAGCTGACACGAGCCAGCAATTGATCACTGGCGAGCTGGGTACGGCCAATTAGTGTCGAGGGCTGGCCGTTGTGGTCTGAACGGGTAGGGGAATGGGCAGACACGTCGCCGAGCGCCGCCGCCGGTCCGGGTGGCTTCTGTTGGTTCGGGGCCGCGCTGGTCGCCCGGTGCGGTGGCGGTCATCGCCGTCGTGCGCGGCACGACAAGGACAAGGCGCCGCAAGCGCAATCGGCAATGCGGCGTCTGCGTCTGCCTCAAGCGCATGTTCTGACGCTGCACGCCGTTACGGCGAGCTCATTCGCTCCAGTCCTAGCGATCGCAACCACGGTGGCCGACGGTCCGAATTGCGTCCGCCGCAGATCACCATCGCCGACGGGCATGCCGCCTGGGCGTCGTTGCCGCGACGAAGCGCGGACGTCTGGCTGCCGGACGACGCGTCGTGGCAGAACTTGCCGAGCGGTCTTCACCTGACGAACGGCAGGGCGATATCGTTGCCACGAGTCCGATGTACCTGGTGACCCTGAGTGCAACGGGCAACACGGGCCGACCTCGGCCCGCTTCTGTGGGCTGGCCCGGTGCCGAGTTGGCGCGCGTCAGGGTCGGTGGCGGCTGGTGGTCCGAGATCCGGCGAGCCTGGTGACGGAATGGTCGCGGCGGGCGTGCTCGCCTCCGCCGTGTTCAACAAGTCCGGCATGCTGGTCTCGGCCCTGGACCTGATGCGCGCCCAGCAGGTTGGGCGCACCACCACGACGCCGACGACGTCGGCCCGACGGCACCGGGAGAAGTCGGCATCGTCCCGGAGTACTCGCTCATGCACGCGCAACAAGCGGCGCGCTACTCGATCTTGCGCCAACCGGACAGTGCTGCGCTGATGCGCTGCGGCTGCCGGTCTCGACTGCCACCGCCGATCTCGAAAGTCCGCCGCTCTGGTCCGGTTGCACCAAGCGCTGACCGGTCCGCAGGCGGCAATGTCTGGCCAGTGCGCCGGTCGAAGTGCCGGCACCGCAACCGAGGGACTCCTGGTGGTGTTCCCGCGCTGCCGGCGCGAAGCTGTTCTCCGTCGTTCGGCAGCACTTCATGTGGCACGTGCTCACGACCCATCAGCCCGCAGCACGTCGAGCCAACCTGATGATCGTCGTGGATATCTCAGGTTCGATGGCCGATCTGGCGCCCGGCAGCCAGACACCGCTGATTGCCCTCGTGCGAGACGGCGTGGCTCGTGGTCAACTCGCTGCTGCCAGACACCTCGCAGCTGGGACTGTGGCAGTTCGGCGCCGCGCTGGATCCGCCACGTGACTATCAAGTTCTGGTGCCGACCGGCCCGCTCACGCCCGTTCAGCGCGCGCGGATCAGCGGTCAGCAAGGAGCTCGCCGCACGACCGACCGGCACCGGCCTCTACGACGATCCTCGCCGCGTACCGAAGTCAACAGGCGAACTTCGAGCCTAGAGTGCCGAACGAGCTGTTGATCTTCACCACGGCGTCAACGAGGACGACCTGCAGTCGATCACGTCGGACCAGCTCAAGGCCGGCCTCGCCGCGCCGATCCTCATCGCAAGGTCGAGCTCGGATCTTTTAGCAATACGTAACTGAACGAAGTACAA
>ERZ1370068.2531-contig-1675_pt1 | contig 34379 bp, 55 predicted proteins | sample MGYA00561227_ERZ1370068 | MGnify/ENA primary metagenome ERZ1370068 (study PRJEB38410, sample SAMEA6850437) | metagenome | study: Metagenomic assessment of the ecological functions of the soil: analysis of the soil microbiota associated with the...
GATACATGCTTCGTTCAGTTACGTATTGCTCTCCTCCGCGTCTCGAGGGACCTGGCCGGCGCGGTTGCGCTTACTGCAGGAGCTCACGTTCAACGGCGTCCGCGTCATTTACATCCAGCCAGAGCATTGACGGTGCCCAGGAACAGGCCGAAACGCTGATCGCGGTGCACGGCGTCGTGGATTCCCTGTACCCTCAAGGAGCTGTCGAAGAAAACCAAGCGGGGGCTGGCTGGTCAGCTGGATCGCGGAGTTTGCGACCGGGTCCCGCACGTTCGGCTATCGCACCGTCTCGGTGCCTGGTCCGGACTGGCAAGAACGACGCGCATGGCCACCCGGCGCTACTCGGGAAGCGAATCGAGGTGCACCCCGCTGAAGCGCGCGTCATCGTGCGGATCTTCACCTGGTGCGCCCGAGCGGGCTGGGCGTGCGTCGCATCGTCGAGCGGCTGCACGAGGCCGGACTACCCGGCCCCGCGTGCCGGGCTGTGGAAGTCTGGCGCCGTCAAGCGTTTGGTCGCGAACGAAAGTACCTGGGTAAGTGGTTGGGGCCAAAAAGTCTTCGAAGACGCCATGGCTTTGCCTGGGACACGCATCAGCGCATCGTGCGCGCGCTGACGCGCGACCACTGGCATATCCGGGAGTCCCCGGAGCTGCGCATCGTGGACGAGGATCTGTGGCGCCGGGTCAGGTGCGACGCGCCAGAAAGTCGCGGCAGGCGCTCGCGCTGTCGCCAGCGGCGCGGCCGGCGGACGCTGATGCGCGGACGTAACCCGGGGCGCTTCATTCAGGTGTATCTGTTTGTCGGCTTCTTGCGGTGTGGGACGTGTGGCGGGTCCGTCACCACCCTGTATGGACGGCCCGGCGAGGGACGGTGCGGCTGCTCTCGATCACACAAGAACGGCCGGTCGGCCTGCGAGAACCGCCTGACCGTGCGGGCCTCAATCGTCTGATGTCGCAACTCCTGGACGGTCTGCAACGTGAATTACTTCGTCCGGACACGATCCGGTATATCGCCGCCGCGCTGACTGACGCCATCAATCGCCTGGTGGACGAGCGGCCGCGGGTCGAAGCCGAGGTGAGAGCGGCGCGGGGCAGAGCCGCCCAACGGCTCCAGCGGCTCATCGGCGCGAGTGAAAGTGGGGATAGCCCCATCGACGCTGACCGCCGCGTTCTCCAACGGGCGACAGGCTGATCTGGTTCGTCTGGACGGAGGAGTGGCGCACTTCACGGGAGCCGCTCCGCCACCGACTGGCGGTAATCCCGGGATGGGTCGAAGGCACCAAATCCGGGACCTCGTGGGCGTCTTGCACGAGGAGTCCGCGCGCGTGAGACAAGAATTTCAGCACGGTTGGGCCTCCCGCGTGGTCATGCAGCCGATGCGAGAGGAGGGCCGCCGGCTGTTTGCATCGTGCGATCGGGCAGGCCCTGCTGCCCGTGCGTCGCCGGCACCCACGATTTGACGTGGCAGACTGTGGATCGATCCCGCCCGTAATGAGCACACTTACATTTGTTCTGGCGACGCGCTGGGCGAGGGACATCAGCTTCTGCATATGGCCAGTAACGATTGCGCCCGCAGAGTCGGCAGCGAGATCTTCTGCAGGCCAAAGCCTAATGCTGATCTTCTCGGTCTGTGCGAGCGCGGTTAAGCTCACGGAGTCGCTGATAACAATAGTGTGATAGCGTTTATCGTTGCCGTCGACTCGATGTCAGAATTAGCTTCCAACGTCACCTGAATTCGTCTATCGCCCGATACTCCCACATCAATGTGCCTCAGGGCTGTGCCGGCGCTAAGTCCGTCTTCGGCAATCACCTCTGTTGCACCTGAGGGGGCCGTTGCCACAGCGAGTGCATGTACCGCGCTGCCAGAGTCGATCGCCAGCCGAATGATCTCCCCTGCTATGAACTCAGGCTGCTGAACGTGCACAACTAGAGCTGCGGCTCCCTGCAGAGCTACTTGCGCTGGCGCGTAACCTTCAAGTCGTGGATTTCCTGACACGCTTCGAACACTTGAGGCAGTCGTTTGACGCCGCTCAAGATCCCGGAGGGCTGGGTAGCGTTATGGAGAGATGTAGAGGATGCGCCGCGCGCGATCCGCATGGACGCTGGCGGCTTCGTGGCTCTGAGCGAGCGTGAGCGCCGACGCCAACAACCCCTCGTAACGGCCGTGGAAATCTGATGGAAGATCAGGCAGATCCGACACCAGCTCGCACAGGACCTGCATTGAGTCCAAATCACGGCCGATGTGCAGCAGAATTTCGGCTCTGGTTAGAGGACGATATCGCTCTAAGAAAGTGGTCGCGCGTATCGCGAGCGATATCTAACAATTCGTCCACCAGGCTGAGGGACTCCTGCCAGCGCAGTCGTAGCATCAGGTACTTGATGCGAGTTAGAGACGCATGCCTAAAGACGTACAGCAGCCGATCGTCCGGATTGTGGATAGATTCCTCGATACGATCCAGCAGTTCGCCGGCCTGATCGAGGCGATTCTGAGCCAGTCTAATCGAAGCGATTGCGTCGATAGCACCGTTAGCATTGTCTCCACAAGAAGGCAAAATCGCCACAGCTCGTTCGAGCTGCCCCAATTGCCTCCTCGAAATGCCCGCCGAGACAAAGCAGATTTCCGTAATTGGCGAGGCACGCCCGCAGTGTCACCGCGACACCCGCTTGTTCGGCTAAGGCGACAGCTCGTTGACCATGTGCAACGCCGGAAGCGTAATCGGATGACATTAGAGCGATCGCGACGTTTATGTTTTCAGCCCACGCTTCTAACCACAAGTTTGATTCAGGCGCTAATAGGTTCACGGCAATTCCAGTATGGGTCCGAGCGCTAATTGTAAGGCCACGTTTGGCCTCAATCTCGGCGACAAAGACGTGGACCGCGGCGAGAACATTCGGATCGCCAAGTCTGATTGAATTCGCTCGAAGATCGGCCAATATTGGAGCCGCAGTATCAACATCGGAGCGATTTCCGAACATCATCCATAGACGCAATTGAGACCAACAGACGCGCTCAAGATTGTCCGCCCGCTTCGCAAGCAGGAGAGAGCGTTGGACGTGTTCGATTGCGCCATTCGTGTTGCCTTCATCCCACTCGATGAGACCAATCGCGTCTTTCGCAGATGCTACGGTCGACGTCGCTCAGTTCCTGCTTAATCCTGAGCAACTGTGCGACGAGTTGTCCGGCTCTCACCATACCGCCGACCCGTTCAGGAGTGCTACTCTTTGAACGTCAACTGCCGTCGGACTTGTTCGGCTCGATGTCGGCTCTCTGAAGTGCGGTCAGAGCTTCAATAAATCGGCCGTTTCGAACGAGGTCCTTGACAATTGCCAAATTCTCCAGCAGTTGTGCCCTTTTGAGTGCGCGTTCCTGACACCGTATTGTGACCAACCGCTTCTTAGACTGACGCTTGTTGCGCTGACGCGGCAGCTTTTCCGTGCAATATGGCACTGACCAGTGCAGCCGAAGGCAATGACCGGAGGGATGGCACAGCCGCGAGCAGAGAGGAGACTCTAATGAACCTGAATTGAGGTTGATCTTGGCGGGACGCAATCTGGCGCTGGGCCGCCAGCAGTAGCTCCCGAAAAGAAGAACCGTCGCGAGGGGCCGACACACAAGTGGCGATCACTTGGATCGCTGGATGTGAGCCTCGCCTTCGAAACGTCGGCGGGCTCTAGAATGTTTTCTTGAATTCGCTCGGCAATCACCTTAGCGGCCGAAAGCTGTCGTGTGGTGCAGGTGGAATAGCGACGAACTGCGCGCTACCGCACTCGGAACAAGCATATATCAGAGGCCCTTAACTCAGTTTTGGTCCCGTCCGACGACGCGCACCGCAAGGCCGCGTCTCCCGCCTCCCGTCCATTCTGCCGCGTCGTTGATGCTCTTCGGGGCCCAAAGTACATCGATGAATACCAGCGTCAATTCTGAGGCGACTGCCAGGCTATCACTGCCGGTAGGCTGCAGGAGTTGTTCGAGTTGATGCAGATTTGGAAGGCCCGTGATGGAATCCAGTCGCGTAGTGCTCTCGTGCTCAGCCGCACACTTAAGGGTATGTGAGATTTGGCGCGCAACCGTCCCCAATAACCCTTTTCTCGCTGGTGATCTTCGTTGAATCCATCGATAGATTCGGAATACAGCGTCAAGACGCTCAACCAATAGTGAGCGCCAGCGGTGAGTGGAGTGCTTAGGCAACTTCTCAACCTCCGGATTTATGGTTCTCGCCACATCTCCTAGATCGAGTGGTGGATCCGAGTTGACAATAGTCTTACGATTCGCTCCTACCCAACCGCTTGATCGTACCGACCCAATGGAATACAGAAGCGCTTGACGACTGAGCTGGCGGCGCCGGTGGTATCCTTTGCTTCCGGTTCATCCGTCGCAGGATCTGAGCATGAAGAGTGCAGATTGCGACAAAGGGAATCAGACGTCGGAGATGCTTTCGGCGATCACATCACCCGTCTCGCTTATGCTTCCTTGTCCAGCTAGCGCGTGAGCCAGTTCGTATAAGCGTATGCATTTCATCCACGCGCCGGCAGTAATGTCGTCAAGTCTCTGAAGTTCGGCTGCAGTCGGCGGGTCTTGGATCGACCCCGGGCCAGTAATGCCGTTGAGTGCATCGCGCTGGGCCTGTTGCTGGAGTGGGTGCATTGGAGCTATGTGGGCATGAACCCCCTGACGAACGTATCAACTATCAAGGGATCGCAAATCGAGCCTCTGCGCTCGATTAGGAGTCGGAGGCGCTTCCCTCCGTTTGACAAACGAGGCCGGTAGAGGGCGGTCGGAAGTCAGAGCATCAAAAAGCAATCAACGACCGATGTGGAATTTCTGGCGCCAATAGGTATGTCAAAGATATGTGAGCCCCGCTGGGTATGCCACTTCCATCCCAGCTCTCATGATGGTGTCTGACGATTGGAACAACAGGGTAGGGAAAAGCGATTGCGGAAAGTATGTCGGCTCCAACACTGGCGTGTAGTTTCGAACTTTCTCGAATTCGGCGGGTGATAGCCGGCCTCGAAGACTTGTCGAGAATGTATTCGGGCGCAGCCAATTTGCCCATGTCGTGAAGCAAGGCAGCCGCCTCGATCGCTTTGACTAACTTCTCATCAACTACGCCCAGGTGTTTCGGCCAAGCCAACCGCGCCACGCCTGCACCCTGCGAATGTGTCCGTGGGTGATCTGGTCTCTGGCGTCAATCGTGCCATTGCTAGGGTCTCAATTGTGGATAAGCGCAGATCGAGTTCAAAATCGCTCAGGTGCTTGTTGCTGTCTTCAACGCGCCCCATTGCGGTTGCGAAAAGTGCAAGATGCGACACTTATGCCACAACGGACCTATGATGGCGAGAGTGCTGGACGTCGAGTTCGCGAGAAAAGGTAACGATCAACGCGGCAACCGAGGCGCTGCTAAAATATGTGTAACGGAAAGCCAGATAAACTTTTCCCACCAAAATGATCAAAGCGGCGACTGCTGTGTTTCTAGGCCGACGACTTCACAGCGACCAGCCACACTCGTTTAACAGAAAATACAGGGTTGGTAAATCCGCCAAGCGGAAGAAAGAGAGCTGACAACAGGTGCCGGACGTATCGAGTACGGCTCGATACCTGAGAGGAAGAAGAAGAGGGTGCTGACAGCCAAATTGCGATTGTCGGGGCCGCCAAATTGAACAGGAGTCTATGAGGCGGTCGGCCAGCTGGGCTCATCCAGAACAGCACGGTGAGTGCTTCTAGAAGGACTGTGATCGTGCCGGCGGCTGCACCGAAGAGAAGAACGGCCAGGAAGACGAATGCTTCGGAAACGGAAATTCTAGCGTTGATGGACGCGACTTTGACGCTAAACGAGCCGGTAAGTAACGTGAGCGCCGCGATGACAATCCATTGCGGAGCAAGTGGGTTTTGGTAGAGCCTGACGGTTGAAAAAGCAACAGCTGCAGCGCCGGCTAGCACCACACTGATGACGTAGGCCTTGGCGGGGCCTTTCAATTGAGCAAATCCAGGCATTGCGGGTGGCCGCGCTCCAAGGCGGCCTACCCGTTATCGGTTCAATCTTCCCAGAGGATTAGTTGTCTCATTTGCACTCTCCGTAACATGACTCAAAAGCTAAATGATTGCAGCACCTGCGCTTGTTCAATCCAACTGACCGGTGCCCCAAAAGATGGAATCGTTGCTGTTGGTGCCCCAGAAAGATGGAATCGTTGCTGTTGGTGCCCCAGAAGATGGGAATCGCCGTGCTGTTGGTGCCCCAGAAGATGGAATCGTTGCTGTTGGTGCCCCCAGAAGATGGAGTCGTTGCCGCTGGTGCCCCAGAAAATGGAATCGTTGCTATTCGTGCCCCCAAGAAAGTGATTGAAGGCTTTGTAGTCTCACAGAAGATGGAGTCATTGCCATTCGTGGTTCCCCAGAGAAGATTGATTGGGGCTGGGCAGTGCCCCAGAAAATGCTGGTGCTGCCTACGACTCAAGTGTTACTGCGCAAAGACGCGAGTGGTAAAGGCCACACCGGAAGCAAAGACCTCCTGACCGGCCAAGACGGTTCTCGGAAGGGATGCTTTTCACGATCGCAACAATTCAGCCGCCGCAAGCACATTCAGACTTCCTGCCGCCCGCCATTAGCCCTCTTCGGGCATGAACAAGCTGGTCATTTGAAGCGCGCGCCTTGGTTTCGCGAGGCGAAAGTCTGCCTTCTGCTCCAGCAGCAGCGCCACGGCGCCGCTCACCACGCCCGTCGCCATGCTGGTCCCCGACAGGCTGCGGGTAGGCGTCCGCGCCCGCGCCCGTCACGTGCCGCTGCGAGATACGTGGTCGCCAGATACGAGCCCTGCGCTTCGGCCGACACGATGTGGCTGCCCGGCGCCACCAGATCCGGCTTCAGTGCCAGGTCGGACCTCGTCGGCCCGCTGCGGAGCTGTGAGGCCGCCACGGTGTCGTCGGACCGGTATGGCCGTCCCGTGCGTGTCGACCGCACCGACCGTGATCGCGTCCGGATGGTTGCCCGGCGACGTGATCCCGCCCAGAATGCGCTTGCCGTCGACGCGTCTGCCCGTTGTTGCCCGCCGCCACGACGCACGACCATGCCCGCGGCGATCGCCCGCTCGACTGCCTCGCACACCGGGTCGTCCTGATACGGCTGCAGCACCGGCGCCCCGAGCGACAGGTTGATCACCCTGATGTTGTACGCCTTGCGGTGCTCGATCGCCCAGTCGATCGCCTCGACGACGTCGCTGCATCAGCCCGACCCGTCGGCGCCGAGCACCCGCAGGTTCACGATGAACGCGCCCGGCGCGATGCCGCGGTAGTCGCGCGGTGTCCGCCGGTGCGTCCCGCTGCCCGGCGATGATCGCCGCCACGTGCGTCCCGTGGCCGTACGCGGTCGCGTGCCGTCGCCGCCCGTGAAGTCGATGCGTGGCGAGTGACGCGCCTCTTCAGCGCGTCGTGCCCGAAATCGATGCCCGAGTCGATGACGGCCACCGCGACGCCGGCGCCCGTCCGCGCCGGGCAGCCCCTCGCTGCCCGCCCACACCTGATCGGCGCCGATGCTCTCGGCGGTCACCGTCCGACGCGCCGGAACCGGACGTCGCCCGACAGATGCTCAACCGCCTGGTCCTCGCTGACCGCGGCCAGCTGGCCGGCGGTCACCCGGAGCACGCGCGCCGCTCGTGCAGATGCCGCGCGACGCGCAGGTTGTAGCGCGCCGCCAGCGCGTCCACTTCCGTCCGCGTGCCGTGCACGATGACGGCGATCGTCTGCGACCCGGCCGCGAGGTGATCCTCGAGGTCGGCGCTCAACCGCGCATGGCGGGCGGCGACCGCCGGCGAGGCGCCAGACATGACACGGACGGCCAGGGCGTGCCAGGAGCGGCGCGAGCGAGACAGGCGAGCAGGCGGTACCATGCGGGATCCAGTCCACGGGAGTTGTCTCGGTTCAATCAGTTAGCCAGGTTTAGAGGTCGCTGCGCCTGGATCGCGGGGGTCTGGTGAGCGACTCGAGCAGCACGCGCTGGGATCCGCCGAGGGTGCGAATGGTCTGGAGGCGGCCCTCGCGGATGCGGTTGTAGATGGTCCGGCGTGAAACACGCCGAGCGATCTCCGCCGCGTGGTCCAGCGAAACGCTTCGACCGATACGGGCTTCAGAGGCAGTATTCGACGTACGGTTTGTCGATGCCATCAGACCGTTCCTCCCGGTCACGACCTCTATAAGCCGCACGTGCGCGTCAGCTCAGCCGATGCGCGCGGCTGGCGAGCGGCACGGATCGTGGTAAACGTATTGATGGGTATGGAGTTGCTGATCTGGAAGTAGCTGCGTCGAGGTGAGGGCCGAAGGGCCGGTCAGCCAGATAAGCTAGCTACGCGAGACCGTAAGAACGGCTCGAGGTACGCGTCGGTTGCACGCAAAGTCAGCCGCCTAGTGGTCAGCTTGGAATGCAGCTTGTGATCGGCCAGCTTCGTTGGCTCGCCGAGCTAGCTTTTGACCAGACAGCAGCGCGCACTCCCGGTTCCTGGTCGCGGCCCTCGGCCGCGGCCGGCGGATAGGTGCCGCCAGGCTGCCGGACCGTCCGCCGCGGCCGCCGCCGCAGGGCATCCCCCGCGGCGGCGACCTTCGTGTCGCGGTCCGCACCGAGCCGCAGTCGCTTCAACTGGTACTGCGCCACGATGGATCCACCTATAGTCACGGCTCCTGACGCAGGCGCGCCTGTTGCGAGTGAATCGCGCGACGCAGGACGGTCGAGGCCGTGGCTCGCCGAAGGCTCGACGCGCGTCCGCCGACGGCCTGCGATGCCGATCAGGCTGCGGCCAGGCATCGTCGTCTTCGCCGACGGCCACCCGTTCACCTCCGACGACGTCGTGTTCTCGCTTCGCGGCGGCGTACGACGCAGAGCGCGCCGGGAGCGTCCTGGCCGACGCTGATGAACGTCGCCAGCAAACCGCTGCAGGCTGGCCGCCGTGGATCCGCTCACCGTCGTCGATCACCTTTCCAGTGGCGTTTGCGCCCGGGCTCGTGCTCCTCGACAACCTGCCGATTCTGCCGAAGCACAAGCTCCAGGCCGCGCTCGACGCCGGGACGTTCGGCGGCGCCTGGAGGGCTTGACACGCCGGTCGCCGGAGATCGCCGGGCTCGGGCCGTTCGTGCTGGCCGAGTGCGTGCCGCGGCCAGCGGACTGGTATTTGCGCGCAACCCGGTAATACTCGCGAAGGACGCCGCCGGCGCGCCCCTTCCGTGCCTCGATCGCGTCGTCGTCGAGGTCGTGCCCGACCAGAACGCGCGAGCTGCTGCAACTCGACGCCGGCCGGACTCGACATGACCGCGATCGAGGTGCGGCCGGAAGATTACGCGCCGCTGAAGCGCGCGGCCGATGCCGGGCGCGTCAGGTGCATCGATCTCGGCGATGGCCTCCGACCCCGACAGCTTCTGGATCAACCTGCGGCCGGGGCGTGTTGCGCGAGGATCCCGCGCGCCGCCTGGATGCAGCGCGACGAGCTGCGCCAGGCGATCTCGCTGGCGGTCGATCGCCAGGTCTTTGCGGACACCGATGTACCTGGGCGCCGGCGTGCCGGTCTTCGGCCCGGTGACGCCGCGCCAACAAGAAGTGGTATTCAGCCGACCTGCCGCACGACGCCGCACGATCCGCGTGCGAAAGCGCTGCTGGCGCGTCAATCGGCCTGACGGATCGCAACGGCGACGGCGTGCTCGACGATCCGCGCAACCAGCCGGCGCGCTTCGCGCTGCTGCACGCAGAAAGGGCAGACGGCCCTCGAGCGTGGCGCTGCGGTGATCCGCGACGAGCTCAAGAAGATCGGCCTCGTCGTCGACGTCGTACCGCTCGAGCGCAACGCGCTGGTTCAGCGGTTCCTCTCAGGTGCAACCTTACGAACGCCATCTATTTCAGTTCGGCATGACCGACCCGGACCCGGCGTTGAGTCTGGATTTCTGGTTGAGCTCCGGCGACTCGCGCGTCTGGAACCTGCGCGCAGAAGGCCCCGGCGACCGACTGGGAGCGGCAGATCGACGAGCTGATGGCGAAGCAGATCGCGGCGCCCGACGGAAGCGAGCGCAAGCGGCTGTTCGATCGAGGTGCAGCGCGTGTTCGCGGACGCATCGTGCCGGTCGTGTATTTCGTCGCGCCGCAAGATCTTTCGTGGCGGCCTCGACGTCGCGCGACACCAACCTCACGCCCGCGCTCCGCGGCCGCAGTCTTGTGGGCGGCGGAGACGATCGCCGTGAAGCCGTAGTCCGGCGCGCATGCTGTCATGCTGCTACGCCGCCTCGCTGCTTCGCCGCGTTCCTCGGTGTTCGCCGTGTCGTCCGCGTCGCTGGTGGTCGCGCGGCTGGCGCCCGGGCGATTTCGTCGACCGGCGCGCTCGGGCTCGGCGCGCAGCCGAGACGCGAGCCAGAAGCGCGCGCGCGCTTCGGCCTCGACCGGTCGATCGGCGCGCAGTATGCGGCGACTGGCTGGGCCGCGCCGTGCGCCTCGATTTCGGCCGCTCGCTCGCTCTACGACCGGCCGGTCAGCGATCTGATGCCCGAGCGCGCCGCCAACACCGCGATCCTCGCGCTCACGCGCGCTCGTCGCTCGCGACGCTCGTCGGCCTGCCGCTCGGCGATCGTGACGCGGCAGCCGCCGCGGCGGCGTCGCTGCCCGAGCGCCATGCGCGCGGTGTCGGTCGCTGCTGCTGTCGATGCCGCCGCTCCTGCACGTCGCTGTTCCTGGTCTTTCTCGCGGCGCGCACCGGGTGGCTGCCGATCGGCGGCATGCGATCGATCGGCGCCGAGCGGCGACCGGACGCGGCGACCTGCTGCTGGCATCATGGTCGTGCCGGCGCGCGCGCTCGGCGCTGCCGCTCGCCGCGATGTTCGAGCGGCTGCAGGCGCAGGCGATGGCGGAAGTCATCGGCGCAGCCGTTCGTGCTGGCCACGCTCGCGCGCGGCGTGCCGCCGCGCGCGCGTCGTCTGGCGCGACGCGCTCGAAGGCCGTCGCTGCGGCCGGTGGCCGTCGGTCTACGGCATCGTCGTCGGCACGCTGCTCGAGCGGATCGTTCGCCGTCGAAGATCATCACGTCGTGGCCCGGGCTCGGCCGCCTGATGCTCGATGCGCTGCGCGCGCGCGACGTGTACCTCGTCGCCGGCTGCGCCGGCGGCGGGCTCGGTCTTCCTCGCGGTCGGCACGCTGCTGTCGGACGCCGCGCTGGCGTGGTCGATCCGCGATCGACGGAATGACGCCGGCGAGATGCGCGCGCCGGCTGCGGCGCTCGTCGTGATCGCTCGTCGCGCTGTCGCCGCGCTGCCGGCGCGCCGTTGCTCGCGCCGCACGCGATCGGCACACGCGGTTCGCGGCGCTGCTCAACGCGCCGCCGACGCTGTCCGCATCTGATCGACGATGCGGGACGCGTGGCGCGCGCCGTTCATCTATCCCTGGAAGCGCGTCAACCAGCTCGAGCAGCGCTACGAGCAGGATCGACTCGACACGCGCGTGCCGCTCGCGTGGTTCACGGGCGGACGCCTGGTGCGGTCGTCCGACGATGCCGCGCGCGCCGCTGCTGCTGCTCGGCGCCGACAGCTACGGCCGCGACGTGTTCAGCCGCCTGCTGTTCGGCGCGCGGATTTCGCTGGCGCTGTCGCTGCGTCGCGGCGCATCGGCGCGACGATCGTCGGCGGCATCGGTCGGCGGCGCTGGCCGGCTACGCCGGCGGCCGCGCTCGACGACGCTGCTGATGCGGGCGTCGGACTTCGTGCTGGTCCTGCCGGCGATGTACGTCGCGCTGGCGCTGCGTGCGATGCTGCCGCTGGTGCTCGCAGCCGCGGCGCCGTCTTCCTGCTGCTCGCCGGCGATCTTCGCGGTCGTCGGCGCGCCGTTCATCGCGCGCGGCGTGCGCGCCATCGTCCGCACCGAGCGGCAGCTCGACTACGCGCGTCGCCGCGCGTCGCTCGGCGCCGAGCCACGCGCGTCTGCTCGGCGCGGCACCTGCTGCCGGCAGCGCCGCGGCTTCATCGTCGTGCAGTTGACGATGCTGGTGCCGGCGTTCATCGTGGCCGAGGCGACGCTGTCGTACGTCGGCCTCGGGTTTCCGCGATCCGGTCGCGAGCTGGGGGACGATGCTGCAGCGATGCGTCGCAACATGCGGGCGTTCGCCGATTTTCCGTGGCTGCTCAGTCCGGCGGCCGCGATGTTCCTCGTCGTGCTCGGACTGAACCTCATGCTGCGAGCGACGAAGGCTCCGCCAAGCCGGCCTTAGGCGAACAGCCGACTGGCAGTTCCGCGACACGTTCAGCGAGGCTCGCCTCACAATGAGCGTATGCCTGTGACGGGCGGCGGGCTCCACGGCCTCGTTCCTGACTGTCGTGCGATCGAAACGAGTGTCGGGCGCTACGCCAACGGATCGTTCCCTGCTGCAAACGCGGTGACTCGCACGGGGTTCATGCCATCGGCCCCGTTCGCCGATGGTGCGGCCGGCGCCCTCGGCGGTCGTCGTTCGCGCTATCTGCGGTTATCGTGTATCTGACGCTGCCCGACGTGCGGCAGCTCGGAGACCGCGAATCCGCCGACGACCGCCTTCATGGAGCTGCGCGCGCGCGAGGCGCAGGGCAGCGGCAGAAGCCGCGGCGCATGTCCAGCAGTGGGTGAGCTACCGCCAGCATCTCGCCCAACCTCACGCGCGCGGTTCTCGTCGCCGAAGACGCCGCGTTCTGGCAGCACGAAGGCGTCGATCTCGAGCAGCTGCAGGAATCGATCCGAGCTCGACTGGGCGCGCGGCCAGCTGCTGCGCGGCGGCGAGCACCATCACGCAGCAGCTCGCGAAGAACCTGTATCTGTCGCCGTCGAAGAATCCGTCGCGCAAGCTTCGCGAGCTGATCATCGCGCGGCGGCTCGAAGCCGAGCTGCAGAAAGCGCGGATTCTCGAGCTGTACTGAACGTGATCGAGTGGGGCGACGGGATCTACGGCGTCGAGGCGGCGGCGCGCACGTACTTCCGGACCTCGCGCGGCGCGCTCGGACCGAGGGAGTCCGCGCTGCTGGCCGGCGCGATCATCAATCCGCGGCTGCTGAATCCGGCGAAGCCCACGGCGCGTCGTCCGCGCGGCAACAATTGATCCTGCAGCCGCATGGGCGCTGTCACCGCCTGTGGAGCCCCGCTGTCAGCCCGAGCCGCCAGCGCGCCGGTCGACGCCGGACCACCCGTCGAGTCGGCGCCACCGCGTCGTCCCGATGGAGACCGGCCGAACCGCCGACGGCGTGCATCAAACTGCCGAGCCTGCGCTGATTTGCGCGAAAACGACGCCCGCTCAGCTTGACCTCCGAATTCCGGTTCGCTATAGTCGAGGCTGCACGAGTTCCTCGCAAAAATCTGACCGGTCCGGTGTTGCGCCCGCTGCCGGCGCGTCGAGATTCGACGTGTGCCGCGTCAGGCCGCCTGGAGTCGGCGCGCGAACGCACGATCAACTACACCGAACGCCTCGCCGCTGCCTGATGCAGGACATCGTCTCGCGCGTGCCGGCCTTGTCGTTCATCGACGTGGCCGACGTGCTCGTGTTTGCGCGGCCGGGGCGGACGAGCGCCGAAGGCGCCTTCGCCACGTGCCACTGCCTCAGCCTTCCGCCGAGCGAGCCCGGCTACTACTTCTGGCGCGATCGCCATCGGCCAGCATCACGCGGCGCTCCGAATGGTTCGTCACCAAGTCGCCGGTCGTGACGATCGGCACGCGGCAGGTGAAATCATGATCTCGTTCACGCTGCCGCGGTTCCGCGATCAATCGCTGGACAAATCGCGCAAGGAGCGGTGGTATCCCGGGCTGAACGACACGTGGATCGCGAAGCTCGACACGGTCGTTCACGAGCTGTATCACATCGATCCCGAGCACAACGGCATCCGCCGAATCGATCGCGGCGACGGCACGCTACTCGGCGCACTGCCACAGCCATCAGTTCTTCGAGCAGGTGGCCGCGATGGTCACCGGGTATCTCGACACCCGTCCGGATCCGGCCGCGTACGATTTTCTGCAGCACGACTTCGCCGACGCTCGAGGCGCGTCACGGCGGCGTCGTCGGCACGAGCTTCCGGACGTTTCCGTCCTATCCCCAGCGGTTCATCGAAGGCGCTCGCGGTGCAGCCGTCGCATGCGGAGCCGATACCGCAGGCGTCGAGGTGCGAGCCGATCCGCAAAGGGCAGCAGCCGATGCACTACACGGAGAACGACCTTCACATCCGGCAGTTCATGAAGGACACGTCGCGGCGGCTGGTGCGGAAAGGCCAGTTCAGGGCGGCGTAATGCGGCGCGCGCGCCGAGAAAGCGCTGCGCCCAGTAGCGTGCGCTCAGGTGCTCGACGCGCACCACCCCTGTCGAGCTCGGCGCGTGGACGAACTCGTCGCCGCCCACCGGATATAGCCACGTGCGGCGCGCCGGGCTCGGCTGTCGTGAAGAACAGCAGATCGCCCGGCGGCGCAGATCGTCTCCGAACCTTCCGGCCGATCGTGAACTGCTCGCGTACGCGCGCTGGCAGCGCGACCCGTGCCGGGCGAAGACATGCTGCGTGAAGCCGCTGCAATCGAACCCCTGTGGATCGGCGCCCCCGTCCCTGTATCGGATGCCCCTGAGGTCGAGCGCCGTGCCCACGAGCGCATACCAGTTCGCCGGCTCGCGGCTGCTCGGCAGCGGGCGCCGGCGTCGGAGGCGCCCTCGGGGCCCGTCTGTGGCGTTTCCGCCCGTGCCGGCATGCGGAAACGGCCTCCGGGACCGCGCCCGTCGAGGCGCAGGCAGACGCACAGGGTGGCGGCGGCCAGCCCCAGTCAGCAGTACGCCGAAGAGAATACGGACGAGACATCAGACTCTGATTCTATCGGCGTCAGCCGCAGCGGCGCCACAGCCGCTAACCGGCGCGTTGCGAGTCGTTTACACAGTGCCGGCGTCTTGACACCTCGCCGGAGGGTCGGGCAAAATTCAGACCGGGTCGATGGAACAGACGCTTCTTCTCAACGCGTCGTACGAGCCTCTCAAGATTGTCCACTGGCAGAAGGCGGTCACGCTTTGGTGCCAGGGGAAGGTCGAGGTCATCTCCGTCTACGACCGGGAGATCCGGGCGGTTTCGTTCAGCTTCAAGCTGCCTTCGGTCATCCGCCTGCTGCGGTACATCAAGATCAAGCGCCGGTTCGACTACGTGCCGTTTTCGCGGGCGAACATCTACGCGCGCGACGATCATCGCGTGCCAGTACTGCGGCGAGGACTTCCCGACGAGCGAGCTGACCTTCGATCATGTCGTGCCGGTCGCCCAGGGCGGCCGGAAGGACTGGGAGAACATCGTCACCTGCTGCGTCAGCTGCAACCGCCGGAAGGGCGGGCGGACGCCGGCTGAAGCGCGGATGCATCTGCTGCCGGGTGCCCGAAGCGGCCCGAGTCGGCGCCGGCCATCCGCATCACCGTCGGGCTCCGCAACGCGCCTGAAAGCTGGCGCGACTACCTCTACTGGAACGTCGAGCTCGACGACAGTCATAAGTGTCAGCAACTCTCGAAGTCTCGATTGTCGACCGGTGCGCTGCGGCCGAGACTGCTCGGCCCGAGAGCTGTCGGATATGTCCCTTGAGTGTCGTGTCACGACATGACGGTTTGAGCCGCATGGACCTCTGACCGTTCAGCCTGCGCGCAATCGAGGGCGGCCGCATTGCCATTTCACGGACCCGATTTTCCCGTCGATCACGAGCAACTCCCGATCGTGCATGTTGGCGACAAGCGCGCCCGCGTGGTGTTCGCGTCGCCATCGCGCCTGGACGTCATCGTCCCGGCAGGCCTCACGGCAGGCGGGCTGATTCCGGTGCGATGTGGCAGCCCGCGGGAGACGCCGCGACCGTTGAGATCGCCGCGCACCTTTGCGACCGGGTTGCATCAGGTCGACAACCCGGTCGTTCGATCGCGAAGGAAACCTGTACGTCACCTACAGCGGCACGCGGGGCCAGCAGGTGCCGGTGTCGATCTTCCGGGTGCGGCCGAACGGCACGCGCGAGACGTTCTCGTCTGGCGTCGTCAATCCGACGTCGATGGCGATCGACGCCGATGGCCGGATCTATATGTCGAGCCGCTTCGAAGGGACCGTCTACCGGTTGATGCCGGACGGATCGGTGGAGCCCTTCGCCACGGATCTGGGCGTCGCGTGCGGTCTGGCGTTTTCGTGGGACGGCACGCTGTTTGTCGGCGATCGTTCGGGCACGATCTTCAGCGTGGACCGCAACGGGCCGCGCGACGACGTTCGCGTCGCTGCCGCCCAGCGTTGCCGCGTTCCACCTCGCCGTCGGCCGCGAACGCGCCTTGTACGTCGACCGGCCCCACGCTCTCGCCGTACGACGTCGTCTATCGGATTGACGAGCAGGGCACCGTCGGGCATCCACAGCCAGGTGTTCGGCCGGCCGCAGGGTCTCGCATTCGATGCGGCCGGCACCTTGTTCGTCGTGGAAGCGCTTGCGGGCGCGCAGCGGGCTGTATCGGCTGGGGGCAGGCGAGCCGGAACTCGTGCTCGCCGGGCCCGGCCTTGTCGGCCTCGCTTTCGACCCGCACGGCGGACTCGTCGTGTGCTACCAACGACAGCGCCTATCGGCTGCCGCCGATGCATTAACGACGGATGATGCTGGAACGAAACGCCTCAAACCTGACATACGTCAGGCTGCAGACTTCCGAGACTTCAGGCTTGAGACTTCCGGACGCTCGACTGACGGCTGACGGACTGAAATCGCGTCAGTTGGAGCGTCGCTGCACCCTCAAGCCGCTTTTTCGAATGCCCCGTAGCAGAAATAGATCACCAGGCCGACGAGCAGCCACAGCGCGAAGCGCACCCACGTGATCCACGGCAGGCCCAGCATCAGATAGAGGCACGAAATCACGCCGAGGACCGGCACCAGCCGGGACCCACGGCGTCCTGAACGGCGCGCGGCCGGCCGGGATCGCGCTTCCGCAGGATCAGGATCCCGATGCACACGAGGACGAAGGCGAACAGCGTCCCGATGTTCGTGAGGTCGACCATCTCGTCGATGCTCGTGAACATCGCGCACGACGCCGACGCGCGACGCCGGTGAGGATCGTCGTGACGTGCGGCGTGCGGAACCGCGGATGCACCTTCGCGAAGCTCGGCGGGAGCAGGCCGTCGCGGGCCATCGAGAAGAAGATCCTCGGCTGGCCGAGCTGGAAGACGAGCAGCACGGCCGTGTGCGCCACGACCGATCCGAAGGCGACGATGCCGACGAACAGATTGCTCCACCGCCCGATGTTCGCGTACTGCAGCGCCATCGTCAGCGGCTCGGCCTGCTCGGTCGCGAGCTTCGTGCACGCAGCACGCTGTACGGAATGATGCCCGGTGAACACGATCGGCGACGACGATGTAGATGATCGTGCAGATGATGAGCGATCCGATGATGCCGATCGGCAGATCGCGCTTCGGGATTCCGCGCACTTCCTCGGCAACCGTCGACACCGCGTCGAAGCCGATATACGCGAAGAACACGATCGCCGCGCCGGCCTGCACGCCTGCCCATCCGTTCGGCGCGAACGGATGGAAGTTGTCGAGCTGCATGTAGCTCCAGCCGACGACGACGAAGAAGCCGAGCACAATCAGGGATCACCATGCACAGCTCGTTGACCGTCGGCGCTTTCGCGGAATGCCGATGACGAGCACGATCGTGATGAGCGCGACGATGCCGAAGGCGAGGATGTTGAAGACGATCGGGCACGCCGAACAGGTGCGGCGCGCTCTCGAAGAGGCCCGGGATCTGCGCGGCCGTCCGGTAGTCGGTCGACAGCCAGTCGGGGATGATCGATCCCGAACCCGGCGACGAGCGTCTTGAAGTAGTTGCCCCAGCTGATGGCGACCGCGACGTTGCCGACCGCGTACTCGATGATCAGGTCCCAGCCGATGATCCACGCGACGAGCTCGCCGAGCGTCGCGTACGCGTAGGTGTAGCGCGCTGCCGGAGATCGGCACCATCGCCGCGAACTCCGCGTAGCACAGCGCCGCGAAGCCGCACGCGATCGCCGGTGAGCACGAACGACAGGATCGAGCGCCGGCCCCGCGCCGGGCCGCGTCGGCATCGCCGGCCGCCGCCGTGCCGATGGTCGCGAAGATGCCGGCGCCGACGATGGCGCCGATGCCGAGCATGACGACGTCGAAGGCGCCGAGCGTGCGCTTGAGCTGATGCTGCGGCGCTTGCGACCTTCCGATCGCAGGATGAGGTCCAGGCTCTTCGTCGCGGAACGAGCTGGCTGCGCATGAGGCGGACGATAACGTGCAGATGCTACCATGGTGGTTTCGACACTCCACGCAGAAAGCCGGCAGAGCCCATGGCGCACGACTGGATCGCGGTGCGCGGCGCCCGCGTCCACAACCTCAAGAACATCGACGTCGACATCCCGCGCGCACCAGCTGGTGGTGATCACCGGCCTGTCCGGCTCGGGAAAGTCGTCGCTCGCCTTCGACACGATCTACGCGGAGGGCCAGCGGCGCTACGTCGAGTCGCTGTCCGCGTACGCCCGGCAGTTCCTCGAGCAGATGGAGAAGCCGGACGTCGACCTGATCGACGGCCTGTCGCCGGCCATCTCGATCGAGCAGAAGACGACCGGCTCGAACCCGCGCTCGACGGTCGGCACGGTCACCGAGATCTACGACTACCTGCGGCTGCTGTTCGCCAACATCGGCGTGCCGCATTGCCCGAACTGCGGCAAGGAGATCTCCAGCCAGTCGCTCGAGCGCATCGTCGACATGGTGATGCTCTATCCGCAGGACGCGCGGATCAACGTCCTGGCGCCGATCGTCCGCGGCCGCAAGGGCGAGTTCAAGAAGGAGCTCGCGGGGCTGCGCGGCGCGCGGCTTCACCAAGGCGCGCGATCGACGGCCAGTTCCGATCGCTCGAAGAGGACATCAAGCTCGACCGCCGCCGCAACCACACCATCGACGTCGTCGTCGATCGCCTGATCGTCCGCGGCGGCATCGAGCGGCGCCTGACCGAGTCGGTCGACGTCGCGCTCAACCTCGCCGACGACATCGTCGTCATCAACTCGCTACGACGGCGGCGACCGGCTGTTCTCGCGACGGCTGGCGTGCGTCGACTGCGGCCTCAGCATGCCGGAGATGACGCCGCGCGCGTTTTCCGTTCAACTCGCCGCACGGCGCGTGCACGGCATGCCAGGGCTCGGCGCCGATGGTCGATTTCGACCCGCGCCGAGTGGTGCCGGACGAGTCGAGGTCGCTCGCCGAGCGGCGCCATCGCCGCCGTGGGCGCGCGGCGATCCGCAAGCTGGTGCGCGGAGGCGCTCAGGGGCTGGGCCGCGACTTCGGCATCGACTCGACGGTGCCGTTCGCGCGAAGCTGCCACGGAAGGCATCGCGAGGTCGCTGCTGTTCGGCGCCAGCGGCAAGATCGTTCGAAGGGCTGCTGCCAAACCTGCGCCGCCGGTACGACGAAGGCACATGGGCCGCGCAGGCGGAGCTGGAGCCGTACCGGTCGCTGCGCCCGTGCGCGCGTGCCGCGGCGCAGCGGCTGAAGCGCGCAAAGCCTGTCCGTGCAGGTGTGAAGGGACGGACGATCGCCGAGTACGTCGAGCTGCCGATCGCCGAAGCGCTGCGTGTCGTCGACGGCACTGCAGCTCACCGATCGCGAAGCGATTATCGCCGAGCGGATCCTCCGCGAGATTCAGGAGCGGCTGCGGTTCCTGAACGACGTCGGGCGTCGGCTACCTTCACGCTCGGCCGCAGCGCGGCGACGCTGTCGGGCGGGGAAGGGCAGCGCATCCGGCTCGCGACGCAGATCGGCGCGAACCTGACGGGCGTCCTCTACGTGCTCGACGAGCCGTCGATCGGACTGCACCAGCGCGACAACCGCAAGCTGCTGGCGACGCTCGCGCGGCTGCGCGACCTCGGCAACACGGTCATCGTCGTCGAGCACGACGAAGAGACGATCCGGACCGCCGACTACGTGATCGATCTCGGTCCCGGCGCGGGCGAGCATGGCGGACACGTGATCTTCCAGGGGACGCCCGCCGAGCTGATGAGGACGGGGAGAGGTCGACGGAGCCGCAAGGTAACCCCGGCCCCGTTCTCTGACCGGCGCCTATTTGACCGGCGCACGACGATTCCGACGCCGGCAAGGCGCGCGGTCCCGGCGCTCAAGGGCGAGCTGTTCATCCGCGGCGCGCGCGAGAACAACCTGAAGAACATCGACGTCCGGATTCCGCTCGGCGTGCTGACCGCCGTGACCGGCGTCAGCGGCTCCGGCAAGTCGACGCTCGTCAACGACATCCTCTACAGGTCGCTCGCGCGCACGTTCTACCAGGCCGCCGACGAGCCCGGCGCGCACGACCGGCATCGAGGGCATCGAGCTCATCGACAAGGTGCATCGAGATCGATCAGTCGCCGATCGGGCGCACGCCGCGCTCGAACCCGGCGACCTACACCGGCCTGTTCACCTTCATCCGCGATCTGTTCGCGATGATGCCTGACGCCAAGGCGCGCGGCTTCCGGCCGGGACGGTTCTCGTTCAACGTCAAGGGCGGGCGCTGCGAGGCGTGCCAGGGCGACGGCGTCATCGCCATCGAGATGCACTTCCTGCCCGACGTCTACGTGACGTGCGAGCAGTGCAAGGGCCGGCGCTACAACCGGGAGACGCTGGAGATCAAGTACCGCGGCAAGTCGATCGCCGACGTGCTCGACCTCACGGTCGATCAGGCGCTGCCGCTGCTCGAGAACTTCCCGGCCATCGCCAACAAGCTGCGGACGCTGCAGGACGTCGGGCTCGGCTACATCGAGCTCGGACAGTCGGCGACGACGCTGTCGGGAGGCGAGGCGCAGCGCGTGAAGCTCGCGCAAGGAGCTGTCGAAGCGCGGCACCGGCCGGACGCTCTACATCCTGGACGAGCCGACGACGGGCCTGCATTTCGAGGACACGCGCAAGCTGCTCGACGTGCTCAATGAAGCTGGTCGACCAGGGCAATACGATCGTCGTCATCGAGCACAATCTGGACGTGATCAAGTGCGGCCGATTACGTCATCGATCTCGGGCCGGAAGGCGGCGCGGCGGGGGCCAGATCGTCGCCGAAGGGCACCCGGAGGAGGTCGCCCTGAACGATGCCTCGGCGACCGGACGGTTCCTTGCGGCATTCTGGCAGCAACGGGATGATTCGCCAATGCGATCCGGAGGCGGTTTGATGATGTTGTGGTAGGATTACCACGATTTTTCGGTGTAACGATGTGGTGAAGGCACCACAATTCGCACGTGCCTCGAATTCCAGCCGCATTGCGTCGACCTCACCTAAACGACCGTCGTCCAGTACATTAGGGACGAGAGTCGCGCGCTCCGGCGCCGTCGGGCATTCAGTTTTGCTGAGCCTGGCATGTGCTCGTCCCCTTTTGCCTCGAGAGGCTGATGGACGCACAGCGCACGACATACGTCGTCAAATTTCCTGTGTCGGAATAGGTCTTCACTCCGGCAACAAGGTTCAACTCTGTCACTCAAGCCCGCCGTCGGCGGATTTCGGCATCCGGTTCCGTCGGACCGATCCTGGGGCACCACGAAGTGCCCGCGACGATTCACGCACCTGGCCGGCATTCAGCTGGCGACCGGGCTGGCGCGCAACGAGGTCTCGGTCGAGACGGTCGAGCACCTGCTGGCGGCGCTCGTCAGCCATGGGCATCGACAACGTGCTCATCGAGCTGAACTCGCCGGAAGTGCCGATCATGGACGGCAGCGCGGCGCCGTTCATTTACCTGATTCACGAAGCGGGCGTGGAAGCGCTGCAGGCCCCGCGGAAGTACCTGAAGATCGTCCGCCGATTGCGATTTCGCGCGGCGACAAGCGCGATCGCGCTGTACCCGTCGGATCACTTCAAGGTCACCTACAGCATCAGCTACGACCATCCGCTGCTCCGCCATCAGTCGCGGACGCTGCGGATCACCGAAGAGACGTTCATCGAGGAGTCGCGCCGGCGCGGACGTTCACGTTCCTCGAAGGACGTCGAGATGCTCCGGCAGAACGGCCTCGCGCTCGGCGGCTCGCTCGACAACGCGATCGTGCTCGGCGAGACCGGCGTCCTCAACAACGCGCTCCGGTTCGAGGACGAGTTCGTGCGCCACAAGATCCTCGATGCCGTCGGCGACCTCGCCCTGGTCGGCTATCCCGTGATCGGCCATCTGGTCGCGCACCGCGCGGGACACGCGCTGCACACCGAGTTCGCCGCCGAAGATTCTCGAAGAGACCCATGCCTGGCGGCTCGTCGAAGCGCCGGCCGGACGGCGTCACGCTCGATGACGGGTGCCCGTGAAGAGCGCGGCGCCCCGGCTGGCCGAACTGAGCGGTCAATCGGAAGCCAACAGTTCACAGTCGAAGGCTGCAATCCCTCTTACCTTACCCAGAAACGACTTCACCGTCGTTTCCGATCCACACCGTTCAGAACCAGTCGACTCCTTCACTTACCAGGATCGAATTTGATCGGTAGCGCCCTGGCTCGGGCACGGGCGGGAAATCGACCGAGACGTCCGTGGTGCCCCGGCCTGGATCGTCTGCGGTAGTCCTGCGCGCGCGAAGTCGCGGTTGATGAGCGGCCTTCGGCGGTGCACAACTGCGCGCCAAGGCGGACGAGTCGCCGTCCGCACGTCGCCACGTCAGCTGGAAAGGGCCTGGTCGACAAATTGCGCACCCTCGTACGGACGCGGAGCACGCGGCCGGTGTGCGCCATCAGGGAAAGGCCTGGGACCAGCGTGCGGACCGTCGATTCGCGCCCTGGGCGTCGCTCCGGGAATGGCGTTGCCGAGATTGTTGTTGTCCCAGATCTCGTGCCGGATGGCTTCGACGTCTACCGAGCCCCGGCACGAAACGGCGCGAGTACGCATTCTCCGGGTGATCGGTGAGCTCCCAACAGAGCCGGTCCACGCCGGCGTCGGTGGCAAGGTGCCGCGCGAGGTCCATCTCCTCGTCGGTGTCGTTCCAGGTGAAGAAGGATGTATCGCCAGTTGAGGAAGGGCAGATCCCGGCCGGCGGCGCCGCTTTTCGTCAGCCATCGCGCGCAGGTTCGCGAGCGCGATGTCGAAGCGGCCGCGTTGCCGGTATTTGCCGTAGCTTTGCGGCGGTCGCGCCGTCGATCGAAAAAGTGACCTCGTCGATGCCCGAGTGCGCCAGCCGCCGAGAGCCTCGGCCTCGGAAAACGCGAGGCCGTTCGTGCTCGTATAGAGGTAGATGTGCGGAAGCTCGTCTTGATGTACTCGCACATCTCGATGGCCCGCTTGTGGAGGAACGCGCTTCACCGTAGTTGAAGAAATCGATGCGGTTGAGCGACGGGCCGACCTCGTCGATCACGCTCGCCGGAACAGCTCGAAGTCGAGCATGCCGGCCTGCCGCGTCCGCGTGATGCCGGTTTCCGGAGCGCAGCACGCCCCGGCGCACGAGATATTGCAGGCGGCCGTGCACTCGATGAACATCCGCGCGGGCAGCCGACCCGCGTCGATCGAACGCACGGTCAGCGACCTGGTCCTTCTTGAGCGGCAGCTTCAGCGGGCAGTCGCCGCAAAATGACGACCCGCCGTGGTTCAGGTCCTCGCGCAGCCGGCCGATCAACGGCCCTGTCCAGATATCTCCGGACCGAGGTGGCGCGCGCGTCGCCCAGCACGCGGTGGCGCATGCGGATCCGCGCAGCCGCACACCATCCGGCCGTCGCAGAGCATCACGAGGATGTCCACGGCACACGAACACGTGAAGCGGGTTGCCAGGTAGTTTAGGGACATCGCTCTTCAAAGCTTTCAGCTGTCCAGCTATCGGCTATCAGCGGCTCCAGGTCAGTCAATGCTAACTGTAGCTGTCTGAACGTTCACGGACAGAAACGCAAAGAGCTGCAATCTGCTCACGGTTAGACAGCCTGCGCTGACAGCTGATAGCTGATCCAGCGACTTCTTCGACAGCCCCTCATATATGCCTCGAGCCGGTCGTTCTCATCTGACGGTGTTGAGAAGAGGCTTTCCGCCAGATAGGTTCGGCGTTCGGCCTCGGTCATCTGATCGATCGAGTGTTGGATTTCCCTGACCATGTCCTCGAACGAGCGATCGAGCTCGCGCCTGGCGGTCACTTCCCGGTAGAGGCCTTCACGACGGCGAGCAGGTCGCCGTCCAGCACGATCTCGGTCCCGCTCGACGTCTTGATGGTGCGCATAACTAGGCCCCGGAAGCTCTCGAGAGCGGCCGGCTCGTGCGACAGTACTCGATAGAAGTATGAGAGCCGGTCAGCTCCAACATGGTCTCGACGCGTTCTCGCACGCCGCACGGCTTCAGATGACCTGCTGGCGGCGCTGGACCTGACGGTGCAGATCCATCAGGCGGCCTATCGTCGCGCTGTCGACATGATCACCGGTGTCATGTCGATGAGAATGTCTCGTGATGCCCCGCCGAGACGAGGGCTGTTCATCGCCGGACGAGAAGTCGCCGAGGATCGGATACATCGAGGCGCCGTTTCAGCCGACGCGAACGATCGACACGCGCCCGCCTGTTCGGTTGTGACGTGCATCAACATGCTCCCGTGCGCGAGCGACGCCGGAGGACGGCCGGCTGGGGCTGTCGTGCTCGCCGCGCAGCTTCTGCGGATCTGGCGGGCCAGCCCGGCCCGCCCGCGATTGATCCGTGACTTGACCGTGCCTTCCGGCAGCTCCAGCCGATCGGCGATTTCCTGATACGACAGCTCCTGCATGATCGCGCATGACGCACCGCCGTGCGCAGCGGCTCCGGCAGCGCGCGCGAGCGCCTGCCGCAGCAGCGTCACGCCGGTCGCGCTGCTCGAGCGCGGCCATCGGTCCGCGATCGGCGTGACGCCGGCGACCAGCTCGCTGGCGTCGACGCGCGCGGTCGATCGTCTGCGCGCTCCTTCCGCACGCTGCGATAGTGGTCGATGCAAGGTTGCGGCTGACGCTGATGAGCCAGGTCTGAAAATTCGCGCGGCGGTCGAACGTGTCGAGCGACTTGAAGATCTTCAGGAAGATGTCCTGCGTGAGATCCTCGGCTTCGTCGTGCTTGCCGACGAACTTGTAGCGCGACGTTGAAGACCTTGCGCCAGTGCTGGCGCACGATCGGCGCTCCAGGCGGCCTGATCGCCGCTGCAGGCACCGCTGGATGAGCGTCTCGAGCGGCTCCGGCGGATCGGCCGGCACGTCGGCAGGCATCAGGATTGTTGACGCGGCATGGACGATGATAGCAGGTGATATAGTCGTCAGTCACCAAGCGTCGGCGACCGGCTTTCTTCGCTCCGAACAACGAGCTCGTTGTGACGACGGCGTGCCGCTGTCGGCGATCGCCGGACGCCGAAGGCACACCCGTGTACGTCTACAGCGCGGCCGCAATCCGCGAGCGCTACCGCGCGATCGACCGCGCGTTCGGCGACTACCCGCACCGCGCTGCACTACGCGCTCGAAGGCCAACTCGACGCTCGGCATCGCGAAGCTGCTGCGCGATCTCGGCAGCGGCGCTGACGCCAACTCCATCTGGGAGATCGAAGTCGCGCAGGCGGGCCGGCTTTCGCCCCGTCCGACATCGTGTTCACCGGCGTCGGCAAGTCGGCCGGCCGAGCTCGAGTGCGCCGTCCCGCTCGGCCGAAGGCGATCAACGTCGAATCGGCCGGCGAGCTCGATCGCGTGCGAGGCGATCGCCAGCCAGGCATCGGCGTCGGCGCGCGCGTCGCCGTCCGGCTCAACCCGGACATCGACGCGAAGAGCCATCCGCACATCTCGACGGGCCTCAAGATCAACAAGTTCGGCGTGCCGGCTCGATGACGGCGCGCGGAGCTGATGCGCTCGCATCGCCCGGCCGGCCCGCGCTGCACGCTCGTGGCTGTTCACGTCCACGTCGGCTCGCAGATCACGAGCCTCGAGCCTCTCCGCAGACTGCCGCGGCGTATCGTCGCCGGCGTGGCCGCGCGAGCTCGACACGCCGCGGGACGCCGCTCGAGTACGTCGATCTGGGCGGCGGCCTCGGGCATTCCCTACGACGGCGGCCGGCGTGCTGTCGGCGCGAGTACGTCGTCGGCGCTTGGTCGATGTCGTGCGTCCGACCGGGCTGCCGATCGTCGTCGAGCCCGGCCGCTGGATCGTCGGCCCGGCGGGCGTCTGCTCGCGCGCGGGTCGATCGACCTGAAGCCGCGAAACGCGATCAGCGAATTCGTCGGTCGTCGACGCCGGCATGACCGAGCTGATGCGCCCGGCGCTGCGCTGGCGCGTTTCACCGGATCGAGCCGGTGCGCGCCGCGCCTGGCGACAGCGCAGCGACGTACGAGATCGTCGGACCGGTCTGCGAGAGCAGCGACGTCGTCGGCCGCGATCGCGAGCTGCCGCCGCTGGCAGGTCGGCGACCTTCCTGCGCGCATCCGCGATGCCGGGGCGTGCGGTGCCGCCATGGCGTCGAACTACAACCGACGACCGCTGCCGGCCGAAGTGCTCGTCGACGCCGGAGCGCTGGCGCGTCGTTCGCCGCCGGCAGAGCGTCGACGACATGCTCGCGATGGAGGTGAGCGATGACGTGGCGAGTCGCCGTCGCCGCGCTGATTTGGGACATCTGATCGCATTCGAAGGGCTCGACCAGAGCGGCAAGCAGACGCAGGCCGAACTGCTGCGCGATCGTCTGAAAGCCAGGACGGTCGGAAGGCGCGCCTGGTGTCGTTTCCCGACTATGGCGACGACGATCGGCGAAGAAATCGCGCGCGGCGCTGGCAGGGGAGCGCGAATGCGGCGCCGACGTCATGCAGCTGCTCTACGTCGCCAATCGCTACGAGCGCAAGCACGACCTGCAGCGCTGGCTCGACGGCGGGCTGGTGCTCGTCGTGCGATCGCTACACGTCGCGTCGAGCATCGCCTACGGCGAGGCGCCAGGGCTCGATCCGGTCGTGGCTGCACGGATATGCAGAAGTTCCTGCCCGCGCCGTCCGTTGACCATCGCTGCTCGATATCGCGCCGGAAACCGCCGGTGCAGCGCAAGTCCGTCGGACCGCGACCGCTACGAGCGGGATCTGGCGATGCAGGCCCGCGTCCGCGACAGCTATCGCCGGCAGGCGGCGGCGCAGAAGGTTGGGTCCGGCTGGACGGCGAGCGTCCGCAAGGACGTCGTCGCCGCCGACGTCTTCAGCGCTGGTCGCGTCACGACTCGGGCGGCCGTGAGCCGCGCGCACCTGCGCGACCCCGCCTTCCTTCAGCGCGCGCGCGCACGCTTCGAGGCGTCGCACCCGTCGTGCTCACGTCGTCGACCAGCACCACGGTCTTCCCATCGAGCGGCCGGCGGCCGCGTCACCTGAAAGCGCCGCGTTACGTTCCCGTGGCGGCGACCGGCCGGCAGGCTGGCCTGCGCCGACGTTGCGCGGATGCGCCGAAGAGCCGGGCACACCGGGACGCTGCAGCCGCCGCGCGAGATCGGCGGCCTGGTTGAACCCGCGCTCCCTTCGCCGTGACGGGTGGAGCGGGCCGCGATCGCCGCGTCGACGCCGGCCGAGAAGATCCCCGCCTCGATCGCGCATCAGCGCGGCCAGCGGCCCGGCGAGCGATCGGCGACCGTCGTATTTCAGGCGTGACGATGGACTCGAAGCGCCCCTTCATAGCGCGCCTATCGCGCGCGATCGATCGACGTAGCGGCGGAGCGCGCCGGCATCGAAGCGCACCGGGCCAGCGGCATGCGATCGTTCGCCACGTCGTGCAGCGGATCGCCGCAACCGTCGCAGAGCGGCGGGGTCAGCGGGAGAATCGACACGCCAGCAGGGCGAGTCACAACGGGACCGCTGTGTCGGGTGATCGAGGGGCGCGTTGCAGGCCGCGCACGCGGGCGCGAGCAGAACGGCCAGCAGGGCGTCGCAGAACCGCGCGCACGCGACTCCAAACCGTAGCGCTGGGGCTTCTCCCCATAACGGTCCGGCCGACACCCGTCAGCTTTGGCGCCCGGCGGCTGGCATGCGGTGCAGCGGCCCTCCACCTCGTTCAGCGCTCACTGTGCGCCGGCGGGCGTCGGGCCGGCGGCGAACCCGCTCGAGCGCGATGAACCGTCGGCGCTCACGCTCGTGGCTCGATCTGCTCCGCGCTGCCCCACAGGCGCTCCAGACCGTAGAACAGACGCGTCCCGGGCGAGAACACGTGGACGATGAAGTCGAAGTAGTCGATCAGAACCCATTCGGATCGATCGTAGCCCTCGACATGCGCCGGCTTCAGCGCCCTCGGCGGCCAGCGCCGCCAGTGATGCCGTCGGCGATCGCGCGTATCTGCCGGGCGTTGCTGCCCGAAGCCAGGATGAAAGTAGTCGGTGAACCCGCCGGCCTTTCGCAGATCGAGGACGACGAGATTCAGCGCCTGCTTGTCTTCGGCGGCGGAAATCGCGACGTCGATCTGCTTCTGAAGCCGCCGCCGCCTTACGGCGTTTCGTCAACTTTGGCCATGCAACCTGCCTGCCGCGGCGTCAGCCGAACGATCGTCGTCCGCGTCGGCCCGGCACCGTCGACTGTATAAAGTTCATGCTGTTCAATGTGTTGCTGGACTTGCAGGCTCCGACCAGTCCCGTGATCGGCTGACCATCGCGCGAGCCGCGACCGGATCGCCGTAGATGACACGTCCGCGGTGGGCGCCTCGATCAAGAAGATCACGACGCGTGTCGTGCAGGTCCGGATCGAGCAGCAGGCGTCATGCGCGGGGCCAGATCCGGCAGGCGCCGCGGTAGATCGGTCACGGGACATCCCGGGCGCGAGACAACCGCGAAGTGTGCGCCGATCCAGAATGTCCGGATAGTCCTTCCACGTGGCGATCTCGACGAACGCGTCGGCGCCAATCAGAAAGAACAACTCCGAACGGGGCAAGCCGCGTTCATGAAAACGGCGCAGGGTGAGAGACGTAGCGACGGCGCGTCATGGCCGAGCTTCGACGTCGGTGGCCTGCCATCCGGCGCGGCCTGCGACCGTCAGTGCGACCATCGCAAACCGGTGATACGAGCGAGGCGACGGCTGCGGCCGGTGCGGGGAATGCTGGGTCGGGACGACGAATACCTGCGCTCAGGCCGAGCGCGGACTGGGCCGCACGGCCCGAGGTCGACGTGCCCGCGATGAATCGGGTCGAAGGTGCCGCCAAGAATGCCGATGCGTCGAGGCGCGCAGGCGCTGCGTGCGTGAACGCTGCGCCAGCGGGAATCAAGTGTAGACGACCGGCGTTCGGCCAGCAGCCGATGCCAGGCCGCTTCGAGCAGCGGCGCGACCCCCGCTCCGGTGACAGCGGAGATCCTGAAGAAGGGCAGTTGAAGCTCGTCCGCCCGGCGGGCGAGCCCGCGACGCGGCTTTCGTCATCGAGTGCGTCGATCTTGTTCGCAGCCACCAGTTGCGGTTTGGCCGCCAGTTCCGGCCGGAACAGCTCCAGCTCGCGGCGGATGGTGTCGAGATCGCTCGACCGGATCGCGCCCGCTCCCGCCGCAGATGTCCACGAGGTGGACGAGGCACCTTCGTGCGCTCGAGGTGGCGCAGGAACTGATGCCCGAGACCGAGGCCGCGGTGGGCGCCTTCGATCAAGCCTGGCACGTCGGCGACCACGAAGCTGCGATCGTCGCTCAGGCTGACGACGCCGAGGTTGGGCGTCAGCGTCGTGAACGGGTAGTCGGCGATCTTCGGCCGCGCCGCCGAGATGCGCGCGATGAGCGTCGATTTGCCGGCGTTCGGGAAGCCCGACGAGCCCGACATCCGCGAGCAGCTTCAGCTCGAGCCGGAGATCCTTGACTTCGCCCGGCTCACCCGGCTGCACCTTGCGCGGCGCCGCGATTGGTGGAGGTCGCGAAATGCGCGTTGCCCGAGGCCGCCGCGTCCGCCGCTGCGCGACGAGCACCCGCTGGCCTTCGTTCCGCGAGATCGGCGAGCAGCCGTGCTGCGGCTCGTCCGGATCGTTCGTCTTCTCGTAGACCAGCGTGCCGATGGGAACCGGCAAGCTCGAGATCGCGCCCGTGCGGCCCGGTGCGGTTCGAGCCCTGCCGTGGTCGCCGCGCTCGGCGGTGAACTCCGGATGGAACCGATAGTTGATGAGGGTGTTGGTGTGAGGGCTGGCGACGACGTAGACCGAGCCGCCGTGACCGCCGTCGCCGCCGCTCGGGCCGCCGCGCGGCACGAACTTCTCGCGCCGGAACGCGAGGCATCCGCGGCCTCCGTCGCCGGCCGCGACGTGAATGTCGACCTTCGTCAACGAACATAGGACATTTGGGTAATCGGGTAATCGAGTAATTGAGTAATCGAGTAGTTGAATCTACCTCAATTACCCGATCACCAGATTATCCAATTGCCAAATTCACGTGTGGCTATTCGAGGGGGCAGGATGCTGATGACGCGGCCGTGGGCGCCGTGGTCCTCGAACTTCACACGTCCGGCGATCTTCGCGAAGATCGTGTCGTCTTTGCCGAGGCCGGCGTTCAGCCCCGGCCGGAACCGGCGGCCGCGCTGGCGGACGATGATCGTGCCGCCGGAGACGACGTTGCCGTCGTGCGCCTTGACGCCGAGCCGCTGCGAGTTCGAGTCGCGGCCGTTGCGGGAGCTGCCCTGTCCTTTTTGTGAGCCATGGTTCAGACTCGGGAATCAGTAATCGGTAACTCAGCTACAGCAGAATCGTCCTTGATGCGCACGCGCGTGTAGGTCGCGCGATGACCCTTGGTGCGGCGCATGCCCTTCCGGCGCTTCTTCTTGAACACGCGGATCTTCGGGCCGCGCGCCTCGCCTTCGACGACGCCGACGACGCGAGCGTTGGCCACAAACGGCGCGCCGGCGACGACCTCGCCGCCGTCCTTTTCGACGAGCAGCACCTGATCGAGCGTCAGCTCGGCGCCGGGTTCTCCTGCGGTCCAGGTCGACTGTGATGATCCCGCCGGGCGTCACCTTCACCTGACGGCCGCCCGCCTGCACGATTGCATGCATATATCAGCACCTGACCAAAGGGGATAGTGCAAACCGAAGTGACTTAGGTGTAAACAGTTACGGGTCGACAGGAGTGGTCACGTTTCAAAGCCCGGCACGTAAAGAGAATCATGCCTGAGGCCAGTGGCTGGCCTCGACGCAGACGGCCCAGCTCGTCGGTCAGTTTACCCCGCTTCCAGCGCAGCCGGCGGCGCCCCTAAGCCGCGCTAAGATAGAGCCATGCGTTTCCGGACTGCCGTGGTCGCCAGTCCGTTCGCGGTCGCCTTGGGCTCGACGCGCGGCGATGCCCAGCAGCCGCAGCAACAACCGGCAACAACAGCCGGCGCAGCCGCCGGGCCAGCCAGCCCCGAGCGATCAGGCCGCCCGCAGGCCAGCAGCCGCCGGTGTTTCGCGCCGGCATCAATTTCCGTCCGGGTCGACGTCATCGTCACGGACAAGACGGGCGCGGCGGTCGACGAACCTGGAGCCCAACGATTTCGAGATCACCGAAGAAGGCAAGCCTCAGAAGATCGAGACATTCAAGCTCATGTCCAGCTCGATGGGGTCTGCTGCCCGGCCCGGATGGCCTGCCGCGCCCCATTCGCACGGACTACGACGAGGAGTCGGAGGCCGCCCGCGACGACGTGAGGCTGTTCGGCGTGTTCCTCGACGACTATCACGTGCGCGACGGAAACAGTCTCGCGGCCCGCCAGCAGATCGCGCGATTCATCGAGACCCAGCTCGGCCCTTCCGACATGGTGGGCCTGATGTATCCGCTCCAGCCGGCGGCGGCGGTGCGATTCTCGCGGAACCACGCCGCGATCAAGAAAGGCATCGAGGGCTTTCTCGGCGCAAATTCAACTACGAGCCTCGGAACGACTACGAGCAACAGTACGCGAATTACCCCACCGAGATCGTGGAGCGCAATCCGCAACCAGGTGTCGATGTCGGCGCTGCAGGCGCTCATCAGCCGCATGGGCGGGCTCAAGGAAGGCCGCAAAGCGCTGGTGCTCGTGAGCGAAGGCTATTCGAACATCCTGCCGCCGCAGATGCGGGACGCGAATTCGCAGCTTCCGGGGTTCGGCAATCCGGCGGCGGGAACCCGTTAGCCGGGGATAACGATCCCGAATGAAGCCCGCGCGCAGTGGATCGCGAGCCTCGACATGGACAGCGATCTGCGCGAGATCTATGCGGCGGCCAACCGCAACAACGTCGCGCTCTACCCGGTCGACCCGCGCGGTCTGTCCACGGGAGTTCGGGGTCGATCAGAACATCGGCGGCAGGAGCAGCCGCTGACACTTTCTGAACTCCACGATCGACACCCTCCGCGTGCTCGCCTCGGAAACGGACGGCCGCGCGATCGTCAACCGCAACGATCTCACGCTCGCCATGAAACAGATCGTCCGCGACTCGAGCGCGTACTTATCTCGTTCGGTTACAGCTCGACGCAGGCGGAATCGGACGGGAAGTTCCACGAAATCAAGGCGTTCGCGCGAAGCGGCCCGGCATCCAGGTGCGCGCGCGTCGGGTTATTGGGCGCTCACGTCCCCAGGAAGCCGCGCGCGTGCTTGCTCCCGCCAAACCGGCTCCGCCCAAGGCGGTGGAGACGGCCATCGCCGCCATCACCGTACCCTCCCGTGCCCGATTGATCCGGCACGTGGATTGGGACCGACCGCGGCGAGAACGGGAAGACGCGCGTCACGTTCGTCTGGGACAAGCCGGTGCCCGCGCCTGGCGCGGGCGGCCCGCCAGCATTGCCGGACAACCGGCGCGCGTCGCCCTGACAGCCGTCGGCCGGACGGCGCCCCCTACTTCCGCGGCCGAGTGCCCGACGCCCTCGCCGCCGCTGCGTCGACGGCGGGTCCCTGCACCTGCCCGCGTGACCTTCGAAGCCAAGCCAGGCAAGATTCAGCTGCGCCTGTCGGTCGAAGGGGCCGCCTCCGGAGGTGCCTCGACGCGGAAACGCGGGAATTCGCGGTTCCGGATTTGACGTCGCCACAGACGGCGCTTGGGACACCGAGGTATTCCGGGCGCGGACGATACGGGATTTTCAGCAGCTGGAAGGGCCGACGCGAAGGCCATACCCGGTTGCGGTGCGCGAATTCAGCCGACCGATCGGCTGCTCGTCAGGGTCCCCGCCTGGGGTCCCGCCAACAGCACACCGAAGCTCACCGCGCGGTTGCTCAATCGCGGCGGCCAGGCGATGAGCGAACTGCCGATCGGTCCCGCTGCGTCTCCTCTGGTGCGCCGCTCGAGATCGACAATGCCGCTTGCCGGCCTGGCGCCCGGCGATACGTCCTGGAAGTGTCGGCCGCCGGTGAGGGCGGCGAGGCCAAAGAGCTCGTCGGGTTTCGCGTAAGCTGATCGGATGCGGGTTCTTCTCGCCGGAGCGCTTGCGCTCGGCCTTTCCCATCAGACGTCCGACCGCCGGTCCCGAGCGCCACGCCGGTGCGCGTCGACGCGATCGCCGCCGCCGCGGAACGGCAGGCTCGTCGCCGATCTCGCGCAGGCGGACTTCGAGGTCCTCGACGAGGGCGGTACGCGGACGGTCGAAAGCGTGCGCTTCATCAGAGCGGATGGTTCCGCGCGCGCCGGGCGAGACGCTCCAGTCCCGTCCTCTCTGCGGCCGACGAGCAGGTGGAGGCCGCTCGTGACGGCACGCGGCTTCTTCGCATTCTTCCCTCGACGAGTATCACGTGACGCCTGGGGCGGATGCCACCCGGGCCTGCGAAGCCCTGAACCGATTCGTGGACGAACAGCTCGGACCTCGCGATCTGGTGCTCGTCGCCAAGCCGCTTGAGTCGTTGATCACGCTGCGGTTGACGCGGGATCTCGAGGCGGCCCGTCGCGCGATCGCGACCTTCGAGGGACGCAGTGGGCGCGCTCGAGCCACGCGGCGCGTTCGAGAAGGACTCCATCGGTGCGAGCCCGGAGCGTGTCGAGGCCGTGCGGCAGCAGATCGTCACTTCGGCCCTGAATGCGCTTGCGCAATCACCTCGCGGGGCTGGGCGCCTCCCGAAAGACGCTCGTGGTCGTGAGCGTAAGCTTTCAGCCCCGTCCCACGACTCCGGGGCGATGAATCGCCGCCGACGCTGGAGAGTGTCATTCCGATCGGCGAATCGGGCGGGCGCGTCTATCTATCCGATCGATCCCCCGTGGATTCGTGGCGCCGCCCGGCCGTGGCGACGGGGCCGATCAGGACACGACGACGGGGCAGGGCGCGCCTGCTCGCGCTGGCGAATGATACTGGCGGCCGCGCGGTTGTCCGCTCGCCGCGATCTCGCCGGCGACTTGAGTCGCATCGCCCGTGAGGCGAGCAGCTATTACCTGATCGCATTCCAATCCGAGCGTGAAGCGGACGGCAGGTTCCACGCGCTGGACGTCAAGGTGCGGCGGCCCGGTATCCAGCGTTGCGCGTTCGCAAGGGGTATTGGGCGACCGCTGGGCGACAGCGCCTGGCGATCGCGGTTGTCGACGAGCGCGGACGTCGCCCGTCCGCGGAGCCTCCCGCCGGACCAGC
>ERZ1370068.829-contig-1076_pt1 | contig 34369 bp, 50 predicted proteins | sample MGYA00561227_ERZ1370068 | MGnify/ENA primary metagenome ERZ1370068 (study PRJEB38410, sample SAMEA6850437) | metagenome | study: Metagenomic assessment of the ecological functions of the soil: analysis of the soil microbiota associated with the...
CCGCCGATGATCCTGAGCCTCGCCCGTACACCACAACGGGCCGAACGACGATCGTGCAGGCGATCGGTGCCCGAGCGCAGGATCGTAGTCCTCGTGATCAGGCCGCCACGACACGAAGCTGAATGGGATTGATGGGCGCTGTTCCACTGGCGGCGGGCTTCGGGAGTCCGTCCGAGAACCCCATACGCTGACGTGTAGATGATGAACCGCGTTTCAGGCGCGGTCGAACTCCTCGCCGTGCGCGGACGTTTTGCCGTCGCGATGATGGCGTCGAGCCCGATGCGGTCGATGGCAGGGGCCGCGGCCCGACGCCGCACGTACATGAATGCCGCCAGGATGTAGCCGTCCTGCGCGTCGGACGGCTGTCGCTGGAAATACGACCTCCGGATCGGCCAGGTTGCCGACGACCGGGCGGGCGCCGCGTCCTGCGACGCGCGCCGCTTTCGCTGTTGCGCACGAGCGCGGTGACGTCGTGGCCGTGGCGCGGATCAATGCATCGAGCACGGCACTGCCGATGGTATCCCGTCGCACCCGTCAGAAAAAGATCCGCATCGGTGAGCGCTACAGCTTACTACCGAACTGGGTTCGGAGAAACCGATGAGGAAAACCCTAATCCTCTTTGCTTTCGCGGCAAAAGCGCTTTTGTGCTGATTGGACCGCGCGTGATGCAGACGACCGGTTACCGGGCTGCTGTCGGCCCCGTCCCGCTGGAGGAGGCCGTCAGGAAACGCCCGGAAGCCTCGATAGAGCTCCCACAGATCCGCTTTCGCGGAAACGTCCATCGGAGAGTGCATGCTGAGGACGCCGATTCCGACATCAGCCGCGTCGATGTCCGAGTTCGCAAACCACTGCGCGATCGTGCCGCCGCCGTAGCCGGCCTTTACGCGCGTGCGTCTGCCAGTGGACGCCCGCGTGTCAGTCAAGAGTTGCCGGAGCTGCGCGAAAATACTCGCTGTCGGCCTGGCGGCCGGACCCGTATTCCTTGAACACCAGGCCCCAGCCAAGCCGGGCCGACCCGTCTGGGCAGGTAACGGCTGCGGAAAGTTGGGATCGAGGGCGGTCGTGCAGTCGGACGACGAGCACCTTGCGAGGCGCCGAAGCGCGTGCCTGAGCATCAGGTCGCTGTGGACGTTTCCTGGGCGGCGATGATCTCGGCCAACCGGAGCGTCCGGAACCATTCGGAGTCCACGCCCGTCGTCCAGGAGCTGACCTCCTCGTTGTTCACGCCGTAGGCAATCGCGGTTTTCGCCGGGATTCCGGACTTCGAGCGATGGCGCGAAACGAGGCAAAGCCGTTCGACCGATCGTCGTGGCCGAACGCGCCGATCGAACTGATGGTCGAGTCCGACGTCTACGGGCATCTGCGCAGGGGACGATCTGGAGATCGGTCGAGAGAAAATCGTCGCGCGTCAGGCCGTAGCTTGTCGCGGAGCGCCTGCATCGCGGCTTCGGCCGTGAAGCGCGAGCACCGGGTCGAGTTCCTCGGTCGCGAATGACGTCGCGGTTACGGCGCTCGCGGAAGTCTCTGATCGACGTGCGGGGCCAGGTCGGGAATGAGCAGCACCGGATCGCCGGCCGCGTGCCCGATGTCGACGTTGATCACTGTTCCATCGTCGTCTTGACTGACGCGTCCGGATCAGGGCGAGCGGCCGGTTCACCCACTGGTAGTTCTTGATGCCGCCGTGGACGAGGTCGTGTCGAGCAGCTGAATGGTGAAGCTCTGACGGAACGGCTTCGGCTTGAGCTCGAGCCGCACCGAGTCGTTGTGCGTGTTGACGATCCGCGCGCCGGTCGCGAAGCGGGTCCGATCCAATCGACGAAGCGCGATGATCGTCCGATCGCGGTTGATGGCGTACCAGCGCGCGGCCGGGCACTGACGTCACGGCTTTCGGCGGAGATCGCGGGCCACGGCTTGAAGCCGGCGGCCTCGATCGATCGTTCGACCTGCTTCGACACGAAGGTCATCGCGCTCTTGGCGCGGCCGATGAACTGTTTGAAGTCCTCAGCCGAAGCGCTGGACTTCGTCGCGCTGCGACTGAGTGAGTTTCGGCCAGACCGGACCGGGCTGCGCTATCCTGCGCGACCGCCGGCGATGAGAAGCGGCCCGAGAACGGACGGCAACTGAGCATAGCGTTCGCATAGGTAGATGATAATTCACTGTGCGGCGCGACACACTCATCGATTCTTCGAGATTTCTCGCGCGCACGCGGCGAATTTCTCGTTCACGACGATGGGCTTTCGAACCCGCGTGCACTCGCTACGCCGAGGTGGCCGCGGCGGCGCGCGGCTTTGCCGCACAGGCTCTCGACGCATCGGCCTTCGAAAGGGCGATGCGGTCGTGTTCTTCTGCGAAAACCGGCCCGGATGGATCGTCGCCTTCTGGGGCTGCCTCCTGTGCGGGATGGTCGTCGTTGCCGATCGACTATCGATCGTCAGCCGGACTTCCTGGCGAGTAGTCAGCCGGATCGTCGGGCAAAGCTGGTGCTGGTTGGCCAGGACGTGCCGCGACCTTGCCGATACGGCTAGCGGACCCGTCTGGCGGCTTCACGACCTCGAATGGACGGGCGGAACGCCTGCCGGCCGTCTCAATCGCGCGCGACGACGTCGCCGGAGATCATCTTCACGTCGGGCGCGACCGCCGAGCCCAAGGGCGTGGTCATCACCCACCGGAACGTCCTCGCCAACATCGTGCCGGTCGAACGCGAGGTGCGTGAAGTATCGCAAGTGGAGCACGCCGTTCTTCGCCGATCCGATTCCTGAATCTGCTGCCGCTCAGTCACATGTTCGGCCAGGCGATGGCCACCTTCATCCCGCCGATGCTGCCGGGCGTCGTGATCTTCATGCGCGGCTACAACCCCGGCGAGATTGCGTCGACGATCAGGAACCGCCGCGTGTCGGTGCTGGTCTCGGTGCCCGAAAATTCTCGACGTGCTGCGCGAGCACGCGGAGCGCGCTGCCCCGCGTCGCTCACAGCGAGCCGGCAGCGCGGAGAGCGGCAGCGCCGCCGTTCGCATCCTGCGGCGCTGGTGGCAGTCACCGGCAGCGTCCACCGGATGTTCGGATGGAAGTTCTGGGCGTTCGTCGTCGGCGCCGCGCCGCTCGAGCAGCGACCTCGAAGCCTTCTGGGGCGAACGCGGGTTCGCGGTCATCCAGGGCTACGGCCTCACCGAAACGGCGCCGATCGTCACGCTCAACCATCCGTTCGGCACGAAGCGCGGATCGGTCGGCAAGGCGATCGCCGGCGTCGAGATGAAGATCGCGCCCGACGGCGAGATTCTCGTCCGCGGCGACAACGTCACGACGCGGATATTTCAACGCGCCGACGAGGAGACGCGCGCGCGCGTTCGAGGACGGCTGGTTTCACACCGGCGACATCGGCGAGATCGGCGCAGGCGGTCAGCTGTTCATCCGCGGGCGCAAGAAGGAAATGATCGTCACGCCGGAGGGGCTGAACGTCTTTCCGGAAGACGTGGAGCGCGTGCTCGATCGCGCTGCCGGGCGTTCGCGAATCGGCAGTCGTCGGCGTCATCGTCTGGCGCGTCAGGCTGACGCGACGGAACGCGTGCACGCCGTGCTGGTCCTCGATCCGGACACCGATGCCGATGCCATCGTCCGCGCCGCCAACCTCGCAGCTTGCCGATCATCAGAAGGTTCGCCGCGCGCTCGTCTGGCCGGAAGCAGGCGCTGCCGCGCACCGAAGGCACGAGAAAGCTCAAGCGAGCGCTGATCCGCGAGTGGGTTGCCGGTGGCGGGAAACGAGAGGACGTGGCGCACGGCGCGGATCCTCTGGCGTCGCTCGTCGCCAAGTACGCCGGCCGCGGCGATCTTCGGCCCGGCACCACGATTGAGGAGCTCGGACTGAGCTCGCTCGAACGCGTCGAGCTGATGGTCGCGCTCGAAGACGCCTTTCACACGCGGATCGATGAAGGCGCGTTCGCCGAAGCGCGAGAGCCTGTCGGAGCTCCGGCAGCTCGTCGAGCGCTCGTCGGACACCGCGCCAGCGGCTGAGCCTGTCGAATTTCCGGCCTGGAACCGCGCGTGGCCGGCGCGCTTCATGCGGCGCGTCTCGCTGCCGACGTGGATACCTGCCGCTCGCGCGCGCCTTCGCGCATCTGCGCGTGGAGGGACGCGACAGGCTGAACGCGATCGACTGCGCCCGTGATCTTCGCCGTCGAACCATCAGAGTCACATGGACACGCCGGTGGTTCTTGCGGCGCTGCCGCCGCGCCTGCGCTACCGGGTGTCGACGGCGATGGCGAAGGAATTCTTCAAGCCGCACTTCTTTCCGAGCAGCACAGCCGGTCGCGCATGGTTCACCAACAGCCTGAACTATTACCTCGCGGCGCTCTTCTTCAACGGCGTTTCCGCTGCCGCAGCGCGAAGCGGGCGCGCGGCAGACGCTGCGCTACATCGGCGAGATCCTCGAAGACGGGCTTCTCGGTGATGATCTTTCCGGAAGGCCGGCGCACCGAGCGACGGCGCGATCGACAAGTTCCGCCCTGGCATCGGGATGATCGCGTCGAGGCTTGGACGTCCCGGTGGTCCCGGTTCGCATCGAGGGTCTCGACAAGGTCCTGCACCACATCCTGGAAGATGGCCAGCCCGGGACCGGTCAGGGTGGCGCTTCGGCGCGCCGATGCGGCCTCACCGGGGATGACTACGAAGCGCTCGCGAAGCAGGTCGAGGAGGCGGTCAGGAGTCTCTGAGCTCCACCGGCATTCGTGACCGCACTCAGCCCTGGTGTGTGCACAATAATTGACTGACCATGAAAGGAAAGCGTAGCAGTTTGAGCAAGGACGATCTGATCGACATGCAGGGCACGGTCGTTGCGGTGCACAGCGGCGGTCTCTACCGCGTGCAGTGCGACGCCGGACACGAGGTGCTGGCACAGCTCAGCGGCCGCATGCGCCGCTTCCGCATCAAGGTCGTTCCAGGCGATCGCGTGACCGTCGGCGTCTCGCCGTACGATCCGGTCCGCGGCATCATCACCTTCCGCGCACGCTGAACACGAATTGAACTCCAACACAACCGATCGACGCCGACGGCGCGCAGCCGCGGACGAGGCCCCGCCCGACAGCCGCCCACGACGCGGCTCGCTTCGCACGCACGCGCGCGCGGCGGACAGCAGCCGAGGTACGACACCTGCGCTCGAGCCGACGCTCTGCGACGTCGCGCCGGTCGCGTTTGCGTCGCTCGACCTCGACGCGCGTCTGCTCGAAGGCATCCGCGACCTCGGCTTCACGGAAACACGGCCGATCCAGAGTGCCGTCATCCCGCTGGCACTCGGCCGGTCGATGATCGTCATCGCGTGCGCCGAAACCGGCACCGGCAAGACCTGCGCGTTCGTCGTGCCGACTCTGCAGAGATTGCTGACCGCCTGGCACGACGGTGAACGACCGCGGCGCAGCCCATTCCGCTCGCCCTGCGCAGCCGGCCCTCCGCGCTCGTGAAGAGCCGCGTCTCGTCCTCGCGCCGACGCGCGAACTGGCGGTGCAGATCGAGGACGAGATTCACGGGCTCTCGTATCACACGAGCGATCACGAGCGCGGCCGTCTACGGCGGCGTCGAGATGGGCATGCAGGAGCGCGCGCTCAAAGCCGGCGTCGACATCATCGTCGCGACGCCGGGCCGGCTGATGGATCACATGCGGCAGCAGAACGCCGACCTCGACGGCGATCGAGCTGCTCGTGCTCGACGAAGCCGATCGCATGATGGACATGGGCTTCTGGCCGGACGTGCAGCCGCATCATCGCGGCGCTGCCGCGCCGAGCGCCAGACGCTGCTCTTCTCGGCGACGATGCCCGACGATGTGGTGAGCGGCGCGCTCGAGATCGTGCGCGACGCCGAAGTTCGTGCAGGTCGGGCAGCGCAGCGCAGCCGGCCCAGACGATCACGCATCGCGCGGCAGTGGTGCCGGCGTCGGAACAAGCTCGACTGGCTGATCGAGCACCTGCGGCGGCCGGAGGGCCCGGTGCTGGTGTTCTCGCGCACGAAGATCGGCGCCGACCGGCTGGCGCGGCAGCTGGCCGCCGCGGGCATCCAGTGCGTCGCGCTCCACGCCGACCGCACGCATGGAGCAGCGGCGCATGGCGGTGGAAGGATTCCGCGGCGGCAGATACAACGTGCTCGTCGCCACCGACATCGCGGCCCGCGGGCTCGACATCGACGGCATCCACACGGTGATCAACTACGAACTGCCCGATTCGCCCGACACCTACGTGCATCGCGTCGGCCGCACCGGGCGCGCCGACGAAGTGGGCCACGCCATCACGCTCGTCGCGCCCGATGAGCGGCACGCGCTGGCGTTGCTGGAAAAGACCGTCGGCGTTCGCATAGAATGAGATCGATGCATGTCTGATCGTTTTCCCCAGCAGCCGCCGCCCGATCGAGCCGGCACCGCCCCTGTCGACCACTCGGCGGCGTCGGCGGCGGTGATGAGAGTTCAAGTCGTGCCGCTGGCGGCGTCCGCCCGAAGACGGGCCGGAGTGCTGCGGCCATCGCGACGTGCTGCCGATTGCCGGCACCAGCTTCAACCCTGAAGCGTGGTGTCCGGACTGCGCAGTTCTTCAAGCTCCGCCGCACCCCGAAGAAGCGCAATCCCGACGAATACCGGTCACTAGCGCGCTCTTAGTCTACTCTGAGAACTCTCCCGCGCGAGCTCCACCCACTCGCCGTTCGGCGCGAGTTGCTGATAGGACGCGCCAGTGCGGACGCGCTTCCTGCGACAGGCCCATCTTTCTCGCAGCGTCACCGCGAGGTAGAAGTGCGTGTCGGCGTAGTACGGATTGAGGCGGAGCGCCTCGCGGTAGCACGCCTGCGCTTCGGCGAAGCGTCCGAGGTCGTGGTAGATGTTGCCGAGATTGAAGTGCGCCTCGAAGAAGTCGGACTCGAGGCCGATCGCGCGCTCGTACAGCGCCTGCGCCTCGGCCAGCTCGTCGCGGCTGTAGTGAATGTTGGCCAGGTTGATCAGCGCGGCGACGAGCGTACGGATCGAGCTCGAGCGCCTTGCGATAGGCGGCCGCCGCCTCGCTCACCTTCATGCTCGTCGCCGTCGTCGAGCGCCGACGCGGCCCGGAAATATTCTTCGGCCAGCGCGGTGTTTCGCGCGGCTCGGCGCCGGGCGTCGGCGGGGCTCCGGCCGACGGCTGCCGGCTTGCGTTCGCTGAGGGCGATGATCCTGGCTGGCGCCGCATCCAGGCGGAAATCAAACGTCAGCTGTCCTTCGCCGCGAGGCCAGCAGCGCGCGCACGACGCTGCGAAACGCCGCGCCGCGGGCGAGCTCGTCGTTCGCCTGCTTGATGGGCGAGAGATCGGGGAACGCGAAAAACGTGTCGGCGTTGGTCTTCAGCACCGGACGGATGACGCCGCATTTCACGAGATACCGCAGGTGGTCTTCGCGACAGCGACCGATAGCGCGCCATCAGATCGCGCATGGCGTGATACTGGCGCTTCAGCGCCTCTGGCGAGGGCAGACCTGCGAGCTGGCAGAACTCGTCTTCCGACAGGATCGTGATCTGTGCCTCGCGCTCGGCGTTCAGCTCCTCCGCCCGTTTCAGCTTGTTGCTTTTTTCCCGGCGGCAGACTCCGGCGGCTCCTGACGATCCGAAGCCTTCCGCGCCGACAACGACCATCGTCGTCTTCGCATTCACATCGTCGGCGGTCGCGCCGCCCAGACGAACGACGAGCGCGCGGGCATCGCGCCGCCCGAGCGAGACTCAATTTCCCGGTGAAGACGACAACTTGTCCGTTGAAGGGGCCGGGTCTCTGGCAGATCAGGCGAGGGTAAATGCAATCCGCCTCCGCGCGCGTACGAAGATGAGGCAGAAGCGGATGAATGTCAATGAACTTTGTGACCTGAGCGGGCGATGCAATTACGACGACAGGAGCGTCAGCGAATGAACAGCAGCGACAGCACGGTTTGTCATCAATTTCCACTGGCTGGCCGGTATAGAATCCAGGCCATTGTGATCTGGTTCTTCGATCGAGACGGCGAACGGCTTCGTTACGAAATCCTGCGCGATCGTGTTGGAAACCGCTATCGGCTCGTCATCACCAAACCCGACGGCAGCGAATCGATCGAAGAGGTCGATGAACCCACCGCGCTCGTTCAACGCTCCGTTCAACTGATCAACTCGCTCCGCCACGACGGCTGGCGGGTGGCGTAGTCGGAGAGATGCAGCGCTGTAGGCCGCCTGAAGCCGGTCTAAAGACCGGCCCTACAGAGCCTGTCAGACGCGCGGTCAGTCGCCTGCCTCGAGCAGATGATCGAGCCACATGTTCGAGAGCTTTTCCTGCACCGTGTTCTGACGAAGCCGCGCCGCGAGGTTCGGAAAGTCCACCCGGTCCATGTCCTGGTCCTGATTGAAACACGAGAAGATGATCGTTTCCTTCGCCGGAGACCGGATCGACGTGCTTCTGCAGGCACTGCGCGCAGACTTCCTTCATCATGCACTGCATGGGCGAGTTGATGCTGGCGATGCTCGTGTGATCCGGCGCGCAGATGCGGCGCCAGCACGCCGTGGCGCGCCGCTTTGACGGCCGCCATCATGCGGTCTGAGCCGATCGCGATGATGCGATCGACTTTTTCGAGCGGCACGACGCGCCGACCGAGCTCGCCCGCCTGATACGCCAGCATCGCCTGGACGATGTTCCCGCGGAAGTGCGAGTCCTGCGGCCGTCCGGGAGCGATGACTGCTCCCATGTCGGTGCTCCAGACCACCTGATCGGTCGCCGCTTCGATTTCCTCGCGCTTGAAGAGGTCCTCGCCTTTCTTGTAGCCGGCAAAGTAGATCACGGTATTGCCGCGCTCCTGCATCGCCTTGGCGATCGAGAAGAGCACCGCGTTGCCCAGCCCGCCGCCGAGCAGCAGCACGTGGCTGTTCTCCGGAATCTCGGTCGGCGTTCCCGTCGGTCCCATGACGACCACCGGATCGCCCTTGCGGAGATGCGCCACGAGGCGGCTCGACACGCCGAGCTCGAGCGCGATGAGCGACAGCAGACCTTGTGCCTTTGTCGACCCACGCGCCGGTCAACGCGATGCCTTCCATCAGGAGCGGCACGCGGTTGACGCGGTCTGTCACCGATTCGAAATTCTGGAGCCGGTAGAACTGTCCCGGCTGGAAATGCCGGGCGGCAGCCGGTGCCTTGACGATCACTTCCACGATCGTCGGCGTGAGCCGCACCACGTCCTCGACCGTCGCGCTGAGCTCGCGCGTCATGCGGGCCGATCAGATCCCGCCACGCGCGGTCTCGCGCTCGGCTGCGCGGCCGGGTCGAGCTGCGAGAGCTCGCGCGCGAAAAGCTCGACGATGCGCGGGAAGCCGTGTTTGGCCGAGGCCATCGCCTTGACGACGTTGCCGGCGTAGCGCGGATGGTTGTCGCCGTAGTACGTCACCAGCTTCCCGCCCGACTGTAGGAAGTGAAGAAGCCTCCGGGATCGGGCACGACGTGGAACGTCCCATCGCCGTTCGCGCACCGCCGTGTGAGGTTGAAAGAACTTCTTCCTGGAATCGAGCTGAAACGATCCGGGCGCTTCTTTTCGTAGGTGATGTTCGAGTCGTGCCTGCGGCGACGAGCACCGTCCGCGCCGGCAGCGTGACGCCGTTTTTCCGCCTCCGCCCCTCCTGCGCCTTCCCGCCTCGCCTTCCTGCCCTTCCCGCCTGAAGATCATCGACGCGACTGCGCCTCTGGCGTCCGGCACCGCTTCAATCGGGTTCAGATTTTCCGCAAATCCGATGCCCTCCTCGAGCGCCTTGATCACTTCCTCGTGGTTCAGCCGATAGGCTGGCGAATCGACCATGCGCTTGCGGTAGGCGATCGTGACGCCTCCCCACTCGCGGATCGAGCCGGACGAAATCCGGCGGCTCGGCCGCCGCTGCCGCGCGTGCCCGCTCGGCTCGGACGGCCGCACCGTGCGCGCGATATTCGTCGAACGAGCTCGAGCCCTCGGCGTCGTAGCGGCGCGGAGCGCGGCCTCACCCGCGCGAGGCTGCCAGCGCTCGTACTGCTGGAGCGAATTTCTCCACCTGGACGCGGGTAGTACGCCATCAGCTCCGTGGCCGTGTCGATCGCGGTCAGGCCGCCGCCGATCACGATCGCCGGCAGGCGAGCCTGCAGGTTGGGCAGCGCATCGCGCTTGAAGGCGCCGGTGAGCTGGAGCGCCATCAGGAAGTCACTCGCCTTCCGGATGCCCGCGTATCAGGTTGTTCTTCATGTCGATGATCGTCGGCCGTCCCGCGCCGGTCGCCATCGCCACGTGATCGAACCCGTACGCCCAGCGCGTCCTCGATCGGCACGGTGCCGCCGAAGCGAACGCCGCCGAACATCTTCAGATTCCGCCGGCGCTCCAGCGTGATGTGCAGCAGCGTGAGGAAGTTCTTGTCCCAGCGGACCGTGATCCCGTATTCGGATACTCCCGCCGAAGCCTTCGAGCACGCCGGTCGTCGAGCTCGCTTGTAGACATCGGCCCAGTCGCGGATGGGCTCGGTCGACGAAACTCTCCGGCAGCGGCTCGATCTTCAGGCCGTCGATCCCGACGCACGCCGAATCCTTCGTTCACGAGGTAGTGCGCGAGCGTGTATCCGGCTGGACCGAGGCCCGACCACGAGCACGTTGCGTCCGTTGTAGGGAAGCGCGTACGGCCGGCGGACGTTCAGCGGGTTCCACCGCGTGAGCAATCCGTAAATCTCGACACCCCACGGCAGCGCGAGCACGTCGGTCAACACGCCGGTCTCGATCTGCGGGATGTTGACGGGCTCCTGCTTCTGATAGATGCACGACTTCATGCAGTCGTTGCAGATCCGGTGGCCGGTGCCGGGCACATCGGATTGTCGACGGCGATCAGCGCGAGCGCGCCGACGGCATCGCCCTCCTTTCTGAGCAGGTGCATCTCGGAGATCTTCTCGTCGAGGGGACAGCCCTCGAGCTCGATCCCGAGCGGATTGACCGACACCTTGCCGTCTTTTTCGTGAAGGCCCTTCGAGCAGGAGTCCTTGTCTGCGCTCGTGGCAAAGCACGCGTAGTGGATTTCGCTCAACACCTCGCGGATGGTCATGCCGCGGATCGGTCAGGTGAAGCCATCGCGCCTGCGCTGCCGCCACTGGGGCCGAACATTACAGTTCTCGCGGGGCACCCCCTCGCTGCAGGACGCTCTCGTCGAGGCTCGTCTCGAGTGTCGGCGCCTCTTCGAGTCTCGACCAGGTGCCAGTAGTCCAGGCTTTCCGGGAAACGGAAAACCACCCCATGACCGGGTACGCGCTGATCGTGAACCCGGGCCGCGCACCATCGTTTCAACGCGTCGATCGCCGGCGTCGCTGCGGCTTTGTCGGTTTTCTCGAGATCGAGAAGGCCGCAGCCCCGCCCGCGCGAGCGCCAGCTCGAAGTCGCCGTCGACATCACCCACCAGCTGCGCGCCACCATCGCATCGTCTTCGGCCGATCGCTCGAGGTGCGCGCCAGCTTTGAGGAGAGGGGAGCGCGCGGCGGCGGACGAAGTCCACCTTGAAACGAAACAGATCGTCGAGCTCGCGCGTTCGCCGATCGATGGCGCGGGCGTCTGCGCCGACGGTGAACAGGCGATTCACGAATCCGCTGACGTGCCGGCCCATCGCCACCAGCAGGTTCTGAAGTCTCCACAGGAGATCGCGCGGCATCGGGCGCCTGCGCGTAGGCCTCGCCAATTGCGCCAGAGCGCGGGATCGGCGTTCGCCACTTGCTCGCAGAACCGATCGTGGAGCGAGGCTAGCCGTTCGGGCTCGTGGAGATCCGCGAAGGAATATCCAGGAATTCCGAGTTCGGAAAACGAAGCGTTGGACATGGCGGAGGAAGAATCCATCTGATTGAAGGACCAGAAGAAGGTACGTCGATTTTCAGAAGCGAGTCAAACGCGGGGCACACGCGTTGCGGAAACAGCCGTGCGCGATCGCTCGTGCCCGTCCGGTGTCAGGTTCGAGAACATTGACCGCGTGAACATTACACGGTGCACAGTCCAGGAGGGTTACGCAATGCGCAACAGGTTTTCGTGCTTCGTCGCGATGGCGGTGCTTGTGACGGCATGTGCCGATATGTCGACGCCGTCAACACCGTCATCGTCCGCAACGACGACGACGCAGAGTTCGCCGGTCCCCGGCAGGCAGCAACAAGGCCAACAACAATCCCAATCCCGCCCCACTCGAGCCCAGCGTCCAGCTCCCAACCAGCCTGGACGCGTCGAGCTGAAAGGCGCCATGGCGGGTCTCAACGGTCGTGCCCTTCGATCAGCTTCAGCGATCGCGGGCTCGCCGGTCAGCACCGTCGAGCCGCGACGACGTTCGAGGACGGCGCTTGCAGCCACGCTCAAGAACGGCGATCAGGTCGAAGTCGAAGGTGCGCGCCAGGCGAACAACGTCCTGATGGCTTACTAGAGTCGAGAGACAAGAACGACGACGATGACGATGACGAAGATGATGACAACGGTGACGACGATCAATCATCGGGGCGGAGACGACGGAAATCGTCAAGGCGGTGAGGTCGAGCTGAACGGCGCGATCGCGGGACTCGGCGGTGGTTGTCCGTCGATCACGTTTACCGTGACGGACTCGACGGTGACGACGAGCGGCAGCACGAGGTTCGACGACGGATCCTGCAGCTCGCTCAAGAACGGCGACCGAGTCGAGGTGAAAGGCGTCCGCCAGTCGCCGACGATGGTCGCGGCCAGCCGGGTCCAGAAAAGAAATAGAATATGTCTCATGCGAGCCGGCACGGCATCAGCGCTGGGACTGATTGTCCTCGCGCTGATGTCGTCGTCGTTATCTCCTCGACGCACAAAGGGCCACGGGGCTCCGCGCGAAGCGCCCGTGCCGTTCAAAGTCGGCGAAACGCTTTCCTACGATGTTTCGTGGTCAGCCGTGCTCGTGGCCGGCAACGCGACGCGCTCGCGTCGCTCGAAAACAAGGGCGAGCGCTACGCGGTCGTCGTCGAAGGCCGGCCGATGCTGATGCTGCGCCCGGCTCTACAACCTCTATTACAGGATGGAGTCGCTGCTCGATAGCGGAACGCTGTTGTCTCAGCGCGGCACGCTGTAGCAGCGAAGAAGGCAGCGACAAGACGACCGCCACCACGCGCTTCGACCGCCCGGCCAGGCACGGCTACTACGAACGTCAGGCCGACACCAATTCGAAGATCGACTTCCCGGTTCCTGCCCGGCGCCCAGGATGGCCTCGCGGCGTTCTACGCCATTCGCGCTCACGCGTTCAAGGCCGGCGAACACTTCAGCATCCCGGTCGTCCGACAGCGGCAGCATGGTACACCGTGCAGATCGACGTCGCGCAGCCGGAGTCGATCAGGCGCCGGTCGGCGAGTTCAGCGCCTGAAACTGACGGTGGGGATTACCACGACGCGCAGGGTCAGCCGGTCTGGAAGAACATCGCCCTCTGGGTTTCGAACGACACTCGCCGCCTTCCCGTGAAGAATGCAGGCGGAACTGCCAGTCGGCAGTTTCGTTCTCATCCTCCGCGACGCGCGTTGACTCGGAAGCTGGGTTTCTGGCTGGCTTCCATCCTGGCGCTCGCCGGGCTCGCGGCGCTGCGCTATCACCATCGCCATCGATCGCGGACTTCAAGTCGAATACTCAACCGATCCGCTGGCCAGCGCCGCACCGGCGAGGACCGGACTGACCCGCGACATTTCCGCCGCCGCGATGGCCGCCGACTGGAACGGCAATGTGCCGGCCAGATTTCGCGCGAAATGGTTTGGCTATCTCGCGGTCGGCCGCGCCGCCGAGTACACGTTCGCCGACGACGTCAGACGACGGGTCGATGCTGTCGATCGACGGTCAGCTCGTCGTCGACAACGGCGGCGTGCACGGACCGCAGGAGGCGACGGGCCGCATCAGGCTCGATCCCGGCGCGCACTTCGTCCTCATCGACGTACGCGCAGGAAGGCGGGGACTTCGAGATGCGCTGGGCATGGGGCCCGCGATGGCGGAAGCGCTCTCGAAGCGTGCCTGGCTGGATGCTCTCGCCCCGCCGCGTGTCGCACGAGCGCGCGCTCGCCCTGATGGTCATCGGACCGGCTGACGCTCGGTCTGGCGGCCGCACTCGTTCTGCTCGCGTTGTGGCTGACGATTCCACGGGTCAGAGAGCCCGTGAGAAGAGCCGTCGAGGCACGGCCCAGGCCTGACACAGCCTCGGGCTGGTTCGTGTGCCTCGCGGTCGTCGAGACGTGGCCGCTGGCAGAGCAACCCGGCGCACCTCTCGCGCAACGACAACGGCGACGCCATGCTGAACGAGTGGACGATCGCGTGGGTCGCGCACCAGGCGCCACGCGATCCGGTGCATCTCTTCGACGCCAACATTTTCCATCCCGAGCAGAGACACGCTCGCCTACTCGGAATCGATGATCGTGCAGTCGGCCATGGCCGCACCGTTTCTGTGGCTGGGAGCGTCGCCCGTCCTGGCGTACAACCTGGTCCTGCTGGCCGGTTTCACGCTGACGGCCTGGGCGTCAACGCTCGTCGTCGCGCGATGGACCGGAGACTGGACGATTGCCATCCTCGCGGGCACGTTCGCCGGTTTCAACGCGCACACGATCTCGCGCCTGCCCTCACCTCCAGGCGCAGCACGGGGAGTTTCTGCCGCTGTCGCTCCTGGCGCTCGACGTGCGCTGCGCGAGCCCCGCGTCGGCCACGCGTTGAAGCTGGCGGGCTGGTTCGTGCTGCAGTCGCTGACGTCGGTCTACTCTCCTCTCGTGTTTTACCGCCTTCGCGTTGACCGCAGCGGCGCTCGTTCGTCCACGTGCGTGGATCGGTTCGATGAAAGCGGTCGGCGATGATCGGTCTGGCGGCAGCCGTCGGCTGTCTCGTGCTGTCGCCGTTTCTGCTGCCGTACTGGCGGGCGTCGCAGGAGCAGGGGCTGGATGCGTCGCTGGAGGACGCTGGTCCTCTATTCCGCGGCGTGACCGACTACTTCACCACGGCCGGACGTCTGCACTACGGGCTCTGGAGCTACCGGGTGGCATCGTTCACGCCGCTTTTTCCAGGATTCGCGGCGATGGCGCTGGCCGGCGTCGCGCTCTTGCCGGAATCGCGTGGAGCGACGAGCGTGCCCGGATGTGCTGGCCAGCGATCGTCTGCGGCCTGATGCCTGTCGTTCCGGTCCCGAGCGCGCCCGGGCTATGCGGTCCTCTATCAGCTCGGTCCCGCTGCTCCACGCCAGTGCGAGCGCCTGTCCGTTTGCGGGTATCTCGTAGTCGTCGGCATCGCGCTGCTCGCCGCGTTTGGCGCCGTGGAATTGCGCGCGTGCGTCTGCCGCCGGGCCGGTGGACGAAGGTGCGCGGCCCTCCTCCTGCTGCTCGGTGATCGAGCCGCTGGCTGCGCCCTGGCTTTCAGCCGTTCACCGGTATTCCCGCGATCTACGACAAGCTGGCGGCCGAAGAGCACGCGGTCGTCGCCGAGATGCCCTTCCCGCAGTCGCGCTCGATCTTCATGAACGCCCGCTGACATGCTCAATCTCGACGCTGGCACTTCAGCCGCTGCTGAACGGCTACAGCGGTTTCGTGCCGCCAGCTATTACGAGCACTACGCGGCCGTCGGCAGCTTTCCCAGCGAGGCGTCGATCGCGGCGCTCGAACGGCTCGGCATCACGCACCTGGTCGTCCACCTGGACGCGTATGATGCCGAAGCCGTCGCTCAGCATTCAGGCCGCGCCAGGGCTTGCCGAGATCGCGAAGGACATGCCGATCGCGGTCTACCGGTTGCGGGACGGCGATGAGAACAGCAATTGGGTAATCGGTAATCGGTAATCGAGTACTGATTGGATGACTGCACCATCACGTTGAACGGGGATCGCTTCGAGGTTGACGGGCCGGTGACTGTTGCCGCGCTGCTCACGAAGCTCGACATCGACTCGCGGCGGGTTGCGGTCGAGCGAAATCTGGAAGTCGTCAAGCGGGCGCTCTACGACGGAACCGAAGTCCACGACGGCGATCAGATCGAAATCGTGAATTTCGTGGGTGGTGGGTAAGACATGGACCCTCTGATAATTGCCGACAAGTCTTTGACGTCACGCCTAATCGTCGGCACAGGCAAGTATTCGTCGCATGCCGTGATGGTCAAGGCGCACGAAGCATCGGGCGCCGAGATGATCACCGTCGCCGTGCGGCGCGTGAACATCTCCGACCGGTCGAAAGAATCTCTGCTCGACTACGTCGACCGGTCGAAATACTTCCTGCTGCCGAACACGGCGGGCTGCTACACGGCCGACGAGGCGATCCGCACGGCCAGGCTCGGCCGCGAAGCCGGCTTGTCCAACTGGGTCAAGCTCGAAGTCGATCGGAGACGAGAGGACGCTCTTTCCCGACAACGAAGAGCGCTGATCGAGGCGCACGCAGCGTCTCGTCAAGGAAGGCTTCGTCGTGCTCCCGCACACGAGCGACGATCCGGTGGTCTGCCGCAAACTCGAAGACGCAGGCGCCGCCGCGGTGATGCCGCTCGGCGCGCCGATCGGTTCCGGGCTCGGGATTCAGAACGTCAACAACATCCGCATCATCCGGCGAGTTCTCGCGCGTCCCGCTGATCGTGGACGCCGGGGTGGGCACGGCGTCCGACGCGGCGCTCGCCATGGAGCTTGGCGCCGACGGCGTGCTGATGAACACCGCCATTGCGGGCGCAGAAGATCCGGTGGCGATGGCCGGAAGCGATGAAACTGGCGGTGCGTGCCGGAAGGCTGGCGTATCGCTCGGGACGGATTCCGCGGAAGCTTTACGCCAACGCGAGCAGCCCGATTGAGGGACTGGTAGGAAAACGGAATAGGCATTGGGCAGGACAGATGATTGCTGATTGCCGATTGCTAATTTGCAATCCAGCAATGCCAGCAATCGAGCATCAGCTGGCGATTATCTGTTCCATCTTCACGCGCAGCCGCAACAGCTCCACACCATGCCGCCGGCACAGTTCTTCGAGCGTCTGGAGGCGCGCGATGCTCGATGGCCTGCGAGCTCACGACGACTGCGTCCACGGCATTGCTCGACACGAGCGAGGCGAGCGCCGTTAGATCGCCAAGCACCGGATAGCCGAGCACCCGCAGCCGGCGTTTGAGCGGGTTGTCGTCGATGAATCCCACCACTCGGTAAGGCTGCGGCGCACCGACCAGCTCCCGTACCGCCAGCGCCCCGCCGTCGTCGGCGCCGTAGAGATCAGACAGCGGCGGCCGCGTAGGCGTGCCGCCGGCTCACGAATTCGCCCACGAGCCTGAACGAGCCTCGGCGAGATGGTCAGCGCGAGGATCACGAGCGCCGCCGTAGATCACGAAGATCGCGCGGGAATAACTCTGGAATCGGTAGAGTACAGGAGCACGAGCTGCGATCCGACGACGCCGGACAGCACGCCCTTGCCGAGCACGACGACGTCCATGATGCCGAGAGTACTACCGCCAGACCGACCGGTAGGCGCCAAACGCGAACAGCGAGACCATCTCGCACGGCCAGCACGAGCGGCAGCGACCGTAGAAAAACGGAAAGTTCGCCTCGAAATCGGCGCCTTCGAACCGCAGCCTGTAAGCGCGAGTAGCAGCGATCGTCGACGATCAGCAGATCGAGCAGCACCTCGATGATCTGCTGCTTGTGACATCAACTCGCCGGCGAGCGGCGTCAGCGCTCCGCGGCTGATCGCGTCGGCCTGGTCTTTCGTACACGCGGATTCGCGAGAGATACAGCGCAAAGATCAGCATCGCGACGAGGAAGAGCCCGATGGCGGGCGCAGACCAGCTCAGATTGAAGTAGTCGATGCCGACGCCAAGCGCACCGCCGATGCTGGCGAGCAGCCACAACACGCTGACCGCCGTCGGTTCCGACAGGCCAATCGCGACCAGCCGATGCGGGACGAGTGATCGAGGCCGCCTTCCGACGGGCCGGCGTCCGGACAAGAGGCGCGAGATCGTGACGAACGTCGTGTCGAAGATCGGGATGAGCATCACGAGCACCGGTCCCGCCACGATCGACAGCGGATTCGAGCACGGCCCGTATTTCAGCCTGCGGACTGAGAATCAGCGCCGCGAAGCTCAGTCCAAGAAGAAGGCTCCCGCTGTCGCCCATGAACACGCTGGCCGGGTGGACGTTGTAGACGAGAAAACCGGCGGTGGCGCCGACCGAGCAGCGCGAGATAGCGCGCCTCGTGCAACGCCGTCGTCCCTGGTTCGGGCGGCATCAAGCCGAGAAGCAGTCCCGCGCCGGCAATCAGCGCGACCGCCGCCGGCCAGACCGTCCATGTTGTCGAGGAGATTGAACGCATTCGTCATGCCGACGACCCACACGAGCGTCAGCAAGCGTGTCGAGCGTCGGCGATGCGACCCAATGCAGCCGGTGCCCGACGAAGAGAAACAGCGACGCGATGGCGATCTGGACCACCAGTTTGGTGAAGGGCTTCAGCCGCAGGATATCGTCGGCAGAGACCCGCCGCGAACATCAGCGCGGCACCGGCGGCCAGGACAGGAATCGCCGTCACGGATTTGAAAACGATCAGGCCGGCGAACAGCGTGAGGCCAATGGCCACCCGCCGCAGAGCGCGATCGGACGCGCGTGCCACCGGTCGGCCCGTGGCGTCGCGACGAAACCGTATCGAAGCGCCAGAGACCGGCAGAGTGGAACCAGAGCCAGCGAAAGCAGGAGCGCGAAGAAGAAACGGAACACCGAGGACGGTAACCGAGAGAGGCAAAAGCAGGCAATATGGCGATATTCTACTTTGGCAGAAGCCGGCTGTAGCACGCGAGCGTTCCCGGGCGGTCCGCTCCCATGTGAACGATCTGGCGCGCACGAGCGCACGTGCGCCGATGTCAGCGGCAAAGGCCGGCTCGCTCAGAATTCCCGCGAATCGCTGCACGCCAGGATCCTTGATCGTCGGGCGACAGGAGCGGCGCTGTGCCGCCCACAATTTCTGGAAGCGCTCCTGCGGCCGCAGCAATCACTGGAGTACCGCACGCCATCGCCTCGAGCGACAGCGATGCTGACTCCGCAGCGCGACTGGGCACGCGTAACCGCCGCACCGCTGATACAACTCGAGCAGGCCGCGATCGTCGAGCCGGCCGACAAGCGCCAACGGCGTCCGGCGCGGAGACGGCCTGTCGCCGAAGGTCTCGGAGGACACCGCATCGGAGCCAGCGAGAATCAATCGCAACCTCGAGCAGACGCGGTCGCTCCGACGGAGCGCGAGCACGGCATCAACGAGCAACGACAGATTGCGTCGCGAGTCGAGATCTCCCACGTAGAGCACAAAGGCTCCCGTGTCACGGCCCGATTGGGTGAAAAAGTCCGTGTCGACGCTGCGGCACGACGTCGATGCATGCGGGATCGACCTGATAGGTCGACACAATCTCTTCTCGTGAAACACCGAATAGGTCGCGATTCGGTCCGGCACGCCCGCCAGCGGCACGATGGATCGCGCGGCGAACCGGATCGCTTTGCCATCGCCAGTCGCGCATTCTGCCGTCGCCGGCGTCGTGAATCGTCAACACGAGACGTCGAACACCCACAAGGGAGCCGTGTAGCGCCGGCGCGTGAAAGATGTCGTATCGCACGCCTCTCGCCGCGAGCGGAAGTCCGGTCAGTTGCCAACCGACGCTCGTCGGGAGCGAGCCATGCAGGTGCCGTGACGGTGCCGTCTGGTCTCACGCCGTCCGCGGCGTCAACTCCGAGGGCAACCACTCTCGACGGCGGGGTCGACGCGATGAATCGCTCTGGCAGAGATTATGAATGTAGCGGCGCATCTCCAGCCGCGGATGCGGTCAGGGCGCGGCCGTCAAACGCGATTCGCACGTAGAAAGATACAGCCGCCGGGCGACGCACTTGCACGCCGCTGGCGGCCCTGATCGTCGACAAGGAACGCTAGAAGCCGTCGAGATTCCCCGCCGCGAGCGCTTCAGCATCCCGGCTGCGCAGCTGGATCCAGTCGGCGTTGTTCCTCCACGCCCATACGCCAAAACCGGGAAGCCGAGCACGACATCCGCCCTTCCGGTGCCATCGAGATCGGTGGTCGCGGCGAGCGACGCATCGAGGACGTGCAATTGGCTCCAGCCGCTGTTGCATATACGACCAGACGCCGTAGCCCGGAAAACTGATGAACGCGTCGGCCCGGCCGCTGGCGTCGGCGGTCGCCAATGGCCATCACTGTTGCGTCAAAAATATGAAGCTGCGACCAGCTCGTGTTGTTCCACCAGATCCAGAGACCGTGGCCCGGAAAATCCAGGAGCACATCGGCTCTCCCGTTTCCTGTCCAGGTCACCGGCCGCCATCGCTGCCGCATTCAACACCGTGCAACTGCTGCCATACCGAGTTGTTCGTCCAAATCCAGACGCCGTAGCCCGGAAAGTCCAGGACCGCTTCCGATCGACCATTCCCATCGAGATCAGCCAGGATCATGCGGGGCCGGGGCTCAGCGGGGTGCAGCTGAACCCAATTGTTGTTGTTGAACAACGTCCACACACCGTAACCCGGAAGTCAACCACATACATCGGCCTGCCATTCCCATCGAGATCGCCCACCGCCATCGTCGAGGCATCATAGGTGTGCAGCTGGTACCAGAACTGAGTTGTTGACCCAGACCCACCACACCAAAACCCTGGAACGCTGCGATCACGTCTGCCTGTCCGTTGCCGTCGAGATCAGCGGCGACGGTGCAGTCGGACTGAGGACATGGAGCTGAGTGTTCATGCCGGAGCTTATACCCGGACCCACAGGCCCCTGAACCGAGGTCCACGACAACCTCCGAGCCAGTCGACGACGGATTCGAGACGATTCGGTAGATGATGCCCTGACCATAGTTCGCGACGTAGAGCTCGCCGTCCGCATCGACTCCAAACGTCGTGACGTTTCCGAGCACTCCTGGCGCCGCCGACCTCGGCTGTGTGCTCGAGAAGACCAGAGGCCGTGGCGCCTCCGCCCGCGCCAATCGTCAGACCAATCGACCAGAGACGTCCGTTGAGATCGCCGAAGAAGTAGCGGCCCCTATACGGCCGAGCCAAGCGCCGAGCCCCTGTACATCGGTATCCCCTGGTGATGGAGATAGCCGATGAATGGCCGCACTCGTGAATCGGATTGGTCGAGGCAGTATATGCGAGCGGCAAACTGGTGACGTTGGCATGCGCGCCCTCGAAGTTGCGCCAGCCGTAGTTCCGCGTCCGCCGCTGTTTGGCGGCTCGTAATCGATTTCTTCCCACGCTCCTTGCCCGACATCGCCAATCACGAGCCCACCGGTGCCGCCGCGCGCCGGATCGTCGAAGCTGAACTTCCAGGGATTCCGAACGCCGAAAGCCCAAATCTCGTCGAGCGGCCGCCAGCGCGCGATGACCCAGCCAGGAAGGGATTGCCAGGCGGAATATCGTAGCCTTCAGGATCGCTGTCTGGCACCGAGACCTTGATGCGCAGGATCTTGCCCAGAAGTTCGGCAGGATTCTGGGCGCGGTGCTCCGGATCGTTGCCTGAGCCACCGTCTCCCATTCCAATGTACGAAAAAGCCGTCCGGCCCGGAACGCGATCGTGCCGCCGTTGGATGTGCGTACGGCCTGACAGATATAAGGGTGTTGTGCACCAACGCAGTCCGCGGGAGGTCCCGGAGTGCCAGGCCAGACGAGATCGAACCGGCTCGCCGGATCCGCGACCAGCGGATCACCTGTCGATCGACGCAGACGTGCGACCACGGTGTAAGCCCTGCGGATTCGTGAAGCGCCGGATGAAGAAACGGCCGCTGCTGGCGTAGCCGGGACGAGGTACGCGAGGCCCGGCTTGGTCCGCGCCCTCGCACTGCTGCTGATCCATGCCGATGCGTCTAAAAGGAGTGCTGCGCAGGACGCCGTCCTTGATCGCTCGGATCGCGCTACCGCGCCCTGCTGGACGGTCGCCACGCCGAACCGTCTCTCGGCGTTCGGAGGATCCTGGATCGAACGCGACCCGGGCGCAAAGGCTGAGACCGGTGACGCGCGGCGCGCAGACCCCACAGGCCCGCCTCTGGACGGGACTCGCCGCCGCCAACGCCGTTAAGAAACCGGCAGAGAGCCAATACGTTTGACAAATGCGGGACACCTTATGTCCATAACGCCTCGAGGTGTTTGGTGACCTTACAAACCTGGTGCCCTGTTTACTGTTTGCGGCACTCATGGGCCAGTTCTTCCCGGATCCGCTCTAAAGCGGTCAGGGAGCTGTCAGTCGGATATCTCCCGCGCTGCAATCGCTGTGCCTCGGCGGCGCCCTCGCGCGTGCACGTAACGACCTTTCGAGTTTGCGGTTCGATTTTCGGCGTGCGTAATCAGTCCGGCCGAGCTGAGACTGATGCGGCGGGCCTTACAGCAGCGGATCATCCACTCGAAATACAGGCGCTCGCGCGTAGTCGCGCAAGCGCATGCCCTGTGTGTCGCGCTTCGAGAGTAACGGATCAGCCAGGGGGCCACCTGATCCCGATCTCGTCGTCGTTCCAGACGATCGTCCCTTCCGAGCTCGGTGTATAGAACCCGGTTTGCTTGTACCGCACTTCTGATGCAGGGCTCAGCGCCTGGAATCCATGGGCGAATCCCGGAGGAATGTAGATCTGGCGTTTGTTGGCCACCGAGAGCTCCACGGCGAACCACTTGCCGAAGGTCGGCGAGCCGACGCGCAGGTCCACGGCCACATCGAAGATCTCGCCGAGGGGTGCAGCGCACGAGCTTTCCCATCGGCGCGTTCATGTCCTGATAGTGGAGACCGCGAATTACGCGGTAATTCGAGCGCGAGTGCCCTTCCTGCACGAAAGACACGTTCAAGCCGGCGGCCTGAAAGTCGCGCTGGTTCCAGGGTTCGAGAAAAAACCCCGTTCGTCGTCGAAAGAACACGTGCACGATCAGGACGACGCCCGCGAGGGGCGTGGTGCTCACAGTAAGCTTCATTTTGGCTGACCGACACTGAGGCTTACCCGATTCGCCACCCCCTGCGTGCCGTGCTTCGTGAAATGGCAATTGCGGACCTGCCCGTTGAATCGTTCTAGCGCGCGGCTCACGTCCATACGGCGCACAGGATCGACAAAACAGCATCATGAACCCGCCGCCTTCCGGCGCCGGAGATTTTGCCGGCCAGCGCGCCTGCCGCGCACGCAACCGCGTAAATCTCTGTCGAGCAAAGGATTGGTGACAGCGCTCGCCGTCCGCTTCTTCGATTCCCACGGACTGGCGCATCGATTCCACAAACGTCGTGAACTCTCCCCGAGGAGGCTTTCCTTCATCGTCACGGCTTCGAGTTTGATCGCATGCATCGCTTCCACGGCTTCTGTCGCGACCGCGCTGTGACGTTGTCGCTCTGTTCGGCGATGATGTGGAGCCGACTCGCGCGAGACGCCGGTATAGAACAACAGCAGCGACGCCTCGAGCTCCGAAAGAATCAACAGTTCTTGATCCGCAGCGGGTTCACGATCACGCGATCGTTCGCATAGAACTCCATGAAGTTGAAACCGCCAAAGGTCGCCGAATACTGATCCTGCCTGCCTCCCTGCAGCCGCGCATCGCATCGTTCGATTTCATAAGCCAGGCGCGCCAGTTCGTAGTCGCCCAGTGGCAGGTTCAGCAGTTCCTGATACGCCTTCAGCATGGCTACGACGAGCGCCGACGACGAGCCCAGCCCCGAGCCTGGCGGTGCGTCGGAATAGGTCGTCATCCGGAGAGGGATTGGCTTCCCCTGTCCAAAATCCCTGATGACCCGGCTATGTAACGACCTGAGCAAGGACGAGCGGCCCCGTCGGCTCGATGCGAGAGACGAGGTTCCCGGACCATTCCTGGCGATTGTCGGTGCCGTAGAACTCGATCCTGGCACGGCGAGTGGTTCGATGACCGCATACGCGTATCGATCGATCGTCGCGTTCAGGACGAAGCCGCCGAACCGATCGCAGAACGGCGAGACATCGGTGCCGCCGCCGGCGAGGCCGAGTCGAAGCGGAGCGCGGGCGCGGACCAACATCGACAGATTTTCGCTAAACCGCGGGAGACCCCGCGCGGAACACGAAGTGCGGGTAAATCTGCTCCGCATGCAGCCCGTCGCGTCGAATCAGGAATTCCTCGACGGCTTCGGTCGCGCCAAGACAGCTCGAAAAGCACGCGTCGTCGAACGCGATGTATCCCCGGGCATCATGTGGGCTTCACCACGTCGTAGGAATACGACAGCAGAATAGATGTCGCAGTCGATATGCGCGAGCGCGATCGGGCCCGACCGGGCCAGCACCCTTCGGCCGTGTCCTGGAAGAGGCCGCGGACGAACTCGAGGTTGGTCGGAGGCCCTTCCTTGCGCAAAAGCGTCGGAGTTCGTCCAGGTCGACCGTCTTGAAAATCTCTCCGCCGGTGGGCGTCGACGGTGGCGTCCGTCTCGGCATGCCTGAAAACGTATCGAGCGACCAGACCCGACGCCCCGGATGCAGTTTCTTGAGCACCGACGCGAGGAAGATGGCGTTGCCGCCCTTGTATGAGCCAAACTCGATGACGTCTGCCGGGAATTCGATCGAGAAACGCCCGCACGATCAGGAACAGGTTCATGCGGTTGTGCTCGGCGACGATCGTGCGCCCCTGGCGCCAGGCTCAAGGCTTCGGCATAGAGCGGGTCGCGACCTACCGCGTCGCCGAGCGTGCCGAACTGGAGGCCGACGCCGCGTGAACTAGCCATCCCGAACGTTGCGCCCTTTGCGCACGTTCGGCGGATGTCGAAGCTCGGCGAGATATGGCGGCTCAGAGGGACGACGTGAACAGGCTCACAGCGGATCCTCGTTCTCGAAGGGGGACGGCCGGCGTTCGCGGCTTTCAGCGTGGTCGATGTCGTCGCGATACCGATTCAGATGCATGCGGACTTCGAGCGGGCTGGGGGACGCCAGTTCTGGAGATTTCTTCCGGGCGACTTCCTCCGGATGCCGTTTGCGAACAACGAACTCGATTCCGTCTCGCCAACCGGCGTCAGCGTCTGATCGTAGCGAGGAAGGCTGTAGCGATAGGTCGAGCTGGAGCAGCTCGACTCGCTCGGTGTCGGCCTCGAGCCCCAACATCTCGATGAGAGAGAACACGTGTCACCGAGCGATCGCTCCAGGACGTCGGTTTCTGAATCGTGAACGTCCACTTGTGATCCTTGTTGAACGTCGGAGGATAACACTTCCCTGCTCGTACAGATCCTCGTCGGGAACCGTCACGATCAGGTATCCGCCCGGCTTGAGAACCTCGGAACCAGTGGCGCAGGCCCTCGCGCGGATCCCGCAGATGCTCGAGACAGTGACTGCTGTGGACGAAATCATAGGTCGCATCCGCCACGCTCTCCAGATGCTGGGCGTCTCCGTCTTCGAGATCCCAGGTGCGGACGCCACACATGCGTGAAAACAGCTCGCGATACAGCACCCAGCGGGTCGGGCTTTCCTCCAATATCGAGACCTTCTCCGACAAAATATCGGTTCGGAGAAGTTCGGATGGGCCAGTCGCCTGGGAATGGATTTCACTGCACTCTTTCATGACTGAGTGACGTTTACCTCCTCGGAGTCTGGGCCGGTCACACTGCGATGCGAGTCTTGCTCTCGACGTAGCGCTCTGCAGAACTCGGGGAGTGAGGTGCTTGTAGCACCGCGTCGACGCAACCGGATCCGCCCCTCATGATCGCCATCATCATGCGTCGGCTTCAGCACACCGGCTTCGATCAGCGCGTCGTCGCTGCGCCACGCGATCAATGAACGCTCGATCCTCCTGGCGAATCCGTCAGGAAGTTGTGACCGAAGGCACGGTCGACGAAGATGTCGATGAGATTGCCGAAACCCAGGAACAGCTCAAACGAGAAGTGCTCGCGGAGCAGCGGCAGGATGTCCTGGTGCGCGAATGCCCTCGAAACCCTCGGTCGAACAATCCCAGTTCTCGTAGCGTTTCTCGACGCGCTTGAGCATGTGATTACGCTGCAGCGATCGGGCAGTTCCGACCACAGCTGCTCGACGCGCTCCAGCGCTTCCGGCCAGCGCTGATGTCCGTTGCGGCCGATGATGTCGGAGGTGACGAAGACGCCGATGCGCCCGGATAGCGATCCGAACCTTGTGGAACAGCGCTTCGAGGTCCACAAAGTGATGCAAGGCCTGATTGGCCATCACGACAGCATGAGTTCACGCTGCCTGGTGTCCAGCTGATGATGTCGCTCTCGACAAAGCGGAGATACTGATCGAGGCCCCTGCTGGCGGGGAAGCTAGAGCGCCACGCTCGAGCATGCCCCTGTTGATGTCCAGGCACTCGAGCCGGAAATTCTTGTGCCCGGCGTCGACCAGAGCCTGAGCAATGTCGATCTCGCAGTCGCAGTGGCCGGCACCAATGCTGATGAACGTCTGCGTCTCCGCAGAGGAGCGGCACGCCGCAATCATCGGATCGACAAACAACTCGGTGACGCCACGGATACCCACGGCTTGGATCTTCGGACGCAGGTAGGTGTGCGACCAGTAGTGGAAGATTTCCGGAAGCGCGTGAACGTTGTCGACGTGGTTGTAGTAACTCGAGCTCCGCCTTCACGCGATCCCGGTATTGCACGACGGCAGGCTTGCCGTCCGCTTTCGCATCGGCTTCCGAGGCGCTCGCCGGTCGTTGCTGCACCGGCGCCGGCACGTTAGGCGAGACTCCGAACGGCAGACTCGCTGGTCTTGGAATCGGAGGCCAAGCGTCCTCAGGATTTGCACCATGACCTCGAGGCCCGATGCGAACGAATAGGTCGTGCCTCACGAACTCGAGACCGTTCGCTGAAAGCGTCTCCCACCGTGCGCGGTCGTTATACAAATCCACCACGGCGCGCGCAAAGGCGTGCCGTCGTGCCGTCCGACGATCGCCACATTGACGCCGTTCTCGAGCGCCATGCCCTCCGCGGCAATCGTCGTGGCGACGCAGGGCAAGACCGTGGCTGGAGCGCAGTGCCTGATCTTGCCTTTGATTCCAGCTCCATGCCGCAACGGCACGACCGAGAGCCGGATCGTATCGAGCAGCGGACCGAGACTGGGAACGTATCTCGTGACGATGATGTGATCGTTTTCGAGCGCACGAACCTCGGGCGGCGGCAGACTGCCCACGATGAGAACTTGACGCCCGGCTGCCGGGCACGGATCAGCGGCAGAATCCTGCCTGGCGAAGTAGACGACCGCATCCGACATTCGGCGGATGCCGACGCCCCTGGATGAACGCCAGGTGTGCGCGGTCGCCGAATCCCGCCGTCGTCCCTGAACATCGATCGCCCAGGCGAGCTGGGCTACGTAGTCGGATAGCCTTCTCCGAAGAGGATCTCCTTCTCCGACATCCGCTCTGTGCCCGATGACACTGGAGTCTCACGCTGACCAGCATCGTCGTGAGCTCGAGGGTTCTCGGAACTCGTCCGCGCGGCTTAGAGGACTCTTTCGCCGGCGAGCGTCGCGCGGCGCTGCTCGCGGAGAAAATGCAGATCGGACGTGTGGAAGATATTGACCTTCGCTTGCGGGCGCAGCTGCCGCGCGAGATCGAGATGACGCGCGGCTGCGCCCGCTGAAACACCTTCAGCATTTCGCGCGTCGTGAAATGAGGCGCCGTGTCGCGCTCGGATGCTGCCTCGACCGAACTCACGCGTGCGGGAGATACAGCACTTCGATGCCAATCCGCTGCAGATCGGCGGTATAGCGAGGCTGTACGCGATGGTGTCCTCGGGAATGGGCGTGACCTTGTAGCCCAGCCCGCGGAGCAGTCGCATGATGTTGGGCGCGCGATCGAACCGGCGATGCCTGATCCGTGGGCGTCGCGTGCGATCCAGCAGCCAGAATGCGCGCGATAGTGCCGCGATCGACGGCCAGGTGAACGTTCGTGCCTGGCGGCTGGTGTTCCTGCAGTTCGCGGTTCTTCCAGCCAGCTCGAAGATGCTTCGTCGTACCCGCAACCTGATGGGCCTTTGCACCGCTCGAGAGACCGGTGCCGGACGAGACTGTCCTCTCGTGATGCACGACCCTGGACAACGGCTGCACGTAGACACGACTGGCCGGCGCGTCGGACGCGAGCGCCAGATCCGAGTCTTCCCCGGCACGCTGGACTGTAAGCTGGGTATCGGAAACCGCCAAGTTCCCTGAAGAGAGATCATGCGCGAGACCGCGAGCGATGCCCCGGAACAGTAATCGGTCTCGCGCAAGTAAGTTGTGCTGGGGCATCCCCAGGATCCCCCAAACCGTCCCCATAATTCCAGCCCGATCCGTCCGCCACAGATCAGGCCGCCCGTCTCACCGCAGGCGCCCATCCGGATAGAGAAGCATCGTTAATCCGACGAGCCCTGCATTCTGGAACACGGCAAAGGTTCCGGGCGAAGCCGTCCAGCCAGTCCGGCATCACTTCGGTGTCGTTGTTCGAGAAAGACCAGAAATCGTCCCCGAGTTTCCCGCGCTGCGCCGCGATTGCAGTGGAGGCGATGAAGCCAACATTGGTTTCGTTGGCTTCGACAATCAGGCCGGACGGCCCCGCACGCTACGCCAGGGTCTCGTCGGTCGAGCGATCGTCGACGACGATGACGCCTCGAAGGAAAAGCGCGATCGGTGTGCGGCCAGCGATCCCAGGCGATTGCATGGTGTAACGCAGGTGGTGGCCGAATACCGGTGATGATTGACGGCATCCCGGTTGCGCGAGCGAAGGGGCACTCAACTTCACTCCAAATCGACGGCCGGTGACGCCGGTTTCGGCAGCGTGGGCGTCGGCTTGCCACGTAGAGGTAGTTCCAGAAACCTGGCGCAGCGCCGCGCGCACGCAGGGATCGGAGCGCGCGCTATCTTCTGCTCGTACGCAGCTGCGGAAGCGCGAGCGAGTACGTTTCCGCGCGCGACGTGGCTGACGTATTGTCTTCAGCTGGATCGGACCGCCTTCACGGATTGCCGTCAGGAAGGCACGCGGAAGATCCGGAACAGGATTCGCGTCGATGCGTGGGTCGCTGCCGGGTTCAAACGCGTCATTCAGCTTTGCACAGCACGTCAGCGAAGCTGCAAGCCGGGTCTTCTGGAACGCCACCAGAAGCCAATCCGCTTCCGCACGAGCTGACGCTGGAGCCAGGTCGATGGCTGAATGCAATGAGGGGATCGAGGACTTTGCAGCGAGTAAGCGCACAGCGCAATCCAGATGACAAAATGACGCTGTCATCGGCCGCCTGATCCGGCTCAATTCACAAGAACCGGCTTTCGCGGATAGAACGGCGGGCAAAGCCGCCGCCGCAGAGCAATCAACGAGGTGGTCCAAAAACGGTTGAGGTGAGACACTTCCGGGCGGGTTCAGAGGCCGATTCGCGACCGGGGCCGCGTGATGTATGCATTGCATACAGACGGGCGGGATTGCTACGCGGTCGTCAGGGCGAAACTCACCCTGCGCATCCTTCAAGGTGCGCAGGGTCCTTCAGGCAGAGCGCCTTCAATTCACGTTGCCGACGACGATCGCGCCGGCGGCTGCCGGTGGTTGTGAGAGCCTGCGCCCACGAGGTGTGGTTCGCGTGCTACCCGTCGTCCCATAGGTGCTGCCGAAGTCCACGACGATCTCGGCGCGCCTGAGGCCGTCCAGGTCGGGCAGACACCGTAATGCTCTCCGATGTGACGGTGTGCAGCTGCCACCGGAGCCGGTGTCGCTCCGTGCCCCATGGGCCTCCTGCGCCGGTCCGGGCGGCGACCACGAAGCTCGTCGCGCCCTGTGTCGTCGAGGAGGATGGCCAGCCACGCAAGATGCACGGCGTTCAACCGCGTGAACCGGATACTCACGCCGTGCCGTCATGAAGAATTTCTGCCGATCCCGCGATCCACGGGGAGTTGACGATGAGATCGTCCTGGCTGCCATCGGGTCACCGGCAATCATCAAGTCCGTGCTGAGCGCAGCTGCTGCCAGTAGGTCCCATTGACAAAAAACTCCAGATGCCCTGGCCGGGGAAATTGACGATGACCTCGTCACCTCCTGTCCGTCCAGGTTGGCGGTGATAATACTGGTCGAGTTCTGCCCTCTGCAGCTGCTGCCAATACCTGCCGTTGACCCATAGGTAGATGCCGTATCCGGGAAAGTCGAGAATCACTCTCGGTCTGTCCAAGCCGTCAAGATTCTCCTGTGGCTATCACTGACTGAGCGGATGCAGTTGCGTCCAAAAGCATTATGCTTACCTACCTAAACCCACACGCCGAATTGCGACCCGAAGTCCAGAATGACCTCGTCCTTCCGGTTGCCGTCGTCGATATCGCCCGTTGCGACGAGTTCAGACTGAGCGGTGGAGTTTCGAGTAGCTCGCGCCGTCAATCAGAGCCAGGTGCCGGGCTGGCCCGAAATCGTGACGACCAAATCGTGAGCCGTATGAGGAGCGATCGCCGGAACGGTCGGCCATCGTGCCGATGGGACTGACGTATCGAAACGAAGGAATTGCTGCATTGTCAGCGATCGATCAGCACGTCGTAGATGCCGGTAGTCGGACTGGTGCACGAGAATGTCGCACGACGCCCCGACGCCCTGTGGCGCCGGGCAGCGCGTGCTCCCCGTTTTCAAACAGCCCCCACCCTTCGGCCCGTGGTGCCAGGCGACCTTGTTGAGCATTTCAGCTTTCTCGGCAGGCGTCATCGGCGTCCCGCATCGCGCCCTGTAATACTCGATGGTCGGCAGCAGGTTGCTTTGAGCAAGACTGGCGTCGCTCAGAGCAGGACGAGCAGACTAACGCTGATCTTTTTCATCACGAGTTCCTCAACCTGGAAGCTGTCAATGGTGCAAGAACCGCGCCCCGCTGGAAATGCGCTGGTGGACCCGCATGTGGCTGGCATAATCGGACACGGTTTTGGACCAGTTGAGGTCGGTTCCGTAAACACAGCTTGTAAGTTTTGTCGGGGCGTCGCCGGGGAATTCAACACCCAGATGTCCAGCAGGCTGTCGGTCGTCATTGTCAACTTCAACGCCGCCCCACCCGGCGTCCTGCTCGAGCTCTGTCATTGGGCGAACATGCGGGAGAAGCTGACATTATCGTTGTCGACAATGCCTCCACTGACGGCAGCGAGATGGCAGCCCAGGAAGCCAGGTTTGCCGCGCGACTGATTCGCAACCCGTCGAATGTCGGCTTTGCGGCAGCGGCAAATCGGGGAATCGATCAGAGCGAGAGTCGCTTGTCCTCTCTTGAACCCCGACTGCTCTGCCGGGCGCCGTGATGTGCCTACGCGAGCTTGGTGTTAGCCAGATCCCCGACCAGCGCAGTGGTCCGCGCGTGTTCGACGAAGACGGTTCGGTGCAGGGCAGTGCCGGGGCGATCCCTCTTAATGACGGGTTTGTTCGACGGACGAGCCTGCTGACCCGCTGTTCCCCCGTTCATCCGCGGCAAGACGCAACGCGAAGCCTGACGCAGCGCTTGCCGGCAAGGAGTCTGCAAAATTAGCGGGGATCTCCGCGCCTGCTTGCTGCTGCGCGCTTCGGCCGTCAAGGCAATCGGCGGCTTCGATGGAAAGATATTTTCGTACTGGGAGGAGCGTGATTTGCGCCGACGCCTGCGCAAGGCAGGATTTCCAGTCCGTTATGTGCCTGCCGCAGAGAGTGTCATTCACGTTGGAGGTCGATCGAGCCGAACGGTCAAAGCGTTCTCGATCAAAGCGTTTCATAAGAGCGCGTTTGTCTATTACGCGACGCATCGTGGCTCGCACGCCCGCGAGTTGCGCACTGGCATGCCGATTCTCAGCCCGGTGCCGGTGGGAAGCCGTTGACGAGCCTCAAAGGCGCGCGGCGCTGAGGAGGTCCGACACCACAGGCCGCCGGATCGGTTCGGCTATACTTCTGCGTCTTACACCTTGCTTTGGGTGCTGACGTTCGATGACCGTTCACCGCAAGGAGCCGCCAGGCGTTTCGACCCCGGCGGCCGCGACATGGGCCGCACTGCCCGACCTCTTGCTGGGAAGGCCGCTAAAGGTTACCCTGCTCGCCTACCGTCTTCGCTTCCACTGACGAGCGGTTCGGCGCGTTCATCGCGACTGCCCTCACCCCTTCCAATCGTCGTCGGCTGTCAGCTGGCTGCGGCTGCCGGAGTCTACCGCTCGGGTGTCGCCATCGGCTGGTTTTGCGTCTACTGCTCGCGGTGGCCACCGGCACGGGAATCGTGGCGGGCCGTTGACTCACGCGACTTTGGGTTTTGGTGGTGTGCGTCGGCATGGCGCCGCCGACGCCGCATTCTTCGGCGCGGCGACGATCGTGGCGCAGCATCTTTCTGTTGTGGCGGCACGGCCGTCCGTCGCAGATCCTGCTGACGGACGACTCGCCGCGCCAGGATCCGCAGTGAGTCCTCGTCGCTGAGCGCAACGTTTCTTTGCCGATGATCCACTACCGAGGACTCCCGCGCAGCTCGCGGTCGAAGGACTCGGCTCAGCTATCGCGGCTCAGTGTTCGATTCTGTGGTCGCTGGTCAAACCCCTGATCATGATCACCGTCCTACGACGATCGCGATTCCACGTTCATCCTGCAGGTCAAGTCAGGAAGGTTTCTGCGATGTCTGACATGCTGATCTGGCGTGCTGCAGCATGGACGCGTTTTTCGCCAACGCCGCACGACCGCAATGGCTGGGCACCGCCAGTGTGGAAAATGCAGGACTGGATCTCGAAGCCTCTGGCATCCTCCTCGGGCGGTTCTCGCCAGTTTCGGTTTGTGTTGTTCTGCCTGGCGCGGTATCTCCACGGTGAGCTTTCGTGGTGGTCTTCCTGCCGCTGATGCTGCTCGATCCGCGGCGTCCCGCTATCTCCAATCATGCCGTTGTTTCCGGTGTTTCTGACGGCCCAGGTTGTGATTCATGATCCGGGCCTGCCTCGCCCGGCGAAACGACGGCTACTGCGATTGCGCTCTCGAGACTTGCGGCGCACGCCTGCCTCGGTGGCGGTGGCGCTGCGCCCGTCCTGTTCTGGACGACACAGCTGTGGCGCGCGACCCTCCGCGATCGTTCCCGAGGCGCTGCGACTGCCGATCAGGATGAGTCCGATGATGCCGCATCATCATGGCGCTATCAGCAGCGGTGTTCTACTTCCGGCAGGCTCCCGATGCACACCATCTGGTTCCTCGCGATGGCGTATGCCTCGTCGCGATCATCGCCGGCAGCGGCGACGTTCGTCGTCGGCGCAGGATCGCGCCTCACGGAGCACTCGGTGCTAGCATGATCGCCGCTCATCGAGGCCGAGAACGATCTCGAAGCGGTTCCTCCTGCACCGCAACCAGTCCGGTCCGCCAGCTCAAAGTCCGGATTCCTGGGCACGCTGCAGCGGCGCTTGCCGGCAGACGGGCGAAGAATTCTAGCCGCTGCGGACGTCATCCTGCTGAAGATCGCCCGCGGGCGACAGCGTCGGTCTCGTCGGCCGCAACGGGCGTCGGGCAAGAGCACGTTCCTCAAGCTCGTGGCGGCGATCCATCTGCCGACCGCCGGCCGGCTGCTCGTCGCGCGCAACGCACGCATCGGCACGATGATCGAGCTCGGCACCGGATTTCACCACGAGCTCACCGGCCGCGAGAACGTCTACCTCAGTGCGGCGATGCACGGTCTGCACCCGCGCGGCAGATCGATGCCCATCTACGATCCCGATCGTCCAGTCGACGCGGGTCTCGGCTCTTTCCCGGACGTGCCGCTCAAGAACTATTCGTCGGGCACACATGCGTACCGGCTTCCGCCAGCCGCCGCCAGTCTCGACCCTGATAACCTCGCCGTTCCTCGACGAAATCTTCGCCGAGGTGCGACGAGGACTTCCGGGCAAGCGCCATCGAAGACCATCAGAGACGTTCCCGGTTCGGCAGGGTAAAAACGATCCTCTTCCGTCTCCTGCGCGATGCCGGGGCGATTCGCCAAATCTGTCCCCGCGTCTGCGTGCTGGATCATGGTCGAAGCTTTCGCGGTTTGACGGGCCGGGCAGAGCGGATTGACGGCTGACATCGAGCGCCTCGCTGGTGATATCCTCGCGAAGCCCCGCCGGTTTCAGTGTGCGCGAGGCAACACCATCGCCACCTCCGCGCTCGTAGCCCCATGCTCGCAACGATCTATCCCTTCGCCGGATCTTGAACCGACCTGCGACGACCGCGCCGACCTGGTGTGCCGCTGCCTGGGCGAGAAACACCAGGCCGCGCACTGCAATCGCCGAGCGAGTGCCGCGACTATCAAGACCACGTCGTGGTCAGTCTACAACATTCCGGGCGAGAGGCGCCGCGCACACTCTTCTTCACGCTGATCCGCCTTGGCCCTACCAGCGAGAGATCGCCTCCGAGCGCGACTACGAGATCATCGTCGTCGACACGGTTCCACGCCAGCCTTCAATCCCGCAGTCTTCGATGGGCTTCGAGGCAACTCTCCGATTGATTCGAATTGGATGATGCGCCGGCCTCACCGGCACATGCGTAAACGTCGGCCAGGCAATACGTAACTGAACGAAGTACAACA
>ERZ1370068.9611-contig-8376_pt1 | contig 34365 bp, 52 predicted proteins | sample MGYA00561227_ERZ1370068 | MGnify/ENA primary metagenome ERZ1370068 (study PRJEB38410, sample SAMEA6850437) | metagenome | study: Metagenomic assessment of the ecological functions of the soil: analysis of the soil microbiota associated with the...
AAAGAATTAGGCAAGCAGGTTAATTATATTCCTGTAGCCCCACGAAGCTTCAAAAGCACGCCATGATGAGCATGGGGATTCCCTGAATTCATTGTTGATGGTTACATTGAATTAAATGAGGGCATTCACGAATGGTTTGCTGGATACTCGCTAATAAAAATGTGGAGACATTAACGGGGCATGCCGCCCGGTCTGTAAATAATTTCACCAGTGATCGTCATGGACATTTTTGTAGGGAAAAATTGACTCGCACTTTATATAGACTCGATGATCCCATTCTTTGTTTTTGCAACCACGGAAACATCTGCGTCATGCAGAGAAACAGTGGAGACAATCTCTGTGAAGCTCAATGCCTCTGTGTCTCCGTGGTCTTACATTTTTCTCCACTGCGCTTTCACCCCATAAGGTATTGAATTTGATAACTTTCTATAAATGAAATTGCAAAGATCAATTCTGCTCCTGTTAATTTTAATGTTTCTGGAAAAATAGTAGTGGCTCTAAACTCTTGATGGTGTTTGATGAGCAACGATCCTCGCAGCCAGGTAAAATTCTCCCCGTCATGACGAAAACTGTCGTTTATCACATTTCCCAAAAAGATAGCACTGGTAAGCTCGCAGACGATGGTGATCAAGCTTAACAAGACTTGCTGATGGAAAAGAAGATTTCATGCTGGGAGAAGTTTAATCCATTTACTTATGTTGATAAGCAAAAGCTTTTGTTCAGCTGAGTAACAAAGTGGCGAAGTCGCTGGCAGCTGGGAATCTCAAAATAAGCTCGTCTTCGTAGTACAATCGAAAGGAACATTAATGATATAAAGTGACTCGTACCCGATCACTCAGAAATTGAAAAAGAAAAATTGAGATTTGATGTCGGGTCATGTTATTATTAGTGTGTCATTTACCAATCCATCTTGGCGAAAATAAAAAATGCGTCCGAACCGAACTCTCTCAACTCTGTCGATTAGAAGCTTTTGCGATGGGTATTTGCGATAGCTTTAACACTTACTGATCGTTGATATTAAAAATTCCTTCAACAACAGAGATCAACAACACTGCTGATTTCTGGCATGCATTGGGGCATGTCGCAACTCATCCAATATTCGCTTTATATTTAAGTTTCTATCATCATTCTGATAACCTGGGTGAATCATCATGCCAGTGTGTAAAGTTGCTAAATGGACCATCCGTCTCATTTATTTATGCAAATGGGTTTTGTTGTTTACCGTTGTTTTTTATTCCTTCTCCCACCTCTTTGCTGGGGAGACACATCTTTGACGGACCACTATGCCGCTCGCCGCAGTCTTCATAACGCTACTTTGGCGCTGCAGGCTATTGGCTGGGTACTATTTATTTAGTGCTTCGGCGCTTAAAAATCAATTTAGGCAAAAGTGAGAAAGCATAATAATTCAAACCCGTCGGATCAGCGGCGGAAGCTTCGCACACTTTGCATTTTCGCTTTATTCTCTTTGTTGCGATCCTGGCAATTCTGGTTTCCTCTTACCATATTTGCGATGCATAACTAACGTTAACCTGGAGATCTTTTGGCTGATACTGGGGTACCAGAGTGGCAACACGAATAGATCTTATTTCTGACAGTGACCGAAGCAGGCATTTCATCCAAAACTCTTACTTTGATCCGTGCTCAGACAATCGACCTCGTTTCTGATTTTCTTTGCTGATCACCGTATCTGTCTGCAGCTCAACAAGAGATAAGGATCGAAATAAATTCTCTACTCCTGCAAATAATCCGGCCAATGAGTTCATTATTTATCGCCGGCAGTTTCAATAGCTGGAATCCACAGAATAAGAGATTTTCAGTTTCAGAAAACGAGAAAGGATATTTTCTGGAGCTGTCATTAAATGGCAGGTTCGTATGAATATAAAATAACACAGAGGTGGTTGGGATAAAGTAGAATGTAGCAACGAAGGAAAGGATGTTGGCAATAGAACATTGAAAGTAGATGCCAATGCAAATATTGAAATAAGCATAGAAGGCTGGAAAGATCTGTTTGCGTCTTCATCTCTAGCCGAAAAAGTACAGCCAATAAAATGCACGCATCATTGATACTGCTTTTTTCATTCCACAACTAAACAGAACTCGAAGAGTTTGGATCTATTTGCCGCCAACATATAATAGCTCAACTAAAAAGTATCCCGGTATTATATATGCATGATGGGCAAAATGTTTTTGATGATGCTACTTCTTTTCCGGCGAATGGGGTAGCAGATGAAGCAATTAGATACACTCGGGATTGAAAATACTAAAGAATGCATCGTTGTTGGTATTGATAATGGTGGCGATAAAAGATTGAATGAATATTGTCCTTATGATTTTGGTTTGCAATGGAATTGCCGCTAGTAACAAATCGGAATGTATGGAGAAGGCCGCAAGTATGTTGAGTTTTTAGTAAAGACATTAAAACCTTTTTATTGATAAAAATACAGAACACTGAAAGATCAGAAAAATACTTTCTACTGCGGGCAGTTCGATGGGCGGACTTATATCAATGTATGCAGTATTGGAATATCCCAAAGTATTTGGCGGTGCCGGAGTTTTTTCTCCTGCATTCTGGGTTGGTCCAAAATATTTTGATGATATAAAAGCAAAAGGCAAAAAAGTAAATGCAAAAATTTATTTCTATGCTGGCGATGAAGAAGGAGAAAGCATGGTGCCAATGACAATAAGAGCATTTTAATGAAATGCATCGTGTATCCAAATCAAAAATGGCTGAAGTAATTAGGGCGGGTGGAAAACATAATGAGCCAAGATGGAGGAGTTGAGTTTCCGTTGTTTTATGAATGGTTGATGAAATGACGGGGCCTGAAAGAATAGAGTTAGTGATTGACTGTCGAATTTAATCACTAACTCTATCAGGCTTCTTATTTAATATGGGTTTGTCATGTGTCGTACTTAAAGTTTGCCACCCACACGTCTAGGGCTCCATGATTGCCTGGTCACGTCTCCACTCTGTGCTTGCTTGTGCGGCCCATGGTTAAATATCCGCCATCGTTCGTCGGGATTGCACTCATTAGCGTCTTCTGATTCGCCGCCCGACTTCCCACCTAGAACTATCACTGTTAAGTTTGTTTTCCGTTTGCATCGAGCCGCAAGAACCCAGAGATCACTTCGCTCCCTTTAGATGTCCGGATATATCTCCGTTTTTGCTAGACAGTGTACCCCAGTCAACAGTATGTTTCCGGTTGCATCAATGTCTCTTACGTTCAGCATTATCAGACATCAGCGCCGCCAAAAAACTTTTGCCATGCAATGCCTGCCAGTTAGCATTTATTTTTACAACCCAGGGATCTGTACATACCTGGTTATTGCCCGATAACATCTCCGTTGGTACTTTGAGCTAGCTGCCTGATAAAACGTACGCGCCATCTGAGGTTCCTGCCGATGCAGCATTCGCAGTTATCATTTTGCGACCCACCATAAGTTTTTCGCCATATCATCACCGCCGTCGTTTTTATCTTGAAAAGCCAGCCGTCTACACCCACCATGGCTTAGCTGACCAGACAGATCAAGCCACTGCGTGCTCGCCTGAGCATCCACTCGCATACCAGGTAACTTCCCAGTCATGCCTCGTCTTTATTATTGAATCTGCACGTTCGCCCGTCTAAAGTTCCGCCGTAAGGTGTTCTGCCATAACCAAGCTCACCACGTGCTGCTTAATTTCAAGCACCCACGCGTCGTCGGGCGCCATGGTTGGTTCCTGCCACGTCGCCGTCGTTGCTGCCGGCATATACCGGCAAAAGAAATCCGCCGTCGCTGGCTTCTACAATTGCGTCTCGGAATGCAAATCATTCGTCATCATCACCGGTAGCCACCATTAAAAGTCTTACTGACCAAACTATTGCGCCTGAGGCATCCAGTTTCACTATCCACACATCCCAGCCCCCGTGACTGCCGGGCACATCTTTCACGTCATTGCTGGTAGTGACTTGCCGGCAATCAGGTATCCGCCGTCCGCATGTTGTGATAATATGATCAGACGTATAGTCAGAGCCATGTTCCTCCGATGGCATTTTTGCCAGAGCAATTGCGCCAGCGCCATCTAGTTTTCACTACCCACGCATATCGGCACCGGTGTTAGCCAGCCGCGGTGGCTCGCTAACATCGCCACCATTTCTAATGTACGTGCCTGCAAATACGTAACCGTTGCCATCGGAACACGAAGAATGGGTGACCGCAGAAGCCCATTTCGGTTAATGGGCCGCCATAGGTTTGTTGCCACTGCAAAACAGACGGAGGTGGTGGAGGTGAGGGGTGGCTTCCCAGTTGCTATTTCTTCCGGTGATGTTGGACGTTACAACGTTTCTTTACAACTAAAGAAGCCCCAAGACCATAGATGAGGCCTGAGGTAATGATCGATTTTTTCATTGTGTTCGTTTTTGGTGGTGACCAGATGATAAAAATGAAATTTTAGGTGGCGATAAACTGATCTAAACCGTTTTTCAATTTCCCGCGACTCATTTTTTAAAATCAAACTCAATAAATATTAAATCAATTTTTTTCTCAATTTAATATTTTAAACACAATAACTTGATTGACCGTGGTCAACAAAAGAAGTGGATTCTGAAGACTGAATGATCGGTAGCCGATTTTTTTGAGAAGGGCATACGGAAACCTCAACACTAGTTACGAATTTACTTACTAAGCCATTAAACTGCGTAAGCCACTCCTTCCAATGCGATCTCCGTATTTTCAAACACTACTCTTGCTTCTTTTTCGAATTCGTCAAGCTCGGCGTATTTACTGCTGAAATGACCGATCAGTAATTTTTTTACCTCTTCTCTTTCTTAGCGATCATTGCTGCCTGGCTTGATGTGGAATGGAATCGTTCAATTGCCTTTTCTTTAAATTATCGAGATAGGTTGTTTCATGATAGATCATGTCAGCGTCGTAGAGATGTGGCAGCAGGCTTTCATCATATTTTTGTATCGGCGCAGAAACACATAAGATTTTCCTTTGGGTGCTTCTATTAGTTACTGTTTCATTTTTTATCAGCACATTATTTTTTGTTGTGTAGTCCATTCCTTCTTCCAGCTTTTTATAAAATGAAGCTGGTATCTCTGCTTCTTTTACTTTATCAACATCTATCTTTCTTGGCAATTTCTTTTCTTGAAATGAAAACCCATAACATTCGATCCGGTGATTTGTTCGGAAACAACGAACCTCAATTTTACCTGTCTTCAATCAGCAATCCTTCTTTGTTGATGGTATGGAAATAAAGATTAAATGGTAAAACCGTTTTTGCTACTCTCAATTGCAGCTCTACAATTTCCTGCAAGAGGAGATGGGTCCGAAAACATGAAGATCCTGCTGATGACTTAAAAGCCCGAAACTGTTGATAAGGCCAACCAGGCCGAAATAATGGTCGCCATGAAGATGTGAAATGAAAATATGCAGAGATCTTGCCACGACGGATCTTGTATTTTATCATCTGTATTTGTGTACCCTCGCCACAATCGACCAAATAATTATTACCATCTAAAGTTACCACCTGGCTGGTAGGGTGCCGGTCAAATGCCGGTACGGCTGAGTTATTTCCGAGAATTGTTACTGAAAGCATTGCTGGCGAATTTAAGATTTCAGATTGTGAGATTTCGGATTTAAGAATTTTTCACGCAATGACGCAGAGAACAAGAGTACGCAACGTTTCGTTGCTGAAATCGTTTTGATTCTCGTACTATTGCGCGACACTTTCACTTCGATGAGCTCAGAATTAGAGCTGAACTGCGACGAATTAGCTCATTGATGCTGAACGATGAACGGAGCGACGCAACAGAAAGCCTAATAGAATTTCCTAAGTTGGGAAAATAATTTTATTCCTCGTTCAAAACTCTCTCTATTTCTTCCATCTGCACAATATCCATAGCTTCGCTTTCGGTTGGCGTCGTGTTCATCACTTCAAGGAGATTTACGCCTATCGAGAAAATCTTCTACCGGCTTTTCGTATCTCGCAGATAACAAAAGAAGAATTTTTTCGTAAAAATTTTGCTGTAGCTTAACTAACCTTTCAGCGGCTAATTTCATCTAATGATTGTAGTTCTTTCAGGTTCAGGATCACGTTTTTCACGTCATTTTGGAGGTAAGCGAGCAGCAAATCAGAGAGTTCTGCTGCCATATCAGCAGTAAGAGCGGGATCCGGCAACAGTGATGACATGAAATCTTTCTTTGGTATTTGTTTTGACCTTGCATACAACTAAGATTATCAACATTCCGTTTATAACTAGTGACAAACCGTATCCAAAAATATTTGTTATTATTGTATCACAAGCAATTATCTAAACTATGGATAACAATTTTTCAACCCAAGTAAAGGAAATCATTTCGTTCAGCAGGGAGGAAGCACTTAGGCTGGGAAATGATTTTATCGGGACAGAACATCTCCTGCTTGGCCTTGATCCGGGAGGGGAAAACACCGCCATCAAGATCCTGAAAAGCTTTAACGTCGATCTATACGAACTTACGAAAGGAAATAGAGCTTGCAGTAAAGGATAAAACGGGGAAAAATATCGCCAACATCAATAGCCTGCCACTTACAAAGCAGGCGGAAAAAGTAATTCGTGTAACAGTTCTTGAGGCAAAGGCACTGAAAAGCCCAACCGTAGAAACTGAGCACCTGATGCTTTCAATTTTAAAAAACAAGGAAAATATTGCTACTCAAATTTTAAATCAGTTTGACGTGGACTACGATCTTTTCCGTAATGAGGTAGGAATAATGAAAAGTAACGAACCCCGCGCTGAATTTACTGATGAAGGTGATGATGATTTTGATGAAGAAAAGAAATATCAGCAACAAAGGCGGTCGCCAGGGCGCCGCAAGTACAGCAAAAAGTAAAACACCGGTACTTGATAATTTCGGAAGAGATATTACTCGTCTTGCCGAAACCGGTGCACTTGATCCAATTGTTGGTCGTGAAAAAGAGATCGAAAGAGTTTCACAAATACTTATCACGTCGCAAAAAGAATAACCCGATCTTAATTGGTGAACCTGGAGTGGGTAAAACAGCCATCGTGGAAGGACTTGCTCTTGCGTATTGTGCAAAGAAAAGTTTCCCGTGTATTGTATGATAAAAGAGTTATTTCACTTGATCTTGCTGCGCTGGTAGCAGGTACAAAATACCGTGGACAGTTTGAAGAAAGAATGAAAGCGATCATGAATGAATTGGAAAAGAATCGTGATGTGATCCTTTTCATTGATGAGATACATACTATAGTTGGTGCGGGCGGCGCAAGTGGTTCACTGGATGCTTCAAATATTTTCAAACCAGCTTTGGCAAGAGGAGAACTTACAATGTATCGGCGCATCTACCTTGGATGAATACAGAATGTATATTGAAAAAGATGGTGCATTGGATCGTCGTTTTCAAAAAGTGATGGTGGAACCGCCTTCAGTGGATGAGACCATCATGATACTTACCAATAATATCAAAGTCAAGTACGAGGATTATCACAATGTTATCTTATTCAGTAGAAGCAATAGATGCTTGTGTAAAACTCAGTGATCGTTACATGACAGATCGCTTGCTTCCTGATAAAGCAATTGATGTGATGGATGAAGTAGGAGCAAGAGTGCATTTGAAAAATATCAATGTACCGCCAGAATATTCTTGATCTTGAAAAGAAAATAGAAGATGTAAAGAATGAAAAGAATAAAGTGGTAAAAAGCCAGAAGTTTGAAGAAGCTGCTTCTCTTCGTGATACGGAGAAAAGATTAGCAGAAGAATTGGAGAAAGCAAAAACTGAATGGGAAGAAGAAAGCAAGCATAAACAATATCCTATCGGTGAAGAAGAAATAGCTGAAGTGGTAAGCATGATGACAGGCATTCCTGTGAAAAGAATGGTGCAGGCAGAAACCGAAAAACTTCGTCAGCATGGCTGATGATATGAAACAATATGGTAGTTGGACAGGAAGAAGCGATTGCCAAAGTAGTGAAGGCCATTCAGCGGAACCGTGTAGGATTAAAAGATCCTAAGAAACCAATCGGTACTTTTATCTTCCTTGGACCTACTGGTGTTGGTAAAACAGAGTTGGCAAGAGCATTGGCAAGATATATGTTCGATCAGTGAGGATTCGCTGATACGAATTGATATGAGTGAATACATGGAGAAATTTACGGTAAGCAGACTGATCGGTGCACCTCCGGGATATGTGGGTTATGAAGAAGGTGGCCAGTTGACAGAAAAAGTTCGCCGCAAGCCTTATTGTGTGATCTTGCTGGATGAAATTGAAAAAGCTCACCCGGATATTTATAATATTCTTTTACAGGTGCTGGATGATGGACAGCTTGACTGATGGTTTGGGAAGAAAAGTTGATTTCAAGAATAGCATGATCATCATGACATCAAATATTGGTGTTCGCCAGTTGAAAGATTTTGGTGATGGCGTTGGTTTTGCTACTGCATCAAAAACACAGAACCTGGATGAAAGCAATAAGGCTGTTATTGAAAAAGCATTGAAGCGTACTTTCTCTCCTGAGTTCCTGAACAGGATCGATGATGTGGTGATCTTTAATTCACTTACCAGGGATCATATCTTCCAAATCATCGATATCCTGATGAAGAAGTGTAATGAAACGCCTGACCAATCTTGGTTTCAGCATGGAACTGACTGAAGAAGCAAAAGCTTTTCTTGCGGAGAAAGGATATGACCAGCAATTTGGTGCAAGACCTTTGCACAGGGCTATTCAAAAATATCTTGAAGATCCGCTTGCAGAAGAAATACTTGCTATGCAGGTAAAACAGGGCGATATTTTGATTGCCGACCTTGATAAAGAAAATCAAAAGATCAAGTTTACTTTAAAGCAAGGGAAGGAAGGAAAAGAAGAGAAATCAAAAGCGTAGATAAATATCACATAGAAGTAAGTCCCGCTCTGCGGGACTTTTATTTTGTATTATCTAGAACCAACTACCAATCATGAGAATTGCAGCTTTTTCTTTTTAGCTGCAATTTTTATTGCTTCTTCTATTTTAGCTCAACCAACAATTAGTTCCTTTTCTGGCCCGACCAGTTGGTACATCGGTAACAATTACTGGTACTAACTTTAGTACAATACCTGCAAACAATATTGCTTTTTTGGAGCAAAAGCAATGTCAATGCTACAGCAACTTTAACGGTTACTGTGCCTTATGGTACGACTTATCAACCTATAACGGTTACTGTAAATGGACTTACCGTGGCCTCTGCAAGACCTTTCATAGTAACATTTACAGGAGGAGGGCAGATAAATTCAAACTCGTTTGGAACGAAACAGATTTTTGTTACCGATATCCGTCCTAATGCAATTAATATCTGACTTTGATGGGATGGTAAAAGTGATATAGCAACACCAAATAATTATAGTACAGCAGGGTTTTCTTCAGTTTCAGTATTAATGAATACCAGCAGTTCAGGGAATATTATACTAAGGCCAAAACAAGATTTTGTAACTGGTGCAGTAACCTATGCCATTGCATCAGGTGATATTGATGGAGACGGAAAGCCCGACATGGTTTCTACATGTGTGGCCGATGGTACGATTTCAATATTTAGAAATACAAGTAGTCTTGTTTAATCTCTTTTGCGCCTAAGATTGATATATTGGCACTGAAATGCCCTTTGAGAGTGATTGGAGATATTGATGGAGATGGAAAATCTGATCTAGTCACTTTTAAACAATTACTTCGCAAACGATTTCTGCTTTAGAAATATTACAGTCCTGGTGCAATCTCTTTGCTGCAAAGATTGATTTTCCTACATTAATTTTTCTCAAGGAATTACTTTGGGCGATTTTGATGGAGATGGCAAAACGGATATTGCATTTACAAATAGACTTTCAAATTCAATTTCAGTTTATCGGAATATAAGCAGTTCGCGTAACATTTCTTTGGCTCCGAGAATTGATTTTTCATGCGGATCTGTACGAGCCCTATGGAATTTCATTCGGTGATTTAGATAATGATTCAAAGCTGGATCTCGCTGTAGTATTTAATGGTACTGCTAACGGCGGGGTACAACTGTTTAGAAATCTCAGTGTCAGTGGTACAATATCTTTTGCACTTAATTATAGTATTTGGCGGAGTATCATCCAGTACTCGTTATCATGCTGGAATTAATGATATAAATGGCATGGTAAATTAGATATTGCTTTATCAGTGTCGGGTCCTGCAGCGGGAATCGCAAACGTTTATCAAAATAATAGTACTACTGGAACATTTTCATTTGGTGCCGCCAATTTCCTTTAACACTTCATTTGCCCTTATGGAGTTATGCTTGGAGATCTGGAAGGAGATGGCAGACCGATTTAGCAATTTCAGAATTTACATTAGAGAAAATTTCGGTTTTTAAAAATAGAAGTGGGTTCCCAAATATCTCTTTGAGTTAATCCCACTTCTGCTGCTGCAGGAGCAACCGTTACAATAAATGGCTCAAGTTTTACCGGTGCTACCTCAGTAACATTTGGTGGAGTGCCCGCAACGTCATTCATAGTTGCTAATGCAACAACAATAACAGCAGTCGTGGGTACAGGAACTACAGGTGATGTGCTGTAACCACCCCAATTGGTACAGGTTCTATAACCGGGTTTACTTTTATTGCACCACCGGTCGTAACATTATTTAACCCCACAACAGCAGGGACAAGTAGACGGTAACAATTACCGGTTCTCATTTTACGGAACAACAGCGGTGAGTTTTGGTGGAGTCGCTGCTACGTCATACTCAGTTAATAATTCCACGACTATTAACGCGGTGGTAGGTGGAGGTGCTTCTGGTAATGTAAGTGTTACAAATGCTTTCGGCACTGGTTCAATGACTGGATTTATCTGGGCACCAACCACCACCGTCAATAATATCGTTCACACCGCTTAGCGGGTCACAAGGCACCTCTATTACAATTACTGGTATTAATTTCAATAATGTTCAGAGTGTTACTGTCGGAGGATTAGCCGTCTCATCCTTTATTGTAAATTCAACTTCAAGTATAACTGCAGTTGTAGGAGAAGGAGCTACAGGTAACATTAGGGTGACTACTTTATGGGCGTTGCTACTTCTTCTAATTATTCTTATCCAGCTCCAGTCATTACTTCTTTTCACCTTTATCGGGTGCTGGTAGGAACAAATATTACTATTACTGGCTCAAATTTCAGATCCAATCCCTGCATCTAATTATGTTTATTTCGGAGCAACAAGAGCAACAGTAATTTCCAGCTTTCGCCCACCAGTCTGATAGTTTCAGTTCCCGCCGGTAACTTACCAGCCAATATCTGTTTCAGTAAATAATCATTCTGTAATGTCAAAGCAGTTTTTTGCAACAACTTACTCTTCATCGAATACAGTTATTACAAACGGCTCTTTTGGCTGGTCAGGTGGATTCGCAGTAGAAGCGGGGCCTGACGTACTACTCTTGCAGACATTGATGGTGATGGGAAATCAGATATCATTACGGGAAATTTTACATCAAGAACAATATCAGTTATCAGGAACATGAGTACTTCAAGCACTATTTCTTTTGCTGCACCGGTTCAATTGGCAAGCGGACTTGGTACGCAGATTTTGGTTACTACAGCAGATATGAACGGTGATGGAAAACTTGATATTGCAGTTACGGGTAATCAGAGTTTGGTATCTGTAATACTGAATACGAGCACCCCTGGTTCTATAACTTTTAGTCCCCCTGTCAACTTTACAGCTTTAGAGGTATGCAGAGGTATTGCCTTGGGAGATTTCGATGGAGATGGGAAAAAACCGACATCGCAGTTTCAACAGGTTCAATTTTTACGAGCGGACATTTTATTTCTTCAGTTTTCAGAAACACAGGTTTTAACGGCGAAATAAATTTTGCTTCAAGAGTAGATATATCTATAACAGGAACTCCTCATGATGTAAGGGCGGCTGATATCGATAATGATAATAAAACCGATCTCGTTATCGGTGCCGAAGAATACCTTTGGAGTGATGAGAAATTTAGGAACACCTGGTACAATCGCATTTAATGCATTACAAACTTTTGGCGCTACCGGTTATTATGTGCAATTAGTGACTGGTGATGCTGATGGCGATAATATGATTGATGTTTTATCTGTATCCTATCCTTCTGCAAATATCTCTGCTTTCAGAAACACCAGTACAATCGGAGTTGTATCGATGGCATCACCAGTCAGCATTACCGGATATGCAAATACGAATTTTCTCAGGCTTGGCCAACTCAATGGAGACGGCAAACCTGATCTTTTATAATCTTTGCCGACAAATGACAAGAAGGTATATGTCAAACGAAATGAAAGCCCCCAGGCACAATTGCATTTTCAGGCTTCGCTGAGTTTGCCTCGCAATTAACTGACAATTGGGTTGGTGATGCTGCAATTGGCGACGTTGAGGGTGACACAATGAAACTGATTTTGTTGTCACAAACACAACGGATAACAAAGTTTCCATTTTCAGAAACAGAAGTGGTTTCCCCGACTATTACTTTTACACCTTCAAGTTCAGGTATCGGGGGTGGTACAAATAAATGGTACAGGATTTTACTGGTGTAGATGCTGTGAGATTTGGTAATGTGCCTGCAACATTTTTTCTGTGTTAAATTCAACTACAATTAGTGCTACTGTTGGTTCCGGTTCATCAGGGTTTTGTATTTATTGGAAGTTCTGTTGGAACCGACTCTTTTAGCGGGGTTTACTTTTTAATCAGCGCAACTACTGTCAGGTTCCTTTACGCCAACAAGCGGCGCAACAGGTGCATAACTATAACCGAGCAAACTTACAGGAGCAACTGCAGTAAGGTTCGGAGGCGTTGCTGCTACATCATTTGTTGTAAATTCTTCAACCAGTATTACTGCCGTTGTGGCTTCAGGTGCATCAGGCAATGTAAGTGTAACGACTCCAGGCGGAACAGCAACACTTTCCGGTTTTACATTTATTCCTGCACCTGTGATTAGTCTCTTTACACTCAACAAACGCCGCAACAGCTGCAGCTATCACTATAAACGGAACAAATTTTACAGGAGCAACTGCAGTAAATCTTCGAGGCATTGCTGCTACATCATTTGTTGTAAACTCTTCAACAAGTATAACAGCCATTGCTGGTGCTGGTGCAACTGGTAATGTGAGGTGACTACCCCGGTGGAACTGCAACGGCAATAGGTTTCACTTACAATGCGGTAACTGGCATTGAGGTCCGGGCAGCATTAATTCAAACGAACTTGTAAATCCTAATCCTGCTAAAGATTTTCTGATAATCACATCCTGCAACGAATAAAGATGCTGAATTGAATTTTACGATATTCTTGGAAGAAAAGTAAAAACAACTTTACCTGCAAGGAATTCAAGACAAACCGATGTGATATTAAATTATATGACACCAGGAATCTATACAATTGTATGGAGTGATGGTACTGTATCCTAAGCAGGATCACTTTGTAATAAATTAATGCGTATAATTTTTTTAATAAAGTATTCTGATTCTCTTACCGGGATTTTTTATTTCAACTAAATCACAGTTATTTGCAGCATGAACAAATATGCGGTAATAGTTGCAGGAGGATCAGGAACAAGAATGGGAGGAGCTACACCCAAACAATTTATATTGGTAAATAACAAGCCAGTCCTTTATTATTCTCTTCAAACATTTTTAAATGCATTTGCTGATATACAAATAATACTTTGTGCTGCCGGTTGATTACACTGATATGGGCCAGGAGATCATTGATGCATATTTTGATAAAGAAAAATCAAGAGTCTACTGCCGGAGGTGATACAAGATTTCAATCAGTAAAAAATGGGTTGCAATTAGTGGAAGATGATTCAATAATTTTTGTGCATGATGGAGTAAGATGTCTTTTGACGGAAAATCTTATTCATCGTTGTTATGCAAGTGCAGTTGAAACAGGCACTGCAATTCCTGTTATTACCAGCAGAGACAGTGTAAGAATAGTTCAGGAGGAAGGTAACGACGCTATTGACAGAAATAAAGTGATGCTGGTGCAAACGCCACAAACTTTTCACAGTAAGATCTTACTGCCTGCTTTTAAAATTGATTACAAAGAAAAATTTACTGATGAAGCTACGGTGGTGGAAGCTTATGGTTTGAAAGTAACATTGGTTGAAGGCGAAGAAAATAATATCAAAATAACAAAGCCAATGGATCTGTTGATAGCTGAAAAATAATTAATGAAAGAGATTGATCATCCGAACCGATAACCACGAAGAAAATCTTCGATCAGCATTCTTTTCTTTCCTTCCAGTTGAACATCTTTTTAAAAGAATATATCCATCCTTTGCTGCAAATTTCAAATATGTTTTTCCGTCTGATTCCCAGCGTCCGGGTTTTGAAGTAGGTAATGAAAGTTCTTTTTCGCTTCTGAAATATTTTAATTGTTTTATCACCCAGTTCAGTAAATGCACCAGGGAAAAGGAGAGAGGCCACGAATAAGATTTTGGATCTCATCAATAGATCTTCGCCAATCTATATTGCAGGTTTCAGTGAATATTTTGGGAGCATGCTTCAGGAGTTGGAGTCTGGATCGGAGTCGGGTCCGTCGTCTGTGGACTGTGGTCTTTCTTCCAGTGTTCCATCAGCGATACCCTTTCACCGTTTCCACCAAAACTCTTGCACCGATCTCTTTCATTTTATCATGTACGTCGCCGGCAGTTTCATTTTCATCGATCGGAAAACTTTCCTGCATTAAAATGTTCCCGGTATCTATTTCATGTTTGAGTTTGAAAGTTGTTACGCCAGTTTCTTTTTCTCCGTTTATAACAGCCCAGTTGATTGAGCTGCACCGCGGTATTGTGGCAATAAACTACCATGAAGATTAATAGTGCCAAGTGGCGGCATGTTCCAAACCGATTCGGGTAACATTCGAAAGGCAACAACAATTTGCAGATCTGCATTTAATGATCTGAGTTCTTCCAGAAATTCAAGGTTCTTTAATTTTTCTGGCTGTAAAACTTTTAGATGATGACGAACTGCATATTTCTTTACGGCACTTTCAGTCATCTTTCATTCCTCGGCCCGCTGGTTTATCAGGAGCGGTAATAACTCCAACAATATTACACTTTGCTTTTACCAATGCTTCGAGTGATGCAACGGCAAACTCAGGTGTGCCCATAAAAACAATTCTCAGGTCTTTGTAATTGCTCATTGCATGCGAAGATAATTTTCTTGAAAGGCAAACCATTAAAAAGCTGTCCAGGATACTGAACAGTTTTGACAAGAACAAATATAGAAATCAATTTATTTAATGCCAGCAAACGTACTCTGTGCCATTGGTCCAATAACGGAGAATTGGCTTTTTCTCACCATTGATAGCTGCGACTAATCCCAATACCCATAAGAACAACGAGGCCAATCCATAATAAAATAGCAATAGCCCAGCCGAGGAACGGTGATAAAAGATCAACATTATTTGAACAATATAAACTAAGATGCCAAGGATCATAAGAGCTAATGTTTGTCTCAAATGATACGCAGCTAACTGCGATTTATTACTGTTAAACAATACAAAGCGATGATCCAGCCGATCCATGTAAAATAGCTGATGATAGCAATTGTTTTACCATCCACGCCTGATGTGGCGGAGCCTGGGTTAGTTTCGTTTGACATAAGAGTTGATGTTGGTTTGTTACCATTAAAGTAAGAAAAATCTTATTCAAAATCTTCATACAACAGATATTTCTTGCGTATCGCTTTGAATTCACTCAATTTAGGCTCCCAGCTTTTTCTTATTTCTTCTTCACTTTTTCCATCTTTTATCTGTTGCATTAATATATCAGTGCCTGCAAGACGATTGAATGAATTTGTTTTTAAAAAGAAGCTGTCTTTATCAGGAAAAATTTTATATGCATCAAACAGCCACTTGCAACTGGATCTTATTATTTACTTTTTTCAATACTTCTTCGGGTGTGCCGCCAAGAGTTCCAGCCGTAACAAACTTTTCCATAATGCTTTGAGCTTTTGGCTCCTTCATTTGGATTTGGAGTAAATGAAAACATATTCTTTGGCAATGATGGATGGCCGATATATTCAAATGGTTTTGGCAGTGCCACGACCTTCACTTAAGGCAGTTCCTTCAAATAAGCAGGTTGTTGGATAGAGATAGATGGATTGCATTTCAGGTAAGTTAGGCGACGGTCTTACTGGTAAAACATATTTGCTTTTATGTGTATAGTTCTTGCATTTAATTAACTAAAAATGAAAAGGAGTATCGGCAGTTTCCTTTGTTGTAATATTATATGCATTGACTAGCATTTGCTTTTTCAGATACCCATTTTTCGCCAAGCAACAGTATGGCATATTCTCCCATCGTCATTCCATAAACAATAGGTATTGGCTGCATGCCAACAAAGCTTTTAAACTTTATGGATCTAAGCACTGGTCCATCAACATAAAAACCATTTGGATTTGGCCGGTCTAACAATAAGTAATGGTTTGTGATTTTCCAATGCAGTTTCCAAAAACTCCTGCATGGAAGATATATATGTGTAAAATCGTGTTCCTACATCTTGGTATATCGAAGATCAAAACATCAACATCTTTTATATCTTCTGCTGATGGTCTTCTTTTGGAGCCATATAATGATACAACAAGGATGCCTGTTTTCTCATCCGTTATAATTGCCAATTATCTTCACCTGCACTTGCTGTGCCTCGGAATCCATGTTCGGGTCCAAAGATCACTTTGATATCAACTACCCAGTTTTCTTAAGTGTATCAACAAGATGAGCTATTGCCAACCATCGATGTTTGATTGGCGAAGATGCCAACCTTTTTTCCTTTCAGGAATGGCAGATAAACATTGATCCGTTCTGCGCCGGGAATGATCCTTGTCTTGAGTGCTAAATTGTTTAATTGCTAAATTGTTAGATTCTTTAACGAAGTTTGAGAAATAACAATTTGACAATTTAACAGTGATAACACTGCTTATCAATAGTATTCTTTTCATATAGCTCAAATTTCAGAAAAATTATTAGTAAGACCTTGAATTAATATTCGAGAAAGGTTGCATCATGATATTTCAGTAACTTGCAAGCTCATTTTTTCTTTTGTCTTCTTAATGCTCCGCAGAATTACAAGAGTACAAGTGTGCGACGCAAGGGACGGTGATTAGAAATTCATAAGTTGATCACAAAAAATATTAACAATGCAACAAGTAAAAAACGGTGACAAAGTAAAAGTACATTACCATGGTCGCCTTACCAGTGGAGAAACATTTGATTCATCAGAAGGTCGTGAGCCACTCCGAGTTTGAAGTGGGCAGCGGAATGGTGATAAAAGGATTTGATGATGGCGTAACGGGTATGAAAGTAGGAGAGAAGAAGACGGTAAATATTCCTGCGGAAAATGCATACGGTGAAAAAAATCCGGAAATGATCATTGACTATCCAAAAACACAATTTCCTGAAGATATACAATTACAAGTAGGAACGCCACTTGTTATGAGCAATGCATCCGGTCAGCAATTCCAGGTAAAAATTGCAGAGGTAAAAGATGATGTTGTTATCCTCGATGCAAATCATCCACTGGCTGGTGAAGAATTGATCTTTGATCTTGAACTGGTAGAGATAGTTGGTGCAAAGCCACTGATCATAATGCCGTGAGTCATGGTAGTTATAAAGGTTGACAAGGTTTAAGTAAAAAGTTCATAGCAATGAAATTATAAATGCTCTGAACTTTTCAGACCCTTGCTAACTTAGCACTGTAACCAGTACTATTTTCTATTTAAGCCACCATCCCAGCCAAAGTCCGCAAAGCCCCCAGGATACCAATGCATCGATAAGATGTGGTGGTTGCTCCGGGTGTTTGATACCATATATGTCCGGAATAAGGAATGAACAGATAACCAACTGCTACCAATAAATATTGAACTCATGAAATGTTGTTCCGAAAGCTTGAATTTTGTTTCATCAGGATCCAACAAACTAAAAATGCAGCAATAATGGAAACGAACAAACCACGAATGATATTCATGGTCATATCCATTTTGTAAGATTTATGATAAGTAACAATTGCCCAGGGTTTGCCTTCCATGTTTTTCCAAAGTCTTCCATTTCTTTCATTGATGCAGTGGTGCTTGCCCTTGGAACGAGGTATTGGCCCTCTTCAAGCTGTCCAAGAGAAGTCGATCACTGCATCCTGGCTTGATGCCTGTTTGTATTCGGGATCATGTAAATGAAGAACTGTCCATGAAAGTGTTTGCCATGCAAACACAAGGATGCCACCGACAATGGCGCCAAGTAATGAGCTTTTTCATAATAGCTGATTTTGGTTAAGGAATAAAAGGTAGAAACTTATTTCATCTTTTGCAACTGAGTTTGTTAACCGGCTTCTGAGCCCTGAGTATCGAGCTCGCTCATATACATCTGCACTCTTGTGATTCAACAATTCTATCTCACCATTCACCATTGACAACTTTAGTCGTATATTCGCTGTCCATTTTTATAAAGTATGTTTGAAAACTACAAGTTCACCGCAGCAGAAAGATTTTTGCGTTATGTTCAGATAGATACCCAAAGCGATCCTCTTTCAAAGTCAAATCCTTCAACAGAAAAGCAAAAAGATCTGAGTAAGATCTTAGCAGAAGAATTAAAACAGCTCGGTGTAGCTGATGCCCACATGGACGAATGGGGTTATGTGTATGCAACTATTCCGTCGAATACAGAAAAGAAAGTTCCTGTTATTTGTTTTTGTGCCCATGTGGATACGGCGCCGGATTGCAGTGGTACAGATGTAAAACCTATCGTTCATAATAATTACCAGGGCCAGGATATTGTTTTGCCCGATGATACTACACAGGTTTTGAAACTAAGCTGATTATCCATATCTGCAAACACAAATTGGAAATGATATTATTACTGCATCAGGAAAGACATTACTGGGCAGTGATGATAAGGCCGGAGTAGCAGAGATCATGGATCTTGCAAATTTTTTAATGACGAATAAAGATGTAAAGCACGGCGAAATAAAGATCCTGTTTACACCTGATGAAGAAGTGGGAAGAGGAACGGAAAAAGTGGATCTGAAAAAATTGGGTGCCGACTTTGCATATACTTTAGATGGCGGTGATGCTGGTAATCTTGAAGATGAGACATTCAGTGCAGATGGAGTGGAAGTTATGATTCATGGAGTAATTGCGCATCCTGGTTATGCGAAAGGTAAAATGATAAATGCAATGAAAATTGCCGGAGAAATTTTAGCGGCCCTTCCTAAAGACAGGCTATCACCAGAATCAACAGAAGGTAAAAGAGGATTTATTCACCCGGTAAGATTAGTGGGGATTGCAGAAAAATGCTCTATTGATTTTATCATTCGTGATTTTGAAACAAAGGGATTGCAGAAAAAGAAGATTACCTGCGTACACAAATTGAAGAGCTGATGCGGCTTTTATCCCAAAGCATCTTTTGAATATAAGGTGACAGAGCAATATCGCAACATGAAAGAAATTTTAGTGCTTCATCCACAAGTGGTGGATCATGCAAAAGAAGCGATCAAAAGAGCGGGCTTAAAATTAAAGATGGAAAGTATTCGTGGCGGTACTGATGGCAGTCGTTTATCATTTATGGGATTGCCTTGTCCAAATTTATTTGCCGGTGAGCAGGCAATACATTCAAAACTTGAATTCATCAGTGTGCAGGACATGAATAAAGCGGTAGAAACAATGGTACATTTAGTTAGTATCTGGAATGAGAGAATCCTGATGACTAAATATCATCCTTCCAAATTCTCATATACCAATAGATAGGATACCCAACAATCCCTGCAAATAAGAAAACAAGTATCCAGATAATCTTTCAGTTGAATCCATATGCTTTGTGTCTTAACAGATGCATGATAAAGAAAATAAGCAGGCCAATTGAAAGTATGCCCATTCCAAATCCAAGAATAAAGAGCGGAGCAAAGGCACTGAACACTTCCTGCGGTGCCGGTTCATGTTTATCCCATTGAAAAAGTAGGAAACATACTGAAGATCATAAATAGAAAAACCAGGAGCAGGATTATCGGTAAAAAACTAAGTATGCCAATAAATAGTTTTGAGCTGCGTGACATAAAAAAGATTTCCGTAAAGTTAGTTCTATTCCTTTCTGCTTGTTAACGGTTGTAAAATAATTCCCTGACCAATGAAATTCTTGGTACTTTAGCTCACTCAAAAAATTTATATATGCAACAGTTTTGGTCACAATATTGGTGGACGTTAATTATACTTTTCGTTTTCTTCAGTTCTTTTTATACCATCAACCAGGGTTTTATAGGTGTTATCACCATCGTTCGGCAGATACCAGCGTATTGCAAGACCGGGTTTGCGGATGAAACTCCCGTTAATTGAATCGGTTCATAAAAGAGTTTCTATCCAGAACCGGTCAGTGGAACTGGAGTTCCAGGCGGTAACACAGGACCAGGCCAATGTTTATTTTAAAAGCATGCTTTTATATTCTGTGCAAAATGCCGATGAAGAAACAATAAAAAAGTAGCATTCAAATTCATTGCAGACAGGGACCTGATGCAGGCATTGATAAGGACGATCGAAGGTAATATCCGTTCATTTGTTGCTACAAAAAGCAAGCAGAAGTATTAGGTCTGCGCAAAGAGATCGTTGAATATGTAAAAGAACAGGTTGATCATTCTTTGGAGAATTGGGGTTATCACTTACAGGATCTGCAGATAAACGATATCACATTTGACAAAGTGATCCTTGATTCAATGAGCAAAGTGGTGGCAAGTAATAACCTGAAAGCTGCTGCAGAGAATGAAGGACAGGCTTTATTAATTACTAAAACAAAATCAGCAGAAGCAGAAGGTAATGCAATAAAGATCTCAGCCGAAGCGGAGAAAGAAGCGGCAAGACTTCGTGGACAAGGTGTGGCTTTATTCCGTATGGAAGTAGCGCAGGGGTATGACGGAAGCTGCAGAACAAATGAAACAAGCCAATCTTGATACCAACGTAATTTTATTCAGTATGTGGACAGAGGCGATCAAGAACTTCGCAGAGTTTGGTAAGGGCAATGTTATCTTCCTTGATGGCAGTGCGCAAGGAATGGAAAATACCATGAAACAGATACAAGCAATGATGATGAAGCCCATCGGCCAGGGATCTAAATAGTTATTTGCGAAAGTTTAACTGTTTTATAAGCTTAGCGATTTATTGTTGTTAAAGAACTCCAAAACTTAACATGCCTCCACAACGTGGCATTATTTTTCTCGTTTCATCCACAGTTGTTGAAAAGTTATCTATTCATTAGAACTACGTAGCATTACTTTTACGAACCAAAGAAAAAAGAAATGATTGATCTTTTACAGATTTCCGACTCGTTAACCCAGGTTGCAGGTCATATTAATGTTGATCGCAATAATGATGGCAGTATAAGTTTTATGGAGCTTCTTTTTATGGGCGGCTGGATCATGGTCCCGCTTGCCATTATGCTGTTGCTAGCCATCTATGTGTTTACAGAACGCTACATCGCCATTCGCAATGCCTCCAGGATCGATCAGAATTTCATGAATATAATTCGTGATCATATTGTGAGCGGTAATCTTACGGCGGCAAGAAGCTTTGCAAAAACTCAAACAATCCTGTTGCCCGCATCATTGATAAAGGATTGCAACGTGTTGGCAAACCAATTGAGAACATTGAAAAGAGTATGGATAATGTTGGTCAATTGGAAATGTATAAACTGGAAAAGAACCTCGGAATTCTTTCCGTTGTTTCCAAAGCCGCGCCGATATTTCGGTTTTGTGGGAACGCTGATCGGATTGATGCAGTTGTTTGCAAACATTCAAAAAGCAAATGAAGTGGAGATCAATGTTGTGTCGCAGGGTATTTATACAAAACTTTATTACTTCGATCTCGGGTTTGGTCATTGGATTGATCGCCTATTTTGCATACAGCTATCTCAATACACAAATAGATAAGACATCAAACAAAATGGAAGGAGCTGCCGCTGATTTCCTTGATGTGTTACAAGAGCCAACCCACTAATCCGTTTGAAGAATGAAGTTTAGAAAAAAACATAGAAACGAGTCGGAAGTTTTTACAGATTCACTGAATGATATTCTTTTCATTTTGCTGATGTTCTTTTTGATCACCACTACACAGGCGAACCCGAATGTAAAAGACGGTGAATACTCCACGTGCATCGAAAGACAGGAAAGTGAAGCAGACAGTAACAGTTTCTATTGATGCGGCGCAAAAAGTTTATATCGGCCAAAGAGAAGTGCCGCCGGCATTGCTTGATTCATTTTTGAAAATTGAATTGGATAAACATCGCAAATTTCCAGGTGATACACTGACCGTAGTGGTAAATGCGGATTCGATCTCTTATCATGCTGGTTTTATAAAAGTGCTGGAAGCAGCTAAAAAGAATAATGCAAAAGTTGCTGTGAACGTGAAGAACTAATTATCGGATCGCTTCGATCATCCTGCTTTTCTTTTTCCTTATTGTTTCTATTTAGGGATGAATTAATTCCCAAGTAATTTCCTTGTATTTTCCTCCTTAGGATATATTTTCATGCTTGAAATCCTGATCCATGAAAAGATTATTCACTATTCTTTTTATCATCGATATTTTTCTTTTCTTGTCAAAAAGATAAACAAGCGCATCTATCGTTGGGTTGTGGACAGAAATTTCTGATTGTATCAGAGATAATTCTGGAGCTTTTGACTGCAGCGGCGCTCCAAGATTTCCTTTAAGGTTAACACTTTCGGAGGATGGCAAATATTATGCTTGTCAATGATGTGCCTGCTGGGCACGGGATTTATCATTACAATTATGGGAGCAAGCAATTAACATTTGAAGATTCAGGCGGTACAGTAAGCATCGTTACTGTTTCAGTTCTTAGATGACAATTATCTTGATTACAGATTATTCAAGAAATGGGTAGTTAAGTATAGGCAAAAATATTTAAGGAAATAAAACTACACTAGAGGCCATTACCATCCTGTCTTTTCCCTGCATATCTTTTCTCAATTCAATATTTGCAAATCCTCACCGAAACAGGTTCTTACAACTTGTTCACTCCAATGACTTCATTTATTTCAACGAATAAACTTCCGCCAGGTTTTAAATGTTTTTAATGCGAAGCCACCAAGTTTTTATAGAACAACAGGGCATCATCATCGGGCACAAATAAAGCAAGATGGGGCTCAAATTCTTTTACACGTTCATGCATTGTGTTTATCTCGCTTTGTTTTACATAAGGTGGATTGCTGACGATGATATCGTATTGTCCTAAGCTCTTTCCATTTTTTCTTCGTCGAGAAAATCGAGTAAAGAAAATCTACCTCGGCATTTAATTCTATTGCGTTTTCTGTTGCTGTAAATAAAGCTTCACTACAAACATCAATTGCTGATACAGTTAGCTTGTAGGTAATTTCTTCTTTAAAGTGATTGGAATACATCCGCTACCAGTTCCTATATCAATAATGCTTTGAGCTTTGTAGCTTTTGACTCTTGAGCTTTCTTTTACTATCCAATCAACCAAACTCTTCCGTCTCCGGTCTTGGTATCAATACATTCTTATTCACTTTGAATTTCATTCCGGCAAACCATGCTTCACCTAATACATACTGAACAGGCTCATTTTTTTTTTAATCTTTCAGTTATTGCATCAAGGTCTTCCAGTTGTGTGCAGGTAAGATAAGCGACCTTATTTTTACCTGTTCTGCTCTTGACATATTTGTTATATGTTCTATTACAAGCTCAATAATGTTTCTTAATTCGTCACTTTCATAAACATTCTTAAGCTCTTTTGTCAAAACTGTCCGTGGCTTCATTCAAGGTCATTGGCCATGACGTGAACGGTGAATATCATGGTGAATTGGATAAATTTTATCAGTCATAAGCTGATTGCTGATACTCACCGACTCACACTTCGACATTCATGAAACTATTATCATGCATCGCTGTCTTGAACTGGCAAAACTGGGAGCCGGTTATGTTGCACCCAATCCAATGGTTGGCGCTGTAGCTTGTCCAATGAAGAAAAATTATCGGTGAAGGCTTTCATCAACAATATGGCGGGCCTCATGCAGAAGTAAATTGCATAAACTCAGTTAGTGAGCAAGACAGGATAAGAATTTCAGAGCTCAGTTTTATATGTTTCGCTGGAGCCATGCAGTCATTTTGGCAAAACACCGCCTTGCACCGATCTGATAATAGCGAATAAAATTCCCGAGGTTGTTATTGGTTGTCGTGATCCTTTTAAAGAAGTTGATGGAAAGGGAATTGAAAAACTTAAAACAGCAGGAGTAAAGGTTATTTATGGAATTCTTGAAAAAGAATGTCAGCAACTCAATAAACGGTTTTTTACATTTTCAGCACAAAGCACCGACCATATATAATTTTTAAAATGGGCGGAAACCGGAGGATGGAGAAAATTGCAGCTAATGGAACTGAGCGTTTATTAATTTCTAATGAACAAACAAACCGCCTTGTTCATAAATGGAGAAGCGAAGAAGCTTCGATATTGGTGGTACAAATACTGCATTGCTTGATGATCCGGAACTTACTACAAGAAACTGGGATGGTCCTTCGCCAATAAGGTTAGTAGTTGATATGGATCTGAAGTTGCCTTTAGTCTTTAAAGATCTTTAATGACAAACAGAGAACAGTTATATTTAATAAGATAAAACATGAGAGAGAAAAGATCATCTTATTTACTACCAGGTAACCGAAGATGTTAGCCTTGTTCATCAAATTGTGAATGCATTATATCAAATGAAAATTCAAAGTGTGATCGTTGAAGGCGGCGCAAGATTATTACAATCATTTATTGATGAAGAAATGTGGGATGAGAGCAAGAGTAATTAAGAATGAAAAATTAATAATTAATAATGGACTTAATGCACCGGCATTTATAGATCGGAACGCAGATGAAGAAATAAAGATATTAGGCGATTCAATTAAAATTTATAATCATGAACTGGGTTGAATGGTTGGGATATTTTTGCAGCAGGACTTGTCGTACTTAGCTTTTGGTTGGCCAAAAGTAAGAAGGATCCGTTTTATAAATATGCTGGGCGCTGTTGCGCTTTTTTGATCTATGGTATCTTGTTAGATGTTAATTTCCCGATCATTATTCCCAATGCCTTTATCATCTGCATACAGTTTTATTATCTCTTTATAAAAAAGAACAAATCCCTTGGCAAACAACAGTAGCGATAATAATTTTCTATCAAACAATTGAAAAAGAATCCGTGGCTGAATTTAAAGACAGGGGCAGCCGCTTTCTTGCGTATGCTTTTCCAATCTCATCAACTGATGATTTTAAAAGCGGTTAAAGGAATTGAAAGAGGAACATTCCAAAAGCTGGTGCATCATTGTTTTGCTTATCGCATCGGCACAGATGGAAATAATTTTCGCAGCAGTGATGATGGCGAACCTTCAGGAAGTGCCGGTCGGCCGATATTAGGACAAATAGATAGCAAGGAACTGGTCAATGTTGCTGTAATAGTTGTTCGTTATTTCGGCGGAACACTACTCGGCGTGCCGGGTTTGATCAATGCCTATAAAACAGCTGCCTCTTTTGCCTTTTGCAGTTGAATCCAATTATTAAAAAGCCTGTTCTAATAAATTACAGGCTGCAATTCGATTATACTATTCTGAATGATGTAATGAGGATCATTAAAAAGAATGACTGTGTGATTTTAAGGCAAGAGCTGCAACTGTTCTGTATGATAGAGGCGTCCATTCCCGAGATCACAACTTGAGCTGTGCATTCTCCAGCTAAAGGGTCTTAAGAGCATGGAATTGTCAGCTATTTGAAAATTTATTTTTCATCAGCATTTTCGCCCTTAAAATAATTTACCTTCATCATTCAATCTAATACTTACGTTATGCTTGCAAGAATTTTGTTGTAATTACATTTTTGTTTCAACTGCCCTTCCTTCTTTTTCCCAGGTTTCAATTATTCCCGAGCCTGTTTTCTTCAGCAAAAAGAGGGAGTTTATAATCTTAAAACTCAAATTGTGATCGAAGAAGGATCCACAAATTTGGCAGTCAAAAAAATTGCAGATTGGTTAAAGGAAAAGTTATCAGTTACTGGTTTGCCGGTTTCAATTGCTTCTTCTGCTGAAAAGGCCGATATTCATTTTCCCTGAATAAAACCGCAAACAATACAATAGGCAAAGAAGGTTATCAACTTAGCGTATCTGCAAATAATGGCGTAACAATTACCGCCAACGAACCGTGCTGGTCTGTTTTACGGAGTGCAAACTTTTATTACAGCTTTTACCTCCGGCTATTGAAAGCAAATCCGTCGTTAAAAATATTTCATGGTCAGTTCCTCTGGTTGATATTACTGATTATCCACGTTTCGGCTGGCGTGGTTTAATGTTTGACATCTCCCGTCATTTTTTAATAAAGAACAGGTAAAGCAATACATTGATGCGATGGTGAAGTACAAGTATAATTTACTTCATCTCACATTGGCTAATGACGAAGGCTGGAGGGTTGAAATAAAGGCATTGCCAAAACTTACTTCAGTTGGTGCATGGAATGTAAAAACGCGTTGGTACATTCGGACAATTTTATTCCACCTACTGATGATGAGCCGAGAGATTATGGTGGATTACTTAACTCGCATGAACGACGTTAAAGAGCTTGTACAATATGCAAAAGACTACGGTTCATAAATATTTTACCTGAAATAGATGTGCCCGGTCATAGTCTTAGCTGCTAAGATTGCTTCCTATCCTGAACGTATCATGCACACCGGGAGCGATAAATACAGAGTTCGCTCCGGTGAAAAAATCATGGAGTGGCCCGGCCAACGGACACTTTTATGGCTTTAGTTGATAACACACATGTGCCCTGCCAATGAAAAAGTTTATGAGTTTTTGATAAAGGTATTTACAGAAGTGGCTCAGCTGGTTTTCCATTTGAATACATACACGTGGGTGGCGATGAAATGTGCAAGAAATTTCTGGGAAAAAATGATCCACAGGTCTTGGAGCTGATGAAAAAGAGAATTTGAAAAACAATGGATGAGGTGCAAAGTTATTTTGAAAAAGAGTTGAGAAAGATCGTTGAATCAAAAGCGAAAGAAAGTTATCGGGTGGGATGAGATATTTGGATGGTGGTTTAGCGCACCTAATGCCAGGTGTGATGAGCTGGGCGTGGGAATGAAAGGGGGAATTGAAGCGGCATAAGATGGGACATGAACGCGGTAAATGAGCCCTACGACATTCGCTTATCTTGATTATATGCAAAGCGATGTAATGATCTGAGCTTCACCTGTGTATGCATCATCATTACGAGTGAAAGTCATACGAGTTTGAACCTGTGCCAGACGAGTGTAGATGCCAAAATATATAAAAGGCGGACAAGGCAAATTTATGGACAGAGCAGGTTTATACATATGCGTCAAGCGGAATATATGACATGGCCAAGGGCTTTTGCGATTGCAGAATCAGTTTGGTCGCCAAGAAGAAGGAAAGAACTGGAATACTTTTTGTTCCCAAAGTGGAAGAGCATTTTAAGACGTGTTTGATTTTGCAATAAACAAAATATGCTCACCAGCCATGTATGACCCGGACTTTCAAGTTCAAAAGAATGATAAGAACGAGATCACTGTTGAAATGAAAATGGAAGTTTCCGGTCTTGCCATTCATTATACATTTGATAATTCTTATCCTGGATAATTTTTATCCTCATTATTCAGGCCCGATAACGGTGCCTAAAGATGCAGCAACTAGCGAAAGTTGTTACCTATCGAAACGGTAAGCAAATGTGGGAAGACTGACATCGTTTTTCCGATTGCTGAAATGAAGAAAAGGGCAGTGGAGTAAAAGATAAAACGTAGTTTTTAAAATAGTAGCTGAATCGTATTTATACGGGTAAGAAAATTTGAATTTGTTTTATTCCTTATCTTTCAAATTTCTTACTAACCCTGCGTATATATTCATCAGCAAAACTTTTTTATGAAATCAGGAAAAGCTTATTTTATCAGTAATCACATTAACCGGCTTTATTTTTTATTCAATCTTGTCAGAAGGAAGCACGGAAAACAGAAACAATCAATGAAGAAATTGCTACGGCGCCAAACATTAATGCAGCTGTTGGTGAAACAGTAACTCCGCCAGCAGGTATACGGTAGTATGGCATGCAGGCAACGACTTATTGCATTTGGGGAGCAGTAAGAACTGTAGCAGAGTTTGGATTCAAAGAACCATTGGCTTATTGATACAGAGGCAATGGGCAGCCTTCAGTCAATATTGTTATACTCAGTTTTGTGCATCCATTGAAACTGCTGAATAGCACAACAGATGCAACAACATTGAATGGCGTGTCCCTCGCGGCATGACGCCGGATATAGTAAATTATTTTAAAAGTCGTGGAGTCCGTGTAATGCTTTCTATCGGCGGCATTACTTATACTGATGCATGGGACCAGGCTTTATCAGCCAATGCAACACAATTAGGTTTAAAAGCGGCCGCAGTAGCTAATAGCTTGGGCGTAGGATCGAGATAGATTATGAGCGTGAACCGCAACCCGAATTTAACCGGGTTGCAGCAACAGTCAGTTACTGCTATATCGTTCACAAATACCTTATGATGCAAGCGGAGTAAAATCATGCTGCACGTCTCACAATCGATCTTGCAGCGCGGTGATCGTGTGGCTTATTGATATCTCGCAGAAAAGCAACAGCCGCATTGGTTGACTACATCTAATCCTGTTTTTGGATTATGCAAATGCAATGGTTACTGCTACGTCAACCAAGTGCTTCCAGTGCTATTGCAAGTAAGCTGGCAGGAACATGTAGATGGTAAACCCTCAGTATGGGCCTCCCATTCCTCCTTTAGCCCTGCAAATTCACAGGAGAGTTTGTGGCTGGTAGAAGCAAACCAATTGCTTGAATGCAACAATTTTAATAACTCCTTACGAAAAAGTACATCAGGCTTTGTTCAATCAGTATTACCTAAATGGAGCAGGCACAACTCCCGGTAGTGTTAGGCTATATGTTCTGGGCTGCCGAATGCCTAGGGAACAAGGGCATGTATGTACATACGCCGCCGAATAGTTGCCAGGGTGGTAGCAGGAGCCGGCGCAAGTGCCTTTCAACATTCCAATACCAATGCCGGCATCTAAGACAGCAGTGGATAAGATCGTTGTTTTAGGAGAATGTTTTGTTTAAATACGTTATGGGATTTAGATAAAACATTTTTCTTTTTCCCCTGTATGCCTTTATCTATCCGCCAGGGATAAGGAGTGATCGTTTTGATAGTATAATGAAGATGCGAGGGCTTTCCAATTGCATTGCCGGTATTACCGACGGTACCTATGACAGTTTTTGAAGACACGATCGAGAACCTGTTTTGTTTTTATTTCATCCAAATGAGCATAGTAATGTATCCTCCCGCTTTGGTCCAAGGATAAAAACTACATTACCGCCTCTTGAGGGTTTTGCCTTTATATAAAAACAAATCCCTGCTGCGCAGGATGAACATCCGGTTCCTTTTTGCAAAGATGTCAACTCCTTTATGTGTTACTGATTTGCCCCATGGATAGGCCCTAAAAGAATTTTGCGAATAACTTTCTCTGGTCGCTCCTTCCACCGGCATTATAATTTTTTGCGGGATCATAATAAGACCAATGACCAGTAAAACAAATGACCCGGCGAATATTTTCGTTGGCTATACTCAATATTCGCTGACGGGTCGCCAAGATCTGTACGAAGGATATAATGCTCCGCGCCAGTTAACTGGCTATTCAAATTTTATTATAACAAGTCATCTTCTTTGAACTGGTATTGACTTTTATTTTCCGCATCACTTCATCCATGCTTGCCCGATGATCTTCGGGTTGCCACTCACCACGTTCCCATTTGTCCAGCTCCCCTGTCAATATTTTTTTTGCTGAAGCTGCACCACTTTTTCTGCCAGCGTTTTCACTCATCTTCTTTTTGCTTCTCATGACGAACTCTTTCTGCGTTCAAATCTTTCCACTTTATCTTTTCTTATTCCCACCTTCCTCATTTGCCATGTTGGAGTAATTCTTCTTTTTGCCAATGCAGTATCCTTAAGGTCCAATGTGGCGGCTACTCAATTTTGATAACACCGGGCCGACCTCAATCAAGATGATCAGCATGGAGATCAAAAAGACTTGCCCACATCGCACTTCCTTCTTCAGCAGACCAGACAGGTCAGCCAATGCTTTATTGCGTTCCAAAAAACCCATATTCGCTGTTAAGGCTATGGCAGTTTGTTCAAACTGTTTTCTTTTATCTTCCATGGATGCTTTCGCAGCAGTAGCAGTTAGTGCTATCCTGGCTTTTCTTATATTTCGTTCAAACAATAAAAGTTCAGGAGCAGACCGACGTCCGCTGTGTGGAGTTTGAACGCATCCTGTTTCAATCCTGTGATATTTTCAATACCTCTTTGGCAGTCTGCCACCCGTACCGTCAGCTTCCTGCAGGTGCCGCTGCCCGGCAAATTGTGCAGCGTAATCCTCGATCGCCAGCTTGCGACCGAGAGAGGCTTTGTCTTTCAGCTTCTGCACTTGCGCGTCGATTTTTATATTCCATGGCTAGCAAGACTACCGCTGGGCCCGGTCATCTTGTCATGGAGGTTTTTCGTCATTTTAACGTTGGTCTCTTTTTCAAAAATTTTCATCTCCAGTGGGCCGCGGCTGATTCACCGCCGATAAGCAATGTGCAAGAGCAAGCCGCGGCAACGCCATCATGATCACGTTTGCGGCGTGATACGCCATATTTCACATGGTGAAACAGAGGAAGCGCGGTCGAAATTAAAAACTGAGTCAGCCCCCAGATGATCGCAAACCCGATCGTCCAGCCAGCCAGTTCCCAAAACACGGTATATACTGCATAGCCGGCAGAGATCGTTGCCGCGCACAAATGTGGCGAGCAGCCTGCAGCCGAGCCCGGAGTATTTACTATGTTCCGAAGGAAATTGTTTCAGTAATTTTTCAGATAAAAGTCTCCCTGGGCACCACCATAGAAAATTATGATCAGCCGGTTTTTTTCTTTTCGCCGAACGAGTCGTAGCAGGAATACAATAAGTCTTCCTGGCCATTGTTGGTATCTGCCATTGTAGGTGTTTTTCAGTAAAAAAATAAAAAATGAAATGTCCGGTTGAAGTTGAATGATTTTAAACGATGAGAATTTCTGCTAATTATAAAGAGGTTGTTAAGAAATGGATAAAGAGTTATGTACCGAGCTTTGTTCCTTGATTAAGCTTTGTTTGCGTCGCACTCTTGTACTTTCTGTTCGCTATTCGACATCGTTGTTTATCTATCTGTCACCCTGAGCAAAGCGGGCTATTCAACTTTTTATTTCTCGCAAAAGCGCAAAGTTTCCGCAGAGACGCAAAGATTTCTTTGCGTCTGGTTTTCAATCTTAGCGTCTTTTGCGAGAAATATTAAATAACCTTCCGTTGTTTATCAAATAAAACATTTCCGCTATCAAGATCGTAATAAGCACCGATGATCTTTATTTCATTCTTGTCAACAAGAGGTTTTAAAACAGGAGTGGATGATCTCAATAAATTAACACCATGTGCAATATTAGCTTTAACTAAAGTGTCAATATTCGGATCTTCAAGCTATCCGGAATAATTTTTTCTTCTTCTTCAGCAGCTATATAGTCTACTAATGTTTGAATATGATCGTTATGCTTTTCGTTTCCGGATGTTGCATATGCCTGAATAGCGCCACAGTTTTCATGACCCAATACAACGATCAGTTTGCAATGAAGATGTTCAACAGCATACTCAATACTTCCTAACTCATAGTCTCCAATTACATTGCCTGCTGTACGTATTGAAAAAACATCACCCAATCCCTGGTCAAATATTAATTCCGGAGGTAACCGTGAGTCTGAACAACTAACAACTACAACAAAAGGGTTTTGCCCTTTTTTTAATTCTCTGATCCTGTCTAGTGTTTTCATCAGGATGTACAGGATGGCCGCTTACAAACTTTCATTTCCCGCTTTCAGTTTGTCAAGCGGTGTCAGGCAGTATTGCTCTGAGTTTTCGTCCTGCTTTTGCCTGCAGGGAACTTACAAGTTGATGAGTATTATTATTGCTAAGAGCTTCATTTTTATGTCATTCGGGTGATTCAGTAGAACTCTTACGATCCCAATTTATGTAAAGGTATAAAGCTTAAATGTTTCAAGAAGCACTCGTCGCTGTAAACTGAACAATAATATGACAAGAGTCTTTACTAGTTTCCTAAGATCAATTACTTTGCTTTTTCGGAGGGATTCGTCTGGGAAGATCCCAACCACGGCCCCAGTAACGATAAACATGTTTGCCTACAATTTTTTAAAAATGAATATCAATAGCGAAAAAGTACCATATTTTCATGATAAATCAATCGTCAGCATAACCACTTGCATAGTCGCTACCAAACACAAATCTAAATTGTCTGTTCGTTTGAACTACCAATCCACTTACCCAGGACCAACCGGGGGTAATACAGATTTCAAAATCTGCGGTGCTAGTAGTATTTATTGCCAGGTGTTTTCATTTACATTTATGAATGGTCCAAGAACGACTGGTATTGTTAAATATGTGGGACTTGTCTTTGAAATTCGTTTTCTAATACCACCGTAAGCTCAATTGTGACATCTGTTGTCATTTGAAATTTTTATCACTTGTCTTGGGTCTTAATTTAAACGGCAGAGTTAATTGACCTGCTGTAATTTGATAATTTTAAGTTTTTAAAGCTAACGGAATAAATAGGTGTTTTGGAGATTTTGTCAAATTCATCTTTGAGAATACACAATGTTTTTCCATTTAAATTGTTGATAGGGTAATGCACGGGTTTTACACCTGCTAAAGCAACTACGGTTCTGTTGGCTTTGGACTCCGTTTTTATAGTTTGGATAGGTCAAACAACATAGACTTTATTTTCAATACTAACTTCGTCCCATTCGGCAGTAATCAAAAATCCTGACAAGGAATAGAAAATTGTGTCTTTTTGAATTTCATATCTATTATTAACCTCGTAGAAACTTGCTCTACCATTTAACTCATAGTAATTCTTTTTTCGAAGTCCTTATCTGATGTGCTTGCCCAAAGAAATAAAATTGCTTAACACTAAGAATAAAAATGTAGTATGCTTTTCTCATAATTTGAAGTTTGGTAAAGTTTTTATAAAATGGCTTGAATTATTATAAGTATTTTCCTCAAAATAAAGGTAGAAAACACGGGGGTTAGTCAAAAATTGCAGGAACATCTAATGTCTACCTCTCAATGATAAACCGAACAAATGATTCGCATTTAATTTCTTTAATTTCAGCAACACAAACTAACTATATGCGAAAGCTTATCACCATCATCTTACTTGGATCTATGTACCATTTCACTTACAGCACAGAAGCAAAAGAAAACAGAAGAAGCAAAAACCACTGTCAATTACGATTCCGTTTTCCAGGCGTTGAAATGGAGATGTATCGGTCCTTTCCGCGGCGGTCGTGCCAATGCAATTTGGGGTACCAGGGAAATGACCAGCGTTCTTTGTTGGCTATACACGGTGGCGGTGTTTCAAAACTGATGATGGTGGGCTTAACATGGCGCAATGTTTCTGATGGTATTTTTAAAGTTGGTTCAATTGGCGATATAGCTGTTTCAGAATCTGATCCCAATGTTGTTTATGTTGGCACAGGCGAACATGCTATTCGTGGTGTGATGACCTCTTATGGTGATGGTGTTTACAAATCAGTTGATGGTGGAAAAACATGGAAGAATATTGGCTTGCAAAATACCCGTCATATTTCTGATGTGGTTATTCATCCCAACAATCCTGATATAGTTTATGTTGCTGCGCAAGGAACTGCGCATGGACCTAATCCTGATCGTGGAATTTTTAAATCAACAGATGGCGGACAAACATGGCGCAAAGTTTTATTTGTAAATGACAGCACCGGTGCAAGCAGCTTAAGCATGGATATGAAAAACCCACGCATCCTTTATGCAGCAACATGGCAGCATCGGCGTTACCCATGGAAAGTGGAAAGTGGCGGGCCAGGCTGCGCCATTTGGAAAAGTAATGATGGGGGAGAAACATGGAAGAAAATAAATGATGGGTTGCCTGCACAGATGGGAAAGATCGGTGTGTCGGTTTCAAGAGCAAACCCTGATCGTGTGTTTGCAATTGTAGAAGCAGAAAAATCAAAAGCAGGATTGTATCGTTCTGATGATGGCGGTATGAGTTGGACTTTGATGTCAAATGATCAATTGATCACTTCGCGTTCATGGTATTATATGGAAGTGTTTGCTGATCCAAAATGAAAACATAGTTTATGTATTAAATGCCCTGATGACAAGATCAATTGATGGAGGAAAAACATTTGCACCGGTAGAGTGTGGTCATGGTGATACACATGATCTTTGGATAAACCAAAGGATCCTAAGCAATACGTAACT